>Ga0302267_10000031_pt1 | contig 156907 bp, 125 predicted proteins | sample III_Bog_E1_3_FD_194555 | JGI IMG/M metagenome (GOLD analysis project Ga0302267, IMG submission 194555) | Peat permafrost microbial communities from Stordalen Mire near Abisko, Sweden - III_Bog_E1_3 | ecosystem: Environmental > Terrestrial > Soil > Wetlands > Peat | place: Sweden: Abisko... | reverse complement strand
GCCCTTCCCACAAACCTTGGAGATCAGAAAACGATCTCCACATTACCACCGCCCCGACGACCACGAGAATAGTTCTTCCACTTAAGAACGCCGAAAAACTGTCCAAACTACCGGGACCGGCTCAAAGTGCCTCCCGCAGGGAGGCTATGAAAGTAGCCCAGGGTAAACCCTTAGCACCGCGAAGGGGAACCCCCGGGAAATAGTCCGCAAAACAATCTCGCCCCCCCGTCGGGGCGCGGTGAGAATCCTCATATTCCTAAATGACAGTTCGACCTTTGATGAATAGCTTGTACGTGCAAATCCAACCATAGGAATCTCCCTGTATACTTGCTCGAGCTATATTTTCATCTATGGAGATCCTAATTGCCACTGGATAAGAAGTCTTTTGTACTCATCGTTGCAGTCATAGCTTTATTTACTTTGACAGGTTGCGGAGGAGGAGCAAGTAGTTCTTCAAGTTCAACCACGCCAGCCGCCCATAACGAATGGACATGGGTTGCTGGATCGAACCTCGTCAATCAGGCAGGAACATACGCAACGCAGGGCACAGCTTCCGCCAACAACATTCCTGGTGCGCGAGACAGCGCCTCTTCCTGGACCGATTCCTCCGGGAATTTCTGGCTCTTCGGAGGGGAAGGCGTTGACTCGGCCGGTAACAGTGGATTGCTTAATGACCTATGGAAGTTCAACGGTAGCCAATGGACCTGGGTGGGCGGCTCGAATCTAGTATGGGGTTTAGGAAGTTACGGAACCATTGGACAGCCTTCCTCTAGCAACTTTCCAGATTCGCGAGAATCAGCAGCGAACTGTACTGATTCGTCTGGCAATCTCTGGCTCTTCGGGGGCACGATGTACAACAACTACCACGCAAATGATCTGTGGGAGTACAGTACCAACTCAGGAGAATGGACATGGATGAGCGGGTCTAACGGCGCAAACTCACCGCAAGGGGTGTACGGAACTCAAGGCACGGCTGCTGCCAGCAACGTTCCTGGAGGGCGTTACTCGGCTAACTGCTGGACCGACTCTTCTGGAAATTTCTGGCTCTTTGGGGGAAGAGATAATGGGGGTGTGCACAATGATCTATGGAAGTTCAGCCCCAGTTCCGGCGAATGGACCTGGATCAGCGGTTCAAACATGGACAATCAGGCAGGAATCTACGGGACGCAGGGTACGGCTGCTTCCAGCAATGTTCCAGGTGCGCGCGAAGGCGATACCTATTGGACCGATTCTACTGGGAATTTTTGGCTCTTCGGAGGAGCCGGTTACGATTCGAATGGATCACTTAACTTCCTCAACGACCTTTGGAAGTTCAATCCCAGTTCAGCTCAATGGACTTGGGTAAGTGGATCGAATGCTATTTTTCAGACAGGTGTGTACGGGACGCAGGGTACTGCCTCGTCTAGCAACATCCCTGGGGCGCGGGGTTGGGCACAAGGTTGGACTGATAGGTCTGGGAATTTCTGGATTTTCGGAGGATGGGGTCTCGACTCCACTGGTGCGCCAAACATTATCAATGACTTGTGGGAGTACAGCGGCGGCAAGTGGATCTGGATAGGCGGTTCAAAGACTATCGATCACATCGGGATCTATGGAATGTTGGGAGTAACTTCATCCAGTAATATTCCTGGCGCACGGTCAAGCGCTGTGAGCTGGACCGACAAAAGCGGAAATCTTTGGCTCTTCGGTGGAGATGGTTACGCAACCTCGTCAGCGGCAGACCTCAACGACCTCTGGGAATACCAGCCGTAGAGCCTATTGCTCAAAACCCCCATTTTTTTGATGCTCTCAGTGCAAAAACTCCCAGGTCCAGACTTTCGGACCTGGGAGTTTTTTTACGACCTCTACCATCAATCCGTAGTTGGCTTCTTTGCCGTCAGTTGAATGCCCAAAGCACTCATCACGGCCAGCGTAGTCCTCAACGTCGGATTTCCTTTTTCACTGAAGGAACGATAAAGCTGCTCCCGCGAAAGACCGGTTTGGCCAGCAATCTGGGCCATTCCTTTGGCTCGGGCCACCACTCCCAGAGCGTGCGCGATATAGCCGGCATCGTTGGTCTGAAATGCTTCCGCCATGAAAACCGCAATCGCTTCGTCCGACCCCAGATCCTCGGCGGGATCGTATGTGGTCCATTTCTCAGACATTTTCTAAGCTCCAATCTTCAGCCAAGCGCTTCGCGGTTTAATTCGATCAAGGTTCAGCCTTGTGGTTTACAAACTACCACGTTTTCGTTCATAACATCACAAGCGCCGGAACAGATGTTCTCGAATCCAAGCACAACGAACTTACACTGAAACCAAAAGATGCTCTGCCCGCTTCCCGAACGCCGCAATCGATATACTGAAGCCAGAGCACTTGACCATGCGGAGCCAGTCTTTGCGGATTTTGACGATGATTTTGGCTCCGGCGCTGCTGCTGGCGTCGGGGTGCGTCGGTCTGGTCACAGCGCATCCCACCAATGCCGCCTTCTCCATCTCTCCCGGCACCGCCGCCATCGACACCAACTGCACTGGCTGCAATGCCACCAATGCTCAGGGACGGGCCATCCACCAGTTCAGCGCCACGCTCACCACTGGCGGCGCGGCAATGGTCACCTGGTCGGTGGCCGGTGGCGACCGCACCAGCGGAGCCGGCTCCATCAATGAGCAGGGACAATACACCCCTCCCAGTTACCTGACCGCGGACCGCGTCGAGGTGCTGGTGACGGCGACGCTGGACTCCGACCCGGCGATGGCGGCCACTGCCGTGCTGAGCATTACACCCGGCTTTCAACAGCCGCTCGCGCCGGAGAATGCGGCTCTGGGCTCCAATGGCAGCGTCACCCTCACCGGCACACTGGCGGAGGCAGGCGGCAGCACTGGAATCCACTTTTCACTCTCCAACACCGCTACCGGAACCACCGGCGGACTGGGCCTGCTGAGCCCTGCCAGTTGTCTGCGCAGCGGCCAGACCTTTACCACCTGCAGCGTCACCTATACCGCCCCGGCACAGGTCGCTTCCACTGGCGCAACCTATGTCGTAGCCACGGTTGAGGCCACCGGATCCAGCGATGCGGCTCCGGCGGCGCGGGTCTCGGCCCCGGTGCTGCTCAACACAGCGGGGGTTTCAAGCAACCCCGCGGCCCACCAGAGCCAGTTTTCCGGCCCGATTCTGCTGGGCAGCTCCGGCGGCAGCAACATCGACTACGACCTCAAGGGCAACCGCGTCGCCGACTGCTGCGCCGGCACCCTCGGCGCTCTGGTACAGGACGCCACCGGGCGCAACTACCTGCTCAGCAACAACCACGTGTTGGCGCGCAGCGACCACGGCAATGTGGGCGACGCCATTGTGCAGCCGGGTCTGATCGACAACAACTGCACCCCGCTGGGCACCGGGTCTGGTGTCTCCGCCGTGGCTACGCTGACCAGCTGGCTGCCGCTCAGTTCCAAAAACACCAATGCGGATGCTGCCCTGGCGCTGGTTACCTCTCGCACCATCGACACAGCGGGCACCATTCTGGAGTTGGGCAGCCGTCAACCAGACGGCACACTGGCCGCCGCGCCTCCCGGCGTCTCCTCGAGCGGCGGCAAGGGTGAACCGGCAGCTCTGGCGCTCAAGGTGGCCAAAAGCGGTCGCACCTCTGGACTGACCTGCGGCAGCGTCACCGCCGTCGATGTCGATGTGACCGTCGACTACTACCAGGACTGCGCCGAGACCAAATCCTATCTGAGCAAGACCTTTTCCCACCAGATCGCGATCAGTGGCAACGCCTTCAGCGATGCGGGCGACTCCGGCTCTCTGGTCGTCGACGCCAACAATGCCGAACCGGTAGGACTCTACTTTGCCGGCGGGCTGGACAGCGCCGGTGTCAGTCAGGGCATGGCCACCCCCGCCAGCGACGTGCTTGGCGAACTGGGCGCACAAGCCGGCGCCAGCTACTCCTTTGTGGGAACAACCGATCATGCCGTGAGCTGTTTGAGTTATGGCGACAGCACCGTAGCCAACGCCCAGTCGCGCACACTCGCTGCGACTGAATCAGCTGTCGCCCAGAAGGTGCTCAACGAATTCCATGCGTTGGTGAACCCAGCCGCAGGTATCCTGGGTCTCGCTGTCGGCAAGAGCAGCGATCACGCCGGTGAGGCTGCATTGCTGGTCTATGTGGACGAGAGCCTGAACCCTGTGGTCCCGGCAACCATGGGCGGAGTTCGCACCGTTGCAATTCCCAGCAACGCCCACCTGGTCGCCGCCGCCGAAGCGCCACTGACGGCTCTGGCCTACGGCACCCCGGCCGTAACTGCGGCCTCGCTGAATCAGGCGCTGGCCGTCAAGCAGCAGGTAGCGCACAACCTGATGCAGCGTAACCCTGCCTTCTTTGCCGTGGGAGTGGGGCAAAGCCTGGACAATCCACGGGAGGCGGCGTTGGTGGTCTATGTGGACCGCAAGCGTACCGTGCCCCAGATGCCTGCGGCCATCGACGGCGTTCGCGTCCGCTATATCGTCATGGACCGGTTACACGTCACCCGCTCCTGGGCCGCTGCTTCCTCGCCGCACTGCATCTCGCGTTCGCCTGAGACAAAACCGCTACGGCTGACCTGGCCGCTGCTCTGAATACAGGAATTATCACTGGAAATAGCAGGTTAGCCCCGCTTGCGGAGTTGCGAGTTAGCAAGTTGGCTAGATTCTGGAGCGGTTCCAGAATAGCCATGCCCAGATTGATTCAATGGAAGGTCGCCACTCGCTGGTGCTCGTGTCGACTTGAGGGCAAGGCTCCTAGGTACATCAATTCCGGAACCGCTCTGATCTCCGCCAAACTTCAATCGGGTTTGGGTTTGGACCTGGAGGTGAGATCGATGAACTTGTCGGAGAGTTCGCGCAGTGAGGGATTGTCGCTCAGCGCCTTGCCTACCTCGGTTGCCACCAGCGGTCCCACCCCCAGAGAGGCGAGTTGCTTGAAGAGGTCGGCGGGCTGATTCTGCGCGCGCTTTTGAATATCCAGCAGCAACGGATCCAGATAAGCCCAGTCGTCGCCCTGCACAATGGTGCGCAGATCCGGCGAAACCAGGAAGCGCAATCCGCCTTTTTCGTCCTTAAGCACAAGCAAGATGACTGGAGCATTCGACGACGCGCCCTTGCCCCAGCCGCGCGGTCTGTACTCCAGCGCGCAAAACTGAAAGGGGAAGCTCTCGTCCTTCTTGCCGTCTGCTTTGCTCAAAACGATGGCCTTGTCGTAAAGATTGCGCCATGGCGTCGATGGTGCCCTGGAGCACCGCCGTGCTGGCAAGCCTGCCCATGCACTGCTCCAAAGCATCGAGCGCCGACGCTGTTTTCCAGCTATCCGGCAATGTCTTCGTCCACTGCCAAAATTGATTCGCATCAAGGCACCGCGCACTTCTCTGAAGGTTCTCCAGATAGTCCGACGATACACTTGGATAGATGCGGGGATCAAGATAACGGGATGCCTGAATGGGTAGGCTGAGTTCGCCTTTGGGACCGCCCAGCAAATGTCCGTGATCGACAAAAAAGGCCTGCAGGGCGCCGCTCGGGGCTTGACGGAAGATCGCCTGGCGATTGTCAACGTGGCCGGCGCAGATATCGATCAGCCAAGCCATCCAGAAACTGCTTTGGTTTACCACCCGGCACATGCTGCTGCCCGGCAGGATCTCCAGCAGACGCTCGCCCTTGCCGCCCAGAAAACGGGAGCCGAAACACCACCCCGCCTGAGGACGGAGCGGACCTTCCACGGTCTGCATCCAGCACTGGGGATTGCGGTCCAGAAAATCGTCGGTCACCATCACCGGCTGCCACTCCGGAACCGCCAGCTTGAACTGCCGGTAGAGCTCGCTACCCACCGCTTCATTCAAGAGCAGGTTGGCGCCTTGAGGATTGTTGGCAAACTTGACTACATACAGCATTCCATCGCTGGCCCGTGCCAGAATCGGCTGCGAACCGCCCCGCAGATTGTGGATGTGGTCGGTGACCACCACGTTTTTTTTGCTCAGGCAAGACATGGAATACCTCGTTCAGGGAAACATTGATGCTCTCCTGCTCTTGAGTTGCATTGGCAGAAGCGGTTGGCGGTTCATCATGAACACCGCTCAATGAAGCTTTTTTTACTTCGAACTCTGACCAACCTCTCCATTACCCATTTCGTAATCCTCAGGAGAAGTTATGTACCAATTTTGCACAGCCGATGAAGTAACCTTACCGTAGTTTGATTACTATTTTCTTGTCAAGCGGATAACTACAGAATGTTGTGAAAATAATATTCAAGATCATCAAATGTGATTCATATCACAATTTACAGCCCAATAAATACCACAATGTGACATTTTTACCCATTTCCTCATTGGATATCCCCAACGACCTCGCATTCTTTGGAATCTGCAAACGTAAAAAAGGGGCCGCACTCCTGGCGAGTGCGCCCCCTTTGTACCAAGACAGTAACGAGCCAATCAGCACTACTGGGAATTCCCTAAGTACTGCTCTTAACTCGCACCACAGTAATCTTTGCAAAGCCTTCTTCGAAGGCCGGAGCCTTGAGCTTCTCCGCCATCTTGCGCATGATCTCTTCGCTCACCGAGCGATCGCGCTGGCTATTGCGCTCCAGGCAGACCTCCAGCGGCACGTCGAAGAAGACCGCCTGGGTCTCAAAGCCAAAGCTCTTCGCCATCTTGATCCACTGACGGCGTTCGTGGATGGAGAGGTTGGTGGCGTCGACATAGTTCCAGGGCATGCGGGCGATCAACCGGGCTCTGAGCAGCGAGCGCAGAGTGCTGAAGACCAGCCCCTGATAGCGCTGTTCCTCGACATCGTCAAAGAGGATACCGCGCAGCAGATCGCTGGAGAGCGGGGTGACGCCGCGGCGCTGAAACCAGGTGGTCTTACCCGAGCCAGGTAGTCCGATTGCCAGCACAACATAGCCCTTGGGAGCATCTGGAGTGCGCTCGGAGGCCGCGGGAGGGCCAACCGGCAACTCCGGCTGCGTCTCCATCTCCAGACGGCCAGAACCGGCTGGCTCATTCCACTCTGGCCGAGCAGAGCGGGCGGACTTTTCCGGACGGGCGGGGCGCTCGACTGGCTTGGACGCAACCGGCCGCGAATCAGACGGGCGAGGCTGTGGCTGGCGAGGTTCTGGGTGCCGGGGCACCTCGGCGGTCTTTTCTGCCGGACGGGACTGGGGTGGACGCGATTCTGCCGGACGAGACGCATGTTCGTGCGAGGGTCTGGTCGGCGCGGCAATCTCGTCGGGGTAGAGCGGCACCAGGGGCGCCGGTTGATTTGCGGGGAGTTCCTGACCAATCTTGCCGGTGGACTCCGAAGTATTCGGTGCGTGTCTGGAGCGTCTTCTCATACAGGCTTGAACACCTTTTCTTAGTTTACGGGATACCATACTCGGTCGGTGGCCTGCAAATCGAACCGTTTCAACACCGACGAAATGAGAGCTGGCCAATCCCCTTTTTCGGGTCGCGCAGAGGCTGGGAGAGAGCGCTGACGGGAAGAATTGAAATTCTTCTTCAGCTGTGCATCCCGTCACATACGATCCTCTATGGGGAAGTGCAGACTATGGATGAGAGAAGTTGTGCTCAATACTGAACTAAAGCGGTTTTCCGTTTGGGACAGGCAGTCCAGAGTGGTAGCATGTAGGGTTTGGTGGAATCACCTGCGAAGTCAACTTTGGACGCAGCGCCGATTCCGGCAAATAGAACTTGCTTGCAGTCACTTGAAGCTCAAAACCACAGCCTCACCGATAACCAAGGAGAAGAGACACAATGGCAGTTAAGGTTGGTATCAATGGCTTCGGCCGCATTGGCCGTAACGTTTTTCGCGCCGCTCTTGGCAATCCCGAGATTGAATTCGTTGCCGTCAACGACTTGACCAGCCCGGCCACGCTGGCTCACCTGCTCAAGTATGACTCGATTCTGGGCAACCTGAAGAACGAAGTCATCGCCGGCGACGATTTCATCAGCGTCGATGGCAAGAAGATCAAGGTCTATGCCGAGCGCGACCCCGCCAAGCTGAACTGGGCCGAAGTTGGCGCGCAGATCGTGGTTGAGTCGACCGGCTTCTTCACCGACGCCACCAAGGCCAAAGCGCACCTGGGCGAGACCGTCAAGAAGGTCATCATCTCCGCTCCCGCAACCAACGAAGACGCCACCCTGGTTCTGGGCGTCAACGACAACACCTATGACGCCGCCAAGCACAACGTCATCTCTAACGCCAGCTGCACCACCAACTGCCTGGCTCCGGTTGTCAAGGTTCTGCTCGCTCACTGCGGCATCGTCAGCGGCATCATGACCACCATCCACAGCTACACCAACGATCAGGTCATCCTGGACACGCCGCACAAGGATCTGCGTCGCGCCCGTGCCGCTGCCCTGTCCATGATCCCCAGCTCCACCGGCGCCGCCAAGGCTCTGAAGCTGGTCATCCCCGAGACCTCGGGCAAGCTGGACGGCTTCGCCATCCGCGTCCCCACACCCAACGTCTCCATCGTCGACTTGACCTTCATCAGCGAGAAGCTGACCGATGCCAAGGCCGTCAACGCCGCTCTGAAGGCTGCCGCCGAAGGCGAACTGAAGGGCATTCTCGGCTACGATGAGAATCAGTTGGTCAGCTCCGACTTCAAGGGCTGCCCGCTCTCCTCCATCGTTGACGCTCCCCTGACCAAGGTGGTCGGTAACAGCGTCAAGGTGCTGAGCTGGTATGACAACGAGTGGGGCTACTCCAACCGCGTCGTCGATCTGATCGGCTTCCTGGTTAGCAAGGGCCTGTAGGCAAGATAGAGGGCCGGAAACAGCTTCCTGTCCCGGTTCTCTAACGATTTACAACGCCTCATTCCGTCTATTGTTTACCCTAGGTGGCGGAATGGGGCGTTTGAATGTCAATGTCCATCCTTTCTATGGGTCATTCGATGCAAAACGTATCCACTGAGGTCACACGCCGGGAGCTTGCGCCAGACCAGATCATCCGCATTGTCAAGGAACGCTACCGTGTCTTCCGCTATTTGATGGTGGTGGCAGGGATATGGGTTCTCTGCGGCGGATTGATGTATTTTGTTTGGCTTGGCCTCGCATATTCGAATTCGAGTCTTCGAATGGTAGCGTTTGTTCTGCAGATGGCGGGCCTACTAACGATGACCATTGCGCTTGCTGTACAGCGCGCAATCTATCGCTGCCCGGTTTGTGATACCTTCCTGGGCCGTAAGCTTAAAGGGAAGTACTTCTGTCCGAATTGCGATACTCAGGTGAAACTTCCAAGATGACCCGCAAAAACATTCCCGGCACCTCTCCCTTCGAGCCCATCATCGGCTTCTCCCGCGCGGTCCGCGTGGGGAACTCCGTTCTTTTATCTGGAACTGGTCCTGTAGGCGCAGAAGAACTGGACGCAGCCGGCCAGACCCGCCGCATCTTTGAACTTGCTCAGACAGCTCTGGAAGCAGCCGGCGCCAGCTTCAACGACGTGGTGCGCACACGCATCTATCTGGCTCGGGTTGAAGACTGGGAAGCTGTCGGCCGCGTTCATGGCGAATACTTCTCCGCCGTCCGTCCGGCGACTACCATGGTGGTGGCGCAATTGCTCAACCCCGCCTGGCGTGCCGAGATCGAGATGGAAGCCGTCGTTCCCGATTCAGCCCCAAATCCGTAAGTCCCAAGTCCCTCAGTCCCTCGTACATGAGAAAGGTTCTCTACCATGGCAAAGCTTTCGATTCGTGACATTGAACTGGCCAACAAGCGGGTCTTCATCCGCGTCGACTTCAACGTGCCGCTGACCGAAGACGGTGCGTCGATCACTGACGACACCCGCATCGTGGCTACGCTGCCCACCATCAAGTACGCGCTTCAGCACAAGGCCAAGGTGATTCTGGCCTCGCACCTGGGCCGTCCCAAGGGCAAGGTCAACTCCAAGTACTCGCTGCGCCCGGTCGCTGAGCGCCTGCGCGAGCTGCTGGACAAGGAACTGGGCGAGAAGGTCAATGTGGCCTTTGCTCCCGACTGCATCGGCGACGTGGCCAGCGAGCTCTCGCGTCAGTTGCAGTCCGGCCAGGTGCTCTTGCTGGAGAACCTGCGCTACCACGCCGAAGAAGAAGCCAACGACGAAGCCTTCTCCAAGGCGCTCGCTTCCCTGGCCGACGTCTATGTGAACGACGCTTTTGGCAGCGCGCACCGTGCTCATGCTTCCACCGAAGGCATCACCCATTTCCTCAAGCCCGCCGTTGCCGGCCTGCTGATGGAGAAGGAAATCACCTATCTCGGCAAAGCTCTGGAAGCTCCCGAAAAGCCCTTCGTGGCCATCATCGGCGGCTCCAAAATCTCGGGCAAGATCGACGTCATCGACAACCTGCTGGACAAGGTCGATACCCTGGTGATCGTGGGCGGCATGGCCTACACCTTCCAGCGCGCTCTGGGCGTCACCACCGGCCGCTCACTGGTTGAAGAAGACAAGATCGACATGGCCAAGGCCGCTCTGGACAAGGCCAAGGCCAAGGGCGTTGAGTTGCTGCTCCCGGTCGACAACATTCTGGCCGACAACTTCAGCCCCGATGCCAACACCCAGCCCTGGGACACTTCGGTGAACTTCCCCGCTGACTGGCAGGGTCTGGACATCGGTCCCAAGTCGGTTGCGGCCATCGAGAAGGTTGTGGCCTCGGCCAAGACCATCGTCTGGAACGGCCCCGCCGGCGTCTTCGAATTCCCCAAGTTCGCGGTGGGCACCAACGCCATCGCCAACGCGGTTGCCTCCAACACCGGCGCCATCTCCATCATCGGCGGCGGCGACTCGGTCAGCGCCATCAATCAGGCTGGCGTTGCCGACAAGATCACCCACATCTCGACCGGCGGCGGAGCTTCCCTGGAGTTCCTCGAAGGCAAGAAGCTGCCGGGCGTGGAAGCGCTGACGGAGAAGTAGTCAGTTGTCAGTTGTCAGAAAAGGCCGCATCCGGTTGGAATTCTTCCGGATGCGGCTTTTTTCGTTTGTTGAATACTTCATCCTTGACCCGCTGTTTGATTCACGAATGCAAGGCATAAAAACCGCACGGCCAAACCAAGAATCGAGATATCTCCCCTTTATAGAAGAAGAAAGATTGCGAGTGTCAGCCCATCATTGAATATGTCCTTCCACTCAGGCTTCTGACTGTAGCGCACTGGTATGATGAGCCCAACCGGGACAGGAGTGGTTCCATTCTTCATCACGGGCTTGAATCGCAAGTGTTCTATCATGGCGACCGTATCCAGATCCAAACTGGAATCCAAGCCTTTGATAACATGCACATTCTGCGGAACACCGTCGATGTCGATCACCATGGATACCAGACAGCGACCGGTGACGCGACTCTGTGGCATATAAAGCGCAGTCACTTCGTCGAGGTTGACAGCTTCCAAGCCGGGTTGCTTCGTTGCATGATTTGCAATTGAAGCCTGTACCTCTTCTGGCGTCTCCGGGATGAAAGTGGCAAAAGCAACCGGTTCCTTTTCGACATTTTCAAACATGGCCGAGACCGTTCCTTCAACGGCGACCGGAGTACTTCCATCGCGGAGCGCCGGTTTGAATCGCCAGTTTTTCACTGCTTCGATCGCATTGTTGTCGAGTTCCGGGTCGAGACTGCGAAACACATGAATATTTTGCGGAATGCCGTTGGCATCGATCGTGACACCGAGCAGACAGAGACCACGTTTCTGGAACTTCCGGGATACAGGGATCTGTGGATCAATGAGAACAGTCACAATGGGTGCGCTGATGTGTCCTCCAACCTGTTCGCCTACTGATGCCTCTGCACGCACAGGTAAAGCAATTACTTGAGTTGCGGGAGGTGTAACAACATTGAGCGCGATCAGCGGGTGTGCACGAAGCGTGATGTTGTAGAAATCGCCATCGGTGGGAAGCTTTTCGCGCTGCGCGCAGGTGTGCAAACCGATGGTCAATTCGACGGGAACTGGCGCAACCGAACCATCGATGACACCAGGCTTGAAGCGTTGGGCAGCGATGAATTTGGTAGCAAAGCCTACCAGACGCCGGTCGCTGGCTTCGAGCGTTTTCAATTCGCCCGGAAGACCGGCAGCGTCGATGGTAGCGGAGAGTCTGACAAAACCATCGAGTTCATCGCAGTGTTTCTGTGTCGAAACTTTCAGGCTGGGTGGTATCAGAATGGGTGCTGCAATTTCCGCACCAGCAGGCCGTGCAGTCTGCATATCTTGTTGGCAAGTCGCAGTTAGCGGCGCAAACAGAAAAAGAGGGATAAGTATAAATCCGTAGCGCATGAAGTATCTCCGCAGGGCTGGGGACAAATGTAGCACATCGAATAAATAAAGCAGACAGAACCTCAAATCGAAGAGAGAAGAACAAGCATGTGAACGCCAGGCCTTCTAGTCTCTTGCGTCCAGCGCCCGAAAATGCCCCTGTTTTGAGAATTCCAGCAGAACTTCGTCGGCTGTAACCAGTGTTGCGCCCAGATTGCGCGCGGTAGCTACCAGGATGCGGTCGGCAGGGTCAGGGTGCATCTCCCAGGGAAAGCGGGTGCTGGCGACTGATATTTCTGGGGTCAGAGAGGCCAGCCTCACTCCAGGCACCGAGAGCGCGAATCGCACCCAATCCATCACGTCCTGATCCAGTTTGAGACGGCCTTTGCTTACCAGTAGCGCAATCTCCCACGGCGTAATCGCAGAGATCAAGGCTCGGTCCTCGCTATAAGCCTGCTGGATGGCCTCTCTGGCGTGAATGCCCAGCCTAGTGTCCCCATCGGTTAACCGAACCAGGATATGGGTGTCGAGCAGCAGCGGCGGGTCGTCCACAACCAAGACGGTCACTGTGCCGCCTCCCACTCATTCTCCAAAGGGGAAATAATGTCGCCCTCATACAGAACGCTGCCGCGCATAAACCCGAATGGATCGACTGCGGGCGGCATGGGCACCAACTGGGCTACGGGGCGGCCATGCTTGGTAATCACCAGCGTCTGCCGCTCCTGGGAGACCTGATCCAGCAGTTTCAGGCACTTCGCCTTGAACTCTCCGGCCGCAATCGTGGTTTGCATGGCTAAACCTCCCATAGTCGCAGACTATAGTCATATAGTAGCGCGATTTTCATTCTCACGCTTTACACCATAGCTAATCTTCAACTCCAACTGCCTTCTCTCTGCCCAAACACCACGGTAGACTCAAAGAGCAGAGCCTTCAGCGCTCCCCAAGGAGAAGCACCGTGGACCGTCAAACCCGTGTTTTGTCAAAGGACGAGGAATTCCCTTCCTTCGAGGAACTGGAGCAGTTGCTCCAGGCGCAGCATCCCGAGTACCGACTGGCTCTGGAAAGCGGCGATGAGGAGAATTGGGAGACGCTCTTGCTTGCCGACAACGACGAAGTCGAAGTCGCGCTGATCGAGCGATTGCCCGTCGCCGAAGGCTCCTTTGGTGAGGACGAACTTGCCGACCTGAGTGAAGACTTTCGGGATTGCAAGCCGGAGAGTGGCGTCGCCTGGCTCAGCGAGTATCTGGAGTCGGTCCGCACCGTCTACGTCCTCCAGCCTCTGCAAGGCGCGGATACCGTGGAAGGCAGCGATGCCCTGCACACTCTGCGCTCGGCGCTCTGGGAGCGCGGCGACGCCATTCAGCAGGCCGACGGCGAAGGATTCACCAACGAGGAAGGCTTCCACATTGTCTGGCAGTTTTCTGATGCAATATCGGGCCCCTGGAACATGGGCGTTTATCAGGACGGAACCTGGCACCACTTCAAGATGGATCTGGGCGACCCCCACCATCGCGCCGCCTTCCTCAACGGCGAAGTGCCCGACGATCTATCGGAGATTCGAGGTTAGATTGGATGCTTTCAGGATGCGTTTCAGTGTTTATGGTGTAAATGAACCGCCCAAAAAGTCCTTTTCAAACCTCATCCATGAGAATTTCGACAGAATGAACCACTCGCTGTGCGTTGGTCGCATAGCTGAATTGCTCGTCAAAGCACTGCCTGCTGCGCTGACGAAATTTCAGCACCTGTTCTGCGGTTAGTTCCGACCAGCGTTGCATTGCGGATGCCGTGCTCTGCGCGGTGTCATCGCAGATCAAGCCCGACTCACTCTGTTCAACCTCTCGCCAAATGTTGACCTTGTTGGAGAGAATGACGGGAAGTCCACAGGCTTGGGCTTCGGCAACCACCACGCCAAAGTTCTCCTGGTGAGAAGGCAGCACAAAGACTTCTGCCGCGGCTAACGAACCCCACTTGAGAGCGCCCTCCAACATCCCTGTCCACAGGATGCGGTCCGTCACCCCCAGGCGAGCAGCCAAGGCTTCCAACTCTCGCCGCCATCCCACCTGGTCGGGCCCGGCAATCACCAGACGCCATTGTGGATCGCGCGCCCAAGTTGCAGCAAAGGCCTGAATCAGCAGGTCGGTCGCCTTTTTAGGATGAATGCGACCCAGCGAGATGGCCACCCGCTTGTCGTGCAACTGCGGCCAGCGATTTAAGAACTCTTGTGCCGCCAGATCCAGATCGCAATCCGGTCCCAGCGAGCCGTAACGCACCACGGTCTCATGCACGCGATAGCGTGGAAAAGACAGCCGCGCCAAAACCTTTTCCTCTTCGCTGGTGAAATAGATGGTTCCAGCTTCGCGCATGATTTTGCCCAGAATCAGATGCCAGTAGATGGACTTCTTCACATGCTTGAGAGGATAGCGATATTTGAAGTATGGATCGAGCATGCCGTGGGTGAAAACCCCATAGGGAATGCCGCTTCCACGCAGAGCCCAATAAGCTGCCAGCGTGCTGTATTGCCAGATCGAATTGAGAATTACGACATCGAATCGGGATAGATTCGCTTTAAGCCAGGGCAGTGCCCGGAGGGTGAAACCATAGATACCCAGGCACGGACCCAGTCCATGAATAGGCGCTGGAAACTCAAGTTCCGCCGCCGCCGCCGGCGCATCCAATGTCGCCACTTCGACCTCGTGTCCATACTGGACATAGATTCGACAGAGTTGTTTCAGCCCCTCGGCGGGTCCACCAGTCCGAAGATCGACAGAGGGAATTACGTGCAGAATCCTCATCGTACTTCCCTTCTCGCCCACTCCGGCGGCACTGCGGCAGGCCATTCAATCCTTGCGTTCATGCGATCACTTCTGATCTCGATGATGCGTTCATGGAAGCACCAGCAACATGGTGTTCTCGGGAGCTTCCAAGAAAATCAGGCAGTGAATGAATCAGCGCCCAGGGAATCAACAGAAATATCACTCCTCGAACACTTCCGATGTAGGTCACCAGTTCAATCTCCGTGCCGATGAATAGACTCATGAGACAGAGGATGGCAAGAAACCTACCCTCTTCGCCAAAGACAATACGCACTCCCTGGAAAAACCCGCGCATGAAGAAGCAAATAATGATCGGATATAAAATCACGCCAGCAATGCCGAAGTCGATGATTCCCGCGGTAAGAATGGAATTGGCATCGTCATAAACAGGCAAGCCAAAATGTTCGTTGGCCAGTCCCTCTTCCGAATTGATATTGCGCACCGGATCTTTATTTAAACCGAAGATGAAATAGAAGAGATCGGGGATGACCGTCTCCACGCTGAACACGGCATCGCTCCCCCACATGGGCTGCGGTGTATTTCCTCCATGAGCAAGCAAAGACAGGTAGCCGATGACAAAAGTTCTTTCCCGCAGATTATTGGCAAGTTCACTGCTGACGCCTGTTGAATTGGTATTCAGAATTTTGATTGAGGCTGGCACCATATCACTCAATGAACCTGAAACCATTTCGCTCGACTTGTCCCGCTGTATCTCGTAAGAGGCCATGCGCAGCGCCATGACAACGAAATTTGTAACTACCATCAGAACCAGAAAGGAGACCATCGCCAGAATCTTTTTCCCCCCGGAGATGCGGGGCGGTTTCCACCCAGAGAGGCGCAACGCAGCGAAGGCGCAAACTACCAGGACATAAAACATATTGCCCCTTCCCAAGGGCAGCAGGCCAAAGAAGCACAATGCCATCAGAACGGAAAAACGTGCTCTGCGCCAACCGCTGGACTGCAAAATGCCTATGGTCACCAAAGGTGGCATGACGGACAACACGGGGCTCAGGATTCCACCCAATGCTTTGAGGCGTCCAGTTCCCACCTCCGTACTGGCGCCGCCAAATCCCAGATCGCCCCGCAGAAAACCAATGGCGACCGCAATCGCGGCAAGCCACAAAAAGCGTTCCATCTTCCAATCCAATACCAGCGTCTTCCCCTCATCAAAGAGTGGTGCTTCCATATGGCCGACGACCAGCAGCGCCGCACACGCCAGGAAGACCAGCATCAGCGCATAGGCGACCCAATGCCGGTCATGCCCAATTGCCGCCAGCGGATCGTATCCAGTGAGGCCAAAAGAGAGCATGGTATTAAAGGTTCCTCCCCCATAACCAAGCAGCAATCCGGCCGCCATCAACCAAGTCAGCCTGACCCGATAGGAACCGATCATCATCAGATAAAAAATGCCAATTCCGCACGCGGTGGCCAGGGCGCTGCATACAAAGATCAGCGCCGTACTTTGTATGCGGAGCAGCGCGATCACCGCCAACAGCATCGTATTGATCAAGAGCAGCAGAGTCACAAGGTCACCACAAGGAGTTCATGAGTTGATCGTGAAGGAATGATTTTAAGTTGCGCTAAGACGTCAACCATCGCCTACCGTCATTTCAACACCGACGAGGCATAAATAGCGCCATAGAAGACGCTCTCCATGACGCCCACGCCGCCTGCCGAGATGGTAGCTTTCAAGGCGCTTGAGGGAACGTACAAGATGTCGTTCGAAGCCAACACCTGATCCTGTTGCTGACCATGCATCAGCTTTTTCAGATCGAGCGGGATCTCCATACGTTGGTTGTCGGCATTGGTACGAACGATTCTGGCCTGCGAGAGCGCCGCGCTGAACTTCAACCCGCCAGCCATGGTGATAGCGCGCATCACCGTAATAGGCTCATTGCTGGAGGCGGGAAACGACAACGTCGTTTTCACTTCACCCACGACAAAGATGCTTCCCACCTTGGGGACGATGAGCCGATCGCCGGCTGTTAGTGGGATATCGGCCTGACTGGCATGCATGGGATCGGAGCCCAACTCCACCGTGATCGGAGCAGCGATGCCGGTGCGGATTACCTGGACAGTATGACTGGCCATTGGCGTGAAGCCGCCGCAAGCGGAGATCGCATCCAGCAGGCGCAATTGGCCAAAGGCTGGCACCGGCGCGGGCCGGGTTACTTCGCCCACCACCGAGATGACTCGGGTGGGAGAGTCGACCAGTTGCACGGTCACCTGGGGATCGGCGAGAAAGCCACCCTCCTTCAAATTCCTGCGCAGCAGCACCGCGGCCTGATCTGTAGTGAGGCCGGCGAGTTGCACTGCTCCCAGATAGGGCAGAAACACGTTGCCTTGCTCGCTGACGCGCATTCCGCCCGCCAGCCCTGCCCCGCCAGTGATTGCGCCGGATGCGATTGAAGTCGTGCTGCTCAGTTCCGGCGCTCCCAGGGTTGTGATGGCAATGACATCGCCGGGCAGGATGGTTGCATCCAAACGGCTGAGTTGCATCGCCTCTGTTGGTGCCGCAGCCGCGCGGTCAGGCACAGTCAATGTCGGACCCGCATATTGCGCCACGGCAACCGCGGCACAGAGGCATAGTTCTGCTACCGTCAGCAAAACAGCGTTCATGGGCCGTGTCTTTGCAATCAACATCGCGCTCCTCGCTTCCGGCGCTCTCGCGCGCTTATTTCTTGTAGTTATAGGAGTAATAGCCGAGATAGCCGTAATACTCCGGCAGACTGGCGTCAACGCCATTGAGCACGAAGCCATAGACCTTCACATCAACATCGGTAAAGATCTCCGTGGCCCGTGTCAACATGGCGCGTGTGCAGAGGCCCTGGCGAATCACCAGCACCAGTCCATCGGCCTGCGAAGCCACGATCATCGGGTCGGTCACCGACAGCGTGGGAGGAGTATCGAAGATCACATATTCATAGCGCTCACGAAGGGTCTGCACCAATTGCTTCATATCCTCGGAAGCCAGCAGGTCAGCAGGAAGCGGAGGAGAGAAGCCCGAAGGAATCAGATCCAGTGTGGGTAATGATTTGTGGGTCTGAATGATTGACTCCAGGGGTTCATTGCCGGTCAGATACTCCGACAAACCCGTTTTGACGGTCAAACCCAAGCGCCAATAGACGCTGGGCCGGCGCATGTCCGTATCCACCAGAATCACTCTTTTGCCGCATTGGGCCAGCGCCGCGGCGAGATTAGTGGAGATGGTGGACTTGCCTTCACCCGGCTGACAACTGGTTACGGCAATCACCCGTGACTGCCGTGCCGCACTCGACAGTTGAATTGCCGTACGAAAGACGCGGAAGGCTTCGGCAAAGGATCCTCTGGGATCCCACAGCATCTCCGGCCCCACCTCCGATTCGCGGTCGGCTTCCTTGGCCTTCCAATTGGTTTGTGGCACGATGGCCAGCGCGGGCAGGCCAAGAAGGTCCTGGATGTGCCGGGAGTCGCGCATCCTGGTGTCCATCCTCTCCAGAATGATGGCCACCACCAGGCCAACGAAGAGACCGGTGATAAAGCCCAGCATGGCCATGGTCCTGAGCGGCATGCTGGAGGGCGAGATGGGAATCATGGCCAGATCCACCACGCTGATGTCAGCCGACTCCAATCCGGCATCGACGGCTGCCTCGCGCAACTGCGCCAGGATGTTCTCATACATCTGCCGGTTCGACTCGTACTCTTCGGAGAGCAACTCATACTGCACGATGTCGTCGCGCTGGCCATAGAGATCGTGGACGCGCTTTTCCAGCATCTGCTTGGCCTGCGTTTCGGCGGCCTGCGCCACGCCCGTAGCATCTTTGGCCTGAACGATGATGCGCTGCTCCTGGCGGGCAATCTCCTGATCCAATGCCTGAATGTGTGCGCTCAGTTGTTTGACCTGGGGATAGTTGGGGCCATAGACCGGCTGCAAGCGAGCCAATTCAGCGGCATCCGTCGAGCGCTGGGTGCGCAATCCTATCAATAACCCCGCCGATCCATCCGAACCCAGCGGCGTTGTAGTATCGAGGATCTGATCGGGCGGCAGAGATTGCAGAATGCGATACCTAGCCTCGACCAATACTCGCTGCTGGGTGGCATCGGAGGTGTTCTTCTCCAGATTGGTGATCTCCTGCACGATGACGCTGTGATTGGGATCGAGCACCGAAATGCCCAGCTTCTTCTGCAGGTCAACCATGCGATCCTGCGAGGTCTGCACCACATTGCGCAGATCGTCGATCTGCCCGGTGAGCCAGTTGGAGACCTGCTGTTTGTTGCCGTAGTGCGCTACAAAGTTGTTTTTGATGAACTCGCTTTGCAGGGTATTGACGATATCCGCGGCCAGTTGCGGCGAAGAGTCCACACAGGAGATGTTGATCATCTGCGTGCGTGGCACGCGGCTGATCATCAGATGTCCCCGCAACATGCGCACCAGCACGATCTGCACAAACGGATCGTGGATGTCACCGTGCAGCAGCGGCACGGACTGTTTCTTGAGCGCATTGGTGGCGCTGATTGCGTTGCCCAGAAATGCGGGATTGTCCTGCAGCTTCAAGGTGCGAACCACCGTCAGCAGCAACGTATCGCTCATCAGGATGCGCGTGTCACTCTCCATGATCTCGTCCAGCGAGTTGGCCCCGCTCAGTGAATTATTGAGCGACTGCTTGATGTCGGAGGCCGAGCCAGGCTGAATTTGAATTTCTCCGGTAGCCGTGTATTGCTTGCCACGCAACACACCATAAAGGCCCACCAGAAGCGCCACCCCCAGCGAGAACGCCACCAGCAGAAGACGCCGCTTGCGAATCACGAGCCAGATGTCGCTCAGAACCAGTTCCTGCTTGCCGGGAGCCAAAGTTAGATTGGTGGAACGCGCGGATGGCTGCAATCGAAACTCTCCCTATACAAAACGGTCTGTAATCGATCCACCCCGCAAATTGCGGAGCATCTATAGCAAAACCGAAGTTGATGTATTCCGGGACCAAACTGCTCAAGTTGGCGCAATCATCCTTCCCAGCCCCCAGCGACAGCTCTTTATCGTCAGGGTGGAGCGAGCGACGGCCTTGACAAGTGCCCACAAGGATGAAGTATCTCTGGTCTTGCTCTATAACCACTGCATGGAACGCTGTCCAGCCGGCCTTGCGCAAAACTCCGCAAAGTCAACTCCTGCAAGTAGCGTTTAGGTATCGAATTCCATCTACTCAGATGCGGGGCAAAGCGGCAGAGATGCCTCGAAGCTCAAACAAGCTATCAATCTGGACCTTATCGGCCAAGACTCCGTACCCCATCCAATCCGTGTTCTTTACGGAAAGGGTGGAAGACCAAGTCCTCTAACTTAGCTATGTTTATGAACACAACAAGGGCCGCCCGAAGGCGGCCCTTGCCAGAAAAACAACTGCGTATTAGTACTTGACGATAGCGGCGAAGGAATCAGCCTTGAGACTGGCTCCACCCACCAGGGCGCCATCGATCTCTTCCTGACCGATCAGTGCGGTGGCGTTGTCCGGCTTGACGCTGCCGCCGTAGAGGATGCGCATGTTGGCGGCGATCTCCGCGCCCAACAGCTTGGCCACTTCGGCGCGAATGATCTGGTGCGCTTCAACAGCCATCTCCGGAGTCGCGGTCTTGCCGGTGCCAATGGCCCAAACCGGCTCATAGGCGATCACGATAGGTGCGGCCACTTCGGCGGTGATTCCCACAAATGCACCAGTGATCTGGGTCTTGAGCACGTCGGCGGTCTTGCCGCTCTCACGCTCGGCGAGCACTTCGCCCACACAAACGATGGGAACGACACCGTGCTTGAGAGCGGTGTGCAGCTTCTTGTTGACGATTTCGTCGGTCTCGGCGAAGTACTGGCGGCGCTCGGAGTGGCCGATCAGGGTGTGGGTTCCACCGATGGCCTTGAGCTGGCCGAGCGAGGTCTCGCCGGTGTAGGCGCCCTCTTCCGCAAAGTGAATGTTCTGCGCACCAACAGCGACATTGGAGCCCTTAGCGGCTTCAATGACCGTGGACAGCAGGACGGGCGATGCAAACAGGGCAATCTCGTCGCGGTCGTGTCCAGCAACAAGGGGCAAAAAGGCGGCAACAAACGCCTGGGCTTCGGCGGGCGTCTTGAACATCTTCCAATTGGCTGCGATCAGGGCTTTGCGGGGCATTTTTAGAACTCCTCGAAGCTGATTTTAGCCGATCCGGCTGAAACGGCGGGGTGACGACGGGCACAGGGAGGCTCCGGCGCGCAGTGAAACTTGCGTTTCAGACTCTTCCCCTCTAGAATCCAACCATGCACCCGATCGCCTGTTGTTGCTGCTGTTGTATCTGTCGCGCGCACAGGTAACCTGGGCCCAAAGCCCGATCGAACGCAAAAGGTTCACCGAAGCCCGCGATGCAGCCTCCGCTGTCGCGGGTTTTTTGTCGCTCCCATCCACTTTCGCAAAGAGGAAAAATGACTTCTCCTACCCCCAATGATCCGGTTCTTGCCACGCCTGCGGCCCCCTCCGCACCGCTCCAGCCCAAGGAAACCAAGGCCCAGCACGCCGAGCGCCTGAAGCTCGAAAAGAACCCATGGGAGGCCTTTGACGAGATCCTGAGTTTTGCCCGCGATGGCCGCGCCAGCGTCACCCCCGATTGGGCTTCGTCGTATTTCAAGTGGTGGGGCATCTACACCCAGGGCGATGGCGTGGGGGCTACCGGCGGCAAAGGCGGCGTAGGCGTCACCAGTGACTACTTCATGATGCGTATCGGCATTCCCAATGGGGTTTTGACCGCCGCGCAGATGCGCGCCATCGGCGTACTCTGCCGCAAATATGCCCGCAATCTGGCCGACATCACCGTGCGCCAGTGCATTCAGTTTCATTGGCTGACCATCGAGTCGCTGCCCGAGATTCTGGCTGAGTTGAAGGCCGTCGGACTCTCGCCCATCGGCGCCTGCGGCGACGTGGTGCGCAACGTCACCGGCTGCCCCCTGGCCGGAGTGGCCCACGATGAACTGATCGACGCCTCGCCCATCGCCAAGGAGATCTCCGCGCTGCTCTCGGGCAACAACGAGTTCTTCAATTTGCCCCGCAAGTTCAAGATTTCCGTGACCGGATGCCCCTCCTGGTGCTCCCACCCGGAGATCAACGACGTGGCCCTGACCGCCGTCGAACATAACGGCCAGGTCGGCTTCTCGCTGCGCGTGGGCGGCGGACTCAGCCGTGAACCGCACATCGCGGTGCGTCTGGATGCTTTTGTGCTGCCCGAACAGGCAGTGGCAGTCTCCAAAGCCGTGGCCGAAATCTTCCGCGACCAACAGGAGCTGCGCGAAAGCCGTGAACGCGCCCGCATGAAGTACCTCTTCCTCAAGCAGGGCTGGACGGCAGAAAAGTTTTTGACCGAGTTGCAGTCGCGCCTCAGCTTCCAGCTTTTGCCCGGCGTGCCCGAGCAGGTTCCTGACGACGTCTACCGCGACCACACTGGAGTTTATCCCCAGCACCAACCCGGCCTGAGCACCGTGGGTGCCAGCGTATTGCGTGGCCGCCTCAGCGGCGAGCAGTTGCAGGCAGTTGCGGATCTAGCTGAGCGCTTCGGCAGTGGCGCGCTGCGCACCACCGTCGCGCAAAATCTTCTCTTTCTTGATATTCCCAAGGAAAAGACAGCTGAACTGACCGCCGAACTGGGCAAGCTCGGCCTGCGCGTCGAAGGATCGCCCTTCTGGCGGGGCACTGTGGCCTGCACTGGGACCGAGTTCTGCAAGCTGGCCATCACCGAGACCAAGGGCTTTGCCCGCTGGCTGGTCGACGAGTTGGAAGAGCGTCTACCCCAGTTCGATCAGCAGTTGCGAATCAACGTCACCGGCTGCCCCAACAGTTGCGGCCAACACTGGATCGCAGACATCGGCATCGAGGGCAAGAAGATCAAGCAGGACGGCCAGATGATCGATGCCTATTATTTCTGCGTGGGTGGCGCCGTCGGCCAGCACGCGGCGATTGCACGGCCGGTGGGCTTCCGCAGCCCCGCCCTGTTGGTTCCCGTGGCCATCGAACGGCTGCTGCGCCAATACCTGGCTGCCCGTCAATCCGAGGAAAACCTGCGCGCCTGGCTCGCTCGCCACTCTGAGGATCAACTTCGTTCCTGGCTGGCCGGTGAAGAACTGTCCGCAGTAGCCCGCGATCTGCCCAGTGCTCCTGTTCCGCACGGCATCGCTGATTAGCTCTTGCTCTTCAACCTGAACTGGGTGTCCTTGAGCCTGTCGAAGTGTCCCGATTTTGGGATCAGGGATCGTACCAATCTGGGATCGCACCAGAAGACCCCGCCAAACTACTGGATCAGAAGGCCACGCGGCTGGATCTTCCTGTTGCTTTTGCAGGTTCTCTCTCCGTGATCTGGCCTCAACCAACCCAAATGGAGCGGCTGCCGTCTCTTCTTCGGACTACACTGAAAAGGCTAACGATGAACCTGCTGCCGATCTTCCTGAAATTCGCCGGTCGCCGCTGCCTGGTTGTGGGCGCGGGCGAGGTGGCGCGAGAGAAGATCGACACCTTGCTGCGCGCCGAACTTGAACTGCACGTAGTCGCCCCTTTCCCCCATCTCGATGTGCGCAAGTGGGCCGCTGCCGGCATGTTGACGTGGAGCGAGCGGGAGTTCCAGCCCTCCGATCTGGACGGCAACCAACTGGTCATCGCCGCCACCAACCTTCCGGCGGTCAATGCCGCCGTCTATCGCGCCGCGGTGGAGCGCGGCATCCTGGCCAACAGCGTCGACGACGTTCCCAATTGCGATTTTTTCTTCGGTTCTGTGGCTCACCGGGGAACACTGCAAATCGCCATCTCCACCGGCGGCAAAAGCCCGGCTCTGGCCCAGAAGTTGCGCCGTGAGATTGATGAGCAACTGCCTCAGGATCTGGGACCCTGGCTGGAATATCTCGGCCAGTTGCGCCACGAGATTCTGGAGGCGCATCCCCGCGGCGAAGAGCGCAAGATGTTGCTGCACAAGCTGGTGCAGCGCCAAATCTGCGAATCCGCCCACTGCCCCACCCGGCAACTGGTCCAGACGATACTCGCCGAAGAGGCCGAAAACTTCGATGAATCATACCCGGTTCAGCAATACGCTACGGTTCTTCCCGCCCGCGAAGACGGCTGCGAGGCGGAGACCGTGCATCTGGTCGGCGCCGGCCCAGGCGACCCCGATCTGCTCACGGTAAAGGCTTTACGGCTGATTCAGACGGCCGACGTGATCCTCCACGACGATCTGGTGACCCCGGCGATTCTGGACCTGGCCTCGCCCTCGGCGCAGATTCTCAATGTCGGCAAGCGCTGCGGCGAAAAGACCATCTCCCAGGATCAGATCAACGCACTGATGATCGGCAATGCCCGCAATGGCCACTGTGTGGTACGTCTCAAGGGCGGCGACCCGCTGCTCTTTGGCCGCGCCGCCGAAGAACTTGCCGCTCTGGCCGCCGCCGGCATCCAGACGCAAATCGTCTCCGGCATCACCGCCGCTTCGGCCGCCGCTGCAGCGCTGGGCTGTTCGCTGACGGATCGGGGAAGCGCTTCGAGCGTCATCTTCTCTACTGGCCACCGCGCGCATCACTCCAGCGAGGCCCCGATTCCGCATACCACCTCAACCGAGGAAAAAAATCACGCCACCCGCGTGGTCTATATGCCGGGCCGCAACCTCTCTGAACTGGCCGCCGAGTGGCTTGCCGATGGCCTGTCCGCGGATCTTCCCTGCGCCGTCGTCTCCCATGCTGCCCTGCCCGGACAGCGGGTTCTGCGCACGACTTTGGGCCAATTGAGCAGTCTGGAAACCGTCGCTGCCCCCAGTCTGCTGATCGCCGGCTGGACGGTAGCGCGCACGTAGCAAATCATCCCTAAGTGACCTATCCCCTGTCTCAGTGCATCCTGTAAGATGATCGCGACAAGTTGGACAAACGTTTAAGCTGGCCTGCGCAAGGCAAATATTTTAGGCTAGCGTCGCGGCGAGTCGGAGGATGAGCATGATCGTTTTGAATCGCTGCTTGTTGGTGGGGTTTTCCAGTCTATTGAGCCTATTGAGCGCCTCTTGCGGCGGCAGCATCAACGGCAGCACACCCGCGAATACCGTTACCGACTACGTGCTCACCGTGAACTCCACCAACCCCACCAGCGGCGTGGCCATCACCGTCTCACCCAGCGATAACAACAGCCTGAGCAACGGCAGCACCAGCTTCGCGCGCACCTATGCCTCGGGAACCACAATCACCCTGACGGCTCCAGCCACGGCCAGCGGTAACAGCTTCTCTTCGTGGAGCGGGTGCACCTCAGCCAGCACCGTTACCTGCACAGTTACGCTCGCTGCCAATACCACCGTCACAGCCAACTACACCACGCCACCTGCCACTGCCTATACGCTCACAGTCAACTCCACCAACCCCGCCAGTGGCGTGGCCATCTCTGTCTCACCCAGCGACATCAACAACAGCAGCAACGGATCGACCAGCTTTACGCGCACTTACGCCTCTGGAACCACTGTCACTCTGACCGCTCCAGCCACGGCCAGCGGCAACACCTTTTCCGCCTGGAGTGGCTGCACCTCAGCGAGCACAGTGACTTGTACCGTGAATATTGTCGCCAATACCACAGTCACCGCAGCCTACAGCACACCCGGCAACAGCGTCACCTCGGTCACGGTAACCCCCAATCCCGCTGCGGCCACCATCGGCAGCCAGCTTCAGCTCTCCTCCACAGTGAGTGGAAATGGGACCTTCAGTAGCGCGGTCACCTGGTCGGTTGCCGCTCCCACCGGCAGTTCGCTGAGTCCGGGAACCATCAGTTCTACTGGTCTTTACATCACGCCCTACCCCGCTCCGGCAACCGTTACCGTGACTGCGACCAGCACCCAGAACACCGCAATCAGCGGCAGTGCAACCATTACACTTAGCCCTCCTGCCACTGTCGCCGGTCCGGCGCTTACTGTCGATGCGGGCAACCAGACCCACGCCATCAGTCCCTACATCTATGGATGGAACGACTGGTCACAAGACACCTCGGCAGCGAAAGCGGCGGGCATCACCATCAATCGCTGGGGCGGCGACGCCACCTCGCTGTACAACTACCAACTCGACGTCACCAACGCCGGCAGCGATTGGTACTTTGAAAACTCCACTTCAAAAACAGGCATTGAAAGCACCAGCGCATTCAACACCATGGTCAGCAACGATCAGGCGATCGGCGCCAAGATGCTGGGAACGGTTCCCTTGCTGGGGTGGGTCGCCAAAAGCGGATCGGGATGCAGTTTTTCTGTCTCGAAATACGGGGCACAGAAGGGGAGCGATCCCTGGAACTCCAACTGTGGCAACGGTGTGCTGACCAACGGGAAGAACGTGGTCAATGATCCCACCGACACCGCCACGGCCATCGATTCATCCTTTGTGGGCGGCTGGGTGCAATATCTGGTGGGCAAATTTGGCACGGCGGCCAATGGCGGCGTGGCCATCTACGATCTGGACAACGAACCCGCATGGTGGGACGCCGTACACATCGATGTACACCCCGCGGCCTCGACCTACGACGAAGTGACCAACAACGGCATCGCCTACGCCAAGGTCATCAAGGCCAATGACGCCAGTGCCGCGGTCAGCGGTCCGGTGATCGACTACTGGTGGAATTATTTTTACTCCAAAAAGGACGTTGAGTCGGGGTGGAGCAGCACCGGCGGCCCCTGCTGGCAACCGTGGAGCAGCCCGGTCGACCGCAAGGCCCACGGCGGCGTTCCCATGATCGAGTACTACCTGCAGCAGTTTGCCACGGCCTCGGCCATCGCCAACACCCGTCTGCTCGATTACCTCGACATGCACACCTACTTTGCCGCGCAGTACAACGGCACGGGACTGGGCCTGACGCCAGTCGGGCAGATCGACAACACCGCGGCGCAGGAGGCGCGTTTGAACTCCACCCGCGTGCTCTGGGACCCCACCTACACTGACCCGCAGTTCCCCCAGCCCAACTACACGACTGATTCCAACTACACCTCCTCCTGCACGGTTCCGCTGCAAGCACCGCAGCTTATCCCCATGGCCAAGGCCTGGATCGCCAAGGATTATCCCGGCACTAAGCTGGCCTTCACCGAATTCAACTGGGGAGCGCAGGATAATATCAATGGCGCACTGGCGCAGGCCGACATTCTGGGCATCTTTGGCCGCGAGGGGCTGGATCTGGCGACCCTCTGGGGACCTCCTGACCCCACCACGCAGATTCCCGGCCTGATGGCCTATGAGATCTATCGCAACTACGACGGCAACTACTCGGAGTTCGGCGGCACGGCTCTGGCCTCCACCAGCGCCGACCAGAGCAAACTCTCTGTCTATGGAGCCGTGCGCGCCTCGGACGGCCAGGTCACGGTGGTGGTGATCAACAAGAGCTACGGCGCACTGACGGCAACGCTCTCGCTGGCCAACCTCACCCCCAACGGCGCGGCCAAGGCGTATCTGTACAGCAACGCCAACCTCAACGCCATCGTCGCCCAGCCCAATGTGACGGTGACCGCACCTGTTTCCGGCAGCACCACCAGCACCATCGCCAACTACAGCTTCCCGGCGCAGTCGATCACGCTGCTGGTGATTCCCAAGCAATAAGAAATAAGTATCCTCCGGCGGGTGCTTCAGGTCCAAATTGAGGAGAGATCCTCCATCCAGAGGTCTGACCACCCCGCTCCCCAGCCCTGCCAACCCGTTCCAATCCCAGAAAAAATCGTCTCCAGCAGCCTGAAGTACCGGTCACCCCCATTCGGCACTGGCAGAGAGGGTCGTTTTTTCGATATATTAAAGTGTTCCCCTTTGTCCACCACGGGAAGATCATGTCTTTTCAAGTCGCGGGGCGATTTCCGCCGGGAAATTGCACCGTGGTGGTGTCTCCAGAAACGGAACAGGCAATCTGCACGTCCATAGTCCACAAAAGAAGGTAGCCATGAACTCATCGGAATGTCGTCCCCCTCAACCGCAAGGCCTCTATCATCCTCGGAACGAGCATGACGCTTGCGGCATGGGGTTGGTCGCCAGCATTCGCGGCGAAAAGAGCCACGATATCATTCGCAAGGGCCTTGAGGTTCTGATCAATCTCACCCATCGCGGCGCAGCGGGTTGCGACCCGGAGACCGGCGACGGCGCGGGCATTCTGATTCAGATTCCCCACACCTTCTTCGCCCAGGAGTGTGATGAGCTCGGCTTCAAGCTGCCCGAGCCCGGCGCCTATGGCGTTGCCATGGTCTTTTTGCCGGTCGACAAGCAGGACCGCCTGTTGTGCGAGGGCATCTTCGAGCGCATCGCCCAGGAAGAGGGGCTGACCGTCCTCGGCTGGCGCGATACTCCGGTCAACGGCATCGCCATCGGCCGTGAAGCGCGCGCCTCGCAGCCTTACATTCAGCAGTTTTTCGTCGGCCGTCCCGAGAGCTTCAAGGACCTCAACGAGGACGCCTTCGAGCGCCTGCTCTATCGGGTGCGCCGCCGCACCGAGAACGAGATTGCAGCCTCTGACAACGAAAGCAAGGAAGACTTCTACATCCCCTCGCTCTCTTGCCGCACCATCATCTACAAGGGCCTGATGCTGGCCCCGCAGATTGAGAAGTTCTACTTTGAGCTGGCTAACCCCTTGGTCGTCAGCGCTTTGTGCCTGGTTCACCAGCGCTTCTCCACCAACACCTTCCCCAGCTGGAAGCTGGCTCACCCCTACCGCTACATCGCCCACAACGGCGAAATCAACACCGTGCGCGGCAACGTGAGCTGGATGAACGCCCGCCAGTCGGTGCTCGACAGCCCACTCCACTCCAAGATGGAAGACCTCTTCCCGGTGATCATGCCCGAAGGCAGCGACTCCGCTTCTTTGGACAACGCCGCTGAGTTCCTCTTCCAGTCGGGCCGTTCCCTGCCCCATGTGATGGCCATGCTGATCCCCGAAGCCTGGTCCGGCAATCCGGACATGGACGAGGACAAGCGCGCCTTCTACGAGTACCACGCATCCTTGATGGAGCCCTGGGATGGTCCCGCCTCCATTGCCTTCACCGATGGCCGTGTGATCGGTGCGACGCTGGACCGCAACGGCCTGCGTCCCGGCCGCTACGTGATCACCAAGGACGATCTGGTGGTGTTGGCCTCCGAGGCCGGCGTCATCGAGGTTCCCCCGCAGGATGTGCGCAAGAAGGGCCGCCTGCAGCCGGGCCGCATGTTCCTGGTCGACACCGTCGCCAAGCGCATCATCTCCGACGCCGAGATCAAGAAGCAGCTCGCCTCCCGCCAGCCCTACGGCGAGTGGATCAAGGAGCAGCAGGTCACCCTCGAGCACTTGCCCGAGCCCAACCGCCTGATCCAGTCCAACCCCGAGACCCTGCTGCGCCGTCAGCGCGCCTACGGCTACAGCGAAGAAGACCTCAAGGTTCTGCTGGCCCCCATGGGCGCGGCTGGCATGGAGCCCATCGGTTCCATGGGCACCGACGTGCCGCTGGCCTGCCTGAGCGACCGTCCGCAGTCGCTGTTCAACTACTTCAAGCAGCTTTTTGCTCAGGTCACCAATCCGCCCATCGACCCCATCCGCGAAGAGCTGGTGATGTCGCTGATCAGCTACATCGGCACCGAGCGCAACATCCTGGATGAAGCGCCGGAGAACTGCCACACCCTCAAGCTGCCCCATCCCATTCTGACCAATCGCGATCTGGAGAAGCTGCGCCGCGTCTCGTCCGGCGATCTACTGGCCACCACGCTTCCCGCGCTCTTCCGCGCCGAGGACGGCGAAAAGGGCCTGCAGCGCGCACTGGACGAACTGAGCGCCCGCGCCGCGCACGCCGTCTCCTCCGGCTACACGCTGCTGATCATCTCCGACCGCGGAGTGGACTCGACTTTTGCACCGATTCCCAGCCTGCTGGCCATGGCCGCCGTGCACCATCGTCTGGTCAAGGAAAAGACACGCACCCAGGTTGCTCTGATCATCGAGTCGGGCGAGCCCCGCGAGGTCATGCACTTTGCTCTTTTGATTGGGTACGGCGCCAGCGCCATCAACCCCTATCTGGCCATCGAGTCGCTGCACGACCTGAAGCATCGCGGCCTGCTGCCCCACAACGTCACCGGCAACCAGGCGGAGAAGAACTTCATCAAGGCCATCAACAAGGGCCTGCTCAAGACCTTCTCCAAGATGGGCATCAGCACACTGCAAAGCTATCGCGGCGCACAGGTCTTCGAGGCCGTGGGCTTGAGCAAGCCGCTGGTCGAAGCCTACTTCAGCGGTACCGCTTCGCGCATCGAGGGCGTTGGCCTGGATGTGCTGGCCCGCGAGGCGCAGATCAAGCACTCTTACGCCTTCCAGCCGCTGACCGAGTCGGAGACCGAACTGGTCGTCGGCGGTCAGTACCAGTTCCGCGTCGACGGCGAGTATCACCTGCTCAATCCGCTGACCATCAGCAAGTTGCAGCACGCGGTGCGGGCGAACAACCCCGCCACCTTCCAGGAGTACTCGGACCTGCTCGACGAGCAGAACAAGCACCTCTGCACGCTGCGCGGCCTGATGCAGTTGAAGTATGAGGAGCAGGCGATTCCTCTGGATGAAGTTGAAGCGGCCAAGGAGATCGTCAAGCGCTTCACGACCGGCGCCATGAGCTACGGGTCGATCAGCAAGGAAGCCCATGAGACTCTGGCCATCGCCATGAACCGGCTGGGTGGCATGTCCAACACCGGCGAGGGCGGCGAAGAAGAAGATCGCTTCACCCCCGACGCCAACGGCGATTCACGCCGCTCGGCGGTCAAGCAGGTTGCTTCGGGCCGCTTCGGCGTGACGACCAACTATCTCGTCAATGCCGACGAGATCCAGATCAAGATGGCGCAGGGCGCAAAGCCCGGCGAGGGCGGCCAGTTGCCTGGTCACAAGGTTGACGCGATCATCGCCAAGACCCGCCACTCCATCGCCGGCGTGGGGCTGATCTCTCCGCCTCCGCACCACGACATCTACTCGATTGAAGATCTGGCGCAGTTGATCCACGATCTGAAGAACGTCAATCCGCAAGCGCGCATCGCCGTCAAACTGGTCTCCGAAGTTGGAGTCGGCACGGTGGCCGCAGGCGTCAGCAAGGCTCATGCCGATGTGGTGCTGATCTCCGGCGACAACGGCGGCACTGGCGCTTCGCCGCTCAGTTCCATCAAGCACGCCGGACTGCCCTGGGAGCTTGGCCTCGCCGAGACTCAGCAGGTCCTGCTGCTCAACGATCTGCGCAGCCGCATCAAGGTGCAGACCGACGGCAAGTTGCAGACCGGCCGCGACGTCGTCATCGCCGCTCTACTGGGTGCCGAGGAGTATGGCTTCGCCACCATGCCGCTGATCACCATGGGCTGCATCATGATGCGCAAGTGCCACCTGAACACCTGTTCGGTCGGCATCGCGACGCAGGACCCGGTCTTGCGCGAGCGCTTCAAGGGCCAGCCCGAGCATGTGGTCAACTTCTTCTTCTTCATCGCCGAGCAGGTTCGCCAGCACATGGCCAAGCTGGGCTTCCGCACCGTCAACGAGATGATCGGCCGGGTCGACAAGATTGACGCCGCCGTCGCCGATGCGCACTGGAAGGCCAAGGGCATCGATCTTTCCTCGATCCTCTACTCCCCGACCATGCCCTCGCGCGTTGCACGGCGCAAGATGCAGGAGCAGGATCACGGTCTGGAAGGCGCGCTCGACCATCAGCTCATCGAGCAGGCCAAGCCCGCTCTGCACGGCAAAAAGCACGTCTCGGCCAGCTTCAAGATCCGCAACGTGCATCGCACCGTCGGCGCCATGCTGGGCGGCGAGATAGCCCGCGCCCACGGTTCAGCGGGACTGCCCGAAGGCTCCATCCACTTCAAGTTCTACGGCTCGGCCGGTCAGAGCTTCGGAGCGTTTGTGCCCAACGGCGTCACGCTTGAGATCGAAGGTGACTCCAATGATTATTTGGGCAAGGGACTGAGCGGCGGCCGCATCATTGCTTACCCGCCCAAATCCTCCAGCTTCCTGCCCGAAGAGAGCATTCTGGTGGGCAACGTGGTGCTCTACGGTGCTACCAGCGGCGAAGTCTTCCTCAACGGCATCGCCGGCGAGCGCTTCGCGGTGCGTAACTCCGGCGCTACGGCAGTCGTCGAAGGCGTGGGCGACCACGGCTGCGAATACATGACCAACGGCACGGTGATCATCCTCGGCACGACAGGACGCAACTTTGCCGCCGGCATGAGCGGCGGACGGGCCTTTGTCCTCGACGAGCAGGGCGACTTCACCAGCCGCCACTGCAACACGGCCAGCGTTGATCTGGAGCCTCTGGTTCTGGATGCCGACATCGCCGAGGTCAAGAACCTCATCACACGTCATCGCGATCTGACCGGCAGCCCCCGCGCTGCCTGGATCCTCGACAACTGGGCTGCCGCACAGCCCAACTTCATCAAGGTCTTCCCGCACGAGTACAAGCGCGTGCTGGGAGTCGAGCGCGCCGAGTCGCTCTATGCGTCTCCGAGCCTGAAGCCTCTTGATCCTTCTGGGGCTGCAGAGAAAAATTCAACTTCGTCGCCTCTGCTGGCGGCTACAGAGGTGCAGCATGGGTAAGGTTACTGGCTTTCTTGAAATCGATCGCGAACAGCCCTCGCGCCGCAAGGTCGAGACGCGGGTCAAGGACTGGTTCGAAATCTATGAACCCTTCCCGGAAGAAAAGCAGAAGGAGCAGAGCGCGCGCTGCATGGATTGCGGCGTGCCCTTCTGCCACACCGGATGCCCGGTCAACAACCTGATTCCCGACTGGAACGATCTGGTCTATAACAACCGCTGGGAGACGGCCATCAAGCGTCTCCACGCCACCAACAACTTCCCCGAATTCACCGGCCGCATCTGCCCCGCTCCCTGCGAGGCCGCCTGCGTGCTGGGCATCGATCAGCCCGCGGTATCGATCAAGCTGGTCGAGCGCTCCATCATCGAGCACGCCTGGGCCGAGGGTTGGATTCATCCCGAGCCGCCCGAGCAGAGCACCGGCAAACGCGTCGCCGTCGTTGGCAGCGGTCCTGCGGGACTGGCTGCGGCTCAGCAACTGCGCCGCGCCGGCCACTCCGTCACGGTCTTTGAGAAGAACGACCGCATTGGCGGCCTGCTGCGCTATGGCATTCCCAACTTCAAGCTGGAAAAGCAGGTCGTTGATCGCCGTCTGGAGCAGATGAAGGCCGAAGGCGTGAAGTTCGTCACCAATGCCCACGTCGGCGTCAACGTCTCGATCGACTCCCTGCAAGAGGAGTTTGACGCCATCCTGCTCTCCGGCGGCTCCGAGCAGCCACGTGACCTGAAGATTCCTGGACGCGAACTGAAGGGCATTCACTTCGCCATGGAGTTCCTGCCCCAGCAGAATCACCGCAACGAAGGCGACACCCTCGACCCGGCTCTGGACATTCTGGCCACCGGCAAGCGGGTCGTCATCATCGGCGGCGGCGACACCGGCGCTGATTGCCTGGGCACCAGCCTGCGGCAGAAGGCAAAGAGCGTTCACCAGTTCGAGATCATGCCCAAGGCGCCGGATCAGCGCGCCGCGTCGACTCCCTGGCCACTGTGGCCGCTACAACTGCGCACCGAAACCTCGCACGAAGAGGGCGGCATCCGCGACTGGAGCATCAACAGCGTCGAGTTCGTGGGCGACGACCAGGGCAACCTCAAGCAACTGCGCGCCATCCGCGTCGGTCCGCCTCCAACCTTCACGCCGATCGAAGGCTCTGAGTTCACCCTCGACGTCGATCTGGTGCTGTTGGCCATGGGCTTCCTCGGCCCGGTCAAGAACGGCATGATCGAGCAGTTGGGCGTCAAGCTCGACCAGCGCGGCAACATCGCCACCGACGCGAACTACCAGAGCAGCGTCGAAGGCGTCTTTGCCGCCGGCGACATGCGCCGTGGACAGTCCCTGGTGGTTTGGGCGATCAGCGAAGGCCGCAAGGCTGCCGCCGCCATCGATGCCTACCTCACCGCCAACGAAGAGACCGCCGCCCCGCTGCACCGCGTGATGGCTTAACCCCAATACAAACCCGCGCCCCATCCAATGCGCGTTTTTTGCGCAATGGGTGGGGCACCAATCTGCTCCGCTCCATATAAATAGGCTCTCCTGCTGGCAAAAATCCGGTATCGAAATAGCTGTTTAGCCCCGCTTCGCGGGATTGCGAGTTGGCAAGTTTGCGGGGTTCCAATCTCCACCGCTTGCGCTGCGCCGGGTCGAGGATGCATTCTGACCCTGTCATGATAGCCATCCAGTTGCAGCAGACAGGCGGGCCGGAGGTTCTTGTTCCGGTCGAGTTGCCCATTCCCGAGCCGGGAACCGGGCAGGTTCTGATTCGCGTGGAAGCGGTGGGGGTCAACTTCATCGAGATCTACTTCCGCAAGGGCGTCTACAAGGCGGCGCTGCCGCTGACTCCCGGCAGCGAGGCAGCGGGCACGGTGATCAAATTAGGCCCCGGCGTCACCGGCTTTGCCGAGGGCGATACCGTCGCCTCGGTTGGCGTGCTGGGCAGTTATGCGGAGTACGCGCTGGTTCCCGCCACCCAACTAGTCAAAACTCCAGCCGGCCTGAGTCCTGAAAAGACCGCCGCAGCCATGCTGCAAGGCATGACGGCTCACTATCTGGCCTATTCCACCTTTCCTCTCAAGAAGGGCGACACCGCCTTGGTTCACGCTGGAGCAGGCGGCGTTGGCCTGTTGCTGACCCAGATGGCTGCGCGGCTGGGCGCGCGGGTCATCACCACCGTCTCCACCCGCGCCAAAGCAGAACTCTCCCGCGAGGCCGGCGCTACCGAAGTCATTCTTTACACCGAACTGGATTTCGTCGATGAAGTGAAACGTCTCACCGAAGGCAGGGGCGTCGACGTGGTCTATGACGGAGTAGGCAAGACTTCCTTTGAAGGAAGCCTCAACTGCCTGCGTCCCCGCGGCCTGTTGGCGCTCTTCGGCGCATCCAGCGGCCCGGTCCCGCCCTTTGACCTGATCCAGCTCAGCAGCAAGGGATCGCTCTTCATCACCCGCCCTACCCTCTGGCACTACATCGCCAAACGCGAAGAGCTGGAGTGGCGCTCCAACGACGTACTCGGCTGGGCCGCGCGGGGCGAATTGCAACTGCGCACTGAGCATCTCTATCCCCTCACCGAAGCCGCCCAGGCCCAGATCGATCTGGAAGAGCGGCGCACTACGGGAAAGATCCTGCTGGAGCCGTAGAAGCAGGGATCAGGGATTAGGGATCAGGGTTGGTATAGTTCATCATTCATGCCCGATCCATTGCAGCCCGCTAACTTGCTGACCCGCTCTCCCGCGCAGCGGACTGACTTGCTGCATTTATATCAACGCATGAGGGTGCCCCCGGTCCCGATTTTGGGACCGGGGATGGGCTACTAAGGAATTTCAATCATGACCACGATTTCAATTACACCCACCGACCGGGTCTTTGTCCTGACCGGCGCGGGAATCAGCGCGGAGAGCGGCCTGCCCACCTTTCGCGCTTCTGACGGCCTGTGGGCCGGCCATCACGTCGAGGATGTCTGCACTCCCGATGCCTGGCAGCGCAATCCGGCGTTGGTCTGGGAGTTTTATTCCGGTCGGCGCAAGGATGGAGCCAAGGCCCAGCCCAATCCCGCACACATCGCCCTGGCGGAACTTGAGGCGAAACTCGGCGACCGATTCTTTCTCTGCACCCAAAACGTCGACGACCTGCACGAGCGCGCCGGATCCAAGCGCCTGACCCACATGCACGGCGAACTGGCCAAGGCCCGCTGCGAAAAGGAGTGCGGCCGTCCGCCTATCGATGATCTCAACATCTATCGCAGCTTGAATGATGTGGGCCGCTGCCCCTGCGGAGGCCGTCTGCGCCCCCACATCGTCTTCTTTGGCGAGATTCCCCTGGAGATGAAACACATCGAGCAAGAGATCGCCCGCGCCACGCTAATGGTGGTGGTCGGCACCTCCGGCTCCGTCTATCCTGCGGCCAGCTTCGTTCACTGGGCGCGGGAAGCCGGCGCGCGCACCGTCTACGTCGGCCCCGAGCCGCCACGCAACGCCTCAGCCTTTACCCACATTGTAGAAGGCAAGGCGGGCGCGGTGCTGCCGGGACTCTTTGCGGTGTAGCAAGCCCTCAAAAGTGAAACCGATAGCGCAGATCGGCCGCGATCAGCCGTGGATCGTTGGTATGAAAGCCGCCGATGGTGATGGAGTTGTCCAGCAGCACCCGATGATTGGTCGCATTGATCACATTGGCGGACAGCTTCCAATGCTCTCCAATCGCATGGCCCGCCGAAACGTCGAAGGTGGTGTGGACAGGCAGATAGGGGCCATCATAGGGACCGTTATTGGAGCAGGAAGCCGGTTGCGTGCAGGCCAGTCCGTTGGAAAAGCCCGACCCGTAGTACACATTCGTAGCCAGCCAGAAGCGTTTCGGCAGGTTGGCGGTGAACCCAGTGTTCAGCGTCTCGCGCTGATCGTGGTCCAGGGAGATATATCCCGACCCCAGATCGCAGGCCGGATCGGTCAAGAGGCTGCATGTGAATCCGCCGATGATGTTGCCCCGTTGCTCGGCGATCTGGTTGGAGTAGGTCAGGTGAAACTGCCCCAGCCGCGCCAGTTCCGGCGAGCGCAGCGTCAACTCCCAGGCCCTCACCAGCGCGCCATCCACGGCGATGGGAAAGTACATATTCGATTCGCCCAAATTGGAGTGGTCGAGGAAGTTATTCACTCTGTTTTTGACGTTGGCTACATCCAGCATCCATCCCCGGTAGGGAATCAGCAAACCAAACTGATGCTCTTCATCGCGCTCCGAGGGCAGTGGCGTAAAAGTGTTCTCGCCCGAGGTCAGACTGGCGGCATAGTTCAGCACCGAAGAAGAGACCGTCTCCAGCGGCGCAGGCTGAAAGAAGTGCCCATAGAAGCCCCGCAGCACCCAGTGCAGCTTAGGTACCTCCACCGTCGCCCCGATGCGGGGATAGATGGCTGACTCGTCAAAACCACCTTGATAAAACGAAAAACGTTCGCCGCCCAGCAGTGTGATGTACCGGCCCACACGCAAATGGTCAGCGAGATAAAACTCGATCAGCCCCGCATCGGCCGTAGCTGCTTTGTTGGGTTCGGATGAAGCACTGCCGTCGTTGACCTGCACGCCAAAGAGATCGCTCTCCCACTGCCCAAACGAGTAGAAGCCAGCGGAGAAGTTGTTGGGGCCAGCATTCACACGCACATCCGCCTGCCCACCCAGGTAATTCGAACCCTGGTGCCAGGTGGTGGCGACGGGATTGTCGCTGGCCAGCGAGTCGTAGTCCGCCTGATTGAAGTGATAGAAGGGAGCTACCGAAAACAGCGCCTGGGGCGAGAGCGTATGCACCCAGTTGGCGATCACAAAACTGTCCCGCTCGGTCTGCGCGTCACGCAACCCCCAGGACTCGTAATACTGGCTGGCCTGCTCCCAGTCGTTCTGGTTCGGATCATAGGGAACGTCGAAGTAATCCTGCCGGTACTGCGCGTTGAGGCGCAGTTGATCCTTGGCCGTCTGGTTGCGGATCAGCGAGACAAAGCCGCTCTGCGAGTTAGTGGCGTCGTGATAGATCGCGGCCACCGGCGTGGCCAACCCATAGTTCGAGCGCGACCCCGTCAGACTGGCATACCAGGCCGTCGCCGCCGCATGGTCGCCCAGGGAGAGCTGTGTTTCTACACTATCCTGGTTCCCCAAAGAAATATAAAAAAGACCATCGCGGTTGCGCTCGAAGCCGTTGCGCGGCAGCACGTTGAAGACGCCATAAGTGCGGTCGCCCAGCTCGGCCGCATAGCTGCCCCGCTGGGTTTCCAACGAGTCAATGTCCTTGGGATCGATCTGCGGCCCCACATTGGAGGCGATTTTGGTGTTGGGGATGGCGATGCCGTCGATCAGCCAACTGGTCTGGTGGCCCCCACGCATGTGCAGCATGTCGTGCGTCATGTACGCGCCGGGAACGTAGTCGGTGATCATCTCCATGCCGATGGTGCGGCTGGCGCCCGGAGTCTCCTCGATCTGCTGGCGAGTGATCAGCGTGGTGGGAGTCACGGAATCGGCGGAGATGCCGGAATCGGCCATTCCCTGCACCATCACCGTCTGCTCCGCGGGGGCAATCGGCAACATCAAGTGCAGCACCGGGTTGGTATCCGAAGCAACTTTGACGGTCTCCGTGACGTTGGCGAAGCCCGCCGCGGAGACGCTCAGACGATAGACGCCGAGAGGCGTCTGCGGCAGTTCAAAAGCACCGTCGCCGTTGGAAACCGTCTGCAAAGTAAAGGCAGACGCAGCGGCTTGCAGCCTGACCTTGGCGTTGGTGATGGGCCGGTGCTGAGGGTCATGCACCACTCCGTGAACGGTCGCGAAGACCGTGGCCATGGCAGGCATAGCTACGGTCATCAACAAGGCTGCCAGCAGGCTATGCAAGAGTTTCAGAGACGGAATCGGGGAAGAAGCGCGTCGCATAATGAATCGATGCTACATGAAAATTCCTGCGGAAGGCACTTGATTCAGAACGGGTTCAACGCTGTCAGTTATCATCTTGTTACCGAACTCTCATTCATTCGAGGACTCTCCCGTGGCCAATCTTTCCGCAGTGTCGCACTCCACCTCAGCGCTCGACTCTCAGACCCCGCATCCCTTGCGCATCGCTCTCTTCGGCTTTGGCACGGTGGCCGGCTCGGTGGCTAAAATTCTGGTTGAGCAGCATCCCCTGGGATTGGAACTGACCCACGTCTACAGTCGCAGCCTCGACAAGCGCAAGGCCGACTGGGTTCCTTCCAGCGTGGTGTGGACCGACGATGCATCCTCGGTACTGAACTCCCCCGATGTGGACGTAATCGTTGAACTGGCTGGCGGTCTGGACCCGGCCGGCGGCTGGGTGCGCGCCGCCCTGGAGTCTGGCAAGAGCGTTGTCACTGCCAACAAGAAGTTGATCTCTTACCACGGCGTCGAACTGGAGCGTCTGGCTGCAGCCAACGGCGGCCACTTGAAGTACGGCGCGGCCGTGGCAGGCGGCATTCCCGTAATCCCCGGCCTCGACCAGGGACTGGCCGGCGACCGCATCGAGCGCGTCGAAGGCATTTTGAACGGCACCTGCAACTTCATCCTCAGCAAGATGGAAGCCGGCGCGGACTACGCCCCGGTGCTGGCCGAGGCTCAGGCCGCGGGCTATGCCGAGGCCGATCCCACCGAGGATGTGGGCGGATTCGATGCTCGCGCCAAGCTCTCCATCCTGATGCGCCTGGCTCTGCACGTCGAGTTGAACCCCGAAGAGATTGTTCCCAAGACCATCACCGCGATTCGCGCTGTGGACTTCAGCTACGCCCGCGATCTGGGCTGCACCATTCGCCAGGTAGCCTGCGGCGAAGTGAAAGACGGCCGGGTGGCCGCTACCGTCGGACCCACACTGGTGGCCCTACGTTCCCCTCTGGCCTGGTCCCGCGACACCGAGAATATGGTCATCTTCAGTGGCCACTACGGCGGCGACGTGGTCTTCAGTGGCCATGGAGCGGGCGGACATCCCACCGCCGTTGCCGTGGTCAGCGATCTGCTGGCTCTGGCCCACGGCTCGCGCCGCGTCGATCTGCCTTCGACCAAAGCCACTGTGGACGGCGAGTTCGAAGTACCCCACTACATTCGCTTCCTGGTCAACGACCGTCCCGGCATCGTCGCCGAGATCACGGCCGCCCTGGCCAAGGAGCAGATCAACATCCGCGCCATCGTGCAGAAGGCTGGCTACCCGCACAATGCCCTGCCCTTCGTAGTCACCGTCGAGCCCTGCAAAGCCTCCACCCTGCGCCGCGCCCTGGATGGTATCAATTCCCTGCCCTGCATGCTGGAAGAGCCGCTGGCTTTACAGATGATGGAATAGGGAACAGGGAACAGTGTTTTCTTGGTGCTTCCGTTATGGATCGCCGAACCCGGAGGGAGTACCCATGGCCCTGCGGGTCACCTCCGGGCATGAAAGTCGGAGTTTCTCCGAAGAAAATGTCATCGCTGAGCGCAGCGAAGGATCTGCATTTTCGCCTTTTCTATGTGACTTTCAACGGAGCAGGGGCCTTCAGGCCCTTAAAAGATAAAGCGAGAACCAAGTCTTCAGGCTCGGATTCTTGCTGTTTTCTCCGCACTGAAAGCAAATACAATGTTATTGCCCTGCCTCAATTCCTAACAATCTCAAATCCGCGCCCTTTTTCTGGCGCGGTCGAGCCGAAGGCGGCTGCCGCACCGCAGGTGTGTGCCTAGCCGCAGTTTTGCCCACTGCAAGCGCTGGTGGATTCGCGCACGATCAGTTCCGGAGTCATGACGATCTCTCCGGGATTGGGCATATCCTTGCTGGCGATGCGCTCCAGCAGGACCTGCGCACCGCGCTGGCCCATCTCGAAGAGGGGCTGGCGAACAGTGGTCAGCGAAGGCGTCGCGTAAGCCGCCGACTGGATATCGTCGAAGCCCACCACCGACACATCACCGGGGACTGAGATTCCAGCGTCCTTGAGGGCGCGGATCGCGCCGATGGCGGCGATATCGTTGAAGCAGAAGATGGCAGTAAACTCCCGCGTCTTCTCCAACAGCGCCTGCATCGGCTTGTAGCCGATCTCCGGAGCCATGGGGTGGTGACCGGTCTTCATCGACCAGCTTGCCGAGTCCAGACGAACCACCAGCGTGGGATCGATCTTGAGACCAAGCTCCTTGGCCACCTTTTGAATCTCGATCCAGCGGAACTCGGAGTCAGGGATCGCCTTGGGACCGCGCATGAAGGCAATGCGGCGGTGACCTAGTTCGTACAGATGGGTCAGCGCCAGTTTCACCGCGAGATGGTGGTCAAGAACGATGTTGGTCACATTCTCCGCCAAGGCATGGGCCGAGATGGCGACCACCGGCACGGGAACATCGATCTGGTCAGCCGGGGTGTTCAACAGTAGAAATCCGTCCACCGCCCGCTCCACCAACATGCGCGGATACTGCTCGATCAGCTCCCGCTTCCAGTCGTGGCAGGCGGTGAAGTAGAAGTAATGGGCGCTGGTCAGTTCCTGCACCACGCCGCTCATGACGCGGGTAAAGTAGCCTTCGCTCAGGTCCGGGGCCAGCACCCCCACACTCATCGAGCGGCTCTGGCGCAGCGAGCGGGCAAAGTAATTGGGCCGGTAATTGAGCCGCTTGGCGGCCTCCGTAACCCGGTCGCGGGTCTCCTGCGGAATCGACTTGGCCGACGGCGAGTTGTTCAAAACCAGCGAAACAGTCGTCTGTGAAAGCTCCAGATGCTCGGCGAGCATGCGGAGGTTGACGTGCCCTGGAGTTGTCGTATTCTTTCCCTTGGCCATGTCCGTGTTTTAACACGTTTTGAATGAATGGGAAACATGTTTCCCGGTAAATGAATCGATTTTCTAACCTGTTGACGCAAAATATTCAAAATAAGCAACTTCCATGAAACCTAATCCGTCTGCAATTGCCTGGGGAACTTCCGTGCAGGGTAAATTCCCTCCAAAACACGGCAACTTCCCATTATTGGCCATCTTTTGACAGGATTACGTCGAGTTGTAACCTCCTGTTCATCTTTTCCCGGTAGCCTATTTTAGGTGATTGCCCACGTGCCAGAGATACGCATCTCCCAAGTTCAACTGCCGCCAGAGACAGACGCCCGCGAAGGCCTGAATACGGCGGAGCCTGCCTCCATTGAGGCATCGCCGGTCCGCAAGTACCTGTTATCGCGCGGCAATTCAGCCATCGCTGATGGCGCCTTTCACTGGCTGATGGTGCTGTGCGCGCTAACCATCTTCGGTATTGTGGTGCTGATCGCTACTGAACTGGTCGTGCGCTCCAAGATGGCCTGGGGCCAGTTTGGCCTGGATTTCTTCTATAAGGCCTTTACCGATACCTATACCGGCAAGCCCATGTACTGGGATCCGGTGAACGGCCACTTCAGCGCTCTCCCCTTCCTTTACGGCACGCTGGTTTCGTCGTTTCTGGCGCTTCTGCTGGCGGTGCCGCTGGCGGTGGGCGTGGCTGTTTTCCTTACCGAGATGTGTCCCCGCGCGCTACGTGGACCGCTGGCCTTCATTACCGAATTGCTGGCCGCCATCCCCAGCGTGATCTATGGCCTGTGGGCGGTCTTTGTCCTAGTTCCACTGCTGCGCGAACATGTCAATCCCATTTTGATCAGTACGCTGGGCTGGACCGGGTTCTTTGCCGACGACAATCCCACCGGATTGGGCTTTGTCGCCGCCGGAATCATTCTGGCCATCATGATTCTGCCCATCATCTCTTCGCTGACTCGCGAAGTGATGACCGCCGTTCCCCACTCGCAGCGCGAGGCGGTTCTGGCTTTGGGCGCGACGCGTTGGGAGATGATCAGCATGGGCGTACTGCGCAACGCCCGCATCGGCATCGTAGGCGCCATCATCCTGGGCCTGGGACGGGCCCTGGGAGAGACCATGGCGGTCACCATGGTCATCGGCAACAGCCCCGACATTCAACGCTCGCTGCTGGCCAATGGCAGCACCATGTCCTCGGTCATCGCCAACGAATTTGCCGAAGCCTCCGGCGATCTGCACCTGAGCGCGCTGATGGAACTGGGTCTGGCGCTGTTCATCGTGACCATCATCGTCAACGCTCTGGCGCAACTGCTGGTATGGGCCGTAACCCGGGGAGCACCGTCGCAGGCGCATTGAGGTGCAGCTTCTAGCCGCTAGCTGCTAGCTTTTAGCCATGGCGGGTTGAGTGTTGAGTTTCATTGCAAGGCATCAAGGAAGAAACGCTTCCAGCCTCTAGCTAGAAGCTAGAAGCTAGGAGCTAGGAGCTGTATTTTGCGCAACGAGCACAAATTACGGGCGAAGATACGAGCGCTGACCGATGGCACGGCCACCGGGTTGGCGATACTGTCGACCGTGCTGGTGGTGGCTCCGCTGGTGGCCATCTTCATCTATCTGATCTACCGCGGCGCAAGCTCACTGAGCCTGGACTTCTTCATCAAGATTCCCAAGCCGGTTGGCGAGTCGGGCGGCGGAATGGCCAATGCCATCCTGGGCTCGGGAATCCTGTTGGGTCTGGGCAGCCTGATCGGCGTGCCCATCGGCATCGCCGGCGGCGTCTTTCTCTCAGAGTATGGACGCGGCAGCGCGCTGGCCAATGCGGTGCGCTTCACAGCCGACGTTTTGAATGGCGTCCCCAGCATCGTGATGGGCATCGCCATCTATTCGCTGATCGCGGTTCCGCAGATGCACTTCTCCGCCTTCTCGGGCGGCGTTGCACTGGGCATCATGATGATTCCCACCGTCTGCCGCACCACCGAGGAGATGCTGTTAATGGTCCCAAACTCGGTGCGCGAGGCGGCCCTGGCGCTGGGCGTGCCCAACTGGCTCTCGGTGCTGGCCATTACCGTGAAGACCGCTTCGCCGGGCATCATCACCGGATGTATGCTGGCCTTTGCGCGCGTGGCGGGCGAAACCGCGCCGTTGATCTTTACCGCCTTTGGAAACGTGGGCTGGAGCGCCCGGCTCAATGAGCCGATTGCCGCGCTGCCCTTGCAGATTTATGTCTACGCCATCTCCCCTTACGACGAGTGGCATCGTCTGGCCTGGGCCGGGGCGTTGGTTCTGATTGTGTTGATTGTGCTCGCGGTATCGCTGGTGCGCTATGTGACCAGCCGCGGCGTGATGAAGGGAGCGAGCTAAGTGGGCGTCGGTATCGAGGTAACCACCCTGAATGCGTGGTACGGAAGCAATCACACGCTGCAGGATATCAATCTGCACATCCCCGCCAATCATGCGACGGCGTTGATCGGGCCTTCGGGCTGCGGCAAGAGCACCTTTGTGCGCTGCCTCAACCGCATGCATGAAACCAATCCCATCGCCCGCGTTACCGGGTCGGTGCGCATCGGCGATCTGGACATCTATGCAGACGCCAAGCCGGTGGAGATTCGTCGCCGCGTAGGCATGGTCTTCCAGCGTCCCAATCCCTTCCCCACCATGTCCATCTATGACAACGTGGCCGCAGGTCTGAAGCTGAACGGCTTCCGCAATCGCAGCGCGCTGGACGAGATTGTCGAGCGCTCACTGAAGAATTCAGCGCTGTGGGACGAGGTGAAGGACGATCTGAAGAAGAAGTCCGGCGCCAGCCTCTCCGGCGGACAGCAGCAGCGTCTGTGCATTGCCCGCGCTCTGGCCGTCGATCCCGAAGTGCTGCTGATGGACGAGCCTGCTTCGGCGCTCGATCCGGTTTCGACTTCCAAGATCGAAGATCTTATCTTCCAGCTCAAATCGCAGTACACTATTGTGATCGTGACCCACAACATGCAGCAGGCCGCGCGTGTTGCCGAGAAGACCGGATTCTTCCTCAATGGCCGCATGGTGGAGTTCGATTCGACGCACAAGATCTTCACCAACCCCAGCGACAAACGCACGGAAGATTACATCACGGGCAGGTTCGGATGACGCGCATACGCTTTCAGCAAAGCCTCGAAGACTTGAAGGAGCAGTTGCTGGTGATGGCCGGATTGGCGGAACAGGCCATTCAGCGCTCCATCGAGGCCTATCGTGTCCGAGACCTCTCCATTTGTGATCTGGTCAGCCGCAGCGAGGTGGTGATCAACCGCCTGGAGCGGGAGATCGATCAATCCGCGCTCGATCTGCTGGCCATGGAACAACCGATGGCCATCGATCTGCGCTTCATCCTGGCGGTGATCAAGATCAACGCCGATCTGGAACGTGTGGGTGACTCGGCCAAGGCCATCAGCGACCGCGTGCGCCACATGGAGCAGATGGCTGCAGCCGATCTTCCTGTCGATATTCCCAAGATGGCCACACTGGCTTCTGCCATGGTGCGCAAGAGCCTGCAATCGTTCATCGAGGCTGACCCGGATATGGCTCGCTCAGTGCTCAGCATGGACGACGCGGTGGACCACATGAACCGCGCCGCCTACAAGTCGCTGACCAAGGTGATGGAAGATCAGAGTCACCTGGCCCCGCAGGCCCTGAATGCCCTGATGATCAGCCGTGCTCTGGAACGCGTTGCCGACCATGCTACCAACATCGCCGAAGACGTGATCTTCTGGGTGCAGGGCGCCGACGTTCGCCACTTCAAGAGCCAGACCGGCGGCCGCGATCCGCTGGCCAAGGGCTAAGAGCTAAAGCTACACTGCTTTGCGGCCTGCGGTGAAAGTCGTGTTTTGAAAGAACAACTTGCAAATTAAGAGGCAGCTGCCAACCGGCTGCCTCTTTGACTGCTCGCGTTTTTCTTTACAAAGATTTTATTAAAGTTTTCACAATTAATGGACTGATGTTACCTAATTTATAGTTTGTAACCTTAGCGCAACCTTCCCCTCACTTGACTGTCACATTTCACTGTTAATTTCCTATGTGACGCACCGTGAAACACCACGTGCATCGATGATCCCGGCGATACCCTGCCCTTCGTCCGGTACTTCTATCGACCCTGAATATTGTCAACTTTTTGGAGGAATACGTGACTCAATTGCTCACGAGGACGCGCAGCCGCATCGCGGCTATGACGCTCTCAATACTGGTGCTTCTCTTTGCTGTTGCGCTCCCCGCGCAGACCGGATCGAAGCTTGCTGGAACCATCCTGGACACTCAGGGCAAAGCCGTGGTCAACGCCACAGTGTCGGTGAAGAACAGTGCTACCGGCGCGGTTCGCTCTACACATACAGACGCCAATGGCAGCTATTCGGTTGACGGCCTGGCTGCAGGAAATTACTCCATTGAAGCCATCGCCACCGGCTTCGCCAAGGCCAGCAAGTCCTCCGTTACGTTGACCGCTGGCCAGTCCCAGCAGGTCGGCCTCGCGCTGCACATCAACGATGTGACCCAGCAGATTGAGGTCAACTCCGGCATCGACTCCATCGCGGCACAAGCCGCCCCCAGCGGCGGCTTCATTGAAGAGCGTACGCCTCAGTCGCTGATCTCCAACACCTATATTGAGAACTTCACCTCGCCCATCGCTGATTACGGCGAGATCGTGCAGATCGTCCCTGGCGCCTTCACTACCAGCGCCGACGGCGTGGGCCTGGGTCAGAGCAAGACTTACTTCCGCGGCTTTCCCGACGGTGACTATGATATTGACTTCGACGGCATTCCCTTCTTCGACTCCAATTCGCCGTCGCACCACTCCTGGGCCTTCTTCCCCTCGCAGTGGGTAGGTGGAACAGACTTCGATCGCAGCCCCGGTACAGCCTCAACCATCGGACCGTCCCCCTTCGGCGGCACCATTCACCTGCTCTCCAAGCCCCTTAGCAACGAACTGGATCTGCGCGGCACAGCCTCTTACGGCACCTGGAACACCGAACTCTACGATGCCGCCTTTAACTCCGGCAACTTCGGCATCTTCGGCAGCCAGGCCAAGTCGAACCTCTTCATCGACTATCACCACATGTCCTCGAACGGCTACCAGAGCTTCAATTACAATCAGCGCGATGCCGGTTCGTTGCTCTACCAGTACCAGTTCTCGCCCAAGACGGTCATCACCGGCTTCAGCGGCGTGATCCGCCTATTCACCAATGCCCCCGGCATCAGCCAGACCCGCTGCCAGGCCTACGGCGCAGGCACGATCGATGGCAATGCCTATACCTGCACCGGCACCCTTGCTCCTTTCGCGGGCGCGGGTATCAAGTTCCTGCTGACCAACAACTCCGATCCCTATAACTGGATGGATCATCAGTACAACACCTATCGCATCCCCACCGATTTCGAGTACGTCGGACTCAAGTCCGATCTTGGCAAGGGCTGGTATCTGGACGTCAAGCCCTACACCTACAACTACGACAACGGCGAGCTCTATTCCAACCCCACGCCGATTGTAGACTCGACCAATCCCGCGGTGACGTTGGTGGGTAAGACTTATGACCTCAACGGATCTTCGACCTACCTCGGCGTCGCTATTGCTCCCTGCGACATTGCCGTCGTGGCCGGCGTGACTGCAACCCTGCCGAACGGAACCTCCGCCGCCCTTCCTTGCGGCGTTGACAAGTACAACAGCTACCGCAAGTACGGCGAGACCTCGGTATTGACTCAGACCTCCAAGCTCGGCGTCTTCCGCACCGGCATGTGGTATGAGTGGGCCAAGACCAACCGTCACCAGTACCCCAGCGATCCCACCAAGCACTGGGCCGATCAGGCCACGCCCAACTTCGCCGAGCAGTTCTGGACCAACTCCTATCAGCCCTATGCTGAATATGAGTTCCACGCTACCGACAAGCTGAACATCACCCCCGGCATCAAGTACTTTGACTACTCTCTCGACATCCTGCACCATGCCGACAACGGTGGAACTGTCGGTCCGCTGACCTGCGCCACCTTCCTCACCGCCTGCGGAGCCACGGCAAAAGACAACGGCTCCTTTACCGCATGGCTGCCTTCGTTTGACATCAACTACCGCATCCAGCCGAACTGGTCTGCCTATGCCCAGTTGGCCAGCGGCAGCGACGCACCACCTAGCTCCGTCTACGACTACAACCACACCGTCACGGCCACCAACCCCAAGCCCGGATTGTCGGTTCTGCCCAAGCAGCAGAAGTCCACGACCTATCAGATCGGCAGTGTTTACAAGGGCAACAAGATCACTCTGGATGCCGATGCCTTCCGCGTTCGTTTCCAGAACAGCTACTCCAGCACCACGGATACGATCACCACGGACGCAACCTATGGTCAGACCCTCTACTACCTGCAGCCCAGCTCCGTCACTCAGGGTGTGGAATTCGAGAGCACGGCTGTACTTGCCAAGGGCCTGGACCTGTATTTGAATGGCACCGCGGGCAACGCATACTACTCTGGATCGTTGAATGCCGGCACCATCGCTGCTCCCTATTACGAGAAGGCGCCCGCCGGCCTTTGGGTAGCCTCGACCCCAACCGACACGGAGATGGAAGGCCTTACCTACTCCGACAAGGGCTTTAACCTGGGCATCTTCAACAAGCGCGTCGGCGAAATGCGCGTCGACAACAAGGCCTATCACAATCAGGCCACTACCGCACCCTTCAGTTCGCTGAGCAGCTACGTCAACTACACCATTCGCAACCACTCCTTCTTCGACCAGACCAAGATCCGCTTGAGCGGCACCAACCTGCTTGACTCCCATAGCATCCAGAGCCTCAAGCTGGGAACCAAGCCGACCACGACCAACTTCGTCGGGTCGAATGGTTCCACGTACACCGAGCAGTTCGTTGCCACCACCGGTTACGCCACCGCCGGCAATGACAACCCGGGCATCATGGCCGGCCGTAGCTTCTCCCTATCGGTCACCTTCGGCATCGCGCCCCGCAACCGCTAGTCAACCTGTAGTGGGCGGCAAGACAGCTCGCTACCTGCTTCACCCGGCCGCGTCAGGGACTTTCCTGGCGCGGCCTTTTTCTTGGATTTCGGCTCTCGTTTTTAGGCAGACCCGAAACCAAAAGAAGCCTATAATGGCGCGTATGAGCGAATCGAAGACCATTGTCGAGACCGTTCAGGACGTGGCAACACGCCTCCTGGTGCCGGAACTGGCCCCTGTCAAGGCGCAGATCGAGGCATTGAGTGTCCAGGTTGTGAGCGGCTTCCACCATCAGGAACAGCTCTTCAACGAAAAAATGGCTAGCCAGCGTGCGGAATTCAATGAGAAGTTAGGGAGCCATCGCGCGGAATTCAATGAGAAATTTACTGGACTGCGCTTGGAGTTCAATGAAAGATTTACCGGGCTAAGCTCGGAATTCAATGATAAATTTACCGGATTGCGCTCGGAGTTTGTCGGGTTGCGCTCGGAGTTTGTCGAGTTACGCTCAGAGTTTGCCGAGTTTCGCCAGATCCTTTTCCGTATTGAAGAAAAAATAGATACTCAGGCGCGCTTGGCACGGCTTGAAGAGCGCCTGTCCACATTTGAGAAAAACAGGGTCGCCTGATTCCCCACATGACGCATCTAAAACTCCTCTTCCCTGCCCTGTTGACCGCACTCATCCTGCTCTCTGTGACTCCTGCTCATGCCCATTGGGGCGCCAGGAACAAAGCCGCCGCCGAAGCCGGCGCTGTGCTCTTCCGCGACCGCGGCTGCGCCCGTTGTCATGGAGCGAACGGCATTGGCGGCAAGAAGGGTCCGGCCCTTACCGATCTGCGTCGCAACAAGCAATGGAAGGCGGATCGCCTGCGCGCCCAGATCCTCAACGGCGGGCAGAAGATGCCGCCCTTCGGCGAGGCCCTCAGCGACCCTGAAGTTGCGCAACTGATCGCCTACCTGCGCGCCAAACACCGGCCTGTTGCCCCAAACGCACCCCGGCAATAACAAACGTCCAAACGCAGCGATGGGCGGGAATCCCCGCCCATCGCTTTGCCGCTCATTGGTTGCGGATGCCCCAGGTCCCGATTTTGGGGCCTGGGAGAGATTTCTCTCACCCCATCACAACTTTAGTAGTTCAGCTCCAGCACGTTGATCGAGTACGGAGCAAAGCTCTGTTGAAAGGTCGGTCCAGAGATTGCGACCTTGCTCTCCACTGGAACCACCACATCGGGATGATCGATGCTGTTGGTAGCGTTGGGCGTCTTGCCACTGAGCGTGATCAGCCGGCCCTCGCCAGCTACCTTGGCCACGCCAGTTAGAGCAATCGACAAAGGAGCTGCGTCGGACGAAGCATTAACGATCTTCACGAAAAGCTTGCGCTGCTTCTCGTCACGGGTCACCGACGTGAAGACGTGCGGCCCTGCGCCGATCAGCTTGGCATCGACAACTTCGCTGCCCAGAGAGCCGCCAAACATCACCTGCGCCCAGTAGCTGGGCGAACCGTAGCTGTTCAGCGCGTTGTAGCCGATCAGGTCGGTCTCCCACTGCATGCCGCCGGGGTTGACGTTGACGAAGAGCGGCGCGTAGCTGGCCATCACGATCAGGTCGCTGTTGCGCTCCATGCCGGTCATCCAGGCTGCATCGCCCAAAGCCGCCTGCAGGTCTGGGGTGGGAGCGCCTTCGCGCGTGGCCCACTCGCCCACAAAGATCTTGGGACCGTTGCGGTCGACCTTGTCGTAATGACCGGCGTCGGCAAAGGATTTTTCAGCCGCCATGTAGTAATGCTCGTCCAGAACATCCGGCTTCATGCTCTTGATGGCATCGGTGGCGATCAGCTGCAGTTCGGGGTACTTGGTCTTGATCGCCTTGTAGTACTGCGAGTAGCGGCCATCGTAGGAGCCGGACTTGTCGAAGAAGTCTTCATTGCCGATCTCCACATAATGCAGCGCGAAGGGCGCCGGGTGGCCATTCTGAGCGCGCACTGCACCCCACTTGGTGTTGACGCTGCCGGTGACGTATTCGATCTCGTCCAGAGCGTCCTGAACGTAGGGTTCAAGCGCTGGACCCGGCTCCACATGCTCCTGGCGCATCGAGTAGCCGGCATAGACGGCCAGCACCGGCTCGATCTTCAGGTCTTCGCACCACTGTAGAAATTCAAGCAGTCCCATGCCGTCGGAGGAGCGATAGCTCCACGGGCTGGGGTGAGTGGGACGGTCGGTCCAGGGACCGATGGTCTTCTTCCACTGGTAGCGCTCGTTGATGTGATCGCCTTCCAGATAATTGCCGCCGGGCAGACGCAGGAACTTGGGATGCATTGCCGCCATCTTTTCCATCAGGTCGATGCGGTCACCAAAGGGGCGGTCATGGTAAGTAGGCGGAAAAAGCGAGACCAGATTGAACCACACCGTCGCCGGGCGATTCAGGGTCAATTGCAAATGATAGTTGGACGAGACGGCCACATCGCCGGTCTTGAGCGTGTAGTTGTACTGCTTCCACGCGCCGGTCAGTCCCTCAACCTTGGCCGTTGCCGCTACCGCCCCGGTTTCGTCATTGACCAGGCTGATGGTGACAGGCACGCCGTTGCTGTCGGTGTGAGCATAGAACGATCCCACATAGGTGGTCTGCGGACGCACCGGGAAGCCCCAGAAGCCGTCGTTCTGCACACCGGCCGGATCTGCCTCGCTGGCTGCCGTCACCGCCACCTTGAGACTGCGCGGCAGAGCGGCGCTGACGCCGTTCGTGTCATCGGGCGAGATTTGTACCACGGAGTTTCCACGGGTGACCAGCGTCCAGTGAGCCAGCGCCTGCCAGTCGTGGCCCAGAGTGCGGTCGCGGACCAGCTCCGGGTAGAGTCCGCCATCATAGGAGAAATTGATCTCCTCAGTCATCAGTCCGTAGAGCGTGGGACTGACCTTGGCCGTGGGGTGGTCGACCTGAATGGCGAGGGTGGGCGCCTGAGCGGAAAGGCCCAGCGGCATGCAAAAAGCGACAGACAGAGCAAGGGTAAAAGATCGTTTACTCATGGGAGGCCATAATAGGACAAAAGAGTCACTGGATGCAACTGGGATAACGTTTTCTTAACCTTTCCTTATCCCCCGCATTTCGGACGGTCTACTCAGACCTTTACGTGCTCGCCCACCGCCCGCAATTGCGCCCCGCAGGAACGCCGCACCACCAGCCGCGTCGGCACCAAAAGATCGCGGAAGGGCAACTCGGGGTGTTCTATCCGCTCCAGCATGGTGGCCATCGCCACCATCCCGATTCCAGCACAATCCTGATGCACGGTGGTGAGAGGAACGGGCAGCAAACTGGCGTATTTCACGTCGTCCATGCCCACAATGCGCACCTCGTCGGGGATGGAGACTCCCAGATCCAGCAGCGTCTGCATCAGCCGCGCCGCGGTCAGATCGTTGGCACAAACAATGGCCTCCGGACGCAACTGCTCCAGCAGCAACCGCACCATGCTCTCATCCTGGGGATTGCCTCGGAAGACCAGATTGTGTTCCTGGGCCACTCCCCTGCCGCGCAGCGCCTCGTTGAAACCGGCAATGCGCGCATCCACGGTGTTGGCGGCAAGTTGCTCGCCCAGAAAGGCCAGCCGCCGCGCTCCCAACCCCAGCAGATGGGCGGTGGCGATGTAGCCGGCACGGAAGTTGTCTACCCCCACCAGATCGTGCTGCGATCGCTCGGGAAACGGCAGGTAACAACGATCCAGCAGCACTACCGGAATCTTGGCTTTGTCCAGAGCACGGATGATGCGGCGGTTGGCGGCATCCTTCTCTTCGATCCGCTCCAGCGGCGCGAAGAAGACTCCCGCCACCTTTTGCGCAATGTAGGACTGCACCAGATGCTCGGCCTCTTTGGCGCTGTCCGGTTCCGAGACGACTGCATTGCCCCATAGCAGCGCGTCGGGCCGGGCCAGTGGTGAGCGCATCATGCCATGGCAGATGGGCTCGAAGATCTCCGTCGTCCCCAGTTCAGGAATCAACAGGCCGAAGGCGCGACTGACCACTCTTTGCGGCGCCAGCACATGAGTTCCCGCACCAGGTCGGCGCGTCACCAGATTCTGGCGCTGCAGATCGAGCACCGCCTTGGCGATGGTGATTCGTGAGGCGTCAAAGAGACGTCCCAACTCGGCTTCACTGGGCAAACGGTCTCCGGGCTTGAACTGGCCCGACACGATGTTGGAGTGCAGATACTCAAAGACGCGGCGATGTTTGGCCATACGCAGAGAACTATCCTGCTCCGGTAACGGTACCAGTCTGATCGCAGACTTGCGCGGACGCACCATCCCATGCCTTTCTGGATGATCGCGGCCTCGAGCAACAACAGGAATGATAGATCCCGTTTGTCTCCAGACCAATCTCACCTTTGAAACAGCCTTGTTTTGGAAGTTCCCCTCATAGATATCCCTTTGATTGTTCGCAGGCAAGAGTACGAAGGCGCAAATCGTCAACACAAATTTATCCCTGTCCCACTCCGGGAAGAATGCAGGATCGGTGCAGGACATCTACCCTTCGATGGCCGCCGCAATCCGCTGGCGCTCCGCTTCGGGCAAATCCGGCATGGCGCCGGATTGTGAAGCGACCCAACTGCCCCAGCGATTGCCGGCCTCGTTGAGCGTCTGCAGGTTTGCGCCACGCAGCAGGTAATGGGCCAGAGCCGCGGTAAATGCGTCCCCCGCGCCAACGGTATCGGCTACCTGCACTGCCAGACCGGGGTGGTCATGGAACTCATCGCGGCGCACCAACAAGCTGCCCTGAGCACCGCAGGTGATAGCTACAAGATCAAGACCTGAAAACTCCGCCAGCAGCCGCCCGGCATCGCGTCGCCGCCAATGCTGCTCGCCCTCCGGCTCGCGCCCCTCATTGACGGGAAGGCCCAACAGCGCGAGCACCTGAGGCAACTCGGCCTCATTCATCTTGACCACCGTGGCCAGTTCCAGCGACTCCTGAATCACTTCAGCTGAAATAAACGGCGGGCGCAGATTCACATCGAAGATCCGAATGCAGGAAGCGGCAGTTCCCGCCACCAGCGCCTGTATCGTCTGTCGAGATTGCGCGCTGCGCTGCGCCAGTGAACCAAAGCTGAGTGCGCCGGCACGCGCCGCCAACTGCACCCAGGCGTCGCTCAGTTCCAGAGCGTCCCAGGCCGCCGGCTGATGGATGGTGTAGCTGGGCTGCCGGTTTCGCAGTTGCACGGTCACCCGGCCGGTTTCAAGGCTGGGGTCCACCTGCAAATAACTGGGATCGACCGGCAGAGCATCCAGGCGAGCAATCGCCTCACGGCCCAGGTCATCGCGACCAATGCGGCTCAGAATGGCGGCATGATTGCCCAAACCTCCCGCCAGAACCGCAAAATTTGCCGGAGCTCCGCCAAGCTGTCTCCCATCCGGCAACAGATCCCACAACAACTCGCCAATACCAAGTATCAGATGCGGTTCACTCAAAGCCGTTCTCCTTCACCGTGAGTTGCTAACCCGCTGCCATGCTGCCCACTACCCCACTACCCCTGATCCCAGTTCCCTGTATTCACGCCTTCCCCGTCCACCGCCAGATCGAGCAGTCTTCGTAGTTGCAGGCTGCGTATTCGCCGTCAGGCTGATTGGCCAGAATCTTGTGGTCGGCGATGGCGTCGGTCATGGAACGCCGCACCTGCCCGATGAACAGCCGGGAAAAGCCCTTCTGCATCTCCAGCACGTGCTCCTGCTCGTAGTTGACATAGAGCAGGTCGAAGAGGCCCTCGCGGCCCGCGAAGCTCTGGGAGACGGCATCCAGCAGCCGGCGCAGCACCAGCGCGCCAAAGGGATTGAAGAGGAAGGCCACGCAGGGGCCTTCGGGAAAGCTGTACTCCAGCGCATCCCGGCACTCGATGCGCATCGGCGACTTCTCTCGCCCCGCCACGCGCCACAGAGTGGTATTTTTACGCGCAATGCGCGCCAGCGTGGGGTTCAGTTCCACGCCGACCGTCTGGCGAAAGGGATATTCGGAAGCCAACAGCACCGCACGGCCCATTCCCGCACCAAAGTCCACAAAGCTGTATGCGTCCAGCGGTGCCTGCGGACGGCTTCTGCGCCAGCGCGCGATCATCTCCCGAAAAATCGAGGGCGCGACGGCATAGTAGGCGGTGTTGTGGCGGTCATGGCGATGTCCGCTGGACAGATGGCGTCCAGAGATCAGTCCACTGGTCCGCACCCCATTCACTTCATCGAAGGGATGGCGCATAAAGCCATCCTTGACCGTCAGCCCCGGCAACATGCGCCTGCCTGTCTTCCCTGCCCCGGATTTCATCTCTGTCTCTTGTACGCCGTCCACGCTTGAACCTTAGCACAGACGCGACTGGCTGCGTGTGGATACTCCGCACCGAAGTCAGGGCTTGAATCCCGTGGCCTTATTCACGCCCCGCACTGAGCAGATTGGCCAGCAGACGATAGGCTCCCGGCACCAACTCCGGAAGTTGCCGATGCAGGGCAAAAGCCACATAGACGTAGTTTCCGTTGCCAAAATGTCCGACCACCAGCCCGCCGCGTTGCGGGTCCTGGCCGGCGTCGGCGGTTTCTGTCAGGTCGGTGTAGCTCTTGTCCCAGGACTCCAGGAAGGAGTGCCCGCGCTCCTCGACCCAACCGTCGAAGTCGGAGCTGGTGATGTGGTTGGGCCAGTTCAGCAGGGCGTTGGTGGGATCAATCAGCTTTACCGGCGCAACTTCTTCAACCACCTTCTCCGGCGCGCGACCGAGCACCAGCGGAGCGGGTGCGGGAAAATCACCGTCCTGATACTGCACCACCAGTGTCCCTCCACGGCGCACGAACTCTTCCAGACGGGATTCCGCCCGAGACAGTTCTGGCCGTACCGAGTAGGCGCGAATACCGATCACGATCACATTCCACTGCGACAATTCACCCGACGTAATTTCTTGAGTGGACAAAAGGTGCGGAGCACCACCCAGGCTCTCGATGGCTTGCGGGACCGGGTCGCCGGTGCCCATCACATAGCCCACCCGCAGCCCCGAAGCCAGCTTCACATCCACCTTGCGCGCATTCAGCACGGCAGGCTTATACAGGTTGTAGGGGCGCAGACCGGGATAGCCGATGGTGCGCCATCCAGTGGCATAGCTCTGTCCGCCAACGCGTGCTTCTGCGGAGATGGTGTAGGCGCCTGCCTGCACCGACTCCCACACGCCGGAGACCGGCTTCACCAAGAAGAGAATCGGCTCGGAGTCTCCCGCGGCCTTAAGGTCAAAGGAAGCCTCGGCAGGCTCGGAGCGCCAACCCTGCGGCAGCTTCAGCACCACGCTGCCCGCCGCAGCCTTCTGTGCATGAATGCGCACGTGCACTTCCAGCGCCTTGCCGTCGTCAGGCAACAGCAGCGCCTCCGGCTCCATCTGCACCCCAATCGCCGGAGTCACCACCAAAGGCTCATAAACTCCGCCCTTGCCGGGAACCCGCGCCAGCGTCTGCACCACCTGGCCGATGCGGATGGGGACGCCATCGAAGGAAAACTCCGCCCAGGCTTCAAGCGGGTAGGGAGCAAAGGACCGCTCTCGATCTTCGGGATGGATCAGGTCATAGTACGGCTGCTCGATGGAGGGCCGCGAGAAGTACGGTTGGGTCGGCTGGGCATTTTCGGCCACAAGCAACTTGAAAACCTCATCATTAGCGGTTGCGCTGGGCACAACCTGAGAAATATCCGCTTCGCTCTTCCAATCGTCGCCGCTCCGGCTCTTTAGCCAGACTCTATCCAGCTTCGACTCGGTTGTAGCCTGCGTCGCATGAACGCGCACCCTCAACTCCTCGCCCGGCGAAACAGTTCGTGGGGTCTCCTCCGCCGATCCGCCCCGAACGCCGGGGCCGCCAAGTGGTCTACTTGGCGTATCGGCTCGGAAGGCCGCCATATCCAGCCCCAGCAACTCCTGCAAAGCCGCTTGAAACTGGCCAATCTTGGCGTCTAGTTCCAACAGCAAGCTCGCTTTGCCCTCGGCTTCCAGATTGCTGGCAGCAACCTGCATCCGCAGCTCCAGCGTCTGCTTGCAGACCGGCGTCAATTTATGCGCCGCAGCCAATGCGCTCAGCCCGTTGCGCTGCGCGATGAAACTAGTAATTCCCGCATCGAGGGCATTCAAATCGTTAGACAGCCAAGACGGCGCTGGCTCCTTAGTCAAGCCAGCCAGTCCCGAAATCGACGTATCGATCTCAACCTTCTGATTGTGAAAAAGATCAGCCGCTCCAACGTCACTCCGTGCCCCATCCTTCTCACGTTCTTGGTGAAAAGGGGTCGCATCGGCTGAACCAGCCACCGCCCACAGATGGTAGCTCGATTCCGCCGGTCCGCTCAGCGCCGGATTAGCCCCGCCATATTGCGACTTTTGCTCGCCCCATCCCTCACGAGCAATCTGCAACGGGCTGCGTCCCAACACCGGATCACGCTCGCCCACCTGCACCGTCACGTCGGCGGAGAGAACGCCTTCGGTCCATTCTCCGGTCACGTAGTTCTTGAAGCGCGCCGCAGCCCACATGCCGGTGGCATAGTCGAACATCTTGCCATCCTGGATGCGGGCAAAGGGCGTCATCGAATAGACCGCCTGCGCCTGCCAAGGCTGAAAGCCAGCCTTCACCTGATCCGGAAAAACATTAGGATCAGCTGCGGCGCGCAGCGCCTCTTGCGCGATCTCGCCGGAGACCTGGTGGTGTCCGTGGCCGTCGCTGACCCCGCCGACAAAAGTGGAAAGGATCACTTGCGGCCTGACCCGCCGCACCGCCAGCACTGCATCATAAAGCACGCGCTCATGGCCCCAGCGGCTAAAAGACTCCTCCTGCGTCTTGGAGAAGCCGAAGTCCGCCTCCGTGCCCCAAAGCTGCTGAACGCCGTAGTACTCATCCGCCCGCAGCAGTTCGTTGGTGCGCACCAGCCCCAGCGCGTCATAGCTCTCGGAACCCATGGCGTTCTGCCCGCCTTCGCCGCGGGTCAGCGTCAGCAGCGTCACCCGCGCGCCCTCGACCCGGCTCAGGTAGGTCAGCAGCGCCCCATCCTCATCATCGGGATGAGCGACAATCACCAGCACGCTGGCGGTAGTCTTGAGCCGCCGGATTGCCTGCTCCACCGCCGCCGCGCCACGATCTTCGGGCAGAGGCAGAGCCGTGGCGCTGGGCTCAGGCAGCGGAATCAGCGCTGGCCCACTGTTCGCCGACAACTGCTGGGCCCCCAGGTTCATGCCCAAGGAAATCCCCAAAAGGACCGCACCCACCGCTACTCGCCGCACTCGCTCAATGATCTTCATACTTCCCGTCAGTGTACAATCCGGGGAGCATTTTCACTTACAGTCTTTGGTTTCGAGGCAATGATGAAAGCGGATTCTTTCAAAATCAAATTGGACCTGCTCCATGCATCCATGGACCCCATTGAGATCACCGAAGTCTTCTCGATTCAACCGAACTTCTCTTGGAAAGCCGGAAGCTGTGCAGACAAAATTGTCCATAAATGGACCGTCTGGAATGGAACCCTTGCTGAGGGCAAAAAGGGCGATGATTTTGATGAAGCGTTAAAGAAAGCTCTCACGGTTCTTGAAGGTCGAAAAGATTGGTTGGCAAAATCCTTCATCGAAGACGGAGAACTGGACGTTGTTTTCTCCTTTTGCACAGACCTAATAGAAGGGATTATCAACGAGGTCGAATTCTATCCAGAGCTTCTTGAACGTCTGACAAAATTGAATGCCGGAATTAAATTTCAAGTCTGGATGGAAGATGCAGAGGATACAAAGATAGAAGACGAGTGAACTTGTGGAACGATCCCTTCATTCCTTCAGATCAGATCAATTCTCTCGTTGAGTATCGAAACGTCCCATTTTTTTGCGTTGCCTGAATTCCCACCGTTAAGGTATGCTTTACATGTGATTGAATCGTTCAAACACGCCGGACTCAAGCGGTTTTTTCTGACCGGCGATAAACGAGGCATTCAACCCGCACACGCGCAAAAGCTGAAAGTGCAATTGCGTGCATTGCATATGGCCAGCGACATTGAATCGCTGGCACATTTTCCTGGCTGGAAGTTGCACCGGCTTAAAGGCCACCGGAAAGACGTTTTTGCGATGTGGGTAAGCGGAAACTGGCGGCTGACTTTTTCATTCGACGGTGCATCGTTCACACTGCTCGATTACGAGGATTACCATGGGGAATAGAAAATCGCGCATGGAGCAATTCGACGTGCCGCATCCCGGCGAAGTGTTGCGAGATGCTCTGGGAGAATTGACCGTCACCGAAGTTGCAAAACGCCTGCACGTATCCCGTGTAACCCTGTCTAAAATACTCAACTGCCGTTCTTCGATTACCGCAGAAATGTCGCTGCGCCTTGCCGCTGCCTTTGGTGGAAGCAAAACTTTCTGGATTGAGATGCAGACCGATTACGATGTGCGCAAAGCGATGGAGAAGAAACTACCGAAGATTGAACCCTTTCATCGCGCAGCATAGTCTTATTGAAACAATCGGACTGTAGTTCGACGGCCCGCCGCAGTGCACTTCTTTGCACCAACTCGCTTCACACCAACAACAGAATGATCCAGGAAAAACCCACCTCCGGCGGTACCCTGCAGCGCCGCATCGGCCTGCGCTCGGCCGTGGCCTTCAACATGCTGGAGATGATCGGCGTCGGTCCCTTCATCACCCTGCCTCTGGTGATCGCCGCCGCCGGTTACAAGCTCTCCGTCTGGGCCTGGGTACTGGGTGCAGCCATCGCCGTAGCCGACGGGCTGGTCTGGGCGGAATTGGGCGCGGCCTTCCCCCGCGCTGGTGGTTCTTATGCCTTTCTGAGAGAAATTTACAGCCCGGAGGGCCCCGGCAACTGGCTCAGCTTTCTCTATGTCTGGCAGGTGGGCTTTACCGCTCCGCTCTCCATCGCCTCGGGCTGCATCGGGCTGTCGAGCTTTCTGGCCGTCTTCTGGCCCCACCTTGAATCCGCCCCCTTCGCCGCCCTGCCCGCGCTGCACTACGCCAACTGCGCCGCCGCTCTGGTCTGCCTGCTGGTCACTGCCCTGCTCTATCGCAACCTGAGTTCGGTCACCCGGCTGGCCTGGGTGCTCTTTGCCGGAGTTCTGGCAGCGCTGGCCGGCGTGATCGTCTCCGGCTTTGCCCATGCGGCCGCAGCCGGCGGCTGGCACATGCCGACCGCCCCAGCCCTGCCTCTGGCCGTAGCTGTTGGGGGACTGGCGCAGGCCACGCTGATCACCACCTACGACTACTGGGGTTACTACAACATCTGCTTCCTGGGCGGCGAGGTTCGCCAGCCGGAAAAGACCATCCCCCGCGCCATTCTGCTCTCGGTACTCTTTGTCTCGGCCTTTTATGTGCTGATGAACCTGGCCGCGCTGCCCTCGCTGCGCGACGCCGCCCAGCACGTCGCCGACAACGCCGTCATTCGCGTGCAACTGGTCGCCGACATTGCCCGCTCCGCCTTTGGCCCATGGGTGGGCTACGGCATCGCCCTGCTGATTGTCTGGACGGCCTTCGCCTCGGTCTTTTCCCTGCTGCTCGGCTACAGCCGCGTGCCCTATGCTGCCGCCCGCGACGGCAATTTTTTCTCCTTTCTTGGCTCACTCCACCCCAGGCATGGAATCCCCCACCGGTCCCTGATTGCACTGGGCCTGATCGCCGCCTGCTTCTGCTTCTTCTCGCTGCAACAGGTCATCACCATGCTGGTCATCACCCGCATTCTGCTGCAATTCTTCCTGCAACAGATCGGTGTGATGCTGCTGCGCTGGAAGCGGCCCGATCTGCCCCGCCCCTTCAAGATGCCGCTCTACCCGCTGCCGCCACTGGCCGCCATCGCCGGATTTATCTTCATCCTGGTGAACCGCGCCCACGCGTTGGGTGGCGTGGCCCTCGCCGCGGGGATCGCCGCCGTGGGCACCATGCTCTACCTGCTGCGCGCCCGCAAGCTGCGCCAGTGGCCGTTTGTCGACTCCCTCGAAAAAACTTTGTAGCTGTCCAGCCCTCGCGAGCGTCGAATGAAAGTCCCCACTTCCCCGTGCGAGGTCATTCATGCTGATTGGCAAGCCGCCCGCAATTCCCTCTTCGGCGATCACGCCCAAAGAGCGGTATCTGAACCGCCGGAATTTTCTACGCTCTGCTGTGTCGGCTACGGCAGTTATGGGCGCATCCGCTCTGGGAGCTAACCGTCTGGCCGAGATTCTTAATCCCTCCCGCAGCGTCTTTGCCGGAACCAAGCTGGCTACAGTGAAAAGCCCCCTCACCACCAGCGGCGAAGTGCTGACCAGCTATCAGGACATCACCAGCTACAACAACTTCTACGAGTTCGGCGTGGAGAAGGACCAGCCCGCCAAAAACGCTGGCAACCTGCCCACTCGTCCCTGGACCGTCCGCATCGAAGGCCAGGTCAAGAAGCCGAAGACCTTCGACATCGAGAGCCTGCTCAAGCTGCGCCCACTGGAAGACCGCATCTACCGCCATCGCTGCGTGGAGGCCTGGAGCATGGTCATTCCGTGGGTGGGCTATTCGCTCTCCGCGCTGATCGAGCAATGCGAGCCGCTCTCGTCGGCAAAATATGTTCAGTTTCTCTCCTACTACGACCGGCACGTGGAGAAGTGGACCTCGGAGAGTTCGATCAGTTGGCCTTACTCCGAGGGCTTGCGCATGGATGAAGCCATGCACCCACTCACCCTGCTCACTTTTGGCCTTTACGGAGAGGTCCTGCCCAACCAGAACGGCGCGCCGCTGCGCATCGTGGTGCCGTGGAAGTACGGCTTCAAATCCGCCAAGTCCATCGTGGCGATTCGCTTTGTCGACCGCCAGCCCGCCACCACCTGGAACGACCAGAGCTCCAACGAATACGGCTTCTACTCCAACGTCAACCCCGCGGTAGACCATCCCCGCTGGAGCCAGAAGACGGAACGCCGCATCGGCCAACCCTTCTACGCCCAGCGCCGCACCACGCTACCCTTCAACGGCTACGCCGATCAGGTCGCCTCTCTGTATAAGGGCATGGACCTGCGCAGGTATTTTTGAGGAAGCGGGGTTGGCAGAGTTAGCCGCGCTGCGCGCGAGTTCGCAAAACTGGATCTGTTAACTGCACTGGAGGCAAAAGCATCAATTGGAGAGCATCGAACTAGCTCCGCTAACCGGCGCAAAGCGCCGCTAACACGCGCGCAGCGCGGCTAACTCCGCTAACCACACTAACCCCGCTCCCGAGGCCCATGACCCGAACGACCCAGATCCTTCTCAAGACCGCCGTCTGGCTGCTCTGCCTGATCCCTTTGGGCAAGCTGCTCTATGATGCCGCAACCAATGCCCTCGGCCCCGATCCCGCCGCTGCGCTCTCATTTGCCACCGGACTAGCCGCTCTGCGCCTGCTAACCATTTCACTGGCCATCACCCCGCTGCGCCGCCTGTCACCGCGGCTGAATTGGCTGATCACCCTGCGCCGCTTATTGGGCCTCTTCGCCTTCTTTTATGCCACACTGCATCTGGCGATTTACGTTGCGCTCTATGCCGGCTTTGATCCCACGACGATCACCACCGACATCACCAAGCGCCGCTTCATCATGGCGGGAGTCGCCGCCTGGCTGCTGCTGCTGCCCCTGGCGGCCACATCGACCCGCTGGGCCATTCGCAAACTCGGCGGCAAGCGCTGGAACCAGTTGCACAAGCTGGTCTATCTGGCTGCGATCTGCGGAGTGATTCATTACTGGTGGCAGGTCAAGACCGGCGTACGCACGCCACTGACCATCACTCTGATTCTGGCCGTGCTTCTCGTGGCGCGCCCTGTGCAGAGCTGGCTGCGAAGCCGCAAATAGCGGAGCATCATCCGTGCCCCATCCTTCCGCGTTTTTGCGGAAGGGTGGGAGACCAATATCCTTGACTACAGTTTGTCCATCGAACTCGGTAAGCGCAGTTACAACCCCAGAAAGCCACGCAACGCCTCGTCGACCCGTTGCATCGTCGCATCATCGACGCGCCCCATAGATGCGCCGATCTTGGAGCGAGGGACTGCGACAGCCTTGTCCACCATGATCTGCGAAGTCTTCAGCAAACCAGTCGCTTCGCCCGCCACAACATCTATGCGAAAGAGCGGAGCATCGTGAACTTCGCTGGTCAGCGGCAGCACCGGCACCGAGGGGTGCAGTTCAAAAGCATCCGCTTGCACTACCAGCGCGGGACGCGGCTTGCCGTAGTCGCCCGATACGGCAATCGTGACCAGATCTCCGCGTCGCATTAAGCGGCTTCCCCGGACTCGTTGTTCAACGCGCTCACATCCTGAATCCAGCGCATCACCTCGGCCTCTTCTTCCGAAGTGGCGATCAGCTGCGACTGGCGGCGAGCCTCGGCAGCAAAGCGTCGCTGGCGGGTCTCCGCGACATACTGCCTCATCAACCCCCGCAAGACCTCAGCGACCGGACGATCTCCGGCAGCAGCAGCAAACTCCGCCTTGAGGAGCGAGTCCAAACGCAGGTTCAAGGTTGATTCTGCCGATCTTTCCAGAATTTGGGCCATTCTCGCCTCCTTGTCCTCTACAAATTGTAATCCTCTTCTGTAATCATCAATCTGCATTACAAAAAACGAGGCAGCCCGAAATCATCCGGCCTACCTCTTTCATCTTTTCTGGAATCTCGTACCCGCGCTTTTTTCTGGCGCGGGCCAAGCCGAAGGCGTCTGCCGCACCGCAGGTGCCAGGTGCCAGGTGCTTACTCCAGCGTCTTCAGCGCCGGGTAGAGTTTGCGCCACTGGGCATAGCCAGCGGCATAAGCTGCTTGGTCGGCAGGATCAGGCTCGATGCGCTGAGCAACTTCGATGGCGACCTTGGCCGCTTCTTCCAGGTTGGCCCAGTGACCTGCTCCCACTCCAGCCATCATGGCGCAGCCAAAGGCCCCGCCCTCTTCGGCGGTGAGAATCTCGGCGGGCAGTCCATAGACAGCCGCCTGAATCTTGCGCCAGAGCGGACCCTTGGCTCCGCCGCCACTGAGGCGAACGGCGCTGACGGGGATCCCCAACTCGGCAAAGAGGGTGAAGGTGTCTTGCAGCGAGTAGGCAACGCCCTCCAGCACCGCGCGCACAAAGTGCGGAGCGGCGTGGATGCTGCTGATGCCGGCAAAGGCCGCGCGCACCTGAGGATCGAGGTGCGGGGTGCGCTCGCCGAGCAGATAGGGAGCCCATTCCAGCCCCTCGCTGCCCGCGGGAATTTTAGCCGCCAAGGCAGTCAGAGCGTCGTAGTCCTGACCGGCAAAGAAGGTCTCCTTGAGCCAGCGGAAGCTCAGGCCTGCCGACTGGGTCACGCCCATCACGTGCCAGAGGCCGGGAGTGTGGCAGAAGGTGTGCAAGCGACCCTTGGGGTCCCTGGTAGGTTTGGCGGTAGCGGCAAAGACCACGCCGCTGGTGCCGATGGTGGCCGAAACCGAGCCCGGCTGCAGGATGCCCATGCCCACCGCGCCCGCGCCCTGATCGCCGGCGCCAGCTACAACAGGAGTGCCCGCCTGCAGGCCGGTCAAACCGGCAGCTTTCTCGCTGATGCGCGCGCAGACCTCGGTGCACTCGTAAACCTTGGGCAGCCACGACTCGGGAATCCCCGCGGCGTCGCAAACTTCCTTGGACCAGCGGCGGTTGGTCACGTCCAGCATCAGCGTGCCGGAGGCTTCCTGTACGTCGATGGCGAACTCTCCGGTGAGCCGGTAGCGAACGTAGTCCTTGGGGCACATGACGTGGCGAATCTTGGCAAAGATCTCCGGCTCATGTTCCTTGACCCAGAGCAATTTGGTGAGAGTGAAGTTGGGCAGCGCCGGGTTGCAGGTCAGCTCGATCATCTTCTCGTAGCCGATCTTGTCGTGCAACCAGTCGCATTGGGGCTGGGTGCGGGTGTCGCACCAGATCAGTGAGGGACGCAGCACGCGGCCATTCTCGTCGAGCATCACCGCGCCGTGCATCTGGCCGGTCAGGCCGATGGCGGCGATGGGCTGCATCGGCTCAGGAGCATCCGCCAGAGCGCCATGAATGGCCTCGCGAGCCGCGCGCCACCAGTCTTCGGGATCCTGCTCCGCCCAGCCCGGATGGGGCGTGCGAAAGGGCGCATGTTCGCTTGACGCACCCGAGATCAGCTTGCCATCCCCGTCCACCAACACGGCGCGCGTGCCGCCCGTGCCCACATCCATACCCAAAAACCACATAACCGTTCTCTCCCTTGCGTAAATCGCTTTTCTCAGCGAGGGAAGGATAGCAGCATGGGGGCGTAGTTGTCAGTGGTCAGGGATCAGGGAGGATTGTCACAGGTCCTCCCTTCGGGAGGTCAACCTCTCAGGTGCATTGTCCTGTCGAGGGCACAATACAAAGATGAATCAGCCTTCCCTGATCCCTGTTCCCTAATCCCCGTTCCCTCGTATCACTGGATTCCGTGGGCATTCAGATGCTTCGTATACTGCCGGTCGGAGCCATTGATGTGGTCGAAGAGCCAGTCCTTCATGCGATTGATCACTTGCAGGGATGGAGCCGGAAGCGTGCCCTTGTGAAATTCCAGTTCAACCTGAATCGCCCATTCTGCCAACTGATCGTGCTCCAGTTTGTGCTCCAGGGCGTTGGCGTAACCGGTGCTCGCAAAGAGATCTTCTTCGCGGGCAAAATGATAACGGGTATATTGCACCAGCCGGTCGATAATAGCGCCGATGATCTCCTTGTTCTGCCCGCTGGCAATGCCGTCATAGAGCTCGTTGATCATCCCAATCAACTTCTTGTGGTCGTTGTCGAGCGCTTCTACACCTACGCTCAGTCTGTCACTCCAGCTCATGAAGGGCATCCGCAATCCGTCCTTTCCACTGCGCATCTATCTACTGCCAGCGACAAGGCACACTTCTGCACCCACGCCATCGCTCGCATCGATTATCGGCTCCATGGCGGGATGAGCCGAGCCTGAAGAGCCAAGAAAGCATCCCGCAACCGACGCTTCATCCCGGAACGGGAAGAGACTTGCGATTTGAATACGTACCTTATTGCGATACTTTAACTCACAATGTGACCAACGACACAGGCCGCCTCTCCACGCGGGGTGAAAATAGAAAAGTATGGCCCGCCAGCTCATCCGCTCGGCCGGCCTGGAGAAAAAGTTCATGAGTGATCTCGCCCCCTTGGCTGAAGCCGTTGCCCTTGACCCTTTGGTTGGCCATCCCGCCGACTACCATGTCTTCCACCAGTTCATCGAGCGCTGCAAGACCCTGCCCGCGATCACCACGGCCGTGGTTTGGCCGCTGAGCGACGTTGCCCTGCGCGGCGCCGTCGAGGCCGCCGAAGAGGGTCTGATTGTTCCCACGCTGATCGGCGACGAAGCGGAGATCAAGGCTCTGGCCGAAAAGATCGGCGTCAACGTCAGCTCCTACACCTTTGCCCAGGCTGACACCGAGCGCAAGGCCGCCGAGTTAGGCGTGGCCATGTGCCGTAACGGCCAGTCGCAGGCCATGATGAAGGGCAGCCTGCACACCGACGAGCTGATGAAGGCCGCCATGGCCCGCGACACCGGCCTGCGCACCTCGCGCCGCATCTCCCACGTCTTCGTGATGGACACCCCCGCCTACAACCGCACCCTGTTGATCACCGACGCGGCCATCAACATCGAGCCGGAGCTGGAAGACAAGATCCACATCGTGCAGAACGCCATCGACCTGGCGCACGCTCTGGGCATTCCTGAGCCCAAGGTGGCCCTGCTCTCGGCGGTTGAGACCGTCAACCCCAAGATCAAGTCCACGCTGGAGTCGGCTGCTCTGTGCAAGATGGCCGATCGCGGTCAGATCACCGGCGGCATCCTGGACGGCCCGCTCTCTTTTGACACCGCCATCAGCCCCAAGGCGGCCAAGATCAAGGGACTGGTTTCGCCGGTCACCGGACAGGCCGACATTCTGGTGGTTCCCGATCTGGAGAGCGGCAACATGCTCGCCAAGCAGTTGGAGTATCTGGGCGGCGCGCAGTTGGCCGGCATCGTGCTCGGCGCTCGCGTTCCCACCATCCTGACCAGCCGTGCCGATTCGGCCGAGACCCGTTTGACCAGCTGCGCCGTGGCGGTTTTGTTGCACTACGCCAACCACCCCATCAAGGCATAGCTTTTCTGCTGTAGGAGCATCATCCGGGCGCGATTCCTCATCGGGAATCGCGCCCTCTGGTTTTGCAGCTAATCCCTCAACCCCTTCACGAGGCAGGTTATACTGACCGTTCGGAGATCCCTGCTTGCGCCAGACTGCGCAGGATTTTCTTCCAGCTCATGCAAGGTATCAATGCGCTGCCTGGTTGCAGCCATGCATTTTTCACTGTTGTATCAAGGGCCACAATGCGCAATCCAGAGATCGAAGAACACACGAACCCCACCGGCGGCGAGGAAGACCTGCTTTGGTCCGTGGATCTGAATTTTGGCTTGACCTCTTTCAATGAGGCGGCACGCAGGCGCTTTGAACGCAATCCCGGAGTGCAAGCAACGGCGGGTATGCACCCTTCGGATATTTTGCCGGCGGAACAAGCAGCGCTCTGGCCCCCGCTGTATCGCCGTGCCATCCTGGGTGGTCCCTTCAAGCTGGAGTATGAACTACCCGATCATCGCATGCTGGAGCTCTCTTTCGCCCCCCTCCTCGACGCTGGAGAGATCGCCGGTGTCTCTGTGCTGGGCAAGGATGTCACCGAGCAGAAGCGGAGCGAACAGGCACTGCGCGCGGCGGAGAAAAAATTCCGCGAGATCGTCTATGGAGCGCTGGAAGGCATCTTTCAGATCTCTCTCGACTCCCATCTGCTCAGCGCCAATCCCGCCCTGGCCCGCATCCTGGGCTTCGCCTCGGAACAGGAACTGATCGAATCACTGGGCAATATCGCGAAGAATGTGTGGGTGGATGCGGCAGAGCACGATACGTTCATGAGCCAGCTCCACCAGTTCGACACGGTACGCAGCTATGAGTGCCGTCTGCGCCGCAAGGACGGCAGCATCTTCTGGGCCTCGGTCAGTAGCCGCAAAGTTCTCGACGCCGATGGTAATCCTCTCTACCTCGAAGGCTTTCTCGAGGACATCACGGAGCGCCGCCGCACCATGCAGGAGCTGGCTGAGCGCGAAGAACGACAGCGCAACATCTTCCAGGAAAACGGCTCGATCATGCTGCTGGTCGACCCTGAATCGGGCGAGATCGTCGATGCCAACAAGGCCGCCACCGCCTATTACGGATTCAAAAGCGAGCAGTTGATCGGCATGAACATCGACCGGATCAACGTCCTGCCCCCCGAAGAGGTGGCCACGGAACGGCACCGGGCTCTTATCGAGGAAAGGAACTATTTCAACTTCCGCCATCGACTGGCCTCAGGGGCATTGCGCGATGTCGAGGTCTACTCCTCGCCGGTTCAGTTGGGCGGTCGGGCGCTGCTGTTCTCCATCGTGCACGATGTAACTGATCGCAAGCACATGGAAGAAATGCTGCGCGAGAGCGAGGAGCACTACCGCTCCACTTTCGAGCAAGCTTCCATGGGCATTGTGCAAATCTCTTTCGAGGGCCGCATCCTGCGTTGCAACCGGCGCTTCGCCGAGATTGTCGGCTACTCGGTCGAAGAGATCTGCGCCATGTCGATCCGGCAGTTGACGGCGCCCGAGGACTTCCCGGAAACCGCGCAAGCCTTTGCGCAGTTGAAGGCCGGAAAGACCGATTCAGCCACACTGGAAAAGCGCTATCTGCGCAAGGATGGCACTCCTACCTGGGTTAAGGTAACCTCTTCGACCCAGTGTGACAGCCATGGCAAGCCACTGCACCACGTTGGCTTCATCGAGGACATTAACGAGCACAAGTCAGACAAAGAGCATTTGTTGGTCACCAACGCAGCCCTGCTGGCCAGCGAACTCCGTTATCGCACCGCCTTCCAGACCAGCTTCGACGCCATCTCCCTCTCGCGCCTCGACGACGGCCAGCTCTACGACGTCAACCGCGCTTACCTGAGCGTTTATGGATACAGCCGCGAAGAGGTCATTGGCCGCAGCGCCCTGGACCTGAATGTGTGGGTCACCCCTGAGGACCGCCTGCGGTTTATTGAAATTCTTCGCGCCCAAAAAATCTGTCAGGATATGGAGTGGATGTTTCGGCGCAAAAATGGAGAGGTCTTCTGGGCGCTGATCTCGTCAGCCCAAATCGAATTGGACGGCGTGCCCAGCCTCCTTTCCGTGGTGCGCGATATCTCCGCTACCAAAGCCGCCGAAGGACGCGTGTCCGCCGCCACTCAGGCACTGAGAAAGAGCGAAGAACGCTATCGCATTGCCTTCCAAACCAGCCTTGATGCCATCTCCATCGCCACCGTGGCAGATGGGCGTTACGTCGAGGTCAATCAGGTTTTTCTCAATACTTATGGATTTGAATACGAGGAAGTCATTGGGCATACCTCGCTGGAACTCAACGTATGGGCGGATTTTGCCGACCGAGTCCAGCTGATGGAACGGTTGCATCGCGAATCGGCCTGTTTAAACCTGCAGATTCACTATCGCAGAAAGAACGGGGAGCTCTTCTGGGGCCTGCTCTCGGTATCGCTCATTGAGATTGAGGGCGTTCTGTGCAACATGGGGGTTATTCGCGATATCTCCGAGGCCAAAGCCGCCGAAGAGCGCGTAGCCGCCGCCACCCTGGCCCTGCAAAAGAGTGAAGAACGCTATCGCGTTGCCTTCCAGACCAGCTTCGACGCCATCTCCTTGTCGCACCGCGACGATGGCAGGGTTGTCGATATCAACCAGGCCTACCTGCGCGTCTTTGGTTTTCAGCGTGAGGAGATTATTGGAAATACCTCCGTCGATCTGGGCATATGGCAAGACTCCAACGACCGCCTTCAATTCATCGCGGCGCTGCGCAACGAGGCCATCTGCCAGGATTTCGAATTCCTCTTTCGCAGGAAAAACGGCGAGAGCTTTGTGGGGCTGATCTCCGCGACCGAGATCGAACTGGATGGTGTGCCCAGCATCCTGTCCGTGATTCGCGATATCTCCCGCGCCAAAGCCGCCGAGCAGAGCATGGCCAAGGCAGCCGAAGCGTTGCAAAAGAGTGAAGCGCGCTACCGTTCCGCCTTTCAAACCAGCATCGACAGCATCGCCATTACCACCATCGAAGATGGCCGGTATATTGATGTGAATCCAGCCTATCTGCGCATCTGGGGCTACGAACGAGCCGAGGTGATTGGCCGCTCGGTTCGTGAATTGAACACCTGGGTTGACTTCGACGAACGGCGACAGATGCTGGAGGTGCTCAAGCAGCACGGCGCCTGTACCAATCTGGAAGCAAGATTTCATCGCAAGAACGGAGAGATCTTCTGGGGGCTGGCCTCTGCTTCACTGATCGAACTGGACGGCGTTCCCTGCCTGCTCTCGTTCGTGCAGGATATTACCGCCGCCAAGGCCGCCGCTGAGGAGATCAAAAGCCTGGCCTTCTACGATCCTCTCACTCATCTGCCCAATCGTCGCCTGCTGCTCGACCGCCTGCGACACTCGCAGACCGCCAGTCTGCGCAGTGGCCACAACCGCGCCCTGCTGTTTGTGGATCTGGACAGCTTCAAGATGTTCAATGACTCGCTGGGGCACCAGATCGGCGACCTGATGCTGATCGAGGTCGCCCGGCGCATGAGTGGATGCGTGCGCCAGTCCGACACCGTGGGCCGCTTGGGCGGCGATGAGTTTCTCGTCATCCTTGAAGATCTGAGCTCCAACCTGGAGGAGGCCGCAACCGAAGCTCGCCTGGTAGGCGAAAAGATCCTTGTCGCCCTGGAACAGCCTTACTGGCTGGACAGCCATGAATGTCGCGGTACGGCCAGCATTGGCATTACCATCTTCGGCAGCGAGCAGCAAACCAGTGACGAGATTCTGCAACAAGCCGACATCGCCATGTATCAGGCCAAATCGGTCGGTCGCGGCAGCCTGCACTTCTTCGCCCCGATGTTGCAGGCCGCCGTCCACGCCCGGGCCGCACTGGAGGACGACCTGCGCCAGGCCATCCTCTCCCGGCAGTTTGTCCTCTATTACCAGCCCCAGATGGACCACAGTCGGATGGTGGCCTGTGAGGCATTGGTGCGCTGGAATCACCCCACCCGCGGTCTGCTGGCGCCGGGCGAGTTCATCTCTCTCGCTGAGGAGACCGGGCTGATTTTGCCTCTGGGCAATTGGGTGCTGGAGAACGCCTGCGAGCAGATCGCTGCCTGGAGCAGCAACAAAAGAGCATCGCAGATTCAAGTAGCTGTCAACATCAGCGCTCGTCAGTTTCGCCAGTCGGAGTTTGTGGGCCATGTCCTGGAGGCATTGCAGCGGACCGGCGCTACTCCTCACAGCCTCATTCTGGAATTGACCGAAAGCACCCTGCTAGACGATGTCGACGAAACTGTAGCCAAGATTGCCCAGCTGAAGCGCCATGGCATTGGTTTTTCGCTGGATGACTTCGGCACTGGCTACTCGTCGCTCTCCTACTTGAAACGCCTGCCCATCGATCAACTGAAGATCGACCGTTCCTTTATCCACGACATTCTGGTCGATGCCAGCAGCGGCGCGATCGCACGCACCATCATCTCACTGGGCCGGGCGATTGGATTGTCGATTGTGGCCGAGGGCGTGGAAACCGGAGATCAGCGCGACTTTTTGGCCCACCTGGGCTGCCATATCTTCCAGGGCTATCTCTTCAGCCCACCGTTGCCTATTTGCGAGTTCGAGGCGCGGTGGCTGGAATCCAAACAATAGGCTGCCATCTCCCGGTAAGCAGAAGCGTCATCCTTCGACTGCGCGGGTTGCCTAGCCACCCCAGCGGGCAACGATCGCCCGCCGGTGACCCCGGCCACACAACTCGCTCCGCTCAGGATGGCGGCAATAAAAAACTCAATCCATCGCCATGCTCAACTCGTGGCGCACATCGGCGCCGCGAATCCAGAAGATCACGTCGGTGGCGATGTTGGCGGCATGGTCGGCAATGCGTTCCAGGTTCTTGGCTACCAGAATGGCGCTCATCGCCTGCTGTGTGGCCTGGGGACGTTCCTGAATCATCTTCAGCAGATCGTCGTGGGCCCGGCGGTTCATGCGGTCGATCTCGTCGTCCATCTCGCGCACCGAATCAGCCAGCCGGGCGTCGCCATCCAGCAGCGACTGCACCGCCGAGCGGATCATGCGTCCAGCAAACTCGCCCATGGCGGCAAAGTCCACTGGCAGGTCGAGAAGTTCGGTATTTGCAATTTTTTTGGTGCGGCGGGCTATGCTGATGGACTGATCGCCGATCCGCTCCAGGTCGCCATTGATCTTGATCACCGCCAGAATAAAACGCAGATCGATGGCCATGGGCTGCTCTTTGGCCAGTAGTTCGTAGGCCATCTCGTCCAGCTCGCGCTGTGCGGTGTTGATGGCGGTCTCATTCTGCTTCACATACTGGCACAAGCCGAGGTCGCGCTGCTGATAGGCGTCGACGGCGGCTTCCACCGCCTGCTGCGCCAGCGCAGCCATGGCCAGAAGTTTGTCCTTCAGTTCGGCAAGCTGCTGATGAAAATGAATTCGCGGCACGAGTGGTTCTCCTCTCAATGATTCTGCCTCAAGGGCGGTTAGCAGGTCATAGCGACAATCTTTTATTGATCTATAGACTTTACGCTATTATGCAATCGATCAGGCATCGTTTACGCCCCTAATCGCGCTGTAACCTCTCAAAACAATAGGTAAAATCCCTCCATGCTGCAAATAATTCTATGTAAATTGCTATCTTTTCTTGTATTGCCCGCGCCGTGAGGGCAGGATATCCACATTATCGACGGAGCGGCGGCGATCACGGCGGGTCGAAGACCCCTTCAAGGGTGAGCCGACACTCTCTACCGGCGATTTGGGAGGCAGAATCTGCGCCGCTGTAATCACCCGCCGCGCGGGAAGCCCTTCCGGTTCCCCGGCCATCAACTCGGGAACAGTCGACTCCACCACAGCCTGGCGCAGCGTCGGCGCGTACTCCACTGTAAAGGGCATAGGTGGAGTATCGGGCAGATCATCCTTGCGCCGACGCAGATTCTTCATCCCCATAGAAAAATCCTGGCTACGCAGCGCACTGAGCCGCGAGCCTTTTCCCTGCCCCATACTCTCCGCAATTCGCTCTCCTGCCGACTCTGCGCGAGACAGCAGACTGGCTGCAACCTGCTCCCAACTTCGCGCTGAAGTCCGATCCGGCGACAGTGGAGCGGAAACCTCCGTCTGCAACCGATACGCCGATACCCAGGATGGCGGCGCGGCAGAGGCCGAGTAATCCTCCGCGGGAAGGCTCTCCAATACCACTTGAGGAGTTGGAGAAGATGCCGCCGCAGCCGGCCCCAGCGGCGTTTCAAGAGTTTGCAAACGCGGAAACGCCTCTGCGCCAGCTTGCTTCACCCGTGCATGGGACACGCCAGGAGACGAGCGACGACGATCATCGACAAAAGCCACCTGGGGCTGGCGCGGTAAGGCCGGTCGCACCGGCGGCTGTGGGGTAGCTGAAAGCTCCCGTAGCGGTGTGAGGGTAGCTGTCAGCGTCATGCCGTGCTCCCGAGAATCGGCAGCGGCGGGAAGAAACTCCGGTGCTTCCACCACCAGCGGAGCAAAAACCGGACTCTCCTCGACAGGAGCTGGGGGCTTTTCCACGACTGGAAGATCTGCGGCGTTGAGAACGGACGGAGACGGCGAAATCGCTTCCTCGCTGCGGGGAGCCGCGGGGCTAGAAGCCTCGTGGCGAGAAGCCTCATCGTGTGAAGCAGCAGGACGGCCGCGCTCTGTCTTGCGCTCGTAGGAGAGGATCGGAGCGTCGTCTTCCATCCTGCGCACCAGGCGACGAAATGCGGAGTCCGCCTTCTCCAGCCGCACGCGGTTGAGAACGAAGCCCACTTCAGGCACCCTGAGACGCTCCAGGACCCGCATCACCCTGGCCAACTGCGCCTTGCTGGTTACGCCCGATTCGACCACCACGATGATCGCTTTCGCCGAGCGAGCCTTGGACTCGGTCCGATTGGAGATCAATAAGGGTGCGGCATCGGAAAGAACCAGTCTCTTTTCCTCGGTCTGGGACGAATCGTGCGTCGAACTCTCCGCGGAGTCCACCAGCACGGCATGCTGCCCCATCGTCTCCAGCATCGACCGCACCCTGCCAGCTACTGTGGTTACCCCAACTCCCGGCGCGACGCCGGTAAAGAGGCAATTTTTCAGACCGCCTCGCAAACAGGCATGATCGATGGCCGCGGCCAGCCGCAACAGATAATGCTCCTCGACTTCCTGTGAAACTTGTTCAAAATCCGGTAGCTGCGCCAATGGCAGTTGACCTGTCTCACGCAGCAGATCGTCCGTGGTATAGATTCTTGAGTCCAGTTTGCGCGCCAGCACCGCTGCCATCACTCCCAGCAGCAATCCGCCCAGCACCAGCGACGCCGTCCAGCTGAGCAGATAGAGATAGTCAGGATGCAGAGGTTGTTCCGCCATCATCAGATAGGCCGTATTCGGCGCTGTGCCAGCCAGACTCGTCCCAGCCTGCGTTTGCAGCGCAGCCCGTTCCTCGCGCTGGACATTATCCACCATCGTGGAACCCACGGCGTTAGCCAGGCGCACCGCCATCTCGGCATCGCTGGCCCGAGCCGAAACGGTTAGTTGATAGCCTGTTCCCTGTCGCGTGACGGAAAGTGCTCGCCCCAGCCGTTCTGCAGCGCGCTGCTCGTTCTCGTCACCGCGCTGCCAGGCTCCCGGGCCCAGCTTATGCAGTGCATTGATCTGTAAATCGAGGTTGGAGACGCTCTGCGCTTGCCGCTTTAAAAAGCCGTCGTACTCCGTGGAATCGTAGGGCCAGCGCCGCACCGCGCCTGATCCAGTAGCCGCAGACGGCGGAGGCAGGAAGACCTGGCTCTGCGCGGAATAGACCGGCCACCTGGAGAGACCAAAGACTCCCGCCACCAGCAAGCCCGCCAACGTTATCACTGCGACCAGCCAGCGGCGCATGCGAACGCTACGACCGACCTCCAGACGCCAGAAGCCGTGCTTCGTTCCCGGCCCTTCCACGGCGGGCGCAAAAAAACGTGTACCGGCAAGCGGCGTCTCCAGCGGCACGGATTTTCCGGAATGCTGGGTCATGACCGCCTCTTCAATTATCTCGAATCAATACCTGCTCAACCAAAAGCTGACAGATACAGCACTCCACCCAGAATCGAGACTCCTGGCCTCATCAGCATATGCATAATCCAGACGCAGGAACATCCCACCTTGGAGGCGAGCAGAGCTGACCCCAAAGTAACCACTTGCATGTGACTATGCGCGATCATCCCTTTGCAAAGCCGGAGTGCTTATTGTTGGCTGCCCGTCGAGGTGTTTTTTGCCGAAGCACTCAAATCAAACAGCGTCTCCGCGTCGTAGGCGCAGTGATTGTCAGGGGCTAGCACAACCAACAAGGCAGGAGTCCCATAGGGACGGCGCAGACCGCATCTGCCGCCTTACTGATACCTAAGGAACCTCTGATCAAGTACGATTTCCGGTGAGACCTTCCCTCACGGGCTAAAGCCTGAGGCTATTCTTCAATGACTTACGGCCCGACTAAAGTCGTGCCCTTTCAAAACCGCGACTAGATCAGAGGTTCCTAAATCAGAGTTGCCTAACACTGCCAAGTCAGATAGCTCCGCGCCTTTTTTTCCAGGCGCGGACCAGCCGAAGGCGTCCGCCGCACCGCAGGTGCCAGGTGCCTAGTCCGATGCCATGTCCGCGCCCTTTGCTTCGCGTCCAGCCATGGCCAATCCGGCTAGCAGCAGTGCAACCAGCGTCACGGTAATGGCCAGCACCGCCGGATAGTTGCCCCAGCGCTCGGCGGCCAGTGCCTGGGCCTTGCCGTTCCAGGAGGTGATCAATCCACCCAACTGATAGGCCAGTCCCGGCGCCGTGGCCCGCACCGGAGCCGGTGTCAACTCGGTCAGATAGGCAGGAACCACGCCCCACGCACCCTGCACCATGAACTGCATCAACACCGCACCGATGCCCAGCGTAAGCGCCGAGTGTCCATAGGCGTAAAGCGGAATCACCGGAATCGCCAGCAGAGCCGCGGTCACGATAGCCTGCTTGCGGCCCCACCTCTCCGAGAGTGTGCCAAAGACTAAACCGCCGGCAATCGAACCTACGCCATACAACACGCCGATGATCCCCACCGTCTGGGGAGTGAGCTTCATCTGCGCCAACAGGAAGGTGGGATACACATCCTGGGTACCGTGCGAAAAGCTCATGAAGGCCGTCATCAACAGCACCAGGAAAAGAAAGGTAGGTAAAAAATCCAGCAGCTTGCTTGGAATCGCCAAGGCCGCCTTCTGCACCGGACGCTCACGGCGATTGCGAGCCGCCTCCAGCCACACCGGCGACTCCTCGACTCGCGTCCGCACATAGATGACCAGCAGTGACGACAATGCACCCACAACAAAAAGTCCTCGCCAGCCGATCCAGTGAAAGAGCAGAGCAAAGGCTGCCGCGGCCAGCAACGAGCCCATCGCGTAGCCCTCCTGCAAGAGCCCGGAGATGGTTCCCCGCCCTTCTTTGGGCAGGCTCTCGAAGACCAGCGCCGCGCCCACTCCCCACTCCCCGCCCATGGCGATGCCAAAGAGCGCCCGCAGCACCAACAGCACCGTAAGCGAAGGCGCAAAGGCGCAGGCCATCTCAATCGCCGAGAAGCTCAGAATATTGATCATCAGTATCGGTTTGCGCCCAAAGCGGTCAGCCAGCGTGCCGAACAGCAACGCTCCCACCGGACGGCAGGCCTGCGTGAGAAAGACCGCGCCCAACACCGCCGAGGGGTGAGCATGAAAATCCCCGGCAATGGCCTTCACGCAAAAGATCAGCAGAAAGAAGTCCAGAGAGTCGAGGGTCCAGCCCAAAAAGGCTGCCACAAAGGTGTGGCGCTGCGAGGGCGTCAAGCGTCGTAAATCGCGGAGTGCGAACATATGCCGGAGCATAACAGACCACGATGCGGGACGGAACAACTCTTGATTTGCGCCTGAAAGATCCGCGCTAAACCGCTATAAATGATCCTTTCCCTATGAAGTTGAACGCAAGGTCAGGTTATCGACCGGTCTTTCCAACAAATCAAAGTCCCAAATTATATTTGTTGCAACGAATACTTTTTTTGCATCATCTTATTTGCAGGTACAAGATTTTGCGCGGAGCATTGCTGCCTTCTTCTCCGCACCCGGCCAAGCCTGAGGGCTCCGCCGGAACCCCCAGCGCGGCTCACTGCCCCTGCACCGAAAGGATCACCCATGAAGCATTTTGCTCTCGCCACCGCCGTCCTCGTCCTTGCCGCCCCTCTGGCCCTGGCCCAGACCTCAACCTGGACCTCGGACCCCGCCCACAGCGAAGTCGATTTCAGCATCAAGCACATGAGCCTCACCAACGTGCACGGGCGCTTTGGCAAGGTCAACGCCACTGTCCTCTACAACGACGCTGACGTCACCAAGTCTACCGTCAACGCCACCATCGACGTCAGCACCGTCGACACCGGCGAGCCGGCCCGCGACACACACCTCAAGACAGACAGCTTCTTCGATGTAGCCAAGTTCCCCACCGCGACCTTTACCAGCACCAGCGTGGCGCGCAACGGCTCCAATCTGAAGATCTCCGGCACGCTCACCCTGCACGGCGTCACCAAGCCGGTCGTCCTGGACGTTGAACCCTCCGGTGCACCGGTCCAGAACCCCATGGACCACAAGCTGCACACCGGCTTCTCCGCGACCACAACCATCAGCCGCACCGCATTCGGCATCGGCTCAAGCTTCCCGGCGGCAATTATCAGCGATGACGTCAAGCTGACCATCGAGCTGGATGTAGCCAAACAGTAAGGCCGTTTCCAAAACGCTCCGTGCCCCATCCTTGCGCCGTTTTTGGGCGCAAGGGTGGGAGACAACAAAGCCCACAGTGCGCAGCACATCGCAAATCTATCTGAAAAGATTGAAGATTTTCCCACTCTCTCCATGGTGTTCTGAAAGAAGGCCGCCGGTGACCAGTCTCAAACTCGAAATCGTGCAGGAGCGCCCCTTCGCAAGCCCACAAGAGGAGGCTCTCCTCAACCTGCTGCGCACCTCCGACTGCTTGTCGCGGGTCTTTCACCGCCAGACGCGCGAATGGGGCCTGACTTCAACGCAGTACAACGTGCTGCGCATCCTGCGGGGCGCACACCCCAATGGGCTCACCTGTTCCGCAATCGGGGAGCGCATGATTACCGCGGATCCCGACATCACCCGCCTGCTCGGCCGGCTCAAAGCCCTCCATCTCATCCGCCAGCAGCGCGACACCAGGGATCGCCGCGTGATGTGGACGCAGATCTCTGAAACCGGCCTGGAACTGTTGCGCCAGATGGAGCCGGTTATCGCCCGATTGCCCGGCGAGTTGCTCGGCCACCTCGACGATGGCAAGATCGAGCACCTGATTCAGCTCCTGGAAGAGGCGCGCCAGCCGCACAGCGCGGTTTCAGTCTGATTTGTCTTACATTTGTCTTACAAATGAGGAGCTTCTACCCATCCTTCCCACAGCTAAACCCGGAATCATAGGTTCAATACGCAAAAGCCCTTTCAAGCGCAAGAAAAAACCTCAAGGCCCGAGGCCCTGAGGTTTTTCTTGTCTTGAAGCTTGGAACTACTGCTCGATCAGCTTGTGCGCCATCTGCTCTTCATCCGTATCCGACTGGATGATCTTGTTGTGCAGGCAATAGAGAGCCAGTTCCAGGCGGTCGCTGACGCCAAGCTTGTCGTAGATCTTGCGTAGATAGTTTTTGATCACCTGCTCGGTGGTTCCCAGCTGGTAGGCGATCTCCTTGTTGCGCTTGCCCTGAGTGATGCAGGCGATGATGGCCATCTCTTTGGGCGAAAGCTTGGGCTGGGTGCGAGGGCTGACCAGAGCTGCGGCCTGGGCGCGATAGGCGTCAATCACCCAGGTAACGGATTGGTTATCGATCCAGGTTTCGCCGGCGGCGATACGCCGAATGCAGCGCACCAGCAGATCGGGCGAGATGGAGCGGGAGATGATGCCGCGAACGCCACGGCGATACAGCTCCACCGTATGGCCTTCGTCAGCCGCAACCGCCTGCACAATCAGCTTCAAATCTGGAGCGACCTTCAGCAGGTCGGGTATCACATTGGACGTGCCCGCCAGCAAACCGCCTTCGAGCAGCACAATGTCCGAGGGAAAACGTTCTACCGCGGAACGCAGGTTCTCCAGCGAGTCGGCTTGCGCCACTACGCGGAGATCGTCTTCGAGTGCCAGCACCTTGCGGATGCCTACCCGGTAGATAGCCTGAGAATCCGCCAAAATAATGCGGATTGTCCCTGGCTGAACCGGCACGTCGAGAACTTCGCTATCGGGTGTTTCGTCCAAAAAATCCATAGTCGGCTATCGCCTGGGTATACGAACTGTTACTGCTCCGCAAACTGATATTCGTCAATTGTGGCAGCAGCCAAATATTGCGCTTGGCTTAAGTTGCAGCGTACCACACGGCCCGCACAATGAACCAAAACATCGCGGGGGGTACCTAACACCTCACCGGGCATGCGCATGGAGAAGTGGATAGGCAAAGCGACCCGCAGCGGCCGGTCAAGATTAAAAAGCACTCCGCTGGCAGAGACATTGCAGGTTTGCGCGATGCAATCCCCATCCCCTGTGGCCAGCATGACTGGCAGTTCCAGCGGAAAACGTACCGAACAGCGCACTTCCTGTTCGGCCTTGCGCGGTTTAGCCCGCGCAGCAGAGCTCGATAACCCGGACTTTATAGCATGCATAACCTGTATCCCGGAATAAGAGTGCGCCACCACCGCGCCGTTGAATTCTGCGCGATCCAGCGAATGAGAAGTAACTCATTCTATATCGCATCAACCGCTGAAACAACCAAAAGGCTTTCCTCAGGATAGAATTCCGGGCAATAAAGTCCACCAGACGCCGAAGCTGCCCTGAAAACCGGGCCGATTGACGCCACGCGACAAAAACCAGTCCCAGAGCTTCCAGCCCTACCCGAAATCTGGACAATCCGACCATAGCCTGCCCATACTGACCCACGAAACGACACTTCCGCAATGACATGCACCTGTTTTGAGGCATTCTGTCGCATTAAATTACACATCTGGTTACTTTTATGGTAGCGAGACTCACACTTTTCGGGTACTCTTGCCTTGCAAAACTTTATACCCCAGAACTGGAGAAAAATCAGATGTCCATGAAAAAACTGAAGATGCAAACCTTGGTAGCTGGAATCGTTTTCTCGGCAGCGTTCGCAACCATGATCATCCCCTCGAGCCCCTTTCCTGGTAGTGAGGGAAATATAGCGGTCAATGCCATTCCTTCAAGTCCTTTCCCGGGTAGTGAAGGTTCAAAAGCTGTCAACGCAATCCCTTCGAGCCCCTTTCCTGGTAGTGAGGGGAATATAGCGGTTAATGCCATTCCTTCAAGCCCTTTCCCAGGTAGCGAAGGTTCAAAAGCTGTCAACGCAATCCCTTCGAGCCCATTTCCAGGTAGTGAGGGAAATATAGCGGTTAATGCCATTCCTTCAAGCCCTTTCCCAGGAAGTGAAGGTTCAAAAGCTGTCAACGCAATCCCTTCGAGCCCCTTCCCAGGTAGTGAAGGTTCAAAAGTCGCATAAACCAGGCCAATGGTATCGTGATTGACCTGTCCCAGTTAATCAGTTTAGGTTGCTCGGGGACTCTCGTCTCACAGCGATAACAAGTTCTAGCCCGGCTTAGAAGATGAACCTAAACAACGCACTTTGGCTGACCAATGTCGTTGCTGAAGCAGCAGTCGTAGGACTGCTGCTGTACAGGCGTGCGTGGAGACTCTTCCCGGTTTTTTGCCTGTACTGCGCCTGGGACTTGTTTAGCAATTCCAGCAATTACCTGATCATTCGTTTCTTTCATGATCGTTACATCTCTGCTTATCTCATTGAAACCACAGTCGATTCGGCTCTGGAGCTGGGCATTCTGGTTGAACTTTCCTGGTCTGTGCTTCGTCCTCTGCGTGCACAGCTCCGGCGCAGGGCGCTGATTCTGGTTGTCTGCTTGGTGGTGCTCGCAGCAATCTGCATCTGGCCGATTACTGGTATCCACGAGATGGCCCGACTCGGCCTGGAGATGCGCATTCTGGTTCGTGCTCAACAGACTGCATCCATCCTGCGCGTACTGTTTTTCCTGCTGCTGGCGGGATGTAGCCAGTTGCTCTCCATCGGCTGGCGCGACCGCGAGTTGCAGGTTGCCACCGGGCTTGGTTTCTACTCCTTTATCAGTCTGACTGCAACCATGCTGCAAACCCATCAGAGCATGGGACAACACTATTTCCTTTTGAATCAGTTGGTCATCGCCAGCTATTTTTGCTCGCTCTTCTACTGGGCCATCTGTTTTGCCCACCAGGAGCCGGAACGTAAGCCGTTCTCACCACAGATGCAGAACTTCCTGTTGGCGTTAGCCGGCCACGCGCGCTCCGAGCGTCTGACTCTAGTGGACCGGGTTGTGAACGAATCGACCAAACGTCCCTGACAATCAACTGCCTAGAATCGGAAAGGCAAGATCGGTATGACGCTGGATGAAACCCTGGAGGGTATCGGACTGGGTCTGGAAGGGATCCTGGTACTGGTATTGGTGGGTCGGCGTTTCTATCGAACGCTGCCCGCCTTCTCCAGCTATATTGTCTGGAGTCTCTTCGCGGACCTGGCAAGCACGCTCATCGCGCATAACCAGCCCGCACTTTTCCTGCGCGTCTACCCCATACAACTTACGCTGGATGTGCTGTTTCGCTGCGTGGTTCTGGCAGATGTCTGTCGCGTTCTGGCGCTCCAAAACCGTGCTTCCCTGCCCCGCCCGGCAACCGCACTCTTTCTCTTCTCCCTGGCAGCTCTGCTGCTTTGGCGCTTTTCCCATTGGGGGGTTGCGCCCGAGCTATCCGTTTATGGTGTTTTCCTGGTCCGCCTTCAACAGGCCTCTTCGGTCTGGATGCTGGCGGCGGTGCTGGCGCTGATCTGGTGGAGCAGCCTGTACCACTTGAATTGGCCCAAGGGAGCGCTGCGTATCGCCACAGGCCTTGGATTCAACGCTCTGGTTGCGCTGACTGTGGCATTGATACATACCCGGCAATCCGTGGGACCTAACTACCACTTGCTGGACGTGGCTGCGGCGGGAAGTTACTTAGGTGTATTGGCCTATTGGGTGGTCGCTTTTTCCTGAAACTGCTTGAAATCCACATTTTTTACACAATAGTTTTGCGATTTGTGTTACTTTCTGGTGAAGAAGAAAAGTTTGCTGTGCTGCTTTGCGCTTCCTGGGCCCAAAATTCTGTTACAGGAACCGGTCATGATTCTTTCTTTGCTTCAAGTTGCGGCAGTATTAGCGTTGGGCTGGTATCTGATCAGCTGGCGCAAGAAGGCTTGTCGACGCCAGGAGCAATCCTGGGAGTCCCTGCTGGCACGCTTGCGCAGCGATTGGAGCGCCCGCGAACTGAGCGACCAATTCCTCTGGAAAGAGGGAATGAGCGCCACAGCGGAAGATGCCTGGAAGCGTATGGATGGACCCCACGGACTGTGGGTGATCTATCAGAATGCCCGCGTCATGATGGAGATGGCCGAATACGCCGACCGCAACGGCCAGCATGTAGACCGCCTTTTGCTGGAAACCCTGCGCAGCGACGCCATGCAGATCCGCCTTTGCGTTCTGATGGCTCTGGCACAATACGCCTTCTCCCATGCCAGTGAAGGCGTGCGCATCAATGCTTATCGCGCCGCTGGCTTGTACACCGGCATGGCTGCCCGTATGACCCAGCTGCTGCAGGAAAATGCGGCGCTGATTCTGCCGGATTTTGTGGCGGCAATGTGACGAGAGGGAACAGGGATTAGGGAACAGGGATCAGTCAAAAGCCCCGGATGAATCCGGGGCTTTTCCTTTGTCTACCGCAACTTTTCCAAAATCAGCAACCCCTATTCCCTCATCCCTGTTCCCTTAAGAAGCCATTGATCCTCTCGAACTCTTCCTCACTGAGGCGGAACCGGAGCGCGGCGGCTGAGTCCTCGACCTGAGCGGCACTGCGGCCGCCGACGATGGCTGCGGTGATAGCGGGATGATGCAAGGTCCAGGCCACGGCCACTACACCGGGAGTGACACCGTCCCTGCTGCCGATCTCGCGCAACAACTCTACCAATTTGAGATTGTGGCTCAGGCGCGGCTCGTTGAACTCGATCCCCTTGCGCCGCCAGTCGTCGGCCGGCATGGCCGCAATCCGCTGCGCCGTCATCTTGCCTGTCAAAAGGCCCGAGACCATGGGTGAATAGTTGATGACGCCAATGTTGTTGGCCTGAGCGTAAGGCAATAGCTCCTCTTCGACCGCCCGGCGCAGCATGGAGTAGGGCGGTTGCAAGCTGGTCACCGGCGCGATCTTCTGCACCCGCTTGAGCTGTTCGACGGTAAAGTTGGAGACGCCTACCCAGCGAATCTTTCCCTGCCCACGGAAAAGATCCAGCGCCTCCCAGGCCTCTTCGATCTCCGCCTCGGGGTTGGGCCAGTGAATCTGGTAGAGGTCGATGGTCTCCACGCCCAGCCGGCGTAACGATGCTTCCAACTCCTCAGCCACCGACTTCGCCGTCAGCGAGCGGTAGATGGAGCGGTCCTCGTGCCAACGCATCGAGCATTTGGTAAAGACCAGCGGCTTCGGTCCGCCGTAACTCTTTACAGCACGCCCCACCATCTCTTCCGAGTGCCCCAGGCCATAGATGGCGGCGGTGTCGATCCAGTTGATGCCCAAATCGAGAGCGCGATGGATGGCGGCGATGGATTCGCTGTCGTCCTGAGGGCCCCAGGCAAACTCCCAGTTGCCGCCTCCGATGGCCCAGGCGCCAAAACCGATGGCGGAGAGTTGCAGGTCAGAGTTGCCAAGATTACGCAGAGAAATCGGATTTGTCATAGCGTTCTGTGAGATGCGGTGGATTGTCCAATGGCTGCAAGAACTGCAGCGCATCAAACAGGGTATTTCGCATGATTTATTAACTTTGATGCGAATATTCAAGACATAACATCATGGTAAGATTTTGGTGCAGAGAGGTTCCGACAATGCGCACCACACTTGATATTCGCGACGACGTCATGGAGCAAGTGAAGGAGTATGCAACCGCCCGCTCGATCAGCCAGGGCGCGGCAGCCACCTTGATGATTGAACGGGGCCTCAAGGCCGATGTTCCAACCAAGTGGGAGAACGGCATTCTGATCTTCGCCCCTGGTCCCGATTCGGAGATGATCACCATCGAGAAGGCTTTGGCGCTGAAAGATGCCATGGAAAGTGAACTTTGATGAGCATTGCCCTGCTCGACGTGAATGCCTTGCTCGCCTTGTTGTGGAAAAACCACGTATTTCATGAGCGCATGATGCAGTGGTTTTCTGAAAACGCCCAAAAGGGCTGGGCGACCTGCCCGATCACCGAGCAGGGATTTGTACGCATCATCAGCAATACCTCTACGATCTCTCCCGCGCCTCGAGTTCCTGTGGCGATGGATCTGCTGCAAAAAGTGATTGAAACCAGTACCAACCACGAATTCTGGGCTGATGATCTACCTCTTTCCGGACTCAGCGCCACCTTGCGAAATCGTTTGCAAGGCCACAAACAGATCACCGATGCTTATTTACTGGCTCTTGCCGTACATCGCAAAGGAATGCTGGTTACATTCGACTTCCGGATAGCAGCGCTGGCACCCATTGGCAGCGTCGAGCACGACTCGCTGCATCTTCTGCGACTGTAGTCTTTTGGACTTCGGGAACAAAGACACTTGTATTGTGCTCCCAACCCCTTCAGCCCCCTTACACTCGAAGCACAGCACTTTTGTCACTGCGCGGCTTCCCCCCGCGCTAACACAATGTATTGCAGAGAGGTCAATCCAATGGCAGCAGATCGTCCCGCAAAGGTAGGAATCATCGGCGCCGGCAGCGTAGGCGCAACCATCGCTTATGCCGCCATGATTCGTGGCGTCGCCCGGCAGATCAGCCTTTTTGACATCGCCCGCACCAAGGTCGATGCCGAAGTACTGGACTTGAACCATGGACAGCTCTTCGCTCCGCAAGCCACCGTCAACGGTTCGGACGACATCGAGGTGCTGCGCGACTCCGATGTGGTGGTGATGACCGCCGGCGCCAAGCAGAAGCCCGGCCAAACCCGTTTGGACCTGGCCGCAGCCAACGTGCAAATCTGCGCGAAGCTTTTGCCTGAAGTGGTGCGTGTGGCCCCCGACGCGATCCTGCTGATGGTCACCAACCCGGTGGATGTGATGACCGAGGTAGCCATCAAGCTGACCGGTCTGCCCTGGGAGCGGGTAATCGGCTCGGGCACAGTGCTGGACAGCTCGCGCTTCCGCTATCTGGTGGCCAAACACTGCCAGGTCGCGGTGCAGAACGTCCACGCCTACATCGCCGGCGAGCATGGCGACTCGGAGATTCCACTATGGTCCAGCGCCAGCATCGGATCGATTCCGCTCAGCCAGTGGGCGGTGGAGGGTCATGGTCGACTAACCGCTGCGGACAAGGACGAGATCGTGCACAACGTCAAGGATGCCGCCTATCAGGTGATCCAAGGCAAGGGCGCAACCAACTACGCGGTAGGTCTGGCGGTGACCAACATTCTGGAAGCGATCTTGCACGACGAGCGTCGCGTGCTGCCGGTCAGCGGCCTTCTGCGCGGATTTCGCGGCATCGAGGATGTTTGCCTGAGCCTGCCCCGCATCGTCAGCAGGAAAGGGATTGAAGCTCCGTTGCCTATTCCCATGACGGTGGATGAGGAGGCTGGACTCAACGACAGCGCTGACCGCATTCGCGCGGTGGTGAGGGAGTTGGGGTACTGATTTTTCTTTGAGTTGTAGCTGTCTATGAGCCGTCATCCTGAGTAAGCATGGTCGCGCACGACCATGCTTACTCAGGATGACAACTTAAAGATTGTGTAGCCCTAACTGGCAGTCAGAACCACACGCCGGTTGCGGCGACGTTCATAGAGCAAGAGCAAGTAACCCGCAATCAAAAAGGAACGCCTAACCCTGCAACCACGATTGAAACAAACCAAAGTTGCCAGAATGACGCCAATTTCGCACTCTCAGGATGGCTCTTTTGATACATCACCCGAACTGTTTGCCCAACAACGAATCCTGGAGGATTTGTGGAAAGGCCAGAAATCACTGTGTAGGTTTTTCCGTCTGCGGCAGTAAAGGCAAAGACAGGAGCGTAATTCATAACGCCATTCTCAACGTCAGGATTTGGTAACAAGCTGACAATGGACCCCGTCGCGGCAACGCTACGGGCGAGAAATATGCTTGTCCAGATAGTAAAGCCAAAAGAAACCGCAATGGCACACAAGCCGCTAACAAGCCATGCGCGACTAATTACTCGTAGCACTTTCTTTAATAGAGCATCGATATTCATGCAAGCAGCCTAACAGAAATTACAGCAGTAGATTTTTTGATGTCCTGAGAATGCGTCATCCTTCGCTGCGCTCAGTATGACGCGTTGAAGGCTGTATCGTTCCCCGGCCCCAAAATCGGGACCGGGGGCACCCACGTTGATTGACCTTAGAATCGTTCTATTTTTTGACAGCGGGCTTTTTAGCGCCGGCTTTCTTTTTGGCCGCTGGATTGTCCGCAGCGGGCTTCGCAACTTTGGCGGGCTTAGCAGCCTTGGCGCTCACCGCTGGCACCGGCTCAGGGAGCGCAATGCCTTGCGTAGCAAGCGTCTCGGGCGCGTCCCCAGCACGGGAGATTGCAAGATCCGCGACGGCCTTGACAAGCCAGTCGAAGTTATCCTGACCCACTAATGTCACATCCGCGTCGGGTACGGGGTTCATGAAGTCGATGGCATAGGGAACGCCGTCCGCTAAGGCAAACTCGACCGTGTTAAGGTCGTAGCCCAGCGCCTGACAGAGACGCACGGCATCCTGCTCCATGCGCTTGATGAGCTTTTTGTCGGCAACCGGAGCATCGGCCAAACAACGCTCTCCATGGGGACGACGCGGGTCCCAGCCCATCACCCGCACCTGCTTCTGACCGACGACATAACAGCGATAGTACGCTGTGTAATCCACAGCTTTTTGCACCATCATGCACTGATCGTGCGAAGCATCATAGGCGTTGAAAAACTCCTCGCGGCTATAAACCTCAAAGAGATCACGACCGCCATTCACCGGCTTAAGATAAGAATGATCACCTATAGTTGCAAAAACACTCTCCCAGTCGAGAGGATATTCGAGATTGCGCACCGACTGTTCGGTAGTCTCTCCAGGCAGTTGTTTGTGAGGCAGAATCACGGTAGGCGGCACGGCCACGCCCAGCCTTGCGGCCAAGGCGCAGTTGACAAACTTGTCGTCAGCAGAGCAGCGAAAGGGATCGTTGAGCACTGCTGTTCCCTGCAATGAGGCATGTTTGAGAAAGGTGCGATAGAAGGGAATAAGGTGCGAGATACGGTCTACGATGACTGCATAGTGTGGGACGTTAGCAAGCTCAACCGCGCCCACCTGCACAAACTCGGCAGTAATGCCTTTGAGATTCCGTGCGTTGATCTGCTCCACCAATGCGCTAGGAAAGCTGTTTTCCGTTCCGAACAGCACGCCGATCTTCTTCATTCATCCCTCCGTTGATAGCGATCTGCAAACCAATATAACTGCGGGTATGGCAACAGAGTAACGCACTCTCGGCACTCCAATGGCTAACAGAAGATGAAGGCAGCGCTTTTCCTGCTGTATTGTTCCCACAAAGACAATAACTTCCCAAATGGCATATCTCGGGATCAACCGGCAGCCGTGCAGTTCGTGATTCATCTCTCGTTCATTGAGATTTCACAGCACAGTGAAACTTGCTCTGTAGCCTCGCAGGCATGAGAAACCTATACAAAATCTGTAAGCAGTTCCTTTTCGTAGGCCTCTTGATCGCAATCTGTGGCACAGTCGCAAGAGCGCAGTATGAGGATGGCAGCCTGGTTGGCGCCATTCACGACGCCACCGGCGCGGCAGTGGGGAACGCTGCCGTAACCGTAACCAACGTCGGTACCGGCATTGCCGTCAAGACCACGGCCAATGGATCGGGCGACTACGATCTTCCCTCGCTACGCGCAGGCGTGTATACCGTTGAAGCTACTGCCCCTGGCTTTTCCTCCGCGGTGGCAAAAAACATCACCATCTCGGTGGGTGGACACCAGCACATCGATCTGACCCTCAATGTGGGTAAGGCCGACGCCACCACCGTCGAAGTCAGCGACGTGGCCTTGCAGTTGGAGACCGAATCCAGCGAGCGCGGCCAGACGGTCTCGGAGTATCAGACCGAATCGCTGCCTCTGGTCAGCCGCAACTACTCCGATCTGCTGGGCCTGGTGACAGGCTCGCGTCAGGCGCCAACGGCCGCCACTACCACTTCGGTCACCAGTCTGGTGCGTGCCGGAGCTTATAACGTCAACGGCCTGCGCAGCATGTTCAACAACTACCTGCTCGACGGCATGGATAACAATGCCTGGGGCGAGAGCAACCAGGGCTTTGACAATCAGATCATCCAGCCTCCGCCGGATTCGATCAACCAGTTCCAGGTTGTGACCAACAACGAGAGCGCCGAGTATGGCCGTTCCGCCGGCGCTACCATCAACGTGGCCACGCGCAGCGGCACCAACAACTTCCACACCACGCTCTATGAGTTCCTGCGCAACACCGACCTGAACGCCTTCGGTTACATCCACGCCATCACCGGCACCCATACCTTTGTGAAGCCCGGCTTCAACCGCAACCAGTTCGGCGCCGACTTCAATGGGCCGATCTTCAAGAACAAGTTCTTCTTCTTCCTCGATTACGAGGGCTTCCGCCAGACGCTCACCCCTACCGTGGTCTTCACCGTACCCACCGAGAACGAGATGGGCATGAACACCGCATCGGGCGCGCCGGTACTGACAGTCAACGTGCAGAATCCGATGAACGGCAAGACCTACGCAGCCGGCACTCCGATCACCGGCATCAACAGCGCCTCGCAGAAGATCCTGGGCTTCTTCCAGGCTTTGCCTTCGCAGTGTCTGACGGCGGCGGGCAGCTCGGCGGTCTCCACCTCTGGAGCCACGGTCGGCCTGGCAACCAACAACTGCGCCACCAATGCGCCGTTTACCGACAACGCCGACAAGGGCGATCTTCGCCTCGACTACCAGCAGAACGAGAAGAGCTCCTGGTTCCTGAAGATCAGCGATCGCAAGGAGACGGGCATCAACTACACCTCCGAGCCCTTACCCCTGGACGGTCAGGGCAACGGCAACGGCCGCATCAAGATTCTCGATTCCCAGGTCGCGCTGGGCTATAACCGCATCTTCAGCGCCAACAAGGTGCTCGATGTGCGTCTGGGTCTCTCCGGCACAAAGGCCGGCAAGTACTCGCTCTCCATCGGAAACAGCGCCATCACCTTTCCCGGACTTCCCACCGATCCCACCGTGGCCGGCGGACTGCCCACTACAACCTTCGGCGCAGGATTCAGTACCGTTGGCCGTCAGAACACCAACCCCCAGTGGCAGAACCCCTCGCTGCTTGACCCCAAGGTCAACTTCAGTTGGGTGAAGGGCAAGCACTCCTTCAAGTTCGGCTACGAGTACGAGCACATCTGGATGGAAGTGCAGGACTCCAATCCCCTCTACGGCGGCTTCGCATACGGCGGCGCATACAGCCTGGCCTCCGGCGCCAGCAAGGTGGACGAAAACTACTGGGCCGACTTCCTCTTCGGCGAGACCAGTCAGTACTCGCAGGCCACCTACTTCAAGGCTCACCTTTTGCAGACCATGCACAACGTCTATGCGCAGGACGATTTCAAGGTCAACTCCAGGCTGACGCTGAACCTGGGTCTGCGCTGGGAGTACGGCTCGCCCTATTCGGAGCGCAACAACAACCTCTCCAACTTCGACCCCACCACGCAGACCATGCTGACGCTGAACCCCGGCTACACGGGCGCCAACTTCCTCACCTCATATAAAGGCAGCGGCACCTATGGCAAGACTCTGGTCAACCCCTCGCTGGGCGATTACGCGCCGCGCGTGGGCATGGCTTATTCGTTGACGCCGAGCGTTGTGGTTCGCGGCGGCTTCGGCATCAGCTATGTGCACTACACCCGCGCCGGTTCGGGCGACATTCTGCCCATCAACGCTCCCAATGCGCTCTTTGTGGTGGTGACGCAACCCAATCCCACATCAAGCAACGCCTGCCCCTCCGGCTCGCCTGCCACCAACTGCTACATCACCATGGATCAGGGCTTCCCGTCGAACCTGGTAGTGCCCACCAACTTCAACCCCGGCACCGACAACGTCACCTACATCCCCAAAAACACCACCGACAGTTACGTGCAGAGCTACTTCGTCAGCGTGCAGAAGGAACTGGCCAAAAACACGCTGCTGGACATCGCCTACGTCGGCAACCGCGGACAGAAGCTGCAAGGCTTCATGAACGCCAACCAGGGAAATCCCGCTCTGGGCATGGCCAATGCCTCAATCTCCAATGCCACCGGCTTTGCGCGTCCCTTTTCCAAGTGGGGCAGCACGGTGGGCTCAACCTACGCCTTTGGCGACATCACCGAGGCCTACAACGGCTTCTACTCCAACTTCAACGCCTTGCAGGTCCGCTACGAGCAGCGCTTTGTGAAAGGCTTGACCCTGCTCAACTCCTTCACCTGGGAACACGCGCTGGATAACGCCTCGGCCTCGCTGGAAGGCAACACCCCCTCGCCGCAGGACGCCAACAACCTGCGCGCCGACTACGGCCAGTCCGACTACAACCTGCCGGTCGCCAATATCACCAGCCTGGTCTATGAGCTTCCGGTAGGACACGGCCGTCCGTATCTGGGCAGCGCCAACTCCTTCGTGGATTCCATTCTGGGCGGATGGCAGGTCAGCGCCGTCAACACCGCCGAGGGCGGCACGCCCTACAACGTCACCTACGCCCCCGGCTCCTACAAGGACCTCAACGGCTACACCCAGTCGGCTGCGGTCTCTCCGCAGATCTCGGCCACCTACCGCGGCGCCAACGAATACCGCCCCAACATCGTCCCCGGTCAGCCGCTGCGCCTGTGCAACTCGGGACATAGCTGCATCAATCAGCGCAACGCCGCCAACGGCACCATCAACTACATCAACCTCGCGGCCTTCCAGTTACCGGCAACCGCCACCAGCCTGCCGACGGCCTCCAACCCCAGCGGCGTCCTGGCCAGCCCCTTCGGCAACGCCCCGCGCAACGCCATTCGCACCCCGCTCTTCTACCAGACCGACTTCGACCTGAACAAGCGCTTCAGCACTCCTCTGGAGGGCTTGAAGATCGAGTTCCGCGCCGAGGCCTACAACCTCTTCAACCACACTAATCTCTACTATCCCTCCTCCTCCGTCAGTGAACTTGGCAGCGGCGGCGGCACGGCGGCAGCCACCAATCCCAGCGCCAACAGCGCCGCCATTGCCGGCACCTTCGAACCGCGTATCATTCAGTTCGGCCTGAAGGTGGTGTACTAGATACTGCCTGAATAGCCACAGAGTGGCTTTTTCTTCACGAGAAAGCCACTTGGCGTTCAGCAAACTGTAAAGGAAGAAGACGACACTCTGGTCAGGATCAAGCTATCTATACATAAAACTAGATAAATGTTCTGCTGTCTTTCTGAACAGCCCGCGCGCACCACGCGGGCTGTTCATTTCTTTTGTGCGCTTTAGAACAAATTCAGAACTGGCCCAGAGTTTTCCGCAGGCAAATCCACCACAGACCAGACTTTTCGCCGATACTGAAGGTATAGCGTTATTTTTTGCCCGGTGCAGGTTTCAACTGCTCTGTGGAAAGCGCCGCAGTTCAGCAAAACCAGAGCAGGCAGGCAAAATGGCATACCGGGTATTGACGATTGATCGGGAGTTGGGTAGCGGCGCGGAGATCGTGGCGCAGAAGATCGCCACATGGACGGGCTGGAAGCTGCTGGACGACGACCTGATCACGGCCATCGCCAGCGCGGCACACGTCGATCCACAGGTGGTCCGCCTCTTCGATGAAAAGGCCAGCAGTCGCATTCCCCGCATCAGTCCCCACGGTCGCCGTGACGCCACCAATCCCACTGGCAAGGTCATCGATGAGGCTGCCTTCTTCGATTCCCACATGATGATGGAGTTCACCCATAAGGTCATGGAAGAGGCCGCAGCCAAGGGCAACTGCGTCATTGTGGGCCGAGGCGCGCAGTGCATCCTGCAACACAAGCCCGACATCTTCCACGCCTTTCTCTATGCCCCCTTTCAGGAGCGCGTCCGCCGTCTGCAAGCTCATCTGCAACCCGGCGTCAACATCGAACAGCGCATCCGCACCGCCGATCAGGAACACGCCGAGTTCCTCCTGCAGCGCTTCGGCAAGGCCTGGAACTCGCACCAACTCTACAACCTGATGCTCTGCTCCAGCGAGACCGAAGACCGCACCGCGCGAGTGTTGCTGTATGCGATGACGGGGCAGTTGTAGGACGAGCGGAGTTAGCGGAATTGGCGAGGCTGGTTTGATCACTGCTTGAACAACCTGAAGGCCTCTCCTGGCCCAATCAGTGCGCTCGCCATCGCCCGGCTAACTCCGCTACCCCCGCTAACTCCGCTCAACGCGTACTCACATCCAGATCAGTATCAAAGGCCAGCTGGCCGATGATGTTCTCTACGCGAGCGCGAGCCGCGGCCTGCTCCAACTCCAGACTCTCCTGCTGCTTGCGTGCTGCTTGCATCTCGTCTTCAGCGCGATTCAACTCTTCGACAAAGCGCTTGCCCGCATCGTTACCCTTGAGCGCGGTCAGGTTGTCGCGATCCCGCGCCTCATCGTCGGCCAGAGTCTTCTGCCGCTGCTGGGTTTCGCTGACCTTGCGATCCAGATCGCTCAAGGCTGTCTCAGCATCGATCAGCGGCTTCAGCTTCTCTTCCAGCGCGGGAGAGAACTTGCTGACGTTGATCAGAAATTCGTTTCTGAACTGTCCTTGACCAATGCGAATCTTCTCCGTCAGCTTGGCCTTCTCTCCTACATGCAGATCGACCCACTGATGCGCCGGCACCACCACGCGGAAGCGGTAAGCGGTAGCCGTAGTCTCCGCGGGCTTGGGGTCGGAGTCCAGTTCGGCGTTGGCCTTGCGCGGATGCTCGATGATCACCGTGCGCACCTCGTCAGCCGCGTTGTTCACGGTGTAGGTGCTCTCGGTGACCTCGCTCGTAGTCTCGACCATCACGCCTTCATGCAGCGCAATGTGGTGCAGCGTGCGCGTATCGGCAAAGCCGCCATGGTGCACACGCACCGCCTGATCGACGGCATAAGAGAGCAGCCGCTTTTCGCCGGGATGAATGGGATCGAGCAGACCCTCGCCGGCAAACTCGCCGCTCTCAAAGATGGAAAAGCTTCCGGAGTCCAGCGTCAGCTTGGACTTGTTCTCCAGCCACACAGCGCGTAGCGGCTGGCGCTCCTTTGCGCTCCACAGCGTGACATGCTCGGCGGGAAGTTCCTGTTGCAGAATCGGCACCATCGCAGATTCGTTTTTGTGGATGGTCACCGGCTGGGTCAGCGCGTACTCAAAAAAATCATCGAAGGCGTTGGTCGAAACATCGCTCTGCTGCATGGCGTCGGAGACGCGGTCCACGCCACGAAGACGCGCGATGCCACCTCCGAAGTTGCCGCCTGTGCCAGAGACAATTCCAGCCCCTGATCCAGATCCCATGCCTTCCATACCGGCAACGCCAGCACTCACCGTTACCGAATCCATTGCTCGGCTGTCCATCACCACGTTCTGGGGTATTTTCGATGGCGCAGACAAAGCCCCATTCACCATCTCCGCCGCCTCATGCGTCTGCGGTGTTGACTGCGCGGCTGTCGCAATCGGAATCTCCGGCCGCCTCGTGTAGAGCGGCTGCGAGAGCGGCTGAATGAAGCTCTGCGGCGCTCCGGCCACCAGCGACAACTGCACATTGTCCCAGTCCACGCCTACAGTGTTGTCCACCACCGCCCACCCCTGCACCGTTGCAGAGCCGTTGGCCGTGCGGGGAAAGACCATGCGATAGGTGACCTTCCACACCGGCACTTCGCTGATATAGCTGACCCGCAACTCGCGCTGGCCCTGGCCCAGAGCATCGAGGGTCAGATGGCGCAGGCCATTGGAGTGGGAGTCGCTGAGCAGTTCCAGATAGCGATCGACCTGTCCTTGCAAACTGGCGTCGAGAGGCCTCACGCTCAACGCGGGAGTCAGTTCCACCACGCGCACCGCGCCCGAAGTGGCCACTACCGTGAGATAGAACTTATCGACGGTTGCATCGCCATTACCCGTCTTTTCGCTGCGCGACTCAATCGACATAAGTCGGCCGGTGATTGCGCCGCCGGGCCCACCCACCACTTCAACCCGCTGCCCGCGCAATGCCTGAAAGAGTTCCGTGGAGTTAGGATCGTCGCTCATTCCCAACGAAAGCGTCTTCAACTGTTCAGCCAGCGGTGTGGTGGAGTTGTAATTAACTCCAGCAATATGCCCGCCGCCCTCATCGAGCACGGTGAGCGATTGCAAGACGTCGTTCAGTTGCGGCGAGGTGAAGTCGATTGCCACCTTCTGGTTTCCAGCCACCGTACCGGCGTGTTCAAAGTAGCCTACACCGTTCTTGTAGAGCACCACCTTGCGCACCGGAAGCAACTGCGGTGTGGCCAACTGCATTTGCTGTGCAACCGGATGCGCCTTTGGAGCGGGGCTTTGCGCTTGCAAAGTTATAGCTAAGGAAAACGCGCAGAGAAACAGGCAGGAGCCGGAAACTACATGACGCATGAACCCTCCTCGATCTAACCAACTCACGATCCTACTCTGTTAGACCCCGATGACTGATGAAATGTTCCCGGCCAGTTGGCGATGTTAGCGGAGTTGGCGAGGCTGGTCTCACAGTTCAAGATCGCCGATCACGGAGGGAGCAGGGGCCTTCAGGCCCCTGAAAGACAAAATCGTCAATCCGGGCCTTTAGGCGCGGGCCTATTCATCGTTACTCGGTTTTGTTGAACTTGATTTTTGTTACTTAGCCGGGCACAATTTTGACTGTGCCGGAGCGCCCAGACAAATTATTTCTCATCACCTCTACCCAAAGCACGGTCCGATTAAAGACTGAGATTCCCCCACCGCCTGAACAGGGCGGAGTTTCGCGCTATCCCAGACACACCGCGGTTCAAGCTACGCCCACACTCCGGCTATTTCTCGTCCCGGGTTTGCAGGGTCAGGTAGCGCTCGTAGCCCAATTCCTTGATCTGGTGCATCTGGGCTTCAAGCCAGTCCACGTGTTCTTCCTCGTCCTTGAGCAGGGCGACAAAGAGATCACGGGAGCCGTTGTCCAATTCATCGCTGGCGATACGCACTGCCTGGTTATAGGTAACCACTGCGCCTAACTCAAGCTTCAGGTCGGACTCGATCATGGCCCGCACATTGCTGCCGATGGTGAGGGCCAGGGGTTCCATGCTGGGCGTGGCATCCAGAAAGAGAATGCGTTCCATCAGCTTCTCGGCGTGCTTCATCTCGCCGATGGAGTGCATCTTGTTCTGCTTGGCCAGCTTGTCGTAGCCCCAGTTCTCGCACATCTCGGCGTGCAAAAAGTACTGGTTGATGGCGGTGAGTTCCTCGCGAAGCGCCTGATTCAACTGATCAATGACTTTCGGGTTGCCATTCATGGTGCAGATTCTACCCAAAAAGCTCCCCATTGCAACCAAAAAATCTCTCCGCCCAATCCCTCAGTCCCTGTCTTAGTGACTTTAGTCGCTTCCCCGCCCCCCATCCCCGTCCTACTCTGCTTTCAGACCAGAAGAACCACCCGGAGGGATTGGATGTTTTGCTATCAATGTGAACAGACTTCGCAAGGCCAGGGCTGCCAGACCATCGGCGTCTGCGGCAAGGACGAGAACACTGCAACACTACAGGATCTGTTGATCCACGCCCTCAAGGGAGTGAGCCAGTACGCCCATCGCGCCCGTTTGCTCAACGCCGCCGACGCCGAAATCGACGCCTTTGTCATTGAAGCCATCTTTGCCACGCTGACCAATGTGAACTTCGATGAGAACGCCGTCGCCGCGCTGATCTACAAGGCCGCGGCCATGCGCGATCAGGCCCGCACGCTGTACAACGACGCCGCCGCCAAGACCGGCATTCCCGTCGAAGTCCTCTCTGGACCCGCTGCATGGCAACCGGCAGCCGATCGACTAGCGCTGCTCGCCCAGGGCCGCGAACAGCTCATTCCCCTGGTTTATCTCAGCGGCAACGGCATCATCCCCGAGAACAAGGAGCTGAAGAATCTGGAAGAGCTGGCCATCTACGGCCTGAAGGGCGTAGCCGCTTATGCCTATCACGCCATGATGCTGGGCTCGGCCGCACCGGCTTCCTACGCGCAGATTTATGAAATTTTGAACGCGTTGACCGAGAAAAAGACCGCCGAAGAACTGCTGGGCCTCTCGCTCAAGGTCGGCGAACTGAACTTCGCCGTGCTGGAACAACTCGACCACGCCCACACCGAGACCTTTGGCGCTCCCACACCGGCTGAGGTGCGCCTGCACCCGCTCGCCGGCAAGGCGATTCTGGTCAGCGGCCACGATTTGCACGACCTCTATCATTTGCTGCTGCAAACCGAGGGTCTGGGCATCAATATCTATACCCACGGCGAAATGCTGCCTGCGCATGGCTATCCCAAGCTCATGGCATTCAAGCACCTGGCAGGCAACTACGGCGGCGCATGGGTGGATCAGGCCAATGAGTTCGCCGACTTCCCCGGCGCGATTCTGATGACATCCAACTGCATTCAGCAGCCCAAGAACAGCTACAAGGAGCGCATCTTCACCGCCGGCGCAGTCGAGTGGCCCGGCGTCACCCACATCGAGGGCACCAACTTCGCTCCGGTCATCGCCGCTGCTCTGGCTGCTCCGGGATACACCGAAGACGGCCCGGCGGACTCCATCACCGTAGGCTTTGGCCACGAGGCAGTGCTGGGCCACGCGGGCACCATCATCGACGCGGTCAAGGCTGGTGCGCTGCGCCGCTTCTTCCTCATCGGCGGTTGCGACGGCGCGCGCTCCGGCCGCAGCTACTACACCGAACTGGCCGAGCAGGTCCCCCAGGATTGCATCATTCTGACTCTGGCCTGCGGCAAGTTCCGCTTCAACAAGCAGGACTTCGGCACCCTGGGCGGCCTTCCCCGCCTGCTCGATCTGGGCCAGTGCAACGACGCCTACTCGGCTTTGAAGATCGCCCAGGCTCTGGCAACTGCTTTTGAGTGCGGGGTCAACGACCTGCCGCTGTCGCTGGTGCTGAGCTGGTATGAGCAGAAAGCTGTCGCGATTCTGCTGACCCTGCTGTGGTTGGGAGTTAAAAACATCCGCATCGGGCCTACCCTCCCTGCCTTCCTCTCGCCCGCAGTGCTCAAGCTGCTCGGCGACAACTACAACCTGATGCCCATCACGACCGCCGAAGCGGACCTGAAGGCGATTCTGGGGTAGCGGAGTTGGCGGGGCTAGCGGCGTTGGCGGCGGGGAGCATTACTGGCCAAGCAACACTGCTCCCCGCCCAACCCGATGGCTTCCCCGCCACGGCGATGCCGCTCCAGGAAAAAAACTGGGGCGGTGTCCATTTGCCCTTGATTTGCTTCCAACGGCAGTTTTCGGCGATACTTAGGTGTTGTGTCTTGTCGGGCTGGGCGCTCTTGCTTGGCCGCGGAATCGGACAGGCGCGCCGGCAATCGCCAGCGTCCACCGGAAAGACCCCAAGAAGCCGCAACAGAGCACCGGATTTTGAAAGGAACCGTATCGCCGTGGTGATGATTCGTTTGGCGCGTTTTGGCGCCCGCAAGCAGCCCTACTACCGCATCGTGGTCATCGAGAAGGACCGTGCCCGCAATGGCCGTTCTATCGAGGTCGTCGGCACCTATAACCCCCGTACCAACCCCGCTTCGGTGGAGTTGAAATACGATCGCATCGCCTACTGGCGCAGCGTCGGCGCCCAGTTCACTCCCATCGTGGAGAAGCTGGTCACCAAGAACCCGGCTCCCGCCCCGGTAGCCGTCTAAGCATTCCAGGAATTCACATTCCGAGAATGATTCCTTCGATTTTGCTTCTCACTCAGCGTGTGCGCCAATATTTTTCCTCTGGCGCACACAATTGGTGCTGGCAATGGCTCAACGTGTGTTACTATTCGCCCACCGAGCCAAGATGTGTATCCTTGGACGCCAACAGTCGGGGGCAATATAGATGATGCAACTGGAAATGGTAGCAGTAGACGAACTGGTCCGCGAGATTGCGCGTGCCTTGGTGGACGATCCGGATGCCGTCGAGATCGAATCGGTGGGTCGCGAAGAAAACACCGTCCTCAAGCTCCGTGTCGCTCCGCAAGATGTAGGCAAGGTCATCGGCAAACAGGGACGCACCGCTCGTTCCGTGCGCACCATTCTGGGCGCTGTCAGCATGAAGCTGCACCATCGCTATACGCTCGATATCCTGGAAGAAGACGAAGCCTAAGATGATCTTTTTTTGCCTCAACCGGAGGCTCCTATGACAGCAGCCGAACCCTGGGTTTGGCTGGCCCGCATTCGCCGCCCGCAAGGACGTAAAGGCGAGGTCTTCGCCGACCTTCTGACCGACTTCCCTGAAAAATTTGCCGAACGCAAGCGCTTGTGGCTGGTTCCTGAAAAGGTCGCCGACCAGGCCGACGCTCCCGCGCGCGAGATGGAACTAACCGATCACTGGCTGCATAAGGGTGGCATCGTGCTGCACTTTGCCGGAGTCGACTCCATCGCCACCGCCGAAGCTCTGGCCGATCAGATGGTGGTAATCCCCCAGTCAGAACGCACCAAGTTGGACGACGACGAAGTCTACATCGCCGACCTGATCGGCTGCGCCCTGGTAGACGTCGCAAGTGGCTCACCTGTCGTTGTAGGAACCATCGCCGAAGTGGACCGCAGCACCGGCCCGGTCGCCCTGTTGGTGGTGGAAGGCGCGGCGGGAGAGATTCTCGTCCCCTTCGCCAAAAGCTTCCTGCGCCAGATCGACCTGGAAGGCAAAAAAGTCGAGATGGCTTTGCCCGCAGGCCTTGTTGAGCTCAATAACCGCTCAACCAAAGTGCTCACCGTGACTCCGCAGGATAAGTAGAGCCTTCTCTGCTCTAAAAAATCTTGTCATCCTGAGCGGAGTCGGACACGTTTTTTGTGCCCGACGGAGTCGTAAGGACCTGCGTTTGCACTTTGCTCGAACACCCTAATTTTGAAAAACTGAAAACTCATGTCGCAGGTGTTCAAAAGCAGGTTCTTCGACTGCGCCTCTCGCGATAAAGCTGCGATAGGCTGCGCTCAGGATGACATTTTCTCTGATTTTTAAGTATTTATGAGCATTGCAATCAGCGAAACAAGTTTTTATTCAAACGCCATCGGCTTCCACACGCCATTCTCTTTCAGCGCCAGTTGCAGCGGGCGCGGCGGTCCTTTGGGCGGAACGGTCACTTCGACCCATAGCTCCTTGCCTGCCAGGTGCGCGGTCGGATCGACGGAGTGTTCGGGGATATAGAAATCGAGCGGGTTCTCTAACATCAAAGCATCGCAGGCCCCACCCTGCCGATGATCCTGTACAACGCTTTGGAGATTCGAATCTTCGGCGTCGTTCCATGAGGCAATCAGTCTGTTGTTTTCTACACCGAGTTTTGCGTGGAATGAGCCTGAGTATAGGTAAACCTGCATTGTGTCGTCCTTCACTCCGTTATATCCAGAAAGCGAAACAAGAGGCCCTATCGGCGGCATATGACCACAGCCATCCACAACTAATTTCATTGCTAAATAGCGCCCCCGCATGATGAGTGCCGGATCATACGATACGGCCCGCGTCCAAACTCGCGGGCAGTGCCAGCGCTGATAGAGATACTTGGCGGCGATGGACGAGACCAGCGCCAACTGCACCATCATCAGAACCAGAGAAGTTCGAGCCAGCTTCATAGCGCCTCCCGTGTGCCGACAGCAACGTCTTCAGACTTCCCCATGCGCGAAAGCAGACCACGCCTAGTCTTTTCCAGCGCCCATCCGCCGGCCAAAAAGAGCACTCCCAGCCCAATCAGCCCCAATGAACGCCCCATCTTGTCGAAGAGATTGCTGAAATAAAACCAGCCAACCGTGATGGCGAATCCCACCACCCCGTAATTAACCAGTACCTTGCTCGACAGCCGTACGCCCCAACCGATCAGAAAGACGGTAAACGCAGCCACCAGCCCATAAGCAAATAGGTTCTGCTCTGTGTTCACTATGGTTCGATGAAAATTGCCGACATCCAGGTGGCTTGTCCACTGATGAGAACACCAAGGCAGCGTCAAGGCCAGCGCCAGCGCCGCGGCCACTGGAATCAGGCTCTTCAAAGGCCGAAAGAGGGCTATCAAAAGCGGCAGCGCTGCAATCAGAAGCCAATCCCAAACGCGCGCATGCAGCGGTAAAAAGGTCATCTCTGCCGACCAGCTTCGCCAGCTTTGCAGCATGCCAACCACGCCAACCACTGCTGCGATGGCCGCGATGGCAAAGAGCACTCCCTGCACAATCTTGCGCTTGGAGCCGAGAAAGTGCGTCAGGTAGAGCACCGCCCAGACAAACAGGAACCTCCCGTTATAGACCGCCTCGCCGATATGTCCCTGGGCGTAAAAAGAGATCTCCGAGAACATCCACGCCGGAAAGAGCAGGAAGGTGAGAATCTGCTGCGCCTCGTCGCCCAGCAGTATCCAGCCAGCCAGTGCCGCCAGCGCCCAGAGCAGAATGGCTGCCGGCCAGTGCTCCTGAATGTTGAAGATCTGGCCCACCAGAGCGATGGCCGCGCCGGTCGAGACGGTGCCTACGCCATGCAGCACAGTGGAGAGGGCACGAAACTTCTCCCTCGCCCAGCCGCCGCCCAGGTGAAAGACCGCAACCATGGCCATAACAATTGCATACCGTCCGCCGGGACCGATCTGGTCCCAATGGGCCGAGACCAGAAGCACCACTCCACAGGCCAGCAGAATGCCGCCCAGAACCAGCGCCACAATGCCCTGCCAGCGCAGTCCCGCGGGTTGTTTTTGTTCCGCCTCATAGGCGCGGATGCGGCGGGCCGTCGCCACGTCCAGAAGATCAGCCGATTGCCAGCGATTTAAAAGCGATTCGTAGTCAGCCATAACTTATGGCTGACAGTAGAGCACAGTTCTCCCGCGCGGCACAAAGAAAGATGGGGCTTTATCATCAATTCATATGCGCTTCGAGATCGTCACCATCTTTCCCGACTTCTTTCAAGGCTTTCTGGAGAACGGGATTCTGCGCCGCGCCCTGGCCGAAGGCCTCGTCTCGGTCAATACCCACGATCTGCGCGCCTTTACCCATGACCGCCACCGCACCGTCGACGACCGTCCCTTTGGCGGCGGCGAGGGCATGGTGCTCAAGCCCCAGCCCATCGCCGAGGCCCTGGAGTCGATGGGCATCCGGCCCAAGGCCGAGCGCGCCGACAGCAAGACCCGCGTCGTTCTGCTCTCCGCGCAGGGCCATCCCTTCACCCAGCCCATGGCCCGCGAACTGGCCGGGCAGGGCGGCGTGGAACTGGACCGGGTGGTCTTCCTCTGCGGCCGCTACGAGGGCGTGGACGAGCGCATCAACGAGCTCTACTGCGATCTGGAGCTGTCCATCGGCGATTACGTCCTCAGTGGCGGCGAACTGGCCGCGGCCGTGGTGATCGACGCCGCCATGCGCATGATTCCCGGCGTTCTGGGTAACCAGGCCTCAGGAGAGTTCGAGAGCTTTGGCGTAGCCGATAGCGAGATCGAAACGCAGGAGGACAACGTCCCGCGTTCCCAGCACGGCGCCGGAGGGTTGCTGGACTATCCCCATTACACCCGTCCCGCTGAATTTGCGGGGATGACCGTTCCTGAAACTCTGCTCAATGGCGACCATCTACTGATACGCCGCTGGCGTCGCGAGCAACAACTGCGCAAAACCCTTGCCAACCGCCCCGACCTGCTGGAACGCGCCGCCCTGAGCAAGGAAGACCGCAAGATTCTGGAGAAACTGCGCACAGAATAATCTGATTGACCCAGGTTTTATTATTCGCTAAAATTCTCTTATCATTTGCTCCCCGCTCGATTGCCGAAAGGCTTCGAGCGGGGTTATTTATTTAGCGATATATCGAGTATCACCCTTTACTGTGCTGGGTTTCAAAGTCCCCAAAAATCAATCGAAATAAGCAACTTAATCTGATTACACGGCATTTACCATGGATGAACCGGACGAAAAACGCGCCTCCGTCTTTGTTGATGGGCAAAACCTATTCCAACACGCAAAAAGTGCCTTTGGGTACAGGTTTCCAAATTACGATGTCGAAGCCCTCGCTCTCCATGTTTGCGCATCCATGCGCTGGAAGCTTAACGAGATCAGGTTTTATACCGGTATCCACGATGCTGCGGTGGATCCATTCTGGCATTCCTTTTGGGCAAATAAGACAGCCCAAATGGGCCAAACCGGAATTAAAGTACTTACCCGCCCACTTCGCTATCGCAACAAGGTTGTACGGCTTCCAGACGGAACAGAGCACAGTTTTTTGGCTGGGGAAGAAAAGGGTATTGACGTAAGAATCGCGCTGGAAGTGATTGCTGGCGCACGTGCCCGTCTCTACGATGTTGCTGTCATCTTCAGCCAGGACCAGGATTTTTCAGAGGTCGCAACCGAACTCCGCACGATCGCAAGAGAGCAGGATCGTTGGATGAAGATCGCGAGCGCTTTCCCCGACAGTCCCACAGCGCTCAATCGTCGAGGGATCAACCAGACCGATTGGATTCGAATCGAGCGGACTGTGTACGACCGATGTATCGACCCAAGAGACTACCGAAAGACAAGTGTCAAAACGGCTTGACCGCCGCCGGCTGCACGGCGCTCACCTGTCCCGCCGCAATCTTCGCCACATAAAAATTCTCTCCCCGCGCGGGAACGCCCGCCATGCGGCGCAGCGTCGCCAACTGGCCGACATGGGTCAGCGCATCGGCCAGGGGTCCCTGAATGAGCTTCTCCTCCGGTGCCTGCAATTCCTCCTCTCCAGCCAGAAAGCCATCGAAGGCCTGCAGAGCTGCATAGAAGCGCTGTTGCTCCGCCTCCCATTCCAGAGGCGTGGAGTTGTGCCAACTCGGCTTTCCCGCAGCCATACTCAGAGCCCAATCGAAGAGATCGCCCATGTGCGCCAGAATCCGGTCAGGCCGCTTGCCTGCCCCGTCAAATGCGGCAAACTCCTCGGTGCTTCCCTCCAGCGCCCTGGTTGCCCGGTAAGCGACGGTAGCCAACGTGTGACGCAGCAATTCCCGTTTTGCATCCATAGGTATTTTCTCCTCCCCGCACTCTACCAAAAGCCTGTCCAACAAGCCACCCCAGAGAGCCTGCGGCAGGAATTAGGCAGAAATTCAACTTCTCTGTTAAACTGAGGATTCTGAGTTCAACAGCAGGAAGCGACTATGTCCATTCATCCCGTAATGCAGCGCTTGGCGGAAAAGCTTAAGCGTACCGATCTCCCCGAGTTCGAAGCCGGCGACCAGATTCGCGTTCAAGTCAAGATCAAAGAAGGCGACAAGGAACGTTTGCAGGCGTTTGAAGGGCTGGTCATCGCCATCAATCGTGGCCCTCAGGGGACTTTCACCGTGCGTAAGATGAGCTTCGGCCAGGGTGTCGAGCGCATCTTCCCTTTCAACTCGAAGGTCGTTGACCGCGTCGAGAAGATTCGCAGCTACAAGGTGCGTCGCGCCAAGCTGTTCTACATCCGTGGACTGCGCGGCAAAGCCGCCCGTCTCAAGGAAGTGGGACGCGTGGTCGCCAAGGCCTAAGCCTCTCTTTTTTCAACCGACAGCCCCGGCTTTGGCCGGGGTTGTCTTTTTCTGCCACGCTTCGGCCCTTCCAAGGGTGCCGGGACGCGGCTTTTTTATAATGGATCTATGCTCATCACTCCGGTCTGCGGATGGACGCTCGAAGAAGCTGCCCGACAGCGCGGCGCTCGGCGCATTGCCGGCGTCGATGAGGTTGGCCGCGGCCCGCTCTTTGGCCCCGTGGTGGCCGCCGCGGTGATTCTCGCTCCCGGCTGCGGCTTGCAGGGCATCAACGACTCCAAAAAACTCTCCGAAAAGAAACGCAACGCGCTGGACATCGAGATCCGCGCCAATGCAATCGCCTGGGCCGTGGCCGCTGTCGACGTGGAGACCATCGACTGCATCAACATTCGTCAAGCCTCGCTGCTGGCCATGCGCCGCGCCGTCGAGCAACTGGCGCTCAGTCCCGACTACCTGCTCATCGATGGCCGCGACACCATCGCCTGGGACGGCCTGCAGCAGCCGGTCATCCATGGCGACGCCACCAGCGTATCGATTGCCGCCGCCAGCATTTTGGCCAAGGTCTATCGCGACAAATTGATTGTCGAACTGGACCGCGAGTATCCCGGCTACGGACTGGCACAGCACAAGGGCTATCCCTGCCCCTCGCACAAGGAAGCGCTGGACCGCCTGGGGCCCACTCCCCTGCACCGCAAAAGTTTTCAGCCGGTCACGCAGGCATTGCTACGCTTTGAATGATTTTTTGATTTGGGTAATCGATCAATTCACAGCGCTATCCAGGATGATTCGTATCTTAAACACACTGTCATCCTGAGCGGAGCAGAGAGCGTTTTTTGCAACCTGCGCAGTCGAAGGACCTGCGTTTGCGAGTCTGCAATAAAACTACTTTTCACTCAAAGAGCTACGCCTTATCGCCCGCTCGGCTCGCCAGTCTGCAGAAACGCCATCCCAGCCAGCATCTCGCCCGAAGCCAGCGCATTCCTGAGCCTTTCCGGATTGGCCCCGCTCTGCTGACTGGCCGCTTGTAAGATATGCAACGCCTCAACAGGCCCTGCCTGCACCGGCAAACGGAAGATCCAGGGCACGTTCGTCGAAGTCAAGCTCTTGTCGCCGCTCAGCGCCACCACCGGCACAAAAGCCTTGAGCGAAAGTTGCTCCGCCAGGTGGGCTGCATCGCGGTCCAACGCAATCACCGCGAACGCATGTTCCTCCATCAGCGCGTGGACCAACTGGCTTGTAGCCGCGCCCCAGTTCTGATCGCTGGCCACCGGTAGCAGCTTCCATCCTTTTGCTGCGCCAAGGGCCTGCTGCATCTCCGCAGACGTAGCAACCTCGGCGGCCTTCGGTCCGAAGAGCACGACCCGCAACGGCCCAGCCGGCAGGTCCTGCTGATGCGGCCCAGCATAATCAACCCCATCTTCTCCAACTCGCGCATAGGGTTTGACTGGTGGTGCAGAAGAGGATTGCGCGCCCCCGCTCTCTTGCTTCACAACAGGAATCGCAGGCTTTGGACTCTGCCCCGGCAAGGGCTCTTTCTCCACCGTCGCAACCCGATAGGAGATCGCGCCATGGTGCACGGTTCCCCAATACAAGGGAGCGACATTTTTCAGATTGGGATCGAAGATCATCTTCCCGGTGACGCCATCGTATTCTTCGATATTGGCCAGCGCATCGTGAATGCGCGCGCGATTCAAGCCCGCCTTGCAGATCGAATCCAGCAGCGCGTTCATGGTGTCGAAGGCCATCGCCGCAAACTGCTCCGGTTTTTCTTGGAAGCGCGCTTCATAACGACGGTTGAAGTCCAGCCACTTGGGATCCTTGCGGGTAGGATCGTAGGGATAAACTGCCTCGAATCCCTCGGCGGCATCGCCGGCCTCTTTCAGCAGCGTATCGCCCAGTGTGCGAAACTCGCCAAAGGCGCGCTGCTTCATCCCCGCGGCCCGCATCTGCTTCAGGATCGCTGCCGCTTCCAATTCATCGCCGACCACCAGGACCGCGTCCGCACGCGAACTGCGAATCACCCTGAGTTGCTTGGCGTAGTCCGTATCTCCTGGCTGAAAGATCTGCTCCATCACCACGGGATGACCGAGACGGCGCGAAACATCCATGAATTTGCTCAGACCAAAGCGGCCATAGCGGCTGCTCGACCGGATCACCGCGACGCGCTTCAATCCAAGCTCGGAATAGATGCGGCGGGCCAGTGTTTGATACTGTTGCCGGTCGTCCTGCATGGTGCCGAAGTACCACGGAATCGAGGTCTCGGGAACAGTGGGGTCCGTGCTCGCCGAACTCACTACGGGAAGCTCGGCGCGCAAAGCCACGCGCAAAGCGATGTGCGTGGACTCGGCACTGACGGAGCCGAAGATCGCCCAGACCTGTTCGTCGTAGGCCATCTTCACCGCTTCATCAGAGGCCGAACCCCAGATAGCCGGTTCGGTAGGCCGCACGCTGCCATAGACCGCCCCTGCCTGCCAGTTGTTGTAGTCGTTATGCAGCATCAGCTTGAAGGGCTTGCCGCCGTAGCCTCCTTGAGCATTGGCCTCATCCACTGCCATCTGCGCGCCATGCAACATGCGCTGGCCAAGCACCGATTCCGAATTGTGCTCCAGCGGTCCAAAAAACCCGATACGCACCTCGGTCAGATTTCTGGGGTCGGGAATATCCCGCGCCGCGCCCATGTAGATATTGGGATGGGTGTAGTTGGTGTCATAAGGCACCGCGAACTTGGAGTAGGGCCGCATGTCGGCTGGCTCACCGGCATAGGGCGTCACTTCGCGGTCATGCGGCGGTCCCGGAGGATGTGCTCCGCACTCACAGACGCGCTTGCTTGCACCCTGCGACACGAGCTGCGTCTGCCCCACCGCACATGTTGCGGCGAGCGTAGCAAATGACCATAAACCAACCAACAACCATCCCTTGCGCATGAAACAAACTCCTAGCTGTTGTCTGCCTTGTGAGTGCGGATGATGGCGACCGCTTCAATCTCTACCAGCAGTTCGGGGCGGCACAGATGCGCCTGAATGCCTATGGAAGCAGGCACCGGGTCCAGCCCCTGTTCCTTGTAAAAAGCAGTGCGGACCTTATTGAAAACATCGTAGTCGCGATCGATGTCGCGCAGATAACAACTGGTCTTGACAATGTCCTTCCAGGTTGCGCCTTCGCTCTCCAGTAGCCCTGTGATGTTCTCAAAAGTGCGCGTCAACTGCGCGGGAAAATCGCCGATGTGAACACTGACGCCGTTCTCGTCGATCGAGGCGGTGCCGGAGATGATCAGAACCGCAATGCCATTCAGATCGATGCGGATGCCCCGCGAAAACGAACTCGGCTTGTCATAGTGAAAAGCCTCATTAAGAACCTTGGTGTTGGTGATGGCGCGCCGTTCAATGGGCCCGTGCGCGATAGCTTCCAGAATTTCTGCAAATGCGTTCATGATCTCTCTCCTGATTTTCTTACCGTTTTAGGCGAATACCGTGGCTCAAACCCTTGGCGGTTGCAACCCAGATATCGTCGCCTTGAAAGTCGATTCCGAGAATGTAGTTGTGCGCTGGAGCGCTAGTGACCGCGACAGGCGTTACCATACCTGCCGCATCGCGCACCGTCATCTCCGGCTTGCCATCCTTGAGTGAAGGGCGATAGACGGCCCAGTTCACGCCGTCATAGTAAGCCAGACCCTTGTCGGTACAGAACCAGGCTCGGTTCGCATCAACGCCCTTGAGGTAGTTGGTGAAGTTCGAGGGAAGGCCGCTGTCTTTGGTCAGGAAGTTATGCCAGTAGCGTCCATCGTAGCGGCTATCGCCGAAGTAGGTTGCCGCCCACAGGATGTTGTCTACATAGCTGACCGAGGTGACAATCTCGTGGATAAGGCCCTGATCCTTGAAGAGCACCAACTCGTTCTCGCTGTCGGGGTCTTCGTACTTGTCCCAGCGCCCGGTCTTCTGATCGAGTTCCAGAATGCCGCTGCCCCACACCGCGTAGTAAACCTTGGTAGGCGTGGCCGAGACTCCATAGGTCCAGATCTCGACCATGGGCGTATTGCGCTCGTTATAGAGCGACCATTGGCCGGTGCGGGTGTTCAACATGCAAGCGCCAGCTGCCGTGGCCACCCACACATGCTCGCCTTCGATCGAGACGCCATAAACCACATTGTTGCTCAGCCCCGAATTCAACTGCGTATAACTGTCAATGCGTCCGCCGGAGATGCGGCTCAACCCGCCCATGGTTCCCGCCCAAACATCTCCAGTCCGCTTATCCAAAGCCAGCGAAATCACCGCACGATGGGCAAGGCCGTCCTTGGTGCCGTAACTCTTCCATGCATGGTTCTCATACAAGGCAAGGCCGTTGTCCGTGCCCGCCCAGATGCGCTCTCCATCCACCAGCACCGCATACACATGATCGTTAGGCAAGCCGTTGGCGGCGGTGAAGTTCTCAAACCTGTAAATAGGCATGGACGGCGCTGGCGCGGCATGTGCGTTTTGCGCAGGAATGACAGATGCTGCTGCGATCAGAATAAACGCCGCCAACCATCGTGGAATGTTTGTAATTTTTATCATCGCGTCCTCAAGTATTCGATCAGATCATTGAGTTCATCCTTGGTCAGATCGTTGGTGCGGCCATGCTTGTCGGTGTGGTTATACACCGTCCAGATCTCTTCCAGGCTGTGCGCCGAACCGTCGTGCAGATACGGCGCGGTAAGCGCGATGTTGGTCAGCGGTGACGACTTCAACAGCGTGTTATTGTCGTTGACCTTGCGCGTTCCTACATCGAAAAGCTTCTGATTGGTTCCCTTCGGCCCGCTGTGGCAATAGGAGCAGCGATTGGCCTCGGCTATCGGATTGCCGAACTTGTCCACCTCACGCTCGAAGATCGCCTTGCCCCGCTCCTGCGCCGGGGTCATATCCCGTCCTGGCAACTTCCAGCGGTTGGGCCGGGGGGTAATGCTGCGAATATACATCGTCAGGTCGGCAAGCGTCAGGTCGTCGTAGTTTTCCGAGCGCCAGAAATATTTCTCTGTCCGCGGACCGCACTCTGTCGGTATATTCGGATTGCCGCCATTCCACTTGTAGGGCTCGGTATTCTTGACTCCCTCGATCAGCTTGTTGTCCACCGTGTTGCGGCCAAATCCATCCGGCTCCAGGTTCCAGGTGAGGCCATCGAAGGTCGAGTCGATGTGACAGGTCGCGCAGCCAATCTGACCTTGAAAGGAATAACGTGCAGTGTAAAAGGTCTGCTCGCCATGGCGCATCGGCGTGATCTTCTCCGGCCCATCCATCGCAACGGTCGAAACCACGCGATTGCTGTGCGTGTCAATCACGCTCACCGTGTCATCCAGGCGATTGGCCACATAGAGCCTGCTTCCATCGCCATTCATCGCCAATCCGCGTGGATCGTGGCCAACGTTGATCCGAGCCATCACATAATTGGCGCTTGCGCCGAGGTCTTGTACATTCGGTCCAGGGTGCGCGTGTACATAGCGCAACAGCCTGGCAACATCGATGGCCAGCACGATCTCCGACCCGGAACAACTTACAAAGATACGCGACTTGTCCGGCGTAATGGCCACGCCAAAAGGCCGCGCCGCATAGCGCTCCAACTCATCGAGTGGAACCTCCACTGGTGACTTGCCCACATCCGCGCCAAAGACGGTCAGGGTATAAGCAAATGCGCCGCCGTGCTCCAGGTGCGCCAACGGGATGATGTTTTTAGGGTGATACTCGGCCACCACGCCCAGCCTGCCGTCTTTGGAAAACGCCAAATGAAAAACGCCCGCAATGTGATGCAGCGGCATATGATCGAGCACCACGGCCCGCGCCGCGTCGATCACCGTGATCTCCGACTCCGGCGCAATGCGATTGTCCATCTCCGTGGGCACGCGCGGCGGGTTGGGATAAACATGCGTGGCGTAAATGCGGCTGCCATCGGGCGAGAGCGTCAGATAGCTTGCTCCACGCCCTGCCAGTAGACGCTTCACTTCCTCGCCGGTCTGTGCATTGAGCACGGCAATATCGTTGGAAATTCGATTGGCCACAAAAAGAAACTTGCCGACGCGATCTTCAACCACGCTGGAAGGCTCCAGGCCTACCGGCCATGTCGCAACAACAGAGAGGCTCCGTGTATCAATGATCGACAGTGTATCGTCCCACGAGTTGGTCACAAACAGCCGCTGTCCATCTGGCGAAAGTGAGATCCCGCGCGGCACGCGGCCCACGGCTATCTTGCCGATCAACGCATGGTTCGCGGCATTGAGCACGCGTACTTCCTCGCTCTGCTGGCAGAGCACATACAGACGCGATCCATCCGGCGAAAACAGCATTTCGAGCGGCGATGCGTAGTTCTCTCCACTATCGGCACTGACGTGCTTTGGACCATCGGTCCAAAGGCCAAAGCCTATCAACGCCAGCGCCATCAACATCGCGCCGTATCCGAGTTGGCGACGGCTGATCACTTGGGCTCCTCGATGGTCAGTACACGATCAACGCCCTGCTTTTCCAGTGTCTGCTCGCGCCCGCTGGGCCAATGCACAATCAGCTTGTCAATGGAAGTGGCATCGCCCAGGCCGAAGTGCAACCGATCATCGTCCTGCGACAGATAGCCTGAACCAGCTACGCGCTCGGCGGTGTGCCGCTTGCCATTGGCGATCACTTCAACCCGTGCTCCGATGCCGCCGCGATTGCTCCTGGTCCCCTTGAGCTTGATGGCCACCCAATGGCCGGTATTGGTGGAGACGTTATGTACCAGCGTTCCCTTGCCGCCCAGGTTGACCACAAATGCATCGACCTTGCCGTCGTTGTCGTAATCGCCAAAGCAGGCTCCACGCGCCGTAGTGCGCACATTGAGCACATCTCCGCCCCCGGTCGAGACATCGGCGAAATGCCCATCGCCAAGGCCGCGAAAGAGCGTGTGCTCCTGCGGGATCAGATGAATTAAGCCGCCATGAAAGATGAGAATGTCGAGCAATCCATCGTTGTCGAAGTCATAGATGCCCGTGCCCCAGCTCACATACTGCGCATTCACCTGCGAAACGCCGGTCTGCGCGCCGACATCTTCAAAGCTCATCTTGCCGGTGTTGTGCAGAAGGCGATTGTAGTGGCCATCGGTAACCCACAGATCGAGCATGCCGCGACCTTCAAGATCAGCAAATACCGGCCCCATCGAAGAGGTCGATTCGCCGTTCTGTCCAAATGCCGTGCCGGTTTCGTTGCCGATCTCCTCGAAGGTGCCGTCATGCTTGTTATGGAAAAGAAAATTCTCGGTGCGATCGTTGGCCACATAGATATCGTCCCAGCCATCGTTGTCGAAGTCCGCCGCGGTAACGCCCATGGTTCGGCCCACAAACGCGCCAATGCCGGACTTCTCTGTCACATCGGTAAAGGTGCCGTCACAGTTGTTGTGAAAGAGCTTGTTGGTCTCGCCCTCATAGTCCAGTGGGCCGGGATAATTCGTCGGCGCATAGAAGGCGCGATACTTGGGATCGAACTTCACATAACGCCCGACAAAGAGATCAACGCATCCATCCTTGTCGTAGTCCAGCCACGTCGAACTGATGGCCCAACCATCGACTTTGATGCCAGCCTTTTCGGTCACATCGGTAAAGTGGCCATTGCCATCGTTGTGATAGAGAATGGTCTTGCCGTAACCGGTGACTAGCAGATCCACGAAGCCGTCGTTATCGTAATCAGCCGCCGTAACCGCCATCGCGTACATGTTGGGATCGAGCCCGGACTTCTCCGTCACATCGGTGAAGTGCCCATTGCCGTCGTTGCGATAAAGATGATTATGCGGTGCCACGGCAGGCTTGTCCTTCAACGGATAGGGATGCATGGAGTCATCAAGAGGGCGGCCATTCACCACATACAGCGAGGGGCGTCCAGAGTTGTTGTAGTCGAACCAGATGCAGCCCGCCCCGGTTCCTTCCAGCAGCGATCCCAGTTGCCGCGAGCCGAAGCTGTGCGTGAAGTCAATCCCCGCCTTGGCGCTGGCATCTTCAAATTTGATCGAAGGCACCTGCTGTCCTGCAAGGGCTAACTGCGTAGCAGTCGCTGGCCCCACCGCAGGTGGCTGCGGTGCGGCAGTAGATGCCTGCGCAGCAATCGCCTGCCCCACCGCAGATGGCGCAACAACCACCGATACAACGCCCAATAGAAATAACGTGCGAACCAGCATCCTACTTGCCTCCCGACGATTGCTGCTGCGTTTCTTTTGGCGCTGTTCCTGACAGATCAAATGCCGAAGTGGTGTGCTGCAATACAACAGGTAGCTTGTTCTCCGAAGCGCGTTCCGGCCCGACATGGCAGCCAACACAGATACGCTGCTCGCCACCGCGAATCCAGAACCAGCCATGCTCCTGACGCAGCACAGCACCCTTGCTATCCAGCAAGGCAAAGCGAATCGCCTGATCTCCCGGCACCTTTACAAAGAACGATCCATCAGCCTCAACCGGGGCCGTGCCGGTAATCACCGCATGACCAGCGACGTCCAGCGTTTCAAGCCTTACGGACTTAGGCGTTCCCTTCAAAGCTCCATCCCGCGACTCGCGCGCATCCAGCGCCATCATGTTGGCGTAGCTCCATGGATGCAAGCCAGAGGGGTGGCGCTTGGGACGATTGCGCTGGGCCACCAGAACCGGCTCGACCAGATCTTCGTTCGTCGCCAACAGTATATGCAACACATCGGAAGAGTCAGGCTGCCAAATCTTCAGCGCATAGTGACCCGCAGTGCGTGCGCTCAACAGCCATGCGCCATCGGCGGTCTCAGCCAGCGCGCCCGCGTACTCCGCGTGAGGAGCAGCGACGCGCTCTTCATGCGCCAGCGGCGAAGTGAAGCGCGCCAGAGTTGCGCCATGTGTGAATACCACGTCCCCCGAAGCCAACTGCTTGCCGCCCCAGCGGGCCAGGCCATGATCACAGCGATACGACTCCACGCCCGAGCCATCGGCATAGACCAGATACATCTCCGGCGTGGTTCCGGTACCGAGCGGATAACCGGCCTCGAAGAGAATGCGCCCATCCTGCAAAACATCGGCGGGCAGTACGCTGGCTGGCAGATAAGTGAGGCGCACGACATTGCTCCCATCCATCTCCGCCCGCTCCAACTGCAAGCCCTGCGGGTAACGGCGCGCATAGACCAGTTGCCCATAGGGAAGATAGAAGGGCCGCACCGCGTCGGTTGCACTGGTGATCACCTTGCGCACCGAGCGATCATTCAGCGTGAGTTCCCAAATCTGCCAGGGATCGCCGGCCTTCTGCTTGCCGGCAAACAAGACCTTTTCCGCATCAAAGGAAATCTGCGCATCGGCTGTAGCGGCGAAGTTTGCAACCAACAACTCCGCCTTGCCCGCATGAACCAACTGCAACTGCGCGCCCTTGGGAAAACGTTCTTTGCCTTGCAGCGCGGCCTGTGGCGCATAAACGGAAGCGGCAGTCACGATCACATCCGCCAGCGGAGCCTGCGCTGCATCGGGCGCAAAGCCGCACAGCGGAATCGACAACAGGACAGCGAAAGCTACCGTCAGCACACGAAGAGGCGCCCTCATGCCACCGCCTCCATCTTCCGTAACTCCTGACTCTTGAAGGAACTCAGAAGAAATTCCGCATCGCGCAGCGCGATCCAGGGATCGAGCATGGTCATCATGGCGTCAAATGCGGCGAAGTCCAGCGACTGATCGCCGTCGCTCCATGCCTGCGCCGGGCAGGGATGCACTTCGACGATCATGCCGTCCGCGCCCGCGGCCACGGCAACACGCGCCAGTGCGGGAACCAGATCGCTGTGCCCTGCCGCATGGCTGGGATCGGCAATGACAGGAAGATGCGAGATCTGCTTGAGCAGAACGATAGCCGAAACATCGAAGGTATTACGCGTAGCTGTCTCGAAGGTGCGAATGCCGCGTTCGCACAGCATCACGTGAGGATTGCCGCAGTCCAGCACCAATTGCGCCGCGCGCAGCAGGTCGGCTACCGTGGCCACCAGACCGCGTTTCAGCAGCATCGGCTTGCCGGTGCGCGCCGCCGTAGCCAGCAGCGCATCGTTTTCCATGTTGCGCGAGCCAATTTGCAGAATGTCGGCGTATTCGGCCACCAGCGGCACATCGGCTTCGGCCATCACTTCGGTGACGATAGCCAGACCCGTCGCTTCACGGGCTTTGGCCAGCATCTTGAGCCCCGCCAGCCCCAAACCTTGAAATGCATAGGGCGAGCTGCGAGGCTTGAATGCGCCTCCACGCAGGATGCGCGCGCCAGCCTGACGCACACAATGGGCCGTAGCCAGCAACAGCGGCTCGGTCTCAACCGAACAGGGGCCAGCCATGGTGACAAAGTCACCGCCGCCGAGGAAGAAATCGCGCACAGGCACCAGTGTCTGCTGCTGCCGCTCGCTCTTCAGCGTATCCGGGCTTTCGGCAAATCGTACCTGCCAACTTTCTTGCACGCCAAAGCGCTCCAATCCGGGGAAGCGTCAGAGTATCGCGTCCCGAGCTCAGTGCGCCTCCACCAAAAGATGGAGGCACCTGCGGTGCGGCGGACGCCGCTTGCGCGGCAGGAGATTTTCAACCTTCCCAATGAATCTTTTTCTCGAATGATTTTGAAGTCAGCCAGTTCCCGCGCCTTTCTTCTAGGCGCGGTCCCGCCGAAGGCAGTAAAAGCGCCCGCCGTGCCTACACCACCAACGGTGGCGGCTGGTAGCCGAAGGCCGCATCCACAATAGAAGCCACCCCCAGCGCCACTTCATCCTGATAGGGCAGCGCGGCAACCTGCACGCCGATGGGCAATCCCTCCGGCGAATGACCCACCGGAACCACCGCAGCCGGTGCGGCCAGCGCGTTGAACCACTGCGTGTGCCGAACCGCGTCCAGATACTCGACCACCCGGCCATCGACCATCCACACCCGCTCCTTGTGGTTGAAGGCGGGAATGCTGGCTACCGGGCAGAGCAGCACCGGGTACTCGGCCATCTCTTCCAGGGTCTTGGCCCGCATCACATCCAACTCCGCCCAGGCATCGAGCAGCGATTGCGCCGTGAGCGGCAACTCGGTTTTCTGAAATTCCAGAAATTCCCGAAAGATCGGGCTCAGTTGGTGCTCCCGGCCACGAATCGCCGGACCGTAGAACATCGCTCCACACTGCACAAAGAACTTCCACCAGAGCTGGCGCAGCAACTCCAGCGTGCGTGGTCGGAAGGGCTCTACGCGGAAGCCGGCCTCGCGCAGGGCGGAGGCGGCAGCCTGCACCGCCGCTCGCGTCTCGGCAGTGGTCGGCGCCAAACCATCGTCTTCAAAGACGCCGATGGTGTAACTGCGCAGCCGCTTGATGCCCGGCTTGCGCAGACGGATCGGCGGACTGACCGGATCGTGCGGATCCTGGCCGCTCAAGGTGCGAAAGAGCAGGGTCACATCTTCCATGGTGCGGGCCATCGGACCGATAGCGCCCAGCACCGAGAAGGGTCCAATGCAGGGCGGCAGGTGGCCGCGGCCCGGAATCCGCCCCGGCGTGGGCTTCAGCGAACAGATGCCTGTGAAGTGCGCCGGCACACGCACCGAGCCGCCACTGTCGCTGCCCAACCCGGCAGCAGAGAGCCCGGCAGCGATGGCCGATGCTTCACCGCCGCTCGATCCGCCCGGCGTGCGATCCAGATCCCAGGGATTGAGCGTGCGCCCATGCAGCAGATTGTCTGTCTCATAGGCCATCAGGAACTCGGGACAGTTGGTCGTGCCCAGAATCAGAGCCCCGGCAGCGCGCAGACGGCCCACCACCACAGCATCTTCGCGGGGAATCTCGCCCTTGTGCAGCAAACTGCCGATCTCGCACTTGTAGCCTGCCGTGGCGATGGAAGACTTCACCGTCATGGGCAGCCCATGCAGCGGCCCAGTGCGCTGGTCGCGCGGCACCGCATCCAGTCGGCCAGCCTGCTCGCGCACCCGCTCCGGGTCGAAGTCCACCAGCGCATTGAGCACCGGATTCAAGTGCTCGATCTGGCGGATGTGGGCCTCGGCAAGCTCTACGACCGAGAGCTCGCCTGACTGCAGCAACTCCAGTTGCCGCGAGGCCGATTGCAGGACCAGTTCATTGCTGTTCATGGCCGCACCGCTTTCTGCTCGGGAGCAACATCCTCGGAAGGCGTGGAAGGCCGCACTCGATAGTCGAAATGATACGACCGCACCGGCTCGCCGGAATCAAACCGCGTATTCCAGTTCAACTGGTACTCCAGCGCGTCGGTGTCATCGGGGAAGTTCTCCTTCTGCGGATAGGGATAACTGCTCATCTTGTGAAACGGCAACTGCGCCACGGTATAGGGCGAAGCGTCCCACCAGTCCATATCCTTGACGAAGCCATTGGCATAGAAGAAAAAATCGCGCTTCCAGTGAGCAGGCAGAGCGGGCAAGGCCGCGCTGTCGAACTCCGCCGCAATCTCTTCGCCGCTGCCAAAGATCACGTAGCGGTCGTCGATGCTTTTGAGCAACGGCGTGACATCGCCCATGCGTGTGTAGTTGCCGCGCTGATGCTGAAAGGGACCGGTGAGGCTGACGCGGTCGTAGTCGTAGTTGAGGTCGCCCGAGCTCTGCCCGTCGATCTGCGTGGGATAACCGCGGAAGTGCAGTGTCGCCGAACTGATCGGCAGCTCCGCTGTTTTGAACTCCGCGTCGCTGCTCTGGTCAATCAAGACCTGATCCCAATAAATCTCCAGATTGGTCATCAGCCGTATGCGCCGCGCTCCGGCGGGAATCTTGCCGCTGAGGTCCACAACAATCGTGCGCTCCAACCCCGCCGGGAAGCCCACATCGCCACTGATGGTCTTCCACGAGCCATCGGGCATCTCGGCTTCGGCGTAGGGCGAGATGGGCTTGATCCCCGCCTGCCACGCACCGTAGAGCGAAGTGGCGCTGAAGTAGTTCACGTAGCCGGTCATCAGCAGCTTGATTGGGGACTTCGCGTCGATGGAGCCCAGATCCAGCGTCAGAGCGTGCAGATTGGCAAAGCCATCGTAAGGCAGCGGCTTGAATCCGCTGGCAAAACGATGATCGCGGCTGGTTAGCTCCGCCAGCACATCGCGTCCTTCGCCGTCCCACGCGCCTGTGGGCAGATGAGTGCCCTTGGAGGCCACAACCTTTCCCGAAGCAAAGGGCGGATCGTCCAAAAAGCGCTCGTCGGGATTAACCTCGACGTTCTCCGGGTGGTCCACCGCGACCAGCCGCAACTGATCGACGTAGTTGACCTCCTCCATCGGCTCGATGAAGCGCAGGCTCAGCTTGCCGTTGACCGCAGCCAACTGCCGGCCTTCGACCTTGATCCACTCGCCGGGGTTGGGGATATTGCGCCGCGTGGGCGTGAACCAGTGGCCAACCACCCCTGCGCCGATCACATCGGTGACCAGCTCATATTTCGTGCCGTTCCAGGTGAAGAGCACCGGGCAGGAGCTGCCACGCCGGTCGGCCTCCTTCATGGCGATCACCGGCTGATGGGGCAGGTCGATCTCGTCCTGCAAGACGCCGGTAGGCCACAGAATACGCAGCAAATCGATGCCCTCGGCGTCGCCCAGCCCCACAAGCAACTGTTGCGGCCCCTGGGTCTGATAGCCCGATGCGCCGGCGATCTCCCACTTCTGCCAATGACCATCGGCGAAGATCTCCACCTTGGCCCCGATGGCGGTCTTGTTATCGGCAAAGCCGGTCAGGTCCAGGCGAACGGAGTGGTGCTTGTTGCCGCCCACGTTGCGCAACAGCACGGGGGGCGCGTTGAGCTGGGTCACGATAAGGTCGGCAGCGCCATCGTCTTCCATGGCGATCAGGCCACGGGGAGCGGTGAGCTTGACCTTGTCCAGACCAAGCGCAACGCTCACATCCTCAAAGCTGCCGTCGCCCTTGTTGCGCAGCACCCGGAGCTTCGCTCCGTCTTTGGTCTCGATCAGCACGGCAAGATCAAGCCATCCATCGTTATCGATGTCGATGGGAGTCACCCCCCAGCCGCGCACTGCATCCTTGATCGGCAGGTCGACGCGCTCGTAGCTGCGCCCCTCGTGATTCGCTCCCTCGATATTGCGCCACAACGTCAGCCCCGGCGCGCCATCGTGGGTAACGGCGATATCCATCCAGCCGTCCTTGTTGTAGTCGAGAACGGCAACCCCCGCGGTCGGCGGAAATTGCTTGGAAGCCACGCTAACCCCACCAACTCCGCTCCTTAGCTGCCCCCCTCCATACACCGCCTGCGTCGGATACTTCCCTTCCCGCGGATTCACATAGAGCAGCGGCGCAGGTCTATCACCGGTAATAGCAATGTCCACTGCCCGGTCGTTGTTGAAATCGGTGAGGATGGCCGCCTGCGTCCTGCCGCTGCCCTCAAATCCAACTTCAGAAGTCCACTCGGTAAAGGTGCCGTTGCCGTTATTGCGCCACAACACGTTGGACGCGCCTCCAGCCGAGAGCGGCGCTCCCGTCAATAGGAGGTCCAGATCGCCGTCATGGTCGTAATCGACAAAGGTGATGCCGGTAGGCCGATTCTTCGCCGTCAGCCCAGCCGTCGAGGTCACATCCTCGAACTTGCCCTTGCCCAGATTGCGGAAGAGCAGCACCTGATCGTCCAGCGCCACAGCCAGATCGTTGAACCCGTCGCCGTCGAAGTCGCCCACCGCGCAGGCCACGCCGTGGCCTTTGGCCTTGAGTCCGGCTGCTGCTGCGTCCCAGGCGGCAAATTTGCCGTGCCCCAGATTGTGCAGCACCCGGATCGCCTGTTCGCCCTGCTGCATCAAGACCAAGTCCATGTGGCCGTCGCCCGTCACGTCCAACATGCAGGCCCCGCCGGTAGTGGTCCAGTCCTTCAAAGATGTGGGTGCCCCTGGTCCCGATTTTGGGACCAGGGAAGCGGGTGCCCCAGAGCCTGCCCTGAGCTTGTCGAAGGGGCCCGATTTTGGGACCTGGGAAAGAATGTCCTCCGCCATCAAGCGAACCGGAATCATGGCCTTCGCACCCGGCTCTGGCTCCTCGACCGGCGTCACCGTCGAATAGTGCCCCTGCTCTCCATAGCTCAGCCCGATGGGCGCGGAGATCTTGCTGCTGCTGAGGTGCTGAAAAACCTTGAAGTGCTCCTTGGCCTCCGGCACTCGGCCCGTCCGTTGCAGCGCCCGTGCCAGAGCGAACTCCGCCGAAGCGTGCAGGTGATTGATCGCCAGCACTTGCTGAAAGAGGCCGATGGCCTGCTCGTACTGCTTCAAATCCTGATAGCTGACGCCTTCGAAGTAGAGCGAATCCGCATCGCGGGGGTCGAGCTTGGCAGCCTGTTGAAAGCTGGCCAGCGCTGCTTCAGGCTCATTGCCCGCATGCTGCGCCAGTCCCAGGTTGTACCAGGCCTGAGGGCTCGCCGGATCGAGAGCGATGGCCTGCTGCAGCGCCTGCTTGGCCCCTTCCAGCTTTTGCAGGGTAAGCAGCGCAATGCCCTCATTGATCGCCGCCTGCGCCAGCCGAGGGTCAGCCTTGAAGGACTCGGCAAAGCTCTCCGCAGCCTTTTCGGTGAACTGCTGGCCCATCAGCGCCACGCCGCGATTGTTGATCCGCACCGCCTGAGCACGCGTCTGCGCTCCTGCCGAAACTCCAACCGTCAGAAGAACCAGGGCCAACACCCGCACTGTCTGCATCAATTTTTCTCTCTTCCCATGGACCACGACCTACGCGCGGACTATACAGTGTATGCGAGCAGACAAAACACCCGCATCCTCAACAAGGTTGACCCCAGCTAACTTGCCAACTTGCCCTCCCGCGAAGCGGGGCTATCCGGCCATTTCTGAAATCCAGGATCAAGTCGATATTTTGAAAAGGAACAACAAAAGCCGTCTTTCAGTGGTGTCTCGCGATGTCCAAAGCTCATCAATTTATACTGATCCCGTGATTCCATCCCTGGAACAACTCGATTGGAGCCATTTTCTGGCTCGTCCCCGTCTTCCTTCGCCCGATCCGGCGGTCTTTGACGTGCTCTATCGCGAGCCCATCCTGGTCACCGGAGCGGGCGGCTCGATCGGCTCGGAGCTGGCGTTGCGCCTCTCCATGCTGATGCTGCCCAAGCTGGTGCTGCTGGAAGCCTCGGAGAGCAACCTTTACACCCTCAAGCGCAACTGGAAGCGCGCCGGAGCCTCGGGCCCAATGACCCCGCTGTTGGGCAGCATCGACAATCTTGCTCTGCTGGAGCGCATCTTTGCCGCGCACAAGCCGCGCGTTGTCTTCCATGCCGCCGCCTTCAAGCACGTGCCGCTGATGGAAGAACATCCCCTGGCCGCCATCAGCAACAACATCTTCGGCACCGAGACCCTGGTCAAGGTAGCCGCTGCCAACAACGCCCGGGTCGTACTTCTCTCCACCGACAAGGCCGTCGAGCCCACTTCGGTGATGGGAGCGACCAAGCGCGTCGCCGAACAGATCGTTCTGGCCGCGGGCGGCGTGGTGCTGCGTCTGGGCAACGTACTGGGCTCGCGCGACAGCGTGGCCGAGATCTTTGCCGAGCAGATCGAACAAGGCGGTCCCATCACCGTCACCAGCCCCTCGGCCCGGCGTTTCTTTCTTACTCTGGACGAGGCCGTCAATCTGCTCTTAATTGCAGCCGCGCAGCCAGTGCCCGGCTCGCTGCTGGCTCCGGTGCTGCCCGCGACCCACTTCGTCTCCGACCTGGCACACTTTCTGGCCGATTCTCTGGCCCCCCATCAGCAGATCGCCATCGACTTCATCGGCGCCCGCCCCGGCGACAAGGACTGCGAACTGCTCTGGTCATCCAATGAGCCGGTCCATCCCGCCGCCCACGAGTTTGGCGATCAGGCGATGGTTTACGTGGAATCACCCCGCCTGGCCGGCGAACAACTCGGCGCGGGATTGGCCAACCTTCACACCGCCCTCGAAGCCTACGACCTGACCGCTGCTCTGGCCCATCTCTGCTGGCTGACGCCCGACTATCGCCCCAGCCCGGCCGTGCAGGAGCTGGCCAGCCAATCCAGCCAGCCCCTCAATCTATGAACCGCCGCCGCATCGCCGTCGTTACTACCAGCCGCGCCGACTACAGCCATCTCTACTGGCCGCTGCGCGAGCTGCAAGCCCGTCCCGACGTGGAGTTGGGCGTCTTCACCCTCGGCCCGCACCTTTCGCCGGAATTCGGTAATACAATTTCAGAAATTGTCCGCGACGGCTTCCCCATCCAGGCGCGCATCGAATGCCTGTTGAGTTCCGACACCGATACCGGCATGGCCAAGACCATTGGCCTGGCGATTCTGGGCCTGGCCGACGCCCTGACCCAGTGGCGGCCTGACCTGCTGCTGCTGATCGCCGACCGCTACGAGATGCTGGCCCCGGCTTCGGTGGCGCTGGCTCTGAGAATTCCTGTAGCCCATATCGAGGGCGGCGAAATCTCGCAAGGGGCCATCGACGACCAGATTCGCAACGCGCTCACCAAGCTGGCCCACGTGCACTTCACCAGCAACGAGACCGCCCGACGCCGGGTGATCGCCATGGGCGAGGAGCCCTGGCGAGTCCACACCGCCGGCGCGCCTTCCCTCGACCACCTCACCCGATCCACCCTGCTGGACCGTGCCACGCTCGAAGCGAAGCTCCAAATCAAGTTCAACACGCCCACGGTACTGGCCGCCTACCATCCGGTGACCATCCTGCACGACACCACGCAGGAGGCAGACGCCGTCTTCGCCGCTCTGGCTGAAACTCCCGGCCAACTGCTCTTCGTCTATCCCAACACCGACGCCGGCAGCTACACGCTCATCGAGCGTACCAAGGCCCTGGCAGCCACCCGCCCCCAGACCCACCTCTTCGTCAATCTGGACGCCGTGACCTACTGGAGCCTGCTGGGCCAGGTGGACGCGATGGTGGGCAACTCCTCCAGCGGCATCATGGAGGCCGCGTCCTTTGCCTTGCCCGCCGTCAACATCGGAATGCGCCAGCAGGGCCGGGAGCGCGCCCGCAACATCATCGACACCCCACCAGAGGCGCAAGCCATTCTGGCCGCACTGCGTCAGGCTCTCGACCCAACATTTCGCGCCACCCTCCGCGGCATGGCCAACCCCTATGGCAGCGGAACCGCCGCCCAGACCATCGCCCATGTGCTGGCGACCGTGCCTCTCGATGGCCTGCTCATCAAGCAGCCAACCCCGCTAACCTGCTAACCCGCTAACTTGCTGACTTGCTGACTATGAACATTCCCCTCTCCTCCCCCGACATCACCGCAGCCGAGATCGAAGCCGTCACCGCCGTGCTGCGCACCCCTCATCTCTGCTTCGGCCCGGAACTGACCGCCTTTGAAGAGGCGCTGGCCGCCTATGTCGGCGTGCCTCACGCAGTGGCTGTCAGCTCCGGCACCGCCGCGCTGCACCTGGCCTTGCTCACGCTGGGCATCGGCGCGGGCGACGAGGTGATCATCCCCTCCTTCGCCTTTATCGCCGTGGCCAACACCATTCATCAGGTGGGCGCAGTGCCGGTCTTCGCGGAGATCGACCCAGTGACCCTCAATCTGGACCCGGCCAGCGTCGAGCAGGCGATCACACCCCGCACCCGCGCGATTCTGGTCGTACACACCTTCGGCATTCCAGCACAGATGGACGCGCTGCTCGATCTCGCCCACCGCCACCACCTGCGCGCGATCGAAGACGCCTGCGAAGCTCTGGGCGGCGACTTCGGCGAAGGATCCAGAAAAAGACGCTGCGGCGCATTCGGCGATCTGGCGGTCTTTGGCTTCTATCCCAACAAGCAGATCACCACCGGCGAGGGCGGAGCCGTGCTGGCCCACGATCCCCAACACGCCGCCCGCCTGCGCAGCCTGCGCAATCAGGGCAGAGATCCCGTCTCCGGTGTGCTGGACCTCGCCGGCCAGGGTTACAACTACCGCCTCTCCGATATTGCCTGCGCCCTGGGCCGGGTTCAGCTCAGCCGCATCGATGAAATTCTTGTCTTACGGCAGGCTGCCGCAGAGCGCTACCACTCCCTGCTCAGCACAATTCCCAACCTCGAACTTCCCCCGCTCACCCTGCCCGGCCTGACCATCAGTTGGTTTGTCTACGTCGTCCACCTGCCTCAAGGGGCAGACCGCGAGCGGGTTCAGGCGGCTCTGGCCCGCCACGGCATCACCAGCGCGTCTTACTTTGCTCCCATCCATCTGCAACCGGCGTGGAAGCATCACCCCAGCTCTCTATCTGCCCGTTTGCCGCTCACCGAATCCATCGCCTGCCGCACGCTTGCACTGCCTTTTTTCAACCACATCACACTCCGCCAGCAGGCCGAAGTTGTAGATAGGCTGGGCGAGGCGTTGGCTGGTTGCTGCTTAAGCGTGTAACAAGGCTTTCACCTTCACTTATCCGCGCGTGTAACAAATGTAATCCTTTTCAGCACGCGCTATCATCGTTCTCCAGAAGATCTATTGCCACTTATTACAGCCCATTCACATTTCCTGTCCTTGTCTGTTTTTATCCTGTATTTTCAGGGTTTATAAGCATTATCACGGCGCGTAAACGCTTCCTCGTTGTTACATGGGAACCTGATAACGCACCCACCAAAAACTACTTTGAGAATATCTTGACAGCGTGCAAAAATAAGTACAAGATCATCCTCAAATGGCATCCGGCCTGGTGAGTTTCAAACGCGGAATCCGCATGACGGATTCCCAGCACTGTGGCGCGGCAACTCTCTTTTGACTCCCTAGACTGACCTCATACGCTCTTTTCAGGCAGGTACATATGGTTGTCAAAACGCAAAGCAAAGCCCGCGGAGTTACCGGACTGCACATTGGTGTTCATAACGTCCGGCGCTATTTCCCTAAAAACATCTCCGTCATCGAATTGCAATTGGATCATCTGCGTATCCAGTGCGGTTTGGACCCCGACTTCTGGCAGAATCAGCCGGAGATCTTCGATCCCCGACTGGGCGCCTGGCTGGAGTCCCGCCATCTGCACAAGCAATTGGATCGCTCCCCGATCCCTCTGGCGATGATTCCAGATGGCAAGAACAGCTTCCGTTTGCAACCCGTCTCGGTCGGTCCTGCGAGCGCCAAACGGACTCAAGTAACTGCGGCCTGATGCAGACCGCGGCCAATATCTGCCTCTTCAGGGTGAGCCGAGAGGGGAATCTGTGCTCAGCCGACGCGGCAACAGAGAGCGGCGGCATTGATGTGACTCCCTGCACTCTGCGGAGTCTCTGAAGGTATTCTCATTTTCCCCTCCGGGAGCCTGGCGCCAACTGCAACTCGCCCGCTCCCGGCCCCTCCTTCTTTTCTGCCTCTCTCGCCGAAGACTGGCTCTTAAAGGGACTAAGGGACTTGGGACTGAGGGACTGTGAATCAGTGAGAGATGTATCGCATTTTTTGTTCGTTGAAAATCAATCCTCCATCCGCATGGATCAACCTTGCGCCCGCTGACTCGCTGACCTGCTACCCCCTGATTTCTTTTCTCGATTCCGTCAGTCCCTCAGTCCCTCAGGCCCCAGTCCCTCAGTCCCTAGTCCCCCAGTCCCTATCTTGCTAAACTCAAAGAGCCATGACCAACCTACAAGAATCGATTGAACGCCACTTCGCTGCCGGTGCTGCCGCAGTAGCAGACCCCTCCGCCATGACCGACTTTCTAGCCCTGCGCTCAGCACTAGAGACTGGAGAACTGCGCTCTGCCTCCCCCGACTCTGATTCGCCCACGGGCTGGAGGGTCAACGCCTGGGTCAAGCGCGGCATCCTGCTGGGCTTCCGCCTCGGCGCTCTGGAGGAACTGCCCGCCGGCGGCCTCTCGTTTGTCGACAAGCACACCTACCCGGCCCGGCAGTTTGCCGTTGCCGATGGCGTCCGCGTCGTTCCCGGCGGCTCTTCGGTGCGCAGTGGAGCCTATGTCGCTCGCGGCGTGGTCTGCATGCCGCCCATGTACATCAACGCCGGCGCTTATGTGGACGAAGGCACGATGGTCGATTCCCATGCCCTGGTCGGCTCCTGCGCGCAGATCGGCAAGCGCGTGCACCTGAGCGCCGCGGCGCAGATCGGCGGCGTTCTGGAGCCGGTCAACGCCAGCCCGGTAGTGATTGAAGACGATGCGATGGTGGGCGGTAACTGTGGCGTCTACGAAGGAACCATCGTGCGCCAGGGAGCGGTGCTGGCCCCCGGAACGATTCTCACCCGTGGCACGCCTGTCTACGACCTTGTGAAAGGCGAAGTTCTGCGGGCAACAGCGGATCTGCCGCTGATTATTCCCGCCAATGCCGTAGTGGTTCCAGGCTCGCGGGCGGTTACACGCGGCAAGGGCCAGGAGTGGGGTCTGAGCCTCTACGCCCCGGTCATCGTGAAGTATCGCGACGAGAAGACCGACCTGGCGACCACGCTGGAAGATCTGCTGCGGTAGGTTGCAGTTGTATGCTTCGGGTTTTCAGCCTCAAGAGGCTTTGTAATCAGGGCAGGACTCTTGGCCTGCCCTGAACGTAACCGAAGGGTAGCCAGTAATGCGACTGACTGACATGTACACTTGCGTTTAACTTTTGTAGCCGCGCACACACAATGCACGCATTCCAGAGGAAGGATAAGGCCATCCACTGGGATCTCTGTCAGGCTTGCCCGAATTGAAGTCGAAATGGTATTCGTACGACTCCAGTGGCATGCGACCAGTCACTTGGCGGCCGCTCCATTGGTCTCCCGTCAAGAACAAATTGCCCTTCACATGCCAAGTGAAAGCTCGAAGAGCCTTAGTGCGGCCAACCAATCCGGGAGCTTCGACAGTCTTGTCATATATGCCCTCAAGTTCAGCCATATCCGCTAACCTCCAGTCAGAAAGACCTTCCAGACGCAGACCATGGCAGTATTTCATGGCTTTTCTCCAACTTACGTCCTTACCATTATCCTTCCCGGCCCACATCAGGCTGGTGGATGGATCGATCCAAACGCCTCTTGTCCGATTGTCTTGTGCGGCTGTACCCTCCGGCGATTGAGCAGTGACAATCACGGCAGTAGTGAAAGCGATCAGCAAAAATGCACATTTGGTTCTCATGCGACGATTCTACTTCTGCTGATTGTGTTTGTGCCTGCCGAAGACGTCAGCCGCGCATTTTCAGCTAATCGTCATTTAATTTTTAGTCAACACAACCATAACAGCGCTTTTCTACAGCACTCCCGGAATCAGCGCCGCAACCCGGCTTGAATACACGGCGTATTTTTCGCCGAACTCTTCGCGCATCCAGTTTTCTTCTAGCCGTAGCTTGAACCAGAATGCAATCGTAACCAGCAGCAGAGCCAGCACGCCGCGAAGCTCGGCAACCACAATAGCCGTTCCCAGAAAGCCGGTAAGAATCCCGGTGTAGATGGGGTGTCGCGCCAGACGGTAAGGCCCGCTGGTGATCAGCTCGTGATTCTCCTTGATGGTCACCGACTGGCTCCAGTTTCCGGCCAGATGCTGCCGCGCCCAAACGCTAAAAAGCACCCCGGCAACGGTCACCAGAACTCCTCCCCAATAGGTATAAGCACTCTGCGACCAAAGCACCCGCTCCAGCAAGCGCGGAGGCACCGGGTAGCTCATCAGCAGAACCGCCGTCCACAGCATCACAGCACGCAACCGCCCCGGCAGCGCAGCTTCGACGCGGACCGCGCTCTTCACTCCACGGGAGCGGAACCACCAATAGGAGAGATAGATCAACCAGATAGCGGGAAGCAAAAGGCGATAGAACCAGATCATCCGTTTCTCCTAAAATCGAACTCCACATCTCGATCAGACATAGTTACTGTCCGGTACGCAAGAATCTGGCAACTGGTTCCACAAACAAATCAGCCCTTGCTGGGCGGCTTGAGCCCCAGTTCGCGCATGGCGATCTGTAGATCGGCCCAGGCTTCCTTCTTCTGGCGGGGATCTCGCAACAGGAAGGCCGGATGATAGGTAACGATCAGCTTGGTTCCGCGGAAGTCGTGAATGCGTCCGCGCAACCCGGCCAGAGGCTGGCGCTGGCCAAGCAGATAGGTTGCAGCCGTCGCCCCCAGCGCCACCAACACTTCGGGACGAATCACATCGATCTGGCGGAAGAGGAAGGGCGTGCAGGTATTGGCCTCCTCTGGATCGGGAACACGGTTGCTGGGCGGGCGGCACTTGACCACGTTGGCAATGTACACCTGTTCGCGTTGCAGGCCCATGGCGCCAATCATGTTGTTGAGCAACTGCCCGGCCTTGCCGACAAAGGGAACTCCCTGCTCGTCCTCGTCCGCGCCGGGGCCTTCGCCCACAAACATCAGACGGGCAAGCGGGTCGCCGTCGCCAAAGACCAGTTGGTTGCGTCCGGCGTGCAAGGCGCAGCGTTTGCAGTCGCCGATCTCGTCGCGAATCAGTTGCAGCGCGGCGGCGCGCTCTGCGGGAGCAATGGCAGCGGCCACCTGTGGAGGGGCGTTGATAGGCTTGCGGGGCGGAATCGGCTGGTCCTCCTGGGACGAATTGTACGAGAGGAATTCTTCCCCGGACTGGGAAGCGGGTGCTGGGGCGCTTGAACTCTTTGGTGGTGGCGACGCGCCGAGCGGCGGCAATCCCTGAGAAAAGATGCTGCCTAATGCAAAAGGTGAAGCAGTAGCAGACGGAACCGGCGCAGCAACTTGCACAGGCGCTTTCGCGGCGACCGGCGGCTCGACCACAGCCTCTTCCATCGCCGCCAGTTGAGCCAGCAGGGCAGGGTCCACCGGGCGACGGTAGAAGTCGGTGAGGCCCAGATCGCCGTAAAAGCGCATGCGCTCCAGCAGGGCTTCGCGGGTTGTGGAGTCGAGCGGCAACGCGGGTTATTCCTCGCTTGATTTATTCAACAAAAAAAATGTCATCCTGAGCGAAGCAGGGAGCGTATTGTGCGACCTGCGCAGTCGAAGGACCTGCTTTTGTGAATCTGCAACACAAGCAGATCCTTCGCATCCCTCAGGATGGCAACGCTAGTGTTGTACCAAATTCTGACTCACCACACTAGTTCTCGATGATCAACTGACGGCGCTCGCTAGCGGTTTGCCGCAGAACCCGGTCCTGGCGGGATTTTTCGTCCTCCATGCCACCCAGTTCCTCGACCCGCGTGCGCGGACGACGCAGAGTCAGTACCTCGTCCAGAATGCGGTCGGCCAGCTTGCGCTTCGACATCTCCGGCATTTCGATTGAAGTGGAAGTTGTCAGGAAGGTGGCGGCATTGTTGTCGGCATCAAAGCCAATCCCCGCGCCGGTCACATCATTGATCACGATGGCGTCGGCCCCTTTGCGCAACAACTTGGCGCGGCCGTTCTCCATCTGGTTTTCGGTCTCGGCGGCAAAGCCGATAATCAACTGTCCAGGACGGCGGCGGCGAGCCACTTCGGCCAGAATGTCTTCCGTCGGTTCCAGATGCAGGGTGATTGGGCCAGTGCGCTTGAGCTTCTGGTCGCTGACCACGGCAGCGCGATAATCGGCGACAGCAGCGGCCTTGACCACCAGCGTGGCCTCGCCCATGCGTTCCAGAACCGCATTGCGCATCTCGTCCGCGGTAGTCACGTGAATCAACTCGCAGTGCGCCGGAGGGTGCAGCGCCGAGGGTCCGCTGATCAGAATGATTCTGGCCCCGCGGGCATGTGCAGCCTCGGCCAGCGCATAGCCCATCTTGCCGCTGGAGCGATTGCCCAAAAAGCGAACCGGATCGAGTGCCTCGCGAGTGCCTCCGGCAGTGACCAAAACAACTTCGCCAGCCATGTCGTGGCGATTGCCCAAAACGTGGGAGACAGCCTCGGCGATCTCTTCCGGCTCGGCCATGCGCCCCGCGCCGACCATTCCGCAGGCCAGCTCGCCTACTCCCGGCTCAATGATCTTGACCCCGCGCTGGCGGAGGATGTCGATATTGGCCTGGGTCGCGGGGTGTTGCCACATATTCACATTCATTGCCGGAGCAACCAGGACCGGAGCCTCGGTGGCAAGGTATAGAGTGGTCAGAAAGTCGTCTGCAATGCCGTGGGCAAACTTGGCCAGCGTATTGGCCGTCGCCGGAGCCACCACCAGAGCATCGCCCCACTGGGCCTCGCCGATATGCTCGATAGCGCTATCGTAAGCGCTGGTGCCGGAACCGGAATCTTCCCACAGGCCGGTAATCACCCTGTGCCCGGAGAGCGAGGCAAAGGTTAGCGGCTGCACAAACTTGCAGGCAGCCTCGGTCATCACCACATGCACTTCGATCGACTGGCGCTGCAAGGCGCGAACCAACTCAGCCGCCTTGTAAGCGGCAATTCCCCCGGATACTCCGACTGTCACTCGCATAGGACGATTGTAGCTGGTTGGGTGACGAGGGAACAGGGAACAGGGAACAGGGAACAGGGAACAGGGAACAGGGAACAGGGAACAGGGATCAGGGATCAGGGATCAGGGATCAGGGATCAGGGATCAGGGATCAGGGATCAGGGATCAGGGATCAGGGATCAGGGATCAGGGATCAGGGATCAGGTGAGGATGATCGCTCGTTCTCCCATCCACCTGTCAACGCGCCGTAGGCGCAGCGTTTATTAGCCCCGCGCTTCAACGTGGGGAAAACGCCAACAACAATCGACCGGAGTCCCGTAGAGACGGTGCCAAGCAATGTGAGCCACACCACCAGCGCCCGCGCCTTATTTATAGGCGCGGACCAGCCGAAGGCGTCCGCCGCACCGCAGGTGTAGGGACGGCGAGGGACAGTTCCAGAAAATTAGCTGAGGATGGGAATGCCGCCCTCGTCCACCAGGGGCTTGACGGCGGGCTTGTCCTGTTTGACGTAGGAGATTTTGCCCGCGGCAATCTCATCCTGCGCAATGCGGCAAACCTTGTTGGAATCGCTGCGAACCAGGGAGCGGGAGCCGTTCTGGAGCTGGCGGGCGCGCCGTGCGGCCACCACCACCTTGCGGTAATCAGAATCGAAGCCGGTCTCAATCGTCATCGGAATCCTCGTCGAAGTTCAACAGTTGCTGGCCACTTTCACCAAGAATGCCGAAGGCTTCCAGAACCGGCCTGAGCCGTTCCTGGGTGTTGGCCTGGCGGCACCCGGCAGCGACTTCCAGAACGCGATGCGAACGGTAGGCAATGGCCTCACCGTTGCGATAGAAACGCTCGGCCAGAACAATGGCCTCCAGTTGCGCCACCGCGCGGTCCAGAATGTCGTTGACCAGAATATAGCTGTACTCGCGATAATTCTCAATCTCTTTGCTGGCTTCGCTGAGACGGCGATAGAGTTCGGCCTCGTTGACGTGCCCTTCGGCACGGCTGCGGTTGCGCAACCGGGTGCGCAAAACCTTGGGCGTGGGCGGCATGACGAAGATGCTGACCGCCTCGGGCGTATTGGCCCGAACCTGCAAAGCGCCCTGCACATCGATGTCCAGCAGCAGGTCGTGGCCAGCCAGACGCGCCTCCTCCAGCGAGCGCCGAGCGGTACCGTAGTAGTGGCCAAAGACCTCGGCGTGCTCCAGAAACTCACCAGCCGCGATCATTTGTTCGAACTGCTCGCGGGTGGTGAAGTGGTACTCGCGGCCATTCTGCTCGGAGCCGCGTGGCGCTCTGGTCGTCCAGGAGACGGAGAACTCGATGCCGCTCAACTGCTTGCGTACTTCGCTGACCAGGGTGCTTTTGCCCGAACCCGAAGGCGCCGAAATGATAAAGAGAATGCCTGCCACTGCGTCTGTCCTCAAAATGATCTATCGGCCAGTTTGCCGTTTTTGTTGATGGCAACCAGCTCGATCTTTTTCTTGTTCCTGCCCGGAAGAGGCCGCCCATATTGATCCGGACCTCAAATAATTGCACCGTGCCCCACCCATTTCGCAGGTTTTATCGCAAATTGGATGGGAAACCGACACACTTTTTGCGGGCCGGATCAATAGGAAAACTCCTACCGATCATACCTTGCAGCTATTCGACGTTCTGAATCTGTTCCCGGGTCTTTTCGATCTCGGATTTCATGGCCAGACCCAGTTCGGTGATCCGTGTGCCCTTGCCGCCGACGCCGCCGGTCTTGGAAAGCAGGGTGTTGGCCTCGCGGTTCATCTCTTGCAGCAGAAAGTCGAGCTTCTTGCCCAGTTCGCCCCCGCTGGCGAGCAATTCGCGGAAGTGGCCGATGTGGGTCCCCATGCGGTCCAGCTCTTCGGCGACATCGCTGCGCTCGACGATCACCGCAACCTCTTCCAGAAGCCGCTGGCGGTTGAACTCGGGGCCGACAGCTGCCTCCAACCGCTGAGCCAGACGCTCCTGAGCGCGCTGTTCGATCTCGGGACGCAGCTCAGCGACACCGGCCGTAGCTTCGGCAAGACGGTCCAGCGTGCTGATCAGAATCTCGCCCAGCGACTCGCCCTCACGGGCGCGCATGATCTTCAACTGATCGAGCAATGGACCGACCTGCTCGCGCACGCTTGCAGCCAGAACTTCCAGATCCTCATCGCCACGGTTGTCTGCCTGTAAGGCACCGGGCAGGCGCAGGGCTGCGTTCATGTCAGGCTGGCCGCTGAGGCCGTAATCGTAGCTCGCCGCGTTGAAGGCCGCGACGTAAGCAGCCACCAGATCGCGGTTATAGCCCGCCTTCTGCTGGCTGGAGCGATCCACCGAGAGAGTCAGCTCCACATGGCCGCGAACCAGATTGTCCTTGAGCGCCTTGCGCAGCTCCATCTCCAGCGCGTCCAGCCCCGAGGGCAGACGCAGTTGCACATCGAGAAAGCGATGGTTCACGCTCTTCACGCTGAGCGTATAGCTCAACTGCTCGTTGACGCGTACCTGTGCGCGCGCAAATCCCGTCATGGAGTAAATCGGCATATCTTGCTTTCCTCTGCGCTGTTTCTGTTCCCTTAATCCCTAGTCCCTTAGTCCCTACCGTCATTCCCGCCCATGAACTGCAACTGATACAACCGCTGATAGGTAGGCGAGGTGGTAAGCAGCTCTTCATGCGGCCCAATAGCAGTAATGCGACCATCTTCCAACACGGCGATGCGGTTGGCGCGGCGGATGGTCCCAAGCCTATGCGCGATCACCACCGTAGTACGGTTTTGCATCAGGTTGGCCAGAGCCGTCTGCACCAGCGACTCGCTCTCCGCGTCCAGAGCAGATGTAGCCTCATCCAGAATCAGAATCGGCGAATTCTTCAGGATGGCGCGGGCAATAGCCAGCCGCTGTTTTTCGCCGCCACTCAGCCGCACGCCCTTTTCGCCAATCACCGTATCGTAGCCCTGCGGCATTTGCAAGATGAAGTCGTGGGCCAAGGCGGCCCTGGCAGCCTCTTCGACGCGGTCGGCGTGAACCTCGGGCTGACCATAGGCGATGTTGTTGCGCACTGTGTCGTTGAAGAGAATCGTCTCTTGTGTCACCTGCGCCACCTGACGCCTCAAGGAACCGAGCGTAACCTCGCGCAGATCGTGGCCGTCGATCAGAATCCGCCCCGAACTCACGTCGTAAAACCGGGGAATGAGGTTGACCAGCGTGGACTTCCCCGCTCCACTCGGCCCCACCAGCGCCAAAACCTCGCCCGCATGAACGTCCAGATCGATATCGTGCAGAATCTGGTGCTCGCCCTCTTCCGTACTATACGAAAAACCCACATTGTCGAAGCGGATAGCTTTCGCGAAAGGCTTGAGCGCGGTGGCGTGCGGCTGTTCCTTCACGTCGTCTTCCCCATCGAAGAAGCCGAAGATCGAGGTCGACGCCCCCATCGCCTGCTGGAAGTAGTTGTAGTACATGGCGAACTTGCGCACCGGATCGTAGAGCTTGAAGAGCGCGATGATGAAGGTGATGAAGACCTCGGCCGACATTCTCCCGTGCAGGATCTCGTTGCGCCCGATCCACAACAGCAGGGCAATAGCCACCGAGCCGATGGTGTCCATCAACGGCGAGCTGATGGACTGAATCCGCACACTGCGCAGGTTAGCGTGAAAGAGCCTGGCGGCAGCCTTTTTGAAGCGCAGAATCTCCCAAATCTCGGTATTGAAGGCCTTGACGATGCGGTTGCCGGTCACCGTCTCGTGCAGGATGTTCTGAATCTCGGCCAGCTTGTCCTGACCCGTGCGGGTGCGGGTGCGCACCGAACGGCCAATGCGCCGCGATGAGGTGATCACCACCGGCACAAAGAGCAGCAGCGCCCAGCTCAGCCGCCCGCCCAGCGCGATGACCAGAGCCATGGTGGCCGCAAAGGTAAAAAACTGCTGCAAAAAATCGCCCAGAATGGCGCTTACGGCGGTCTGCACCCGTTCCACGTCGTTGATCAGCGTAGAGAGGATGGTGCCTGTAGGGTGTTTATGAAAAAAACTGGATGAGCGGCGCAGAACGGTTTCGTAGAGATGATTGCGCAGGTCGGTGACCATGCCGAAGCCGGCATAGTTCACCAGATAGGTGCCTAGATAGTCGCTGAGTCCCTTGATCACCGTGGAGCCGACCAGGGCAAAGGCTACGACCGTCCACGCATTGTGCATCCAGGGAGGAACAAAAGCGTGAATGTCGCAGCGCCACTGCGGCGGAGCGAAGGGAAACAGGGGCAACGCGTTGGAGGGATTATTGGGCTTGAGCACCACGCCCAGAATCGGTACAAAGAGCGCCATGCGCAGCGCATCCAGCAGGCCGACGACCGCCAGCAGCAGGATACCGGGCACGGCTTGCACCCAATAGGGAAGCGCGTAGCGCAAAAGGCGAATGAAGCGGTTCATGCCGGCAGGCCTGCCTGACACGAAGCGATCTTCAGCCCCAAAGCCGGATTACAGCGCGAAAACCGAGCGCAAACCTTCATCCTCTTATTGTATCTTCCAGCACCTGCGGCACCTGCGGTGCGGCAAACGCCTTCGGCTGGTCCGCGCCTAGAAAAAAGGCGCGGAGCGGAGTGTGCCGAGGGGCATGAAACTCTTGCCGCGTAAGCGGCGTCTGCAGCACCGCAGGTGCCCGGCGCTTCAACGTGGAGTTTTTGAAAAAACAGACCTTCTGAGTCCCGTAGGTACGACGCGAATCTCAGGCTCCCGCACCCAAAAATATCAGATTCCGCAAAACCAATGAAATTCAACCTCTGAGGGGAATACTTAATGGAGCCCTTTAACTTCTCCGGAGGTCCATTTGCGTTCTTCTGACCTTCGATCAACCCCCATCATGATCGAAAAAACCAGAAACCTACTGCCGCACCGCAGGTGCCGAAGGTGAGGCAGGCGCCGCCTCATAGAGTACGCAATATTGGTCGATCACATCTGCCTCCCGGAACCGCTCCAGATTGCGAAACCCGGCGGCTCTCAACCGTTCTCTATAGACAAGTCCCTCGGCAATCACCTGCGCGGCAGCGGCAGGATTGGCAGGATCGATATAGATGGCCGCATCTCCCGCAACCTCCGACATGGGTGGACAACCGGTAGTGATCACCGGGCAGCCACAGGCTTGGGCCTCCAGAATCGGCCATCCAAACCCCTCCTCCAGCGAAGGAAACAGTAACGCCAAAGCATTGCCATATAGAGCCTGCAACTCCTCGTTGTCCGGACCCACGGAGTCAAGAACGCGATTTTGCAGGCCTAGCTCCGTGACCAGTGCACGCACTTCCGTCGTCCAAGGCTTGCCGGCCAGAACCAGACGTAGAGCAGCGTATTGCGGCAACTGTATCAGTTGGGCAAAGATGCGCACCGCTCCTGGGCGGTTCTTGTACCACTGGTCCCCCCCAACATGCAGCAGGTAAGGCTTTCCCTGGTCCAAACCCAGCCGCGCCCGCAGCGAATTCGAAAGCACTCCACCTGGCCGGTAGCTCCAATTCAGCGCCGACCGAATCACCAGGATCTCGGAGCTTGTCTTGCCCGCCAGAGCCCGCAGATCGCTGGCCGTCTTGGCCGAAACGCACAGCACCATCGGAGCAGCACGCAAACCGGCAAGAATCCAGCGCTGCAAGATCTTGCCCGACCAGCCCGTGCGCACCTCGCTAAACTCGCCTCTGGCCGCCCGAATGGCCAGCAGGTCGTGACAAGTGATCAGGCAAGGAGTGGCGCGCACCGTGCGCAGGTACATGGAGTTGGAGTGGTCGGTCACATGCACCAGATCGCAGGTACGAGCCAGCCTGCGCAGGCGTGCTGGAAAGATCAAAAACTTGTCGATATAGCCCAGATATTTACTGAGTCCAGGATTGCGTGACAGCCGCGAGAAGTACACTTCCGGGCGCACCACCATGACCTCATAGCCACGCGCCGACAAGCTGCGCTCCAGCCATTCGGCGTAGCGCTTCATGCTCTGCTGCGCGTCGGGCACATAGTTTGCGACCAGCAGGATGCGCAAGGGACGGGGGCTCATCGATGATTCCGTTGGCTTAATTTATTCACTGCCGAATTAGAGGGAGCAGGACGGGGATTGGTTGTCCAGGGATTGCAAGCCCTGCCCAACAAAAACCGATGAATAGGTCTTCAGATCTAAATAAGGGTACCCCAGGCCCCAATTTTGGGACCCGGGAAACGGAAACCCCACACGGCATTAATACCGTTTCAGCTCCACAATAGCCTGCAAAATGTTCTCCGGCTGGGGCAAAATCACGTCTTCGAGCTGCGGTTGATAGGCCACATAGGTGTCCATCGATCCTATCCGCTTGACCGGCGCGTCGAGATCCTCAAAGAGCTCGTCGGCGATGCGGGCGGCAATCTCCGCGCCGTATCCCCAGCTCTTCATATCCTCGTGAGCCACGATCACCCGGCTGGTCTTGCGCACCGAGGTAGCGATGGCCTCCCAGTCATAGGGACTGAGGGTGCGCAGATCGATCAGCTCAACCTCAATTCCGTGCTCGCGATGGGCCTTTTCAGCGGCCTGTAGGGCACGCGGCACCAACGCTCCGTAGGTCACCAGCGTGATCTGCGTGCCGGGACGAACGATACGAGCCTTGCCAAAAGGAATCATGAACTCCGCCCCCGGGTTGGCGGCGCGGCCATAGGTCTCGCGATAGAGCCGCTTGTGCTCCAAGAAGAGCACCGGATCGTCGCAGCGAATGGCGGTTCTGAGCAGCCCGTTGGCGTCCTGAGCATTGGACGGGAAGACCACCCGCAAGCCGGGAATATGCGTAAAGATGCTCTCTCCCGACTGGGAGTGATAGATGGAGCCGCCTGTCAAATAGCCGCCGATAGGCACGCGAATCACCACCGGAGCCGCCCAGACTCCATTGGAGCGCCAGCGCAGCACCGACAACTCATTGCGAATCTGGTGCATGGCAGGCCATATGTAGTCGAAGAACTGAATCTCGACCACCGGCTTCATCCCTCGAGTGGCGTAGCCCAGGGCGCGGCCCACGATATTGGCCTCGGAGAGCGGTGAATTGAAGACTCGCTCCGAGCCAAACTCGGTTTGCAATCCAGAAGTCAGCTTGAAGACGCCGCCCTTGCCCTTGCCCTCCGCCAGAGCACCTTCGCGGCTGGCGTCGGCCACGTCCTCACCATAGACAATGATGCGCGAATCGCGCCGCATCTCGTCGTGCAGGCAGGTATTGATCAAATCCGCCATGGTGCGCGCCGGGACGGGCTGCGCGCCCGACGAATTTTTCTCTAATGCTGGCGGCAACTGCTCGGAAGCAAAGGCCGAGCTGGTCGGGTCCAAATCTTCGGAGTAGACGTGCTTGACGATCTCCTCGGCCAGCGGCGTTGGCAGCGGTGCGGCCAGAGCACGCTCGGCAGCCTCGGCGATCTCATGTTCGATACCGTGTTCCAGCGCGGTGATCTCGTCAGCCGTTAGGATGCCCTCGCGCAGGATGCGCATCTGCATCTTGGTGAGCGGATCGCGGCGTACATCGGCTTCGCGCTCAGTGCGGGAACGGTAGTGGTGATCGTCGTCGGAGAGCGAGTGCGAGTAGAGACGCACGCACTTGCCATGCACAAAAGCCGGGCCTTTGCCGGCGCGGCAGTGAGCCACTGCCCGTTGGAAGACCTCCAGACAGGCCTCAGCGTCAGTGCCATCGACCTCGGCAAAGTAGAAGTTGGGGAAGTTGGCCACCAATCGGGAAATATTGCCGCCCGGCGTGTTCACTTCCACCGGAGTGCTGATGGCGTAGCCGTTGTCTTCTACACAAAAGACCACCGGAAGCTTCTGGTTCGAGGCGGTGTTGAGCGCCTCCCAGAACTCGCCCTGCGAGGTCGAACCCTCGCCCAGCGCGGTAAAGACCACCTCATCCCCACCAAATTTCACGTCGCGGAAGGCGCGATAGTCGCCCTCGTCCTTGGCCGCAGCCTCGGGATGGCGGCTGAAGTAGCGGCCCGCCTCGGCGCAGCCCACGGCATGCAGTAATTGGGTCGTGGTTGAAGAAGAACTGCTGACGATATTCAGCGCCCGGCTGCTCCAGTGGGTCGGCATCTGCCGCCCGCCGCTGGCCGGATCATCGGCGGAGCCCACCGATTGCAGCAGCATCTCCTCTGGAGTGACGCCCAGAGCCAGACATAAAGCACGATCGCGATAGTAGGGAAAAAACCAGTCGTAGCCGGGACGCATGGCCAGCGCAGCGCCCACCTGGAGTGCTTCGTGACCGGCGCCAGAGATCTGAAAGAAGATCTTTTGCTGGCGCTTGAGCATGATCTCCCGATCATCCACGCGGCGCGACATGTACATCAGCCGATAGATGTCAATCTTCTGCTGCGCGCTCAGGCCGCGTCCAACCACTGTTGCATCAAGATCGCCCACGCTGGAAACTGCAACTCCCATCCCAGTGACTCCCAAAAACGCACTATTTTCTACAAAACCATCCCTGATTGTACAACTCCCTCCCTCCAAAAGCCGTGAAGAATCCCAGCAGGAAAGATGCCAGGGTAATCGAGGGCGCGGCAGTACCGGATATTGGATTCATATTCTCCATAAATCCGCCTGAAATCCGGCCAGCTTGCCAACTTGCCATTCCGCGAAGCAGTGCTGACTTGCAACTTCATGGAAACTACAGATCAAGCTGCTGCAAAAGCACATCTATAGAACTCTGCTTCAGCGCAGAATCGGCACTGTTTCGGTATGAAAAGCTGGAACACCGCGAACCGAGGTAGCCATCTTCTCCCGCACACTGTGCGCCAGCCTCTCAATCTCGGCCAGTTTGCGAAGCTGCTCGAGCGTAAGAGAACCTTCTCTGGAATTGGCGATCTCCGCATTGAGCTCGGTAACCAGCTTGAGTAGTTTATTGGTGTCGGCCACCAGCGTCTTCTGCCGTTCGGCGTTGAGTCTGCGCAGTTGCCGCTCCTCGGCGATGGAGCCCGGTTCCCGGCCCTCCTGCCAGACTTCGATATTATTCATACGCTGATCAAACTCCACCTGTGCGGGAGGGTGTTGCGCGCCGACAACCTGTGCACTGGCAGCCAAAAGCAGGATCAGCAACAACGCCGACAAAAACGACACACATGACACTGGCCGCAAAGCCGCCGTCGCACAATTCCCGCCTCTGTTCGGCAAAATCGCGGATTGGGCACAGCTCCTCAATTGTCACCCACCGTCAGCTTCATCTTTTCCTTGACCCCGTGCGCCAGTCGTTCGATCTCGTCCGCCTTGCGAATGACGGTCATCGACAGCACGTCCTTGTTGGTCTTGTCGACCTCGACTTTGAGGTCGTTAGCCAGCTTGAGCAACCGGGCGCTGTCCTCATTCAACTGCCGCTTGCGCTCCGTATTGACGGAGTTCTGCTGCCTGACGATCGGAAGATGAGTCTGATCATTGGCTTGGGGAACAGCAGACGGAGGCATCGCGGGATTGGCCGCTTTTTGCCCTGGCTGGCTGCTTTGGGCAGCCAAGGTCAAAGCAACCACCAAAGCTCCACTCAGAACAAAGAAAAATCGCTGTCTTTGCTCTGTAAACGCTGAATTGGCCCGATTCATCCGAAAGAGCATAAAAACCTCCTGGGAATGAATGCTCTACAAAAATCGACTCGCCGGGGTGGCAAATAGGGGCGTGCCGCCCCGTTGCCGACAGTCTAGTCTAATAAAGGGAGAAATGCGATGAATCCTTTGTTGGATCTGGCGATATTGATGTTGCGCACCGGCATCTTTGCCGAAGGCCGCTTCCTGGGCCGGGTGCTGGACGAGTGGGCCGCCGACGCTGAGGAGTTTGTACACCTCAAGCTGCCCCACCTCTTGGTAGTAGCGCTGATCGCCTTGATCCTCAACCGCTTACTGCGTCTGATCACGACGCGCATGATCACGCTGGCCGAGCAGCACGCACCCGAACACAACCGCGTAGCGCAGGTTAAGACCATGGCCGGAGTCATTCGCGCCACTGGCCTGGCCATCATCGGCGTCATCGTGGGTCTGCAATTTCTGGCTGCGGTCGGAGTCAACCTGGCCCCACTGCTCACCTCGGCCGGCATCGCGGGCGTGGCCATCGGTCTGGCCGCGCAAAACATCGTCCGCGATATGTTCAACGGTGTTCTGATTCTGGTGGAAGACCAGTTCAACATGGGCGATACCGTACGCGTTGCCGGAGTAGCCGGTGTCGTCGAAGGCATGACTCTGCGCAAGACCTCGGTACGCGACGCAGACGGAACCCTTTACGTCATCCCCAACTCACAGATCACCACCGTCGCCAATCTCAGTGCTGGCTTTTCGGTGGCTACCATCCCGATCAGTGTGGATTTCTCCGCCGACCCCGACGCGGTGCGCGAGTTGCTGAGCCGGATCGCATTGGATGTTCGCCAAAGTGAGGAGTTCAGCCGCGACTTCGTCGCCGACCCACAGATTCTGGGTGTGGACGCCATCAAGGGCTCGGAGATGATCTTTCCCGTGATCTTCAAGACACTGGCCACCAAACAATTTGCCCCGGTGCGGGAGTTCAAACGACGGATACGGCTGGCGCTGGAAGAACAGCACCTTCTGCCCGGCGACCCGCAGCGCGTCTTCAGCCACTTCAACGAGCCCACCATCAACGCATCCAAACGGTCGGTAGCAGAAAAAGCGCCCGCCCATGATCCCACCACACTCAAGCCCCAGGAGAGCAATCTCTTCGGCGGGTGATTGCACTCATTCGTATTTATTTTTCAATGACTTAAATGCGACCTAACAACCACTTCAAACGGGTCGATCATTGGCAATGTTCAGCCGGCGCAGGATGACGCGATTGCGCCCCGCGGCCTTGGCTTCGTAGAGTGCCTGATCGGCGATGGCCAGCACGGATTCCAATGAGCCAATTTCACTGGCGCCCTCAAAGATCGTAGCTCCGATGCTGCTGGTCACGCGGAATTCGCACTCTCTGGTATGCACCTGCAGGTTGGAGATGGCGGCATGGAGCCGCGCCAACCGCTGTTCGGCAGCCATCTCGGGGACCTCCGCCAGAATCAACAAAAACTCCTCACCACCATAACGCCCTGCGTGGTCATAGGAACGCACGGCAGCACCCACCGCGGCGGCAAACCAACGCAGCGCCTCGTCGCCGGCCAGGTGGCCATAGCTGTCATTGATGCGCTTGAAGTGATCCAGGTCAACCAGCGCCACGACCAGCGAACCTTTCTCACGGCGGGCCCGTTCCATCTCTGCGTTCAAGGCCTTCAGAATGCCGCGGCGATTCAACATGCCAGTCAAGGCGTCGTGGGAGGCCTGCACGCGCAGTTGCTCGCGACTGAACTCCAACTCCCGCGTCCGCTCGCTGACCTGGCTCTCCAGCAAACGGCTTCTCTCCCGCAGTTGGTGTGCGCGCAAGCGATCAAAGAAATACGCCCCCACTGCCAGAATCAATACACAGAACGCATAAAACCAATAGCTTCTCCACCACGGAGAAAGAATTCGCAGAGAAATCCGCACCGTCTCCGACTGCGCATTCAGGCCCGGATTGAAAGCCACCGCCAGGAAGGTGTACTGCCCCGGAGGCAGGGCGTGGTATTCCGCCATCCCACTCAGATTGTTGTTCCAGTCGCGCTGCAAGCCCTCCATCCGGTACTTGAAGACCAGTTCGCTGCGGTTGCGCTCCGTGGGTGAAGAGATCTGGAAGCGCAATGGCATTTCCGACCAGGGCAGCGTAATGGACTTCGTGGTTGAATAGCTTTCCCGGTCGCGCTGGACCAACGTTACGGCTACGGATAACTGTGCCTTATCGAAGACCCGTTCTGGATGGATCAGATGAGCCAATCCGCCACTGGTACCCACCCACAATGAGCCGTCGGAACCACTGCTCATCACCCCCTGGTTGATGTCGTTCCAGATCAGGCCGCTCTCCTGGGTCAGATGACGCCAATCTTTGCCATTCCAAACCACCAATCCCTGATCGGAACCAATCCATAGCCAGCCGCGCTGATCCATAAGGATCGAAAGCGGCGCAAGCTCGCCGTATTCCTTGGGCAGATGCAACTCCGAAGCCTGCAAGCGATCTCCGTGCGGTGTCAGATGCCAGGTGCCGGTCTGCTGGCCGGTCACCCACAGCGATCCATCGCGCACTGGGGTCACCGCAATGAGCGGATCATGCAATACCCGTATTCCGTCGATCGCCGGGGTGGACCAGACACCGTCCTTCAAGCGCAACAGGCGGCTCTGAGCCAGGAACCAGACCGATCCATCCGCAGTCACACAGCCTGTGTCAACCCGGTCCGAGCCTCCCAACAATACCTCGGCAGCATCGATGCGGTGGGGCACCGCGCCGTTCTCGCTCTCCCAGATTCCATGCCGGGTGGTGAGGTACAGGTGGCCGGCGGGATACTCAACCGAACCATAGATGTAAGTTGGCAGCGTAGAAGTCTTTTCCATGCGCCCAGTGCGGGAGTCGAGTTGCAAAAATCCGCCAGAAAAGGTTCCACCCCAGAGCGAACCGTCGCGGGCGATCCCCATTGCCCCTACCTGCCCCAGAGTCCAGCGGGAACCGGCAAACAGCTTACCCGATGCGCCACTGCGCGGGTCAACCCAGGCCGGACCATGTTCGGTGCCCACCAGAATTCGGCCATCCGGAGCCTGGACAATGGACCATATCGCCGAGGAAGGCAGCATCTGCGCTTCACTCCAACCCTCCCAGTTGTTGTAACCCATCCAGCCATACAAACCACCACCAAGGCTTCCAATCCACAGATCGCCGGCAGCATCGAAGATCAAGGCCGAGAGGCGAGAGGTATGAGTAAGCCCATTTTCCCGGCCGATGGACTGCCACCTTGTCCCCTCCCAGCGAGCCACCCCGCCTTCGGCGGCCACGATCACCCGCCCTTCCCGGTCCTCAACCATCGGTGCGTGACCATCGATATTTTCCGGATCGGAGCCCGGGATGCTGCGATCCACAAAGCGGGCAGAGCCATGCAGCAACACCATGATGTGATGCTGACCGGCCACCCATAGCGTTCCAGAATGATCGAGCAAAACGCTCTCCCAAAGCTCTTCCGGAAGCCCCTGCTCCTTTCCCCAATCGGTTACTGCCCCGTCGCCAGGCTCGATGCGGCTGCCCATCCGTTCCGCGGGGATGGAATAGAGCCGGTTGCCGGCCCCGATCCACACCGTGCGCCCTGCCGGACCTTCATCGGCAACGCTGACTCGTGCAACTTGTTTCAGATCAGGCAGAGAATGGGTCAAGCGCAAGGAGAAAACAGGGCTGGAAGCGAGAATCCGTCCTGCTGCATCGTGTTCCAGACGAAGCAAACGGCCATCTTCGACAACCAGCAGATGGCTGGCATCCTCGGCTGCGATGCAGCGCGGACCAGCGATACGAACCGACTCTCGGCTGGCGGGTTGAAAGCGCTGCCCATCCCAGCGATAGAGGTTTTCCGCTGTCCCCGCCCAGAGTGCACCGCTGGGATCGGCAAAGATATCATGGACGTTCTGCTCCGCAATGCCCTGTTCAGGACCGAAGCGTTCAAAACCCGAACCGAGAAAACGAAAGACTCCATTTTCGGTAGCCAACCACAAAAATCCCGCATGATCAGAGGCCATACCGTTGACTGCCAGATTATTGAGCCCCTCTGGCTGGCGAAAGACGCGAAACACATACTGCTGCGCCTGCGCCGCAACCGCCAGCATCAGTAAACAGGCCCACAACCGGACCCAGCTTCGGGTTGTCAGAAGAGACCCCACCGTTCCTCTTATTCGCAATTCTCTGTGTTCAAAGAGTTTTCGGAAAAACTCCAGACCGAAACCATGACCACAAGTCGGCGCGAACACCAGTGAGCGCCGACCTTCGATGAAGCCATAAAGTTCCCACTTTTTCCGAAAATGTTCTAAAGAATGTATCGGCTTTTTGCGGAGGAAACCCGTATTGAATCCATGTATTTTTCTATGAACAAACAAAACTGGCCCATTTTTACCAAATTACGGTGCATGACCTGCTGCGGCGCCCGTGCAAGACTAAAAAGCCTGTCAGCCTTCCAGCGCTTCCAACAGAGACTCGGCATCGGTAATCAACGGCAAACAAGTGCGCCCGCGACAGACAATCACCCAGACGTCAGCGCCGGCGGGGGCAGAAAAGTGGCCCAACATCTCCGCCAGAGCATCGGGAATGCCATTGGGAACCAAACGGAAGGGGGCAATGCGCATAACCGTCTTGTTGACCCCATACCGGGCGACGGCCAGAGCTTCAAGGCGCGCGGCCTCGGGTCCGGAACCGACAACAATCACCTGCAAGGGGGCGAGTAGCAGCCTCTCGACTGCCAGTCCATAACTGCCGGTATACAGGCCATAGCCTCCGGCAATCCCGGCAAAAGAGCGCAGCGTCTGCTCGGCGATGGTGTGATATTCGACCTTGCCACTCAGGGTTTCAAGCCGTAGCAAGGCGGTGGCCGCCACTGGATTGCCGGCGGGTGTCGGCGTGTCCTGGATTGGTTTGCGCCGAGCGGTCAAAGCTCCCAGAGGAGCCACTCCGCGAATTGGCTCGGCAGTGTCATTGAATGCGCCTGAGGCGCGATCATAAAAACCCGCGATCATGCCGTCGGCCAATTTGACGGCGGCGCGGTAATACTCCATGCGGCCGCTGGCAAACCAGGCATCGATGCAGGCATGAATCGTAAAGGCGTAGTCTTCCAGCGTACCGGGAGCCTTCACCCCGCTCGTTGTCGCCTCACCATAGGCGATCACATGCTGCAAGGTAGCGCCGCCATCCCAGGCCTCATCCAGCAACCGGCTCAGCGTGAGCAGCGCGAAATCACGCGCATCGTTGCGACGCAATACGCGCGCCGTCTCCAGATAGGCGGTCACCGCCATGGCGTTCCAGCCGGTGAAGAGCGTGCGGTCGATAAAGGGAGTGGGACGAAGCGTGCGAGCAGCGCGCAGCTTGCTTCGCGACGACTCCAGCAGCGCACGCAACTCCTCTTCGCTCCGACCGCTCCGTCCCGCCACTTCCCGGATCGTATGCGGCACATACAGTACATTGCGCGCCGGATCGTGGTGCATCTGGCCCTTTTCACTGATCGCCCAGTAATGAAGGGCGAAATCCAGCTCCGGCCCAGCGAGAACCTTGCGCACTTCATCCAGCGTCCAGGTGAAATAGTCGCCATCATCGTCGAGGTCGATATCTGCGTCCTGCGAGGCGTAAAAGCCGCCCCGTTCGCGGTCGCTCATGGTGCTGTCAAACCAGGCCACAATCTCCAGCGCCGTATCCAGAAAGTCCAGACGCACCAGGCTCTGAAAGCCGTGCACGTAGTTGCGCAGCAATTCGGAGTTATCGTAGAGCATCTTCTCGAAGTGCGGAACTCCCCAGTGATCATCGACGCTGTAGCGATGGAAGCCACCGGCAATCTGGTCGTAGACGCCGCCTCGCGCCATCTTGTCCAGCGTCAGAGCAAAGGCATCGCGTGCCGGCACGCTGTCGCGACTCATGGCGATCTGCAAGATCAGGTCCAGCGCCGCCGGATGAGGAAACTTGGGTTGCGAACCGAAGCCGCCGTGATGGGGGTCAAACTGCCCCAGTGCGGACCCCGCGATGCGATCCACCAGCGCCAGCGACAACGATGCTTCACGTCCTTTTTCCTGACCAAAGCCGGCCAGGTTCTCGTTGCGCTCCAGTTCCGCCATCACCCCGGCAGCAGAATGAATCGCTTCAGCCCGCCGGTCGCGCCAGACCTCGGCCATGGTGCGCAGAACTCGCGTAAAGCTGGGACGGCCCATGCGGTCGTCGGGAGGAAAGTAAGTGCCGCCGTAGTAGGGTCGTCCGTCGGAGGTCAGAAAGGCCGTTAGCGGCCAGCCACCCTGTCCACTGATCGCAGCAACCGCCGCCTGATAGCGCGCGTCCACATCCGGACGCTCGTCGCGATCCACTTTTACGGCAACAAAATGTTCATTGATGATCTTGGCAATCTCTGGATCTTCGTAGGATTCGCGATCCATGACATGGCACCAGTGGCACCAGACCGCGCCAATATCCAGCAGCACCGGCTTGTCTTCCGATTGGGCGCGTTTAAAGGCTGCCTCGCCCCAGCTGTGCCATTGCACCGGCTGATGCCGCGCCGAGCGCAGATAAGAGGAGGCTGCATGTTGCAGCTGGTTGGGTTCGTCCGTGTGCAGTGCTGTCTCCTCGCGCATGGGCTGAGCATACAACCGCAGCGCCAAAAGCGCCTAGCTCGAAATGGGCCAAAGATGCGGAAAGATGCCACGTCTCTGGCCCGGATCGGTACTTAAAAACAGCTTCCAGCTGCTAGCCTCTAGCTTCTAGCGTGAGGCTGGATACGTTCATGCAGACAAACTCCACTCATCCCGCCTTTAGCTAGAAGCTAGAAGCTGAAAGCTGGAAGCTAGCTTTTAGCTTTTCGCCAGTTCCGCATCAATCGCCGCAATCAGCGCCGGCGCATCGGGATCGGTATTGGGAGCAAAGCGGGCCACAACTTCACCACTGCGGCTGACCACGAACTTCTCAAAGTTCCACAGCACCTCGGGCGCTTCGTTGGGCACGATGCCGTGTCCCTTGAGGAACTCGCCGAAAGGCTGCTCGGAGAGGCTGGTGGCCGTCGGCTGAGCCGCGATCAGCTCCTTATAAAGCGGATGCTTTTCTTCGCCCACCACGGTGATCTTGCTATACATGGGGAACTCAACGCCAAAGTTGGCGGTGCAGAAAGACTGAATCTCCGCGTCCGTGCCCGGCTCCTGGCTCTTGAAGTCGTTGGCGGGGAAACCAGCCACGACCAGACCCTTGTCGGCATACTGCTTGTAGAGCTTTTCCAGGCCCTCATACTGCTTGGTCAGGCCGCACTTGGAGGCCACATTGACCACCAGCAATACCTTGCCCTTGAACTCGGCCAGCGAGGCATCCTCGCCGCTGATCTTCTTTACCGGAATCTCGTAAATCGAAGCGCTCATGATCTCTCCCTCCGGCCGCGCCCTTCAGGCGGATGCAGCTCGGATCATGGGTTTTAGATGCACTCCGGCGCACGACGATGCAAGATACGCGACAATTTTAGTCCGCATTGTGAAGCGAAGATGAAGGCGGCTAATACGAACACTCACAACTCGTCGCTGGGCGTTAGAATCAAGGACATGAAAATGAAGAATATCTTCGATCTGCTGTCGGTCTTCACATTAGGGATAGGGTGGGCGCTTTACCTAAATATGCAGGATGGACATAGACAGATGCTCGGAAAAGAAGATTACATTTTGTCCTACAAGCAGCAGTTTGAAGGCAGGGTCGCGGTTTCTATCCCCTTGGCGGAACGGTTGTTTGTCTGTATCGTTGCTGCAATCGCAATCTATCTTCTTTTTCTATTCATTTCATTTGTTTACGCCAGAACCTATGAGGCTTTTTCCGGCAAAAGCACTTCCCCTCTGGAGTAAATATTCTGAAGTCGCCAAAAACCGCCCCGCGCCGTAGGCGCAATGTTTATTAGCCCCGCGCTTCAGCGTGGGGTTGGCGTAACCCAATAATTTTCTGAGTCCCGTAGGGACGGCGCAAAAAACAGCCTGTCGAAACCGCAATAAACCTATTGCAGTCGTTTGCAGCTAGGGATTTACAGCGAATGTGGCGGCTTGGGCGCGCGTGGCGTGAGACCGGTCATCGTAGTGTTACCCGTCAGGTCAGGCCCACTCAGCTTGCGCATGCCAGAGGCTTCGGCTGCACGATAGCTGCGCAGGTCGCGTAATATCTCCTGCTTCTCGCGGGCGTAGTGGCCAGCCAGACGGGTCAGCGCATAGGTAATGATGTCGCTATGGTGCAGGTCCTGCATCGCGGGGTCGCGGCGCATGTTGACCCACAGGCGATGCACCAGTTGAATATCGTCAGGACGCAGTTTGGGAGCATGCGGCCCAATATAGAAGACCTTCGCCTGACCATCGTCGCCAATGACGTAGAAATTGAATTGGCGCTTGGGTTCGGGAAGAACCTCCCAGGCTTGGCCCATGCGGAAGGCCTGCTCCTCGGCCGTCATCTTCGAAGAAACACCGGAGACAATCGAGTCCATCTCCAGATTGTTGGCGCCCTGCACCAGCGCGGCAAAAACATCGCCGGCGGGAACCACCAAAAGCGAAACCTTCTTGCCAAAGCTCTCGGCTACCGAAATGGCCTTGGTAAAGACCATCTGCTCGTGCTCGCTAAAACTCTGCTGCTCGGCGCTGAGGAACTCGGGACCGCCGACGCCCATCATGCGCACGCTCATCACCACTACGTCCTGCTCTTCAGTGCTGGTGCGCGACAGCGCCCACTTGAGCGCCAGAGGACTCTCGATGTCACGCATGGTCACCATGGTGCCGCCGGGACGAATCGCCACCGACTCGCGGCTGATGGTGTCCTGATGCTCAAGCTGAAAGTGATCCTTCATCTGCCGGGCAGTCAACGCATGCTTGCGCAGATTGATCTTCTCGGAGACAGTGAAGATGACAAAAAATGCCGCGGCAAAGACGATGCCGCTCACCGTGGCCACCGACTTGGTGAAGAGATTGACGATCGCAGTGGTCAACAACACCATGAAGACAGAGATCAGGCCCACCGGTACTTCGTGGCTGCCAATGCGAATATTCGGCGGAACCTTCCAGCCGCGTTCGCCCTTGTACTTCCAGCGCAACACCAGCATCGCCAGGCTATTGAATGTGAACGACCAGATCACGCCAAAGGCATACGCCTCGCCCAGGATGATGACATCGCCTCTGGAAGCGAGAATGGTCACCATCTGCAGGATGAAGACCAGATTGACGATGCGATGGCTGGTGCCAAACTTCGTGTGCGGCTTGCGGAACCAGTCGGTCAGCACTCCATCTTCGGCCACGCGCATCAGCACGCCGGTCGAACCAATCATCGAGGTATTGATAGCTCCGGAAAGAATCAGAAAGCCCACCAGCACCACAAAGATGCGGAAGACAATACGCCAGAACATCGGCCCGACCATGTACATGGCCAGTCCGGCAATCAGGTTGTCCTGATAAATGTGGGTGCGCTCATAGGTGGGAATGAGCATCGAGGCCAGCAGCGTGGCGCCACCCGTAAAGATCAAGCTGTAGATGGCGATGACAATCGCCGCTCTCTTCAGGTTCTTGAGCTTGGGATGCTGAATCTCGCGATTGACCTGAGCCAGACTCTCTTCGCCCGACATGGCCAGCAGGGAGTGGCCAAAGGCCATCAGAATACCGAAGAGTCCCAGAACCGGTACCAGCGAGGTTCCCCGCAAAAAGCCCAACGCATCGGAACTGAACTTGAGATTGGCCGGTATCGGTGGCGGCGGCAGATGCGCGCCCCGCACCATGACCGAGAAAACACCCCAGATCAGCAACACAACCACCATCACCGTGGTGATCTGCATGACCCGCAAAGCCTTGCCACTGGACTCTTCAATGCCCTTGATGTTCTGCCACCAATAATAGATGGTGACCGCCGCGGCGAAGACCGCCGAGGTGTGGTTCATATCAAACTGGAAGGGATTGTTCTGTGCGTCCATCAGAGCCGGAGGGAGCCAGTGGCTATTAGCTGCAACCGTCATCAACTCGTTCATCAGGCCGGTAATGTACTGCCCCGCCGAAACGCCTGAAATAGGTCCGGTCAGGATGTAATCGAACATCAGCGCCGAAACGCTCAGTTTGGCAAAGGTACCGCCCAACGCTTCCTTGACCACGCGATAGACGCCGCCGCGGGTAAACATCGAACAGCTCTCGACGTAAACCGCGCGCACCGCGAAGCTGAACAGCATGATGCCAAGAATGAACCAGGGAGCAGCCGCGCCCACGGCCTCTTCCGCGATCCCGCCGGCATAAAACGCCGAGGAGCCCAAATCGCAGAGAACAATGGCCGCCGCACGCCAAAAGGAGATGAACGTGAGCATCACCGAGGATGCCACGATCAGACGTACGCGGTCGGAAGTAGGAGCAGCGGTGGTTCGAGTGGTTGCCATCGGAATTGTGCCAGCTCGGCGGCCTTAGATTCCGTCGCAATGTGCGAAATCATCGTGCGCCCTGCGGTGAGTTTATGTCCAAAAGAGCTCAGCGTCAACGAAATTGAGACAGATCTCCCTTTTCCCCGGTTATTCGCGAGATTGCAGGGGTTCATCCTTGCCAAAAAGCTCTTTGCCGTCCTCAACAAAACTGATCAGCACGACCACCGTGGAACCAACCAGGCCGACAAAAAACATCACTTCGAGCAATCGCATGGCAAAAATGGCAATGGACATACGCAGATTGTAGCCGGTTTTGGAAGCTGCAAATCAGGGATTTCTCAATTTGTGCGCCAGCCCGGTTGATTTGCCCCACTACGGCAAGGTCCATGCCGCATCGATTTTGCTGGCTCAGTTGTGAAATGGATGAACACCCACTTTCCATGAGCTGAGTCAAGAGCTAAAAAAGGCCCGCCTGGCGAGCAGACGAGCCTTTAAGTTGGAGTACGTTGGGTGAAGCTACGGAGGACAGCATGCGCAATCGTTTAGCGATGCCCACCACCATGGCCGCCACCGCCGCTCATGTGACCGCCGCCGCTAAACCCACCGCTGGCGTGGCCACCGCTACTGAAACCACCGCCATGCGCTGATCCTGCGAATCCATGGCCCGCCCCGGCACTAAAGCCACGAGCGCCGCCATAACCTGAACGCCCCGCATAGCCCCCGCGATAACCGTAGCCCGAGCGATAGCCATATCCGCCGCGATAGCCGTATCCACCGCGTCCGCGCCATCCCCAGTGGTACCAGGGACCAGCACCGATGAAGAAACCGCCACTGAACCATTCCGGCCCATAGTAGCCATAAGGCGCGCAGGCGTAAGGATAATAGGCGTAATAGCCCCAATCGCAGACCGGAGCGGCGTATTCCTCAGGAGCAGCCACAATCGCCGGACCGACGCCGACACCGACAACTACCTGAGCTTTGGCCGTGATCGCCATCGCTGCCACCAAAAACATTGCCAAACCAACCAGACGCAAACTCCGCATAACAACCTCCCTGCGCCGCCGACCGGTCCCTGCGAACCGACCCTCTGTAATTCTCTGCGACGCCCGCCAGCCAATTCCGCTTCTTGCCGGCTACTGTACTCTCAGACAGCGATTCCACAATTAAGTTGCGGTAGAGTCGCAAAAAACCCAAGCGATTGATCCTCCTGCCAAAATAGGCGCCGTGCCCAATCTATTTCGCAGGCTTTAGGTCGAAATGGTCAAGAGATTGATGCACTCTTTACAGGCTGGATCACTAGTTTATTCATGCGACGCATAAAACTTCGGCCCCTCCGCAAAGGAGAGGCCGAGGTGAAGAAAACCAGCTTCCAACGCCTAACGACGGAAGCGCTCATGTCCACGGTCGAAGCGCAAATCGTGCCCCCGGTCGAACTGCGCTACCCGATCCTCTTCAAAGCGCACCGGTCCGCGAACGCCACCGAACGCCCAACGCCCGGGTACCCAGTAGCCCTCCGCCTGATATCCGGCAATCCACACATATCCAGCTCCAGGGCAGGGCGGCACATAGGCCACCGGCCCACGAACATAAACACCAAACTCGGCTGCCTGGGCAGTTCCCGTTGCCATGCCCATCGCTCCAGCCACCACCGCCGCACCCAACATCCAACTCTTCATGCCGTTCATATTCCCTCCGTCCCCCAGGCCTCATCAAAGCTGCCTGTCCGGTTCCGCCATGGGCTCTTTCCGCTCCCCGCTCGCCGGTTATGTCATGTACAAACACCTGATTCGGGGATAGTTGCGCGACTCTTGCAAAAATAATTTACCCGCAACTTATTCCCCAAAGTCGGGTCAAAAGCGCGTTTCTTTGCGGCCTGAAAGAAGTTCGCAGCCACATTGCCAGATCCAAAATGGCAATCAGAGCAAAAGGTCCCCCCCTTAACCGCCATTCTGTTCCCTGTTCCCTGATCCCTGTTCCCTGATCCCTGTTCCCTCGTCCCTGATCCCTCATCCCCACAAGTGTTACAGTGAAGTTTCAACCTCCCATGTTTGCCACCTCACAGCACGCGCACTTCATCGGTATCGGCGGAATCGGCATGAGCGGCATCGCCGAGATCCTGCTTAATCTGGGCATGAAGGTCTCCGGTTCGGACCTGCGCCGCGGCCCCGTCACCGACCGTCTCGCCCAACTGGGCGCAACCATCTATGAGGGCCATCAGGCAACCAACATTGCCGGAGCCACCGTGGTGGTCACCAGTTCTGCGGTCAGCGCCGCCAATCCTGAAGTCGTCGAAGCCAGAGTGCACAAAGTTCCCGTGATTCAGCGCGCCGAGATGCTGGCGGAGCTGATGCGTCTGAAATACGGCATCGCCATCGCCGGAATGCACGGCAAGACCACCACCACCACCATGGTGGCTTCGGTGCTGGCTGCGGGAAATCTGGACCCCACGGTAGTGGTCGGCGGACGAGTCGATGCCCTGGGTTCCAATGCTAAATTGGGCAATTCGCAATACCTGGTGGCCGAAGCCGACGAAAGCGACCGTTCCTTTCTCAAGTTATCTCCCATCCTGGCCGTAATTACCAACCTCGACCGCGAGCACATGGACTGCTACCGCGACATGGCCGACGTCGAGCACGCCTTTCTGACCTTCATCGACAAGCTGCCCTTTTACGGCGCGGTCACTGCCTGCATAGACAATCCCCTGCTGGCGGCGATTCTACCCCGAGCTCATCGCCGCGTCTTTACCTACGGTGTGGCCGCCGAGGCCGACTACCGGCTGGAGATTCAGGAAGCCCGTGACGGGTGTTTCGCACGCTTTACCGTGACCACGGCGGCAGGCCCGCTGGGCCCCTTCGAACTGCACGTCCCCGGCCGCCACAACGTGCTCAATGCCACCGCTGCCGTAGCCATCGCCCACCAGCTTGAAGTGCCGGTGGAGCAGATTGCACAAGGATTGAAAAACTTCCGCGGCGTGGACCGGCGCTTTCAGCATCGCGGCGTCGCCGGCGGCATCACCGTGGTCGATGACTACGGCCACCACCCCACCGAGATTCGCGCCACCCTTGCCGCCGCCCGCGAGTGCGGGCACGGCAAGATTCACGTCGTCTTCCAGCCCCACCGGTTCTCTCGAACTCTTGATCTCATGGATGAGTTTGGCGGCGCGTTCACCGGCGCAGACACGCTGGTGGTTCTGCCCATCTATGCCGCCAGCGAAGAACCCATTCCCGGCGTCACCGCCGAGAAGCTGGCGGAAAAGATCGTCGGGCCTTCCGTGCAACTGGCCGCCGACTTCCCTGCCGCGGTAGCTGCCGTGGTCGCGCAGGCTAAAAGCGGCGACCTGATCCTGACTCTGGGCGCGGGCAATGTCAGCCAACTGGCGCCACTGATTCTGGCCGCGCTGGAAGTCTCCTAAAAGCTATCTCATCTTCCAGTTTTGAAAGGGCACGGCTTCAGCCGTGCCGTAAGCCGCTAAAAATAAAACAGGAGCTTTAGCCCCTGAGGCTGGCAAAGGTTGGCGCAGTGCCCCTAAGCATTCAAGACCAGTTCGGCCAGATCGACATCTACATCTTCGATCAGATCCTGCGCGGCAACATCGAGCCCGGCATGACGGTGCTCGATGCCGGATGCGGTTACGGACGCAATCTGGTCCATCTGCTGCGCACGGGCTGCCAGGTCTTTGCCCTCGATGCCGACCCGGCCGGCGTGGAGCACGTCCGCCGGCTCTCCGCATCGCTCGAAACCGGCTTGCCCGTGGACAATTTTCAGGTGGGATCGATCGAAAAAATGCCCTTCGCCGACAGTCTCGCCGATGTAGTGCTCTGCAATGCCGTGCTGCACTTTGCCCTCGACAATCAGCACTTCCAGTCGATGTTGCGGGAGCTGTGGCGCGTGGTAAAGCCCGGCGGAATGCTCTTCTGCCGACTGGGCTCGCGCATCGGCATGGACTTCCCCCGCCTGCGCGGCAACATCTATCAGATCCCCGACGGCTCCGAGTGGTTTCTGGTCGATGAATCGATGCTATTGCGTCTGACTGAACAGATGAACGCCGTGCTTGTCGATCCACTAAAAACCACCATCGTCCAGGACTACCGCTGCATGACCACCTGGGTGCTGCGCAAGCGAAGAGGATAATTCGCTAGCGAGCACGTCATCTTGAAGAAATACCAACTGTGAACTATAGTTAACGCGTGATCGTAATTCGTCAGACCGACGTTTACGCCAAATGGTTCGCGCGACTTCCGACGAGAAGGCACAGTTTCGCATTCTGGCCCGGATTCGCCGCATGTCGTTGGGACATTTTGGTGATGTTAAGCCAGTAGGCGAGGGAGTCAGCGAACTGCGCATCGACTACGGTCCGGGTTATCGGGTCTATCTTCGGCAGCAAGGCCAGATGTGGGTGCTTTTGCTTGCCGGGGGCAACAAGAAAACGCAGACAGCGACATCGCCAAGGCCAAACAGTTGGCCAGGGAGTGGGAAGATGAACCTTAAAACAACCCTGTGGGATGCTTCCGAGTTTCTGGATAGTCCAGAATCCATTGCCGCCTATCTTGAAGCGGTCTTCGAGGTAGGCGATCCAGCCTTGATCGCCGCCGCCCTGGGCGACGTGGCGCGGGCCATCGGCATGACCCAGCTTGCCAGCCAGGCCGGCGTCACTCGTGAAGCGCTCTACAAAGCTCTCTCCCCAACCGGGGACCCGAAGCTATCAACCTTTCTTGGCGTCATGAAAGCTTTGGGGCTCAAACTGGCCCCGCGGGCGGCGTAATTGAGGGCGCAGAACTTAGGACTCACGCTGCGTGAACCCGCTCAACGGCCAACCGCAGCCCCATCACTTTGAGAATCGCCGAAAGGCTGCGCAGTTCCGGGTTTCCCAGCTCAGAGAGTGTGCGGTAAAGCTGCGTGGGGTTCAGATTGGCTTTTTCCGCCACGCTCTGCACACCGCCAAAGGCTTTGGTCATCTGCCGCAGTGCAATCAGCAGTTCTCCCTGTTCCCCGTCTTCGAGAATGCTGTTCAGCAGATCCAGGGTGTAAGCAGGATCTTCCTTGAACTCTTCCGCCATGGCTTCGTCATGGTTTCTGTCTCTCATTGCACTCGTCCCTGGGTTCAATCGTCTCCCACCCTAGCCGTAAAAACAAGTGCGCGGACAGGGTAGGGCACCCAAGTTTTTGGGTGAATCGAAACACCGCCAGATTGCACCATCCCCCTGGACTTCGCAGTCCCTAGTCCCTCAGTCCCTTAGTCCCTGCCCTTGCGTTCTGTTCCTTCAGCCACTGATAGAGCGGCGCGAAGTAGTCGAGCATGGGCTGGGCGTCCAAGTGGTCGCTGCCCGTCATCTGCTTGAGGGTCTGCTGCCAGGGTTGGGATTGCCCCGCGGCGAGCATCGTGTACAGCTTGTCTCCCGCCGCCTTCGATCCATAGAAGCTGCACCGGTTCAGCGCTCCCCTGTAGCCCGAGGCGTCGCACATCGCCTTGTAGAACTGGAATTGGTAGATGCGCGCTAAAAAGTAGCGGATGTAGGGAACGTTGGTGGGCACATGGTTCTTGGCCCCGGCGTCGAAGTCGGCTTCGGTGCGCTCCACCGGCGGCGCAATCCCCTGATATTTGGCGCGCAGCGCCCACCATGCCTTGTTGTAGTCGGCGGGCTTGATCTCGCCACTGAAAACCTGCCAGCGCCACTTGTCCAGCGCGATGGCGAAGGGCAAAAAGGCAACCTTGTCCAGCGCCGTCTGCAATTGCAAGGGAATGTCGGCTGCGGCCGGCGGTTCACTTTGCGCCAGCCCCAGCTTCTTCAGGTAAGCGGGGGTAATGGAAAGCGCGATGGAGTCTCCAATAGCCTCGTGAAATCCATCATTGGCCCCATTGCGGAAGAGGAACGGCTGCCGGTCGTAGGCGCGCTGATAGTAGTTGTGGCCCAGTTCGTGATGCACGGTGGTGAAGTACTCGGCATCCACATCGATGCACATCTTCACCCGCAGATCATCGACCTGATCGATATCCCAGGCCGAAGCGTGGCAGACCACCTCGCGGTCGCGGGGATGAACGAACTGCGCGCGCTCCCAAAAGGTCTTGGGCAACGGCGGCAGTCCCAAAGACACAAAGAAATCTTCGCCGTAGTGGACCATATCGCGGCCAGCGGCCAGTTTGGCGTTGTAGCCGGCATCGGAACTGAGATCGGCGCCAGCAACAAAGGCAGGTGCGGCAGCCGGATCTTTTTCGGCAATCTGCTTCTTCAGCGCCGCTTCCAGATCGAGCGGCTTGAACTGCGCTAGCGCGGGATCGGTGGGTGCGACGACATCGTAGATGTTGCCCCACTCCTGCGACCACATATTGCCCAGCAACTGCGCCGGAATCAGTCCATCGGGACGGTCGGCAGCCTTGCCGTACTTGGCGATCAGGCGGTTACGGACGTAGGTGTGCAGTTCGCGATAAAGCGGCTCCAGTTGCGTCCAGGTACGCTCGATCTCGGCGGAAAACTGATCGGGCGTCATGTCGTAGCCGGCGCGCCACAGGTCGCCGGTATCGCGGTAACCCAGCTCTTTTGCGCCTATATTCTGCAATTCCATGAAACGGGCGTACTTCTCCCGCATGGGAGCGCCCACGGCGTGCCAGCCCACCCACAGCCGGGTTAACTCCTCGGGATCACGCGACTTGGCCATAATGCTGCTGATCTCGTCGATGCCAATACATTTGGTCGAAGGCCTGGAATTCACCATCTCTCCCAGGTCGACAGTTTCTGGCAGGCAGTACTTGCCCTTGCCATACATGCCAGTTAACTCCGCCGCCAGCGCAGTCTGCTCGGCGAGTAGCTTGGAATCCTTGGGAGCGGCGGGCGCATTCACCTGCAAGAGCATCATCTGACGGCGCAGGTCAACGGGCAGAGTGAGAGTGTCAAAGCGATGGCTCTCGGCGACCAGTTCCAGTGTGCGCGCATCCTGAATCTCGTTGAGCAGCGCCGAGGTGGATTCGGTGTCGACGGTGATATTGGTCTCTGCCGTCCACTGTGCATGAGATGCGTCGGTGGCCAACTTGAGCAATTCGGCATTGGCGCGGTCAAGAAACCCCTGCGCCTCGGCCACCGTGAGCGGCGCGGCAGGGATGGCCGATTGTGCTCCTGCAAACGAGGAAGCCGCAACCAGAGTTAGCGAAAGAATTAAAACAGAAATACGCATTGCGGGAGTATAAACCCAAAACCAAGGGTGGTTGCAGAGTAAGTCGCAGAAACTTCGCTACTCTCCCCGGTCTTAAATAAATAACCGGAGAGAGTCGAGATCAGGAAAATCTGCGCGGAGCCGTTGCGTCCCACACCACCGCATCGACGTAGAACTGAGTTAGCCGCTGCTGGTTCAACTCATGAGCTTTAGCCAGTGCGCAACAAACAGGAACATCGTTCTTCTCGTGGCTTTCAATCCATGACAACAGAGCGCGCTCGTCGGTGTCTTTGCCCAGCAAAGCCTCGCGAATCTCGGCGCGCAGCGGCAGTTCGGGAGCAAGCGTCTCCATGGTGTGGCGCAGCATGGCCGGCAGCAGGCTAAACATCCCCAGCATGTACTGCTCGGCGGGGTCCAGCCCTTTATGTGGGGCAGACAACTCGCAGAAGCGGGCGCGAACCAAAGCCATGTGTAACAACTCATCGGGCTGACCATTGTTCATCTCACCCAGAATGGCCAGATTGGCAATGCGCCGGAAGGTTTTCTCACCCAGCAGCATGATCGCCGACTCGATGGAAGTGACCTCCTGGCGAACGGCACACATCGGAGAGTTCACCAAGCGCAGAAGGCGATAGACCAGAGCAGCGTCCCGCAACACCACGGGACCGATCTTTTTCAGATCCAGCGGCTCTTTCTGCAAGTGCCGCAGCATGTCCAACTGCAACATCCGGTTCGCCGGAATTCGCGTACCGTGCAGCAGTTCGGGGTGGCAGAAGTAGAAGCCCTGAAAGAAGGTAAAACCCTCCTTTTGGGCAATCTGATACTCCTCGGTCGTGTCGATCTTCTCGGCCACCAGAGAGATGGAAGACCCCTTCACCATCTGGCGCATGCGCTGACGAGCGGCAACGTCGAGCCGGCTGAAGTCGGTCTTGATGTACTCCAACAGTTCCAGCAGAGGATGGGGCTCGGCCGTTCCGGTGCAGTCCACCAGTGCCAGCCAAAAGCCGGCTTCCTTCAACTCACGACAGGCAGCTTCCAGTTCAGGGGTAACTTCGAGGCTTTCCGGGATCTCCAGAACCGTCTGATCGGGCGGCAACACCGAAACCCAGCGCTCGGTCAGCGCCTCGGCAGTGCAGCGCACAAACGCAGGCAGTCCGCCAGTGAGCCGTTCGACTCCAAACAGCACAATGTTGTCCAGAACGGCGCGGGAGGCCAGGATTTCATTCCCATCTGTTTCAGCATCCGCATGGAAGAGCAGTTCGTAGCCGTAAACCACGCCACCCGGATCGAGGATCGGCTGGCGCGCGATTGAATGCATCTCCTCTGACCACTTTTGTGGCAGGGAGGCGAGATCGGATGCTTGGGAATTGCTCATAGCAGTATAAAAACTCTTTCTCCTGCTATTTTATCGGTTGAACCAAGGATGTGCGGGAGCGTTACTAAGGTTTTCGGAGAACTGGGACTGTGGGGCTAGGGACTGAGGAACTGAGGGATCAGGGAACAGGGAACGGGGCCAGTTGTCCGGCGCATAGACTGCCCATTCGTCCTTAGAGCCTATCCGCAAATAGTGACAATCTTGATTCGTTCTATCAAATCAGCTTCGTCAACGGAATACGTGTCGGCGATGCTTGATTTGTATGGCACAAATCAAGTCATGGACTGTCTCTGACGCA
>Ga0302267_10000029_pt1 | contig 157837 bp, 129 predicted proteins | sample III_Bog_E1_3_FD_194555 | JGI IMG/M metagenome (GOLD analysis project Ga0302267, IMG submission 194555) | Peat permafrost microbial communities from Stordalen Mire near Abisko, Sweden - III_Bog_E1_3 | ecosystem: Environmental > Terrestrial > Soil > Wetlands > Peat | place: Sweden: Abisko... | reverse complement strand
TTCCCACCTTCCCACAGGCACGACTACGGCGGGCAGATGAGTCAAAAACAACCCCCCAAAACCGGACCAATGTGTAAACCATCTGCCCGGTCTGAAATGTAAAGGAAGTGCCCGGCTGGACACGGCCGAAAAGAAACGACGGGCTTTAGCCCCTGAGGGACGCTTTTCGGCATTTTCGACTTTCACCACAGGCTGCTAAAGTGGGATATCTATAGCTACAGGTTTTTATTGTCCTTTATAGCTTCGTTACTTGCTTAAAAGTATCTCCGTGCCCCATCCTTGCGACGTGTTTCTGTCGCAAGGGAGGGAAAGCAAAAATACCCGGACGACCCTAACAAGAGAATCCATTCCCCCACTGGCAACTTGGGGTGCTGCCTTTGCTGGCCAAATCGTCCAGCCAGCGGGCGAGAGCGTTTTCGCTGTCTTTCTCTGCATTCCGTGACGTCGTGAGCCACACCAGCATTTTGGGCGACATCACTCTCTGGAAAGCATCCGGCTTCTCCGGCATTCCCATCTGTCCCGGCGGCGCAGCCGCAGCAAACCACAGCGAAGGAATCCGCAACCGCGCCGCTGGCGCGCTCAGTTCGAACCGGTCGCTGACCAGCGCCTGCGCCGGGACCAGCCTTGCGCGGGAGTCATTGAAAATGGCATTGGCCGCCCCTTCGACCGGCTGGCGAAGCACCACCCCGGCCAGTTCGGGGTGCGCGGCGGCCATCTCCAGCGCCAGGTTGGCGCCCAGCTCCCTGCCGTCCAGAAGGATGGTGCTGGCGGCAAGGTGCCGGGTTCCAGTCAGGTATTGGAGCGCCCACTCGGCGTCTTCGCGCCAGTGCGCCTCGCTGGGGTGAGCGGACTGGCTCTGCCCGTAGCCGCGATAGTCGAAGGCCAGCACGTTCGCGCCCGCGGAGTGCAGCGCCGCCACGGCATCCACCGCGTCGCTCAGGTTGCCATCCTGGCTGTGCAGGTAAAGCACCGTATAGCGGCTCCGGCGGCTTGCCGGGTCGGCCGCAATCCACCAGCCCTTCAGCCGCGGCTCGCCGCCCGCGGTGGTGGCGAACCCGACCGAGTCGAAGCCCAGCCCCACACTGGCCGGCGTGCGCGTGATGGCCGCCGCGGGGTGGTAGAGCAACTGCCAGCTCCCCTGCCAGAAGAGCAGGCACAGCGTGCCCCAGGAGCAGAGCGCGGCGGCTACCAGGGCCAGGCCGGCCCCGGCCAGCAGCCACCGGCCTGAAACGGTGGGCGGCGGCGTCGTCGGCGGGCGCCAGCCGTCCAGCGCCCGTTCATAAGCGGCGACGGGTGGCCGTGCGGCGGGCTTGGATGGAGCTTTCTTGCGGACCATTGGCGTCCTCCCTGGTGTGCCGCCCGAGGCAGCGGCCCAATTCTACCCCAACCGCCCGGCCGCATCTTGAACCCCCGGTTTCCTGTTCAGGGTGATTGCATGAACGGTTGAGCGGTTTTCGCTCCCGTAGGGAGCCGTTGAAAATAGCCCATGGGTGAAGCGTAGCGGAACCCTGGGTAGGATGTAGACAGAACTGATTCCGCCCCGTAGGGGCGGAGCGAGGGCTAAATCTGGCCGATTGCGAAGGTTTCTTCGCCGCTTGGTTTCGCACCGCCCTTACGGGGCGGAAACTCCTGGCGCTATGCTCACCCAGGGTTGCACCCTGGGCCATTTTCGCTACCTCCCTCCGGGAGGAATGTATGCAATAGCCTCCATGTAATTGCCCTGGTTTCCTGTTCGTTGAGGGTGGGCTGGCCGGGCTGACACGCACCGCGAAAATGTTCTATATTCCCCTTTGCCATGACATTTAGAAATCGTTGTCTTGCTATCTCCCTGCCGGCCATTGCCGGTCTGCTTTTTTGTCTCCCCGCGGCTCCCGCGCAAAGCGCGCCCGCGGCCAAGCCCACTGTCGCCGAGGCTCTGGCCTTCATCGCCAGCGCCGAAAAAGAACTCAACGCTATCAGCATCGACGTGAACCGCGCCCAGTGGGTAGAAGAAACCTACATCACCGACGACACGGTCACTCTGCTGGGCCAGGCCGAGGATCGCATGATTGCCCGCCAGACCGCGCTCATCGGCGAGGCGCGCCGCTTTGACGGCCTCACCCTGCCGCCCGATGCGGCCCGCAAGCTGATGCTGCTCAAGTTGAGCGAGGGCCTGCCCGCGCCCGCCGATCCCACCCTGCGCGCCGAGGCTACGCAGAAGGCCGCCGAACTGGACGCCGCCTACGGCCGCGGCAAGTATTGCCCCGATGCCGATCCCGACCACTGCCTGGGCATCGACGAGATCGGCGTCAAGATGGCCCATAACCGCGATCCCAGGGAGCTGGCGGCGCTGTGGGCCGGCTGGCATGCCGTGGGCGCGCCCATGCGCCCGGACTATGTCCGCCTGGCCCAGCTCACCAACCAGGGCGCGCGCGAGCTGGGCTATGCCGATACCGGCGCCCTGTGGCGCTCCCAGTACGACATGACCCCGGACGAGTTCCAGGCCGAGATCGAGCGCCTGTGGACCCAGGTTGAGCCGCTCTACCTCGAACTGCATACCTACGTTCGCCACAAGCTGATCGAAAAGTACGGCGATGCCGCCCGCCGGCCGGACGGCATGATCCCCGCCCATCTTTTAGGAAATCCATGGGCGCAGGAGTGGGGCAACATTTACGACGTGGTTGCGCCGCCCGCCAGTCCCTTGCCCTACGATCTGGGCGCCATCCTCAAGGCGCGCAACACTGACTCGGCCCACCTGGTGCGCTATGGCGAGGGCTTCTACAAGTCGCTGGGCTTTGACCCGCTGCCCGACACCTTCTGGAAGCGCTCCATGCTCTCCCATCCCCGCGACCGCGACGTGGTCTGCCACGCCAGCGCCTGGGACATCGACAATGTGCGCGACGTGCGCATCAAGGCCTGCTTCCAGCCCACGTCGGACGATTTCGTTACGGTGCACCACGAACTGGGCCACAACTACTACCAGATGGCCTATCGCAACCAGCCCTACTTCTTCCGCGATGGCGCCAACGACGGCTTTCACGAAGCCATCGGCGACGCCATCGCCCTGAACGTCACCCCGGACTACCTCAAGAAGCTGCGCCTCATCGACCAGATTCCGCCGCCCAGCGCCGACATTCCGCTGCTGCTGCACACGGCTCTGGACAAGATCGCCTTCCTGCCCTTCGGCCTGCTCATCGACAAGTGGCGCTGGCAGGTCTACTCCGGCCAGGTCACGCCGGAGCACTACAACAGCGCCTGGTGGGCTTTGCGCGAAAAGTATCAGGGCATCGCCCCGCCGGTGGCCCGCACTGAGGCCGACTTCGACCCCGGCGCCAAATACCACATCCCCGCCAACGTGCCCTATATGCGCTACTTCCTGGCCCGCGTCTACCAGTTCCAGTTCTACCGCGCCATGTGCCAGGCGGCGGGCTACCAGGGCCCGCTCAACCGCTGCTCGGTCTACGGCTCCAAGCAAGCCGGCGCGCGCCTGAACGCGATGCTGGAGTTGGGCCGCTCCAAGCCTTGGCCGGAGGCGCTGAAGGCGATGACCGGAACCGACCAGGCCGACGCCTCCGCGATCATCGAATACTTCCAGCCGCTGCTCGTCTGGCTCAAGGAGCAGAACAAGGGCGAAAAGGAAGGCTGGACGCTGCCCGCGGACCCGCTGAAGTAGTTCACATCGTTCTACGAATGGGCGCCCCATGTCAGGATTTTATGACTTGGGGCGGGTGCCCTGGGTGGCGCGTGCCCCCGGTCTCAATGACTCTTCCAAACCACACTGAGGGTGCCCCCGGTCCCTCGCCTTTGGGGACCGGGGGGAGGCACATTTTCCCGTCAATTGATGCGCAAGCGGAGTATTCTTGCCGCATGAAAGGCGCGCGCATCCGGTATCAGCAAACGGGGGAGTTCCACTTCCTCACCTTCAGTTGTTATCGCCGTCGTCCTTACCTGTCCACGGTCGCGGCCATGGAGATTTTTGAAGATGCGCTGGAGCGCGTCCGCCTGCGCTATCTCGTCGCGGTTGGCAGGTGGCCCACTCATCACAGCATCAAGGACTGTGCCCCGTTCATCGCGGCCTTATCGCGATGAGCGGGTTTTCGGGCAAGGCGGATGGCGGGTGCCCCATCCTTCGCGCACTTTGCGAAGGGTGGGCGAGGCGGGTGGCCCCGGTCCTGGCGATCTCTTCAAACCAAGTTGAGGGTGCCCCGGTCCCTCGCTTTTGGGGACCGGGGAGGAGGAGTCGAACTGCCGGTAGCGCATCCACTCGGGCAGTTGGCCGGTGGCCCAGGTCCCATGTAGTCCACTAACCCAGAACTGGACGCCCCAGGTCCGGATTTTCGGACCTGGGAGGGATCGCCTGACAGACGTACCCTCTCTTCGCCCGCAGGATTCGTTCGTTACCAGCACTGCGGTGAGATGCACGTTCTCCCCCTCAGTGGTTGCCGCCGTCTTGCCTGTCTGGGTGGTGCGGAAGCGCGCAGCCTCCTCGCATGAAAAGGCGCGGCGATTCTCCGGAGGGCGCGCTCCGCGCCGGGCCGCACTGTCGGCTTGCATCGATACTGTCCTTCATCGGCACAGATTGCAGAGAACCGTGCTTCTTGCCGAAATGAAGGATGGCAGGGGGAGGCGTCTTTGAGCGGGAAGACCGCATGTCCGCGGAATTCCCGATGCAGGTACTGTGCAGCCGGATCGTTGAGCGGAAGCAGACAGCAGATGCCAGAAGCAGGAACACGCAAGGCGCGACTGGAGAGAGTGAATGCCACTTCGGGTCAAATTTCTGATTGCGGTCACACTTGCCGGCGCCGCGGGTTCTCTGGCGCTGATTTCCGGGCCACATCCTCATGATTGGGTGCGGTTTGCCGTTTATCTGGCGGTGATTCTGCTCAGCGCCGAGATGAAAGTCGCCATGCCCAAGGGCGACGGCACAATGTCGGTCAATTTCCCCTTCATTCTGCTCGGCATCCTCCAGCTTTCGCCCTTGCAGGCCGTGGCGCTGGCAGCCGCATCGGTTTTCGCGCAGTGCCGCATTCACGTTCTGAAGCCCTTCACCTTGGCGCAGGTGGCGTTCAATCTCGGCAGCGTGGTTGTTTCCACCGCGCTCGCCTGCCTTGTCTTCGGGTCTTCTACCCTCCGCGGTCTTGAGTTGGCCCCGGCCCTGGCGCTGGCTGCGACTGTTTACTTCCTGACGAATACGATTCCCGTAGCCATGGCGATTGGCTGGACGAACGGGGAGAGCGCCTTCGGCCTTTGGCGGCGCCGCTATCCCTGGTTCCTGCCTTTCTACCTGGTGGGAGCCTTCTTCGCGGCCATCGTTCATCTGATCAGCATTCAATTCGGTTGGATGACTTCACTGCTCATTATTCCGACGGTCTACACCATGCATCGCGCCTATCGTGCGCAGATTGCCTCCATGCTGGCCCGGCAAAGGCACCTGGAGGAGATCAAGGCGGTGCACCTGCGCACCATCGAGGCGCTCGGCCTGGCCATCGAGGCCAAGGATCAGGGCACCCACGACCACCTCCTTCGAGTGCGCGTCTACGTGGGGGAAATTGGCCGACTCATGGGTCAGAACGAAATGCAGTTGCAGGCGTTGCTGACTGCGTCGTTCCTGCACGATATCGGCAAGCTTGCGGTTCCGGAGCACATCATCAACAAGCCGGGCAGGCTTACGCCTGAAGAGTTCGACAAGATGAAGATCCATCCTGTGGTGGGAGCAGACATTCTTGAGCGCATCCGATTCCCTTATCCAGTGACGCCCATCGTGCGCTCGCACCATGAGTCCTGGGACGGCAGCGGCTATCCAGATGGGCTGAAAGGGGAGGAAATTCCCGTGGGAGCGCGCATTCTGAAAGTCGTGGACTGTTTCGACGCCCTGTCGTCGAACCGGCCCTATCGGCGGGCTCTCCCGATGGATGAGGCTTTGGCCTACATCAAGCACAAGGCCGGCATCGAGTTCGATCCGGAGGTCACTGCCGTTCTGGAGGACCATTACCTCGAACTGGAACGGCTGGCGCAAGACGACATCAAGTCGGTTGCCCCCCTGGAGACTTCGCCCCTGATCCGGCGGGGCGCGGCGCCAGGCGCCGGATTCGAGCAGTACAACGTCACCGGCGCGGTGACAGAGGAATCCGACAGTGGTTGCGGAGTTCAGCCTGTTTCTGCTGGCCTGCTCTGCCCTCAGGATGCTTTCAATCTGATTGCCGCTGCCACAACCGAGGCGCAAGCCGTCGGCCAGATGACCAGTATGCTCGAAGACTTGTCCGGCTCCGATGGGTGTGCCGCGGCCCTTTCGTTCAGCCTCCGCCAGTGGATGGATTTCGATTGCCTGGCCATTTACATCAAGGAGGGCGATCGGCTCTTCACGCACTACAAGGACGGAGTCGCCGCGCACTCGTTTTCGGCGGCGCAGATTGCAGTGGGCGACGGCCTTTCCGGCTGGGTTGCCGATAGTGGAAAATCCATTGTCAACGGGAACCCCGAAGTGGAGCCCAACTACGTGGCCAAGCGCGGCTCTCCAGGGCAGATGCGCTCCGCTCTCTCTCTTCCACTTTGCGAGCCCGCGGGGGGAAGATTCGGCGTGCTGACGCTCTATTCAAGCAAAGCGGATGCCTTCTCAAAGGACCATCTTCGCATCCTGCTGGCCGTGGAGCCCAAGCTGTCGCGCGCACTGCACGAAGGCGGCGACAGTCTCCTGCACGCTGAAAAGCTGCCCGCCCGGCATGCAGGCAGCGATGTGCGAGAAAGCGCACCCTCTACGCTGATGGAAGCATGATGGACCGCCTCGCGGCCAGCGCGAGGCGCGGGCGTTCCGCAGATTGAGCCGGCGAGCCATCCCCCACCTTCTTTCCTGTCGCCCACCCTTCCCGCACACCGGCGAGTTCCACTGTCCCATATCAGTACAGACAACGGCTCCCCCCCTGCCGGATTCCGCGCGATCCTCAACAATCTAGAGTCGAAATGCTCCACAAGCATAAGGCAAATCGAATGCATTACCTCGGTCATTACAGAGAACAAAGATCGCTCCGATGAAGAGTCTATGCAGAGGCGCCAACGCTGAAGATCCTGGACGATTCGAAATGGCGCACGAGGAGAAGCACAATGAAAGGCGAACAGCAAAAGGACGCAGCGTGGGAGAGGGCAACCCTCCTCCCTGGTTCCTTCTCCGCGGCAAGAATGGCGAATCGCGCGGTCCGCATCCTGACCGTCAGCTTGGCGCTTGCGTCGCTGGTCCCGGTGGTGCTGCTGGCACAGACCCCGCGCCCGGCGCATCGCAAGATATCTCCGGATGCGTCCGCTCCTTCGCCGTCGAGGGTGCAGGTGATCATCCAGTACAAGCAGGAACCCGGCCAGGACCAGGAGGACGCCATCGCGCTCTCTGGCGGAACTCTTCTGCGCAAGCTCCACTCGATTCACGCGCACGCCGCCACTGTGCCTCAATCCCAACTGGAGAAACTTGCCGCCGATCCCAATGTGCGCTATATCTCCCTCGATCGCCCGCTGGCGGCGCGGGCAACGACAATGACCGGCGCGGAGTACACCACCGAGCCCATCAACGCCCCGCAGGTGTGGGCGCAGGGATACAACGGCACGGGAATTGGCGTAGCGGTGATCGATAGCGGAATACAGAACCACCCGGACCTTCAAGGGGGGCTGGGCTGGCAACAGCCGGCGCTCAGGTTCAGCGGTGGCACCCCCACGGCCCTGCAAGCGGGCACACGGGGGCCCGGCCGCGTGGTCTGGGAGCAGAATTTCGTGCCCAACGGCGGGGGCAATGTGAACTCGAATGCGGGGGACTCCTTCGGCCATGGGACCCATGTGGCCGGCCTGATTGGCGGCAACGGAAGCCAATCGACTGGGCTGCTCTTCTATCGCACCTTCAAGGGCGCGGCGCCCAATGTCAATCTGATCGATCTTCGCGCGCTGGATGCCAACGGAGCCGGCACCGACTCGCAGGTCATTGCCGCCATCGAGCAGGCGATTGCTCTGAAGAGCTACTTCAACATTCGTGTCATCAACCTGTCGCTGGGGCGGCCGATCTGGGAGAGCTATACGCTCGATCCCCTTTGCCAGGCCGTCGAACAGGCATGGAAGGCCGGTATCGTGGTGGTCGTCGCCGCGGGCAACAACGGCCGCGACCTTAACCTCAACGCAGAAGGCTATGGAACCACAGAAGCTCCGGGAAACGACCCATACGTGATCACCGTGGGCGCGATGAACACCATGGAAACCGCTTCGATCAAGGACGATATCATCGCGAGTTACAGCTCCAAGGGACCGTCTTTCATCGACCACATCGCCAAGCCGGACATTGTTGCTCCCGGCAACCTGGTGACGAGTCTCGAGTTTGGCGGGGATCCGCTGGCGAAGGAAAATCCATCCTTCATTACCCCGTACGGTTTTTACATGCTGCTGGGCTCGCAGACCCTGGCATCCAACCAGTACTTCCCGCTGAGCGGCACCAGCATGGCCGCTGGCGTAGCGAGCGGAGCAGTCGCACTGCTCTTGCAGGCGGAGCCGCAACTGACGCCGGATCAGGTGAAGGCCGAACTGATGCGCACGGCAGACAAGAGCTATTTTCCGCAGGTCAGCAGCGTGACCGATCGCGCCACCGGCATCGTCTACTGGGCAAACTACGACGCCTTCACCATCGGCGCCGGCTACCTGGACATCAATGCCGCGTTGAGCGATGTTCAGAGCGGCACGGTGGTGCCGGCTGGAACGGCCATGTCGCCGGTAGCGGTCTACGACCCGCAAACCGGCTCCACCACGCTCGATACCGACCAGACAGCGCTTTGGGGAGCAACGGCGCTGTGGGGCGCCTCCAACGTCTACGGAGCGAACGCGTTCGTCGACGGCCAGACGGCGCTGTGGGGAGCAACGGCGCTGTGGGGCGCGGACGATCCCCAGGGTTTCACCGCCCTTTGGGGAGCAACGGCGCTGTGGGGCGCAGGAACTCCAGAGGCCGCGACCGCCCTGTGGGGCGCGGACACGGTCAATGGCCAAACTGCCCTATGGGGTGCGGACGTTAACGTAACCTATCCGTTTTGACGATTGAAGAAGCGCGTGGACCTCGAAGCCCTGGTTGGCGTGGGCGTAGCGTGCCTGCTCCTTCGCCGCCCGCAGCGTAGGATCACGTGAACGGCGAATGTTGCAGGCAATCACTCGGCCAAGTTGTTAACAGCCTGTCGTGAGAATCAGGTGTTGAAAGGGCACGGCTTCAGCCGTGCCGTAAATGGCTGATAGGAACGACGGGCTTTAGCCCCTGAGGGATGGTTCTTGCCATTCTCGACTTTCACCACTGTCCATCGTGGTCTCCTCCCGCTGCATTGGGAGATGCCGGCGCGACTACTCCCTGCGCGCGTGCACTATATATCGCTCCGGGGCTGCACCGATGAAGTGGAATGGAAAGCAGGTTACAAGCGTGAGGGAGGAACCGGCCGAGGCGGACAGGACTGCGCCGTCGCCAGGAGCCACGATCTGTATCCAATCGACTGCGTAGCGCGAAAGGCCGGTTGCGGTCTGAATCTGAATCTCGTCGCTGGCGCGAATGTCCTTCAGGGCGCGGAAGTATGTATCGCGATGCCCCGCGATTCCAATGTTCCCGGCCTCTCCGGGAAGAGCCGTACCGTCGATATGTCCAACACCGAGTCGCAGTGTCTGCGCTGTGGTCCCCTCCAGAATGGCCACCGTCATCCCCAGCCTCGGAATCTCAATACGGCCCAGGACATCGCCTTCTCTGGCCGCGGCCCGAGGCAGGCTCACTTCGTGCAACTCCTGCGCATCGATCTGCGTATCCAGAGTATTGGCTGCGGCTTGCTGGTAGAACCTTGCGTAAAGAAGAGTCAGCGCAACATAAGTAACCGCAAGAGCGCCGGTGATGAAAAAGAATCGCCGCGTCCAGCGAAGGAACAGATGCCTCCGCGTTGCGAACCCCTGCTGGTCAGTTTCGGGTATCATGGCCGGGCCCCTTTGCTGCCGCTGTCGGGTTCGGCCAGTGGCACGGAGTATCCGGCCCTGGTGCGGACCGACAAGCGCCCACGGCCGGGCGCGCTTGCCTTTACCTCGATGGTCCGGTATTTCCCGTCTTGCGGTGCAATCTTGGGAACATAGGTCAAGGTGTATTGATTTCGAATGTCGCGAGCGATCCCTTCGCATATTGAAGCGATCTCACTGGATGATTCCGGAAAGAATGCCTCGCCGCCTGTCTCCCGTGCAAACCGCCACAGCACACCGGGCTTCTGATCGCCGTCCCGTTCATCGAAGATGCCGATCGCGTAGATGATCGCGGCAGACTGCTTGGCCATGCCCAACACCTGCGCCAGGCTGTGCTTGCTGGCGTTGTCGCCGCCGTCGCTGATCAGGATCAGCACTTTCTTGTCGCGGTTTCCCAGCTTGAGACGCTCAAGGCCGGCGGCGATCCCGTCGTACATCGAGGTCTCGCCGATCGCGCTGATTCCGAAGAGGGCCTCTTCCAGTTGTTCCCGCTGATCTGTAAACAGAATGTTCGCCGGCAGGCCAAAGGACACGCGGTCGTTGAAGTTGACCACAAACATCTGGTCCTGCGGATTGCTCGATCGCGCAAATGCCAGTGCTGCGGCAATCACATCGTTGCGCTTCGGACCCATGCTCCCGCTGTTATCCACCAGGATGCCGGCCGTGACGGGGATATCCTCGTGGCTGAATTGCTCGATCTGTTGCGGCACCCCATCCTCGTAAATTCTGAAATCGTCTTTGCCCAGGCCGGATACAAGCGCATTGTGGCGATCCAGAACGGTTGCGCTCAGGACCACCATGTCGGCATTCAGTTGCAGGGTGTACTCGTCGCCAGAGCCGCTCTGTGAGGGATGCGATCCCTGTGCCCCGGAAACACAGGGCGCAAGCATCAGGCCAATCAAAGCAAGCAGACACCGGTACGTCACCGTGTTGTACTCTGACCTGCGCATTCGAGCGGTAGGGAGCCATGAGGCTTGCCTGCCCGCTGCTCGATGCACTCGTCTTGTGGATGCGCTCATCCTGGTCATACGTCCAGTCTTTCAATCAGTTCTCAGCAGTTTGCCCTGCCAGCAGGCATATGCGACAAAAAAGAATGGAGGCGATACGCGTGTACCGCCTCCTTTGACCCATGGTTCCTTGTTACGCGAGAGATCGGGCGCTCTCTCCAGATTGCATTAGACAGAGTGCTTCAAGAGACCCGAGACAACAAAGCCGCTGCCCAGCGTAAGCAGACCAAGCAATCCAATCAGGGGAAGATAGCTGGCTGTCTTGGGCAAAGAAGCCACAAGCACGGGTTGCGGTGCAACCGGCTCTGGGGGAGCCTCCACAACCTGGGCCGTGTCAACCGTCTCTCCGCTCGGGCTAACTGCCTCAACCGGAGCCGATGCCAATGTCTCAGCGGGCGCGGCCGCCATTACGACCGGCGTTGAAAGGACGTTTTCATTGGATTCCTTGGCTAATTGGATGGCCTTGGACTTTTCATAGACAAACTGATCGCCCCATTCACGGCCGGGATAGAACCATGCCTTCAAGGCCTCAGGCTCTCCGGCGGGCCGCTCGTGAAAAGTGATTACCGTTTTGTCGGTAGCCTTCAACCGAAAATTGGGAATTGCCAGAATGGTGGTGTACACATGGTTTCCGTCCTCGCTCAGGATTTGCACGATGTGCCGGTCCGAGGGTGAGTCCAGAACCTTGAAAATGTAAGTGCCCGCGGGCAAAACCTGGGCGCCGACGCCCGGAACTTCAACCGGTCCGCTGAAGGTAACAACAGTCTTTCTGTTCAACTCGTCCGCCTTTGCTTTGGGCGCAACGAGAAGACAGAGCACGGTAAGGCTCAGTCCAATTCCTAATCCTTTGAGCAACTTCATTTGTCTCCGCTCTTCTCTCCGACTCACTGGCACGGCGGTTATGATGCGATCTCTTTATGTTGTCGGCTTCACGAGAGATTGCACGCCGGAAAATCCGGCTGCCTGGGGTCCGTGGCGTGTCATTCAAGATCCAGTGTTGCGCAGATGAATCTTGATTGCTGGCCAATATTGACCGCCGTCCGGCCATCGCCAGGATTCATCGACTGCGCCGTGACCATCAGGAGATGCGGAGGCGGGCGAAGATCGGAATCTTGACCACGTCCAGCAGCGCACCGAAGGCGACCGCTGCGGCAAACTCACACATGATGACTGTGACGGGCAAGGGCGCCATCGCAATTCCGAGCACTGCGAGCGTCGAGATGATGAGCACATCGGCAACAGAAGACAGCACGAGCCAAACGCTGGGGCGCAATCCCCACAGACGTTGCCGTCCGCGAATGACATAGGTGGTGGCCTGGCTGCCAAACACAATACCGAGCACAGATACGGTTCTGAGCGCATCGATTCCGAGATGCATCTCGAATTTCCCGTAGGCCAGGAGTGCGGTTGAGAATGCAAGAAAGCACATTCCCATCATGACGCCTGCGCTTGTAATTCTTCCGATTTGCCAGGAGTTGGGCATCTTCGACGGCCGCACCCTGTCAGTGGTTAATGACATCGCGAGGAAGTCGCCGGTAATCATGACAATGACCATCAGCATCGGCGTCAGGACCGCATGTCCTGTCAGGACAAGGCCGACCGCCAGCAGGAGTACCTGCAATATCTTTTTCATTACCGAGTTCAGCGTGTAGGTGAGGATGCGCTGAAACGTGATTCGGCCCTCTTTTACAGCGGAGACAATGCCCCCCAGGCCGGCTTCGGTCAATACCACGCCCGCCGCCGATTTCGCCACATCGGTTGCAGTGGAGACGGCAATGCCGATCTGGGCCTGGCGCAGGGCAGGCGCGTCATTGGCGCCATCCCCGCACATGCCCACCGTGTCTCCGTCCTTCTGGAAGGCTTTGACCAGGTCGTATTTTCCTTCCGGAAGAACGCCTGCGAAGACGGAGAAATCGTTTGGCTTGAGAGCAGCGGGGAGCTTTCCGGGTGGGCAGACGGCGCCGTTCAATCCCACCGCATGTGCGACGATTGCCGCTGTAACCGGGGCATCTCCTGTAACCATGACCACGCGCACACCGAGCGAATGCAACTCCGAGATGAGGGAGACCGAGTCGGTGCGTGGCGGGTCGCTGAGGGCGATCAATCCAAGGATCTGCACGGCTGCCGGGGGACCCGCGGCAACTGCCAGAACTCTGAAGCCTTGCTTCTCGAGATCGTCAACGATCGCCGCCGCTGCCGGAGAGGGAGCAGTGAGGGCGGCGACCGCGGTGAACGCACCTTTGATGATTCGTTCCGAGCCACCCTTTGCATCTGTCGCAGTTGCTTCGGAGGTTTTCCTGACCGGGTCGAAGGGCAAAAATGTTGCCAGCTTTGGCAAGTCGGCAGCCGGCTTGTGCGCGGCTTCAAGGCGAATCGCAGCATCGACGGGATCCTGACCGCCTTCAGAACTGGCCAGGGCCGCCATGCCCAGAACGTGCGATTCGTCGAGGCCCGGCATGGGGCGAACGCTGGTAACTGAAAGCTCATTGCGGGTCAGAGTTCCGGTCTTGTCCGAGCAGAGAACATCGATGGATGCGGCTTCGTCAACGGCTGAAAGCCGCGTCGGCAGAACCCCGAGTTTCGCCAGCGCACGAGCTCCTACTGCGGCGGCAAGAGTGAATGTTGCGGGCAGCGCCACGGGGATGGCCGCGAGAACCGACGTGAGCAACAGGGGAACAATCTCACTCCACGGCATGGCATGGGTGTATGCGTAGGCCCCCATGGCGAGGATGACGATGCTATTGAAGATCGCCAGGTTGCGCACGATCTTGAGCACTGCCTTCTGCTGTGTGCTTACCACATGTGCGGTGCGAACCAGTTCCGCCGTGCGGCCAAACTTGGTGCGGGCGCCGGTGGCCGTTACCACCGCGGTTGCTTCGCCCCGCCGAACAAGCGCCCCCGCATACGTGTCAACACCGGGACCGGCCTCGATGGGCAGGGATTCGCCCGTCAGCATCGATTGATCGAGTTCGACCGATCCGCCGGTCAGATGCACATCGGCGGCGACCACGCCCCCAAGCGACAGTTTTACCCGGTCGCCACAGACCAGTTCCGCGGCCGGCACCGTCTTCCAGACGCCATCGCGCTCGACAGAAGCGTTCAGTGCGAGCCGCGACTTGAGTGCTGCCAGAGTGGCCTGGGCGCGGCCCTCCTGAAAATAGGCGAGCGCAGCGTTGAAGACGAGCAGGGCTGCAATGACGGCAGCCTCGTAATACTTGTGCAGCGCCAGCTCAAGAACAATCGAGGCCTCAAGCAGCCAGGGAACGGGCGCCCAGAAATTGGCCAGGGCATTGCGCAGTGGATGCGCGGACGTATCCGGCATTGCATTGGGGCCGTCTTTTTCAAGACGAGCTCGGGCCTCATCGCTGGTGAGCCCCTTCGATGATGCGTCCTGAACCGCCGTTGGCGGTTGACCGGGTGCGGCGGGAATGACGTCGCTACTTGTGCTCACAACTAACCACCTGTACCGCAACTCTCGCTACCATCGGTGCCTACTCTGCGCACTGATCCCCAATTGAAACTGCGCTAGAGGAACAACACAGTGTGAAGTCGATGTCGAACAAAGCGGAATGACATTCACAAGCAGGATTTCCGCATGGAGGTGCAGAGCGAAGCCGGCCGCCATCTCCAAAGCCGTTTGAGATGATGATCTCCTCGGCAGCCATAAGAACGGCGAAATGCTCATTCTCTTTTGTCAGGGGAACCAATGCTGTGCTCTATTGGACACCTGATTCCCGGCCTGTGCGCACGAACATGAAGTGATGGTGCTTCACCCGCGGATGCGAGAAATGTCGCTCCGCTCCCTGTGCCAAATTGCTCATACCCAGGGGGAAGATTGTGCAAGACTCACTCTGCAAGCGATACCGCTGCAACCGTGTCACTCATTCGGTTTCCAGTGGGCATCGTCAGTCAACCCAGGAACGTGGAGAACACAATGATCGCAACAAATGCTGTCGTAGCCATTTATGACACCCACGAACAGGCCGAACGCGCCATCAAGGAACTGCAGGAGGCCGGTGTCGACATGAAGAGCCTCTCGATTGCAGGGAGAAACACGCACACCGATGAACACGTCGTCGGCTACTACAACACCGGTGACCGCATGAAGTACTGGGGTAAGGTCGGAGCGTTCTGGGGTGGATTCTGGGGACTTCTGTTTGGCGCCGCCGCGTTCGCCATCCCTGGTATCGGGCCGATTCTTGTGGCTGGTCCGCTGGTGGCCTGGATTATCGCCGGCCTCGAAGGAGCGGCTGTGGTTGGGGGCGTAAGTGCGGTGGGAGCTGCGCTGGTGAGCATCGGTATTCCCAAGGACAGCGTTCTCAAGTACGAAGTCGCCTTGAAGACCGACAAGTTCGTGCTGATTGTCCACGGTACACCTGGAGATGTCGCCAGGGCCAGGGACGTCATCGCGGGGACCGAGCATAGTTCTTGCACCGTTCATGGTGAGAGTGTTTTCGTCGGATAACTGTAAGCAGGCAACTACGAACGGAATGACCCAGGGCCAGGCTTCAGATCACTCGGCTCGGAGGGTGGTTTGAGAGGACGTACCTATGAAGCAGAGCAACTCGTTCCAGGCGTTGATCTTCACCGTAATCCTTGCCGCGGGTGCTGCCGCTGCCTTTGCACTCCATCGGTTGTCAGCCGATGGAGCGGCCATCTTCATGCTGGGCCTGGCGATTGTTCTCGCCTACCTCGTTGCTTCGGCGATCCAGGTTGCCGATCAGTGGAACAAGGCTGTGGTTCTGCGGCTGGGCAAGTTCCGCTCGCTTGAGGGCCCGGGACTATTCCTCATCATCCCGATCATCGAGTCCATCCCTTATTGGATTGATACACGTGTCCTGACAAGCTCCTTCAAGGCGGAAAAGACATTGACAAAAGACACCGTCCCGGTTGATGTGGACGCGGTGCTTTTCTGGAAGATTATCGATCCCAAGAAGGCGGCGCTGGATGTCGCAGACTACCAAAGCGCGATCAACTGGGCTTCGCAGACTGCTTTGCGCGATGTGATCGGCAAGACCATGCTTTCAGACATGCTCGAAGGCAGAGACAAGATCAGTGTGGACTTGCAGAAGATCATCGATGTGCGGACTGAACCCTGGGGCATCAACGTCATCTCGGTGGAGGTCAAGGATGTGTTGATTCCACCGGCCTTGGAAGATGCGATGTCGATGCAGGCGCAGGCAGAAAGAGAGCGCCAGGCCAGGGTGATTCTTGGCGACTCCGAACGCCAGGTTGCAGAGAAGTTTGGCGAAGCCGCCAAAACGTATGCCAATAATCCCGTCGCGCTGCATCTGAGAGCCATGAACATGCTCTATGAAGGATTGAAGCAGAATTCCACCATCGTGATCGTCCCCAGTACCGCGGTCGAATCGATGCAGTTGGGCGGCCTGGCCGGGTTGACGGCGTTGACCATGGGGCTCGGCCAGGAGAAGGCGATCAAAGAGAAGCAGGATGAAAGCAGCAGCGCCCCTGCGCCAGTCCAGGAAGAGAGCACGCTTCCCCTTACGCCCTGCCATACAGAGCAATTGGGGCAGCCCCTGCCTGAGTAATCGATCGAGCGCCAGGCATGAAGATTCATGCGCGCGGAACCGCATTCGAACATCAAGTCGGGTTGAGATCCCCGATGTATTCAATTGCTCAGACGGTTCGATTGCGGCGTGAAAAACTCAATCCGTCGCGTCTATCATGGCTGAACTGTGTGAGACGCACGGCTCCCCCCGGTGTGGAGCGGAGGCCAGGCCAGGTTCCCTTTCGCCGTGTACGGGCGCTTCCCAATACGCTGCAGAGGGCCTTGTCCCAGGAGTGCCGTTTGTTCTCTGCAGTTGAATTGGCCTCAGTGAGTGCGTGACGTTAGGAGTGAAACATGCTCGGAATAGTCTTGATCGTGGTTTTGATACTGTTGGTGATCGGCGCTCTGCCCACGTGGCCGCATAGCAGAACTTGGGGCTATTATCCGACCGGTGGGTTGGGACTGATCCTCCTGATTCTGGTTGTCCTCTTTCTGCTTGGACGGATTTGAGCCATGCAACAGTCACCGGCATCTCGCCCCGCCCTCGCCAGGGTCCGGCGTCTTCGGCTCCTGCGCGTGGCAGCGATTGTCCTCGTCCTGCTGATGGGCAGCGCGGGATCGTTTGCCTACTCCGTCCTGACCCACGAAGAGATCGTGGACCTGCTGTGGACAAGCGAGATCAGCCCCCTCCTGCTGCAACGCTATCCGGGGCTCACAGCGGACCAGATCAAGGAAGCGCATGCCTATGCCTATGGGGGCTCGGTTATCCAGGATCTTGGCTATTATCCGTTCGGCAACAAGGAATTCAGTGACCTGGTGCATTACGTTCGCAGCGGTGATTTTGTCAGCGAGTTGATTCTTGAGAGCCAGGATGCCGATGAATACGCCTTTGCGTTGGGCGCGCTGTCGCATTATGCGTCAGACATTGCCGGCCACCCCGCAATCAATCGGTCGGTCGCAATGACATATCCCAAGTTGCGGGCCAAATACGGGAAGTCCGTTCGCTATGCGGAGGACACATCGGCACATTTGAAAACCGAGTTTGGATTCGACACACTGCAGGTTGCAAAGAACCGTTATGCCCCCGAGCAGTATCATGACTTCATCGGATTCCAGGTGTCCGAGCCCTTGCTGGAGAGGGTCTTTCCCGTCGTTTATGGCGTGCAATTGAAAGACGTGCTCAAGAACGAAGGCATGGCGGTGGGTTCTTATCGCTTCTGTATCGGCAACCTGATTCCGCGGATGACGCGGGTAGCGCTGCAAACGCATAAGAAAGAGCTGATCCGCGAGACGCCCAACTTCGCGAAAAGGAAGTTTCTCTATCGTCTATCGCGTTCGGACTATGAGAGAGAGTGGGGCAAGACATATGAAAAGCCGGGACTGGGAACGCGCATCCTGGCTCTGCTTTTGCGGTATATTCCAAAGGTCGGCCCCTTCAAGGGGCTGGGGTTCAACAACCCGACTCCGCAAACCGAAGATCTATATATCAAAAGCATCGACACAACCACCGATCGCTACCGCGCCCTTCTAGAAAATCAGCGCGCCCACAAGCTTGTCCTGCCCAACTGCGATCTCGATACCGGCAATATAACCAGCGCGGCAGAATACACTCTCACGGACGAGACCTACGCAAACCTGCTCGCCGAGCTGACCGCAAATAACTTTGATCTTACCTCGTCGCAACTGCGGGATAACATCCTCGCTTTCTACTCCGATCTGTCCCTGCCGATCGATACGAAGAAGGATGCCTCTCGCTGGCAGCAGGTACTCTCAAACCTCGACAAGTTGAAATCTGCAACCCCCACTCCGGCTGCGGCACATCCGGCGCCCTGATTTCATTGATCTGGATCAAAAGCTCTGCGCCAAAAGGAAGCCTATCATCGTGAGCCAAGCGCAGCACGCTTGAGGGCTAAGCGACCGCTTCGCTTGCTTAACTGCCCGTGGTGAAAGTCGGGTTTTGAAAGGGCACGGCTTCAGCCGCGCCGTAAATGGCTGAGAGGAAACGACGGGCTTTAGCCCCTGAGGGGCGGTTCTCGCCATTGTCGACTTTTACCACAGGCTGTTAAGGTATCTCGTCAATCGGGCCGGATGGATGAGGCGCGGCGCGCCATTCATATGGATGCACAGCGGCCCTATGGAACTATCGGCAAGGGCGATGATCGCGCTCGGCAGCAGGAGAGGGCTTCGGCCGCCTATACGGGCGGGAGAAGCTGGACATGGTAGTCGTGGTAGTCGATCTTTACGACTGTCTGGCCAAGTAGATAGCTATCTGACACCGCTCTGACATGGGTGGCCTGCGGATAGCCGCTCACGTTTGCATATTGGCGCATCACCTGCGTGGCTCCTGTCAAGATCGAGGAACTCTTGGACGTAGTCCCTTCAACCTGGACAATCGACCCATCCTTCGCATCCACCCATAGAAGTCCTTCGATAAGATAGGGTTCCTTCCGCTTTGGAATCATGGCCAGGACAAGGCAATCCCGCCCGTTCAGCAACGCGGGTCCACCGGGCTTGAGTGTAAACGTGTAGTTGGCGGAAGTGATCCACGCCCCTTCCCGGATACCGGGCAGGTTGATGCGCTTCTCGTTATCCAGAATCGCGCTCAATATCAGGTTCCGAACGATCTCCGAGCCGCTCTGCGAGAGAATAACATAACTCTTGCCCGATTCCTTCTGGTAGATGGTCTTCACCGTCATTTCGGCCACAGGATGAACTTCGTCCTTGTTCCTGTAAACGGCATAGTGCTCGGTCACGGTGTATTCCGCAATATTGTCAATTCTCGCTTTGACCGATGCGTCCACCAGCTGAATCACGGATGCCAAGTCGGGTTGTTGGGCCAGAACCATCATCGTTCCGGGGAACCCAAGGAACAAGGCAGCTACCAATCCTCTGAGAAGCCGTTGCTGTGAGACATTTGTCATGATGTAGAGTGACTAGTACCGTGACCGCATGATTGTGCAATGGCCGGAATGGATCGCCGGTATCCAGACCGGCTGTCGTGCGGGCGTCCACGCCCGCATTGGTTCTGGATCCACCACCAAATCACACAGACTGGGTACTAGAGGTTTTCCTTGGTTAGTCAGTCGGCAGCTTGCGCTTGATAGCTCTGGCCATTGGATTGACGGGCTTGAGAATCGTCTCGAGTCTGGGGAGAATCTGCTTCTGGGCGTTGTGCCTTGGAAACCGGCCAAGAAGAACGAGATCGAGCAAAGACTTATTCACCTGGAGTTGGGGAAGACTGTCCCGGTGCTTGCAGGGAATCCCACTGAAACAGTGCTTATTATCGCGCCCGGCTCAGGCAGAGGTCTGTGCTGTTTTGCTCATATGAGAATGAGGCCAATGGGCAGTCGCAAAGTGTGAAAGTGACTTGGGAACTGACGATGCAAGGTCTCGCCTGTTCTGAATGCCGTACGAACCCTGCTGACGCCGGAATTGCATGGGACGCGTCGGCAGGCCCTCTGAAAGTGAGCAAAACTGAGCATACAGACGCGGCGTGGTTCAGTGACTCTGCGGAGAGCACATTGCCAACTGTGCTTCGGCGCGGAGCTCTGCATGTCAGGAATAGAAGGCAAATCGGGTTCAGAGTACATTGGCGCCGGTCACCAGTTGTCTCCGCCGCTCCCCTGGTATCGCAAGCGCTGGGTCTTGTGGACGGGCGCTCTTCTTCTGCTGCTCCTGGGCGTGATCGTCGTCGTGATCATCCATGAGAATGACGTCAAGGCCGCAGCTGCCAAGCGTGCTCTGGCCAGCGCCAAACCGTCCGTCACGGCTACGGTAGCCACTGCCGCCAAGGGGAATATCGGTATCTATCTCGATGCCATTGGCACGGTCACTCCCGTCTACACATCCTCCATTACCGCACAGGCTGGCGGAGTCCTGACTTCTGTGCATTACAGCGAGGGGCAAAACGTTCGCAAGGGAGATGCGCTGATCGACATCGATCCCCGGCCCTATCAGGCGCAACTGATGCAGGCCGAGGGCGCACTGGAGCACGACACAAATGTACTTGCGCAAGCCCGGATGGATCTGGACCGCTATCGTGCGGCGTGGGCGCAAAACGGGATTCAAAAGCAGCTGCTTGAGGACCAGGAGAAGATCGTGCTGCAGGACCAGGGCACGGTGAAGAACGATCAAGGGACGGTGAATTACGACCAGGTGCAGCTAAGCTACTGCCACATTACCGCGCCCATTGCCGGGCGCGTAGGTCTTCGTCTGGTGGATCCAGGAAACGTTTTGCAGTCAAATGGGACCACCGTTCTTGCGGTCATTACCCAGATGCAGCCCACTACCGTGATTTTCACCATGGCCGAAGACAGCCTCAAGCAGGTTCAGGCGCGGATGCGGCTGGTGCACGCGCTGCCCGTCGAGGCGTGGGATCGCTCGCAAACCGCCAGGATTGCATCGGGCAAGTTGCAGACGATCGACAACCAGATTGACACCACCACGGGTACCGTCAAACTGCGCGCCCTCTTCGACAACAAGGACGGTGCGTTGTACCCCAACCAGTTTGTGAACACCAGGTTGCTGGTGAATACGCTCCAAGGCGTCACCTTGGTTCCCACCGCTGCTGTTCAACACAACGGACAGGTGGCATTCCTCTATGTGATTGCCAACGGTGTGGCGAGCGTGCGCAATATCAAAACGGGCGCTGCGGACAGCGGGATGACCGCGGCGGAGGGCATCAACCCCGGCGAGGTTGTGGCCACCAGCAGCTTCGATAAGTTGCGGGCCGGAAGTCGGATCATCGTGTCGAAGCAGGCGTCTCCGGCAATTCCTGCCGAGGGCAACACTCCGTGAATCCCTCCGGGCCTTTCATCCAGCGTCCTGTTGCAACCTCGCTGCTGATGGCCGCAATTCTGCTGGTGGGTGTCGTTGCGTACACCCAGTTGCCAGTCTCTGCCCTGCCGCAGGTCGATTACCCCACCATCCAGGTGCTGACCTTCTATCCCGGCGCCAGTCCGAACGTGATGGCCACCACGGTGACCGCGCCCCTCGAACGCCAGTTCGGCCAACTGCCGGGGCTGAGCCAGATGACGTCGACCAGCTCCGGCGGATCGTCCGTTGTCGTCCTGCAATTCGACCTTAGCCTCAACATCGACATTGCCGAAGAAGAGGTTCAGTCCTCGATTAACGCTTCGCAGAGCTTTCTTCCCTCGAACCTTCCGTCACCTCCGGTCTATAGCAAGACAAATCCGGCGGATGCTCCTGTCCTCACGCTGGCCATCACGTCCGACACTATTCCGCTCTCGCAAGTTGAGGATCTGGTGGATACGCGGCTTGCGCCAAAACTCTCTCAGTTGAGCGGGGTTGGCATGGTGAGCATCAGCGGAGGCCAGAAGCCGGCGGTGCGCATCCAGGCCAATCCAACGGCGCTGTCGTCTTACGGGTTGAACCTTGAAGATCTGCGCACGGCGCTCGTCCAGACCAGCGTCAATGCCGCCAAGGGCAACTTCGACGGACCTCATCAGGATTACCAGATCAATGCCAACGATCAGTTGGTGACCAGCAGCGATTATCGAAAGGTTGTGGTCGCGTACCGCAATGGCGCACCGATCATGTTGAGGGATGTGGCGCAGGTGGTGGATGGCATCGAGAACAACAAACAGGCAGCCTGGATGAACGAGACCCCGGCCGTCATCCTCAACATTCAACGGCAGCCCGGTGCCAACACCATCAGCGTGGTGAAGGCCGTCAAGGCTGTTCTGCCCCAGCTTGAAGTGAATCTGCCGGCATCCATCAAGGTTACGCCGCTCACCGATCTCACCACAGCCATCAACGCTTCCGTCTCCGACGTCGAGTTTGAGTTGATGCTGACCGTTGCGCTGGTGGTGATGGTTATCTTTCTATTTCTGCGCAACCTCTACGCCACCATCATTCCCAGCATTGCCGTACCTGTCTCTCTGGTTGGCACTTTCGGCGCCATGTATGCACTGGGCTATAGCCTGGACAATCTTTCGCTGATGGCGCTCACCATCTCCACGGGCTTTGTGGTGGATGATGCAATCGTGATGATTGAGAACATCACACGCTTTATCGAGGCTGGCGATTCGCCGATGCAGGCCGCCATGAAGGGCGCGGAGCAGATCGGATTCACCATCATCTCTCTTACCGTATCGCTCATTGCAGTGCTGATTCCGCTGCTCTTCATGGGCGATGTTGTCGGCCGCCTCTTCCGGGAATTCGCGGTGACCCTGGCGGTCACCATCATTCTGTCGGCGGTTGTTTCGTTGACCCTCACGCCCATGATGTGCTCGCGCATTCTGCACCACACCCCGAAAGAAGAGCAGGGTCGCTTCTTCAAGGCGTCCGAGCGGGTGTTCGACGGTATGATCGCGTTTTACGGCCGCACGCTCAAGTTCGTTCTGGGATACCAGACCATCACGCTGCTGGTGGCAGCCGCCACTCTGGTGCTTACCATTGTGCTCTACATCGTCATTCCCAAGGGGTTCTTCCCCACGCAGGATACGGGAGTCATTCAGGGAATCTCCCAGGCGCCGGAAACCATTTCGTTTGCGGCCATGGCGCAGAAGCAGCGGCAACTGGCGGCCGTCGTCCTTCAGGATCCGGCGGTCGAGAGTTTGTCTTCCTTCATCGGTGCGGATGGGACCAACACCACGCTGAACAGCGGACGCATGTCCATCAACCTGAAGCCGCTGAACGTACGCAAAATCAGCGCATCCGCCGTGATTCGCAGGCTGCAAACGAGCCTTCAGCCCGTCGAGGGCATCACGCTCTTCATGCAACCTGTGCAGAACATCACGGTGGACGACCGCGTCAGCCGCACGCAGTACCAGTACGCGCTCGAGGATCCCGACCCGAACGAGTTGAACTTGTGGACCGGCCGCCTGGTCTACAAGATGAAGCAGTTGCCTCAACTTGCCGATGTGGCCACCGACCAGCAGACCGCGGGCCTGGCGGTGTCGCTGGTCATCGACCGCATCACCGCATCGCGGCTCGGCGTGGCTCCGTCCACCATCGACAGTACACTCTATGACGCGTATGGGCAGCGCCAGATCAGCACCATGTACACCCAGTTGAACCAGTATCACGTGATCCTTGAGACCGCTCCGAATGCGCAGCAAAGTCCCGCCCAGCTTCAGGATCTGTATATCCAGACCAACGCGTCCGCAGGCGGCTCCGGGCCGGGAGCCTCTTCGTCCTTCGCATCCTCTGGTTCCTCGTCCGCCGGTTCCAATGCAATTACCACTGCGGTGGCATACACTCCGTCCTCGGCGGTACTCGGCGCGCCCTCCAATGCCATCAAGTCCGGCGTCGGCGCAAACGCAACTTCTTCAAACGCCAATGCGCTCACCAGTTCCGCACCCCCCAATGCCGTGCCCCTCAGTGCGTTCACTCATATCGAGAAAGCGACGGAGCCGCTCTCGATCAACCACCAGGGGCAGTTTCCCGCTGTGACCGTGTCCTTCAACCTGGCCCCCAATGCCGCCCTGGGAGGAGCGATTACGGCCATCGAAAAGGCTCAGAAGGACCTGAACATGCCGGCCAGCGTTCAGTATGGATTTCAAGGTACCGCGGCATCGTTTCAGGGCTCGCTCTCCAATGAAGGTTTGCTGATTCTCGCTGCGCTGGCCGCTGTCTATATCGTGCTTGGCGTCTTGTATGAGAGCTTCATCCACCCCATTACCATTCTCTCCACATTGCCTTCGGCGGGCGTGGGCGCCTTGCTGGCCCTCATCCTTTTCAAGCAGGACCTCAGCGTTGTCGCCATCATCGGCATCATTCTGCTGATCGGTATTGTCAAGAAGAACGGAATCATGATGGTTGACTTTGCTATGGAAGGAGAACGGGAGCACGGGAAGAACGCAACCGACGCAATCTACGATGCCTGCCTGCTGCGCTTCCGCCCCATCATGATGACCACCATGGCAGCGCTGCTGGCGGGCATTCCATTGGCCGTGGGCCAGGGGATGGGCTCAGAGTTGCGGCGGCCCCTGGGCATTGCCATGGTGGGCGGACTGCTGCTGAGCCAGGTGCTCACGCTCTACACCACGCCTGTCATCTACATCTTCTTCGATCGCATCGGCCACCGCCTCAGCCATTCGAAAATGGCCATTGGCAACGGCAGCCAAGCCCAACCGGGGGAGGGAACATGAATATCTCCGCCCCCTTCATCCGCCGGCCGGTAGCCACTACCCTGCTTACCGCAGGCATCTTGCTTGTGGGGGCAATTGCCTTCAATGTCCTGCCTGTTTCTCCTTTACCGCAAGTCGACTTTCCCACGATCTCGGTTTCTTCCGGCCTGCCCGGCGGAAGTCCGGACGTCGTCGCGTCTTCCATCGCAACTCCGTTGGAGCGCCAGTTCAGCCACATCGCCGGCGTGACCGAAATGACCTCATCGAGTTCGCTGGGCAGCACTTCCATCACGCTGCAGTTCGACTTGAGCCGCGACATCGACGGCGCCGCGCGCGATGTCGAGGCGGCCATCAATGCGGCGCGCACTTACCTGCCGGCAAACCTGCCTGCCAATCCAACCTATCGCAAGGTGAACCCCGCGGATTCACCGATCATCATTCTGGGGCTGACCTCGGATAAGTACGACAAACCAACGCTTTATGATGAGGCCTCTTCGATCGTCGCGCAGAAGCTCTCGCAGATCGAGGGTGTGGGACAAGTTTCGGTCGGCGGGGGCGCGGGTCCTTCCGTGCGCGTGGAAGTGAATCCCACGCTGCTCAATAGCCGCGGGCTGACGATCGGGAATCTTCAGTCCGTGTTGAGCCAGCAGAATGTTCACGAGCCCGCCGGCCAGATCTCCGACGGCGCCACGACCGCAGATATTGTCACCAACGACCAGATATCCCATGCAGACGAATACAAGCCGCTGATTGTCGGTTACAGCAAGGGAGCCGCAATCAGGCTTGCCGATGTAGCCGACGTTTCGGATTCGACGCAGAACATCCGCACCGCAGGGTACCTGAATGGCACACCCTCGATCACCGTCATGATCTTCCGCCAGCCGGGCGCAAACATCATCGATACCGTCAATCGCGTCCGCGCAGAGTTGCCATCGATTGAAGCGTCCATTCCGCAAGGCATCAAGACCACCATCGTTCTCGACCGCACAACCACCATCCGCGCGTCGGTCAGCGATGTCGAGGGAACTCTCGTTCTTTCCGTCATCCTCGTGATTCTCGTCGTCTTCGTTTTCCTGCGCAACTGGCGCGCTATACTCATTCCCACCGTCGCCGTTCCCGTCTCGCTCATTGGCACCTTCGCGGTCATGTATTTGTTTGGCTTCAGTATCGACAATCTCTCGCTCATGGCCTTGACCATCTCAACGGGCTTCGTTGTTGACGATGCGATTGTGGTCATGGAAAACATATCCCGCCTTCGTGAAGCCGGCATGTCCCCCATGAAGGCTGCTTTTCAAGGCTCCAGTGAGATAGGATTCACCATCCTGTCGATCAGCATGTCGCTGATTGCGGTTTTCATTCCCATTCTCCTCATGGCCGGCATCGTCGGTCGGCTGTTCCGCGAGTTTGCCATCACCTTGTCGACGGCCATTGTTGTATCCATGGTCATCTCTCTTACAACTACACCCATGATGTGCGCCTATCTGCTCAAGGATGAGAGGGCGGTCAAGCATGGCAGAGCGTATCGATTCAGTGAAAGCGGATTCACGTGGATGCTTTCCACCTACACCCGGTCTCTGGTGTGGGTCCTGAAGCACCCCGGACCCATGCTGACCCTGCTGCTGCTCACCATCGTACTGAACTTCTATCTCATTGACATCATCCCCAAAGGATTCTTCCCGGAGCAGGATACGGGAGCCATCACATGCAGCGTGCGGGGGCCGCAGGACGCGTCGTTTCCCTTGATGAACAACTCGATTTTGCAACTTGAGAATGTGATCAAGGCCGATCCTGCGGTCGCCAATGTGATTGGCCATACCGGTGGCGGCGGCGCATCCAACGGGGGCACCATTTATGTCGCGCTGAAGCCTCTCGATGTCCGCAAGATTGGAGCGTCGGCAATTATCGATCGCCTGCGGCCCAAGCTGAACCGGCTTCCGGTCGCGTCGGCATTCTTGCAGGCGGCGCAGGATCTGCGCATCGGAGGGCGATCCAGCAATGCGATGTACCAATACACAATTCAGTCTGACAACGTGGGAGATCTGGCGCATTGGGGCCCCATCCTGCTTGCCGGCATGCAGAAGATTCCCGGTTTTCAGGATGTGAGCAGCGATGCGCAGAACAGCGGTCTCGAAGAACTGATCAGCTACGATCGTCTCACCGCCGCACGGCTCGGAATCACGCCGCAGTCTTTGGATCAGTCCCTCTACAGTGCCTTCGGACAGTCGGAAGTCTCCATCATTTACACACAATTGAATCAGTATTACGTCGTATTGGAGGTGGCGCCCCAGTACTGGCAGAGCCCCGACGGCTTGAAGAACATTTACCTCAAGACAACCGGCAGCGGCGTTGTTCCTCTTTCCACGGTCACCTCGGCCAAGGCGAGCACCACTCCGCTCACAATCAATCACACCAGTTCATTTCCATCCGTCACAGTGTCGTTCAACCTGGCGGCGAACATGTCGTTGAGCGATGCCACCCGCCTGGTTACCCAGATGCAGGAGCGGCTCAATATGCCGCAAACCGTGCGCGGCTTCTTTGCCGGAACGGCATCGGCCTATCAGACCTCGCTCAGCAGCGAGCCCCTTCTTATAGGGACCGCATTGCTGGCTGTCTACATTGTTCTCGGCATCCTGTATGAAAGCCTGGTCCATCCTCTCACCATCATCTCCACCTTGCCGTCGGCAAGCGTTGGCGCCATGCTTGCGCTCATGTTGTTCAAGATCGACCTCAACGTAATTTCCATTATCGGCATCATTCTGCTGATCGGTATCGTGAAGAAGAACGCCATCATGATGATCGACTTTGCTTTGGTTGCCGAGCGCGAGCACGGCAAGACCACCACTGAAGCCATCTTCGAGGCCTGCCAGCTCCGCTTCCGTCCCATCCTGATGACCACCATGGCCGCCTTGTTTGGCGCGCTGCCGATGGCCTTCGGAACCGGAACCGGCTCTGAACTCCGGCGCCCGCTGGGCATCACCATTGCAGGCGGCCTGATCGTCAGTCAGATGCTGACGCTCTACACCACTCCCGTGGTCTACCTGTTCTTCGATCGCTTGCGGCTCCGCTTCCGGGGCAAACAAACAGTGGCTCTGGTCCCAGGAACCGCGGAGGCATCCTAGCAAAGGATGGTTATGGAGTGTTCGTTATGAATAAATCAATCGTGCAATCCCGGCAACCTCTCGTGGCATGGTGCGCAATCTCTGTCGCTGTGCTCGCGGCAATGCTCGCTGGATGCAACGTGGGACCAAAGTATCTTCCTCCCGCGGTGACGGCGCCTGAGGCTTTCAAGGAGTCTCCAACGCAGTTCAAGGAGATCGATGGATGGACCGTCGCGCAGCCCCAGGATGCGGCCCTCCGCGGCAAGTGGTGGGAGATTTACAACGATCCGGAATTGAATGCGCTTGAAGATGAACTCAACATCGATAACCAGAATATCCGCCAGGCTTTTGAGAACTTCATGCAGGCTCGTGCTGTGGTGCGTGAGGCTCGCAGCCAGTACTTTCCGACAGTAGGCGCAGGCGGTTCCTACACCAGATCGCAGACCTCTGCCAACGTCGGGTCTACCTCTGGCGCCACTACATCCAGCGGCAAGCAGACACAGGTGTTTTCTCTCCCGGCCGATGTGTCGTGGGAGCCCGATCTCTGGGGAAGGGTGCGCAACACCGTGCGCGCCAGCCAATATACGGCCCAGTTGACCGCGGCCGATCTTGAGAATGAAAGGCTGGCGGAACAGGCTAGCCTGGCCGAGTTCTTCTTTGAGATTCGCGGCCAGGATGCGCTGCAAAAGATCCTCGACGACACAGTGGAGGCCGACAGGAAAGCGCTTGCGATTGCCAAGGGGCGCTACGATACCGGGCTGGATGACCAGATATCCGTTGTCGATGCGCAGACGACCTTGGAGAGCGCGCAATCGGCGGCGATCAATATTGGAATTGCGCGCGCGCAGTATGAGCATGCGATTGCCACACTCATCGGCAAGCCGGCTTCAACGTTTTCCATCCCGGTCGAACCCAAAACCAGCGCGCCCCCGCCGATCCCGCTTGGTATCCCGTCGCAACTGCTCGAAAGGCGGCCCGACGTCGCCGCCGCCGAACGGAACATGGCCGCCGCCAATGCGCAAATCGGGGTTGCTTATGCGGCCTTTTATCCGAGCCTGACGCTCTCTGGCAGTGGCGGCCTCGAGAGTTCGGCCATCAAGCACATCCTGGATTGGCCGAGCCGCTTCTGGTCCGTCGGCACATCGATCTCCGAGACCGTTTACGATGGGGGCCTGCGCCGCGCGACCGTCAATCAATACATCGCAACCTACAATGCGAACGTCGCTGCGTATCGTCAATCCGTCCTTACGGCCTTTCAGCAGGTTGAGGACTCCCTGGCCGCTGTTCGCATTCTCTCGCAACAGATCCGGCGCCAAAAGGAGGCAGTCGACTCATCGCAAACGTTTTTGCGGCTGGAGTTGGGGCGCTACGAAACGGGTATCGATCCGTACATCGACGTGGTGACAGCGCAAACCACCGTGCTCGCCAATCGGCAGTCGCTGTCGGTTCTAGAGGTTCAGCAAATGGCAGCGTCGGTGCAGTTGATCGAGGCCTTGGGTGGTGGTTGGAACCGCTCGCAGTTGCCTACGCCTGCCCAGGTCACGCAGAAGCCCTCCAACGCTGAGACCACCATGCAGCCTTAGAACGACGCCATGACCACTCGGCTCCAAAGCACACTTCGCCGTCTGCGAAGCGGGCGCCGCTACCGCCATTCCATCAGGCGCCCCAAGGGGAGGCTCGCGGTGAGGGTGGAAGGGGACGCATGAGCTTCTGGCAAGACGGCTTCCTGCCTGAACCGTAAAGCGACCGGGATCTAATTATCGGTAATCATGAGAGTGGAGTCTGTGCCCTTTTGGGCACTTGGCGCTCGGGATGCACACCACCGGCGAGGCCGAATCTGTCTCGATCCTGTGGCACGGTTGCTCAAGAAGACGAATTGCAATTGCGAGCAAATCTGACCATTCTTTGGCTCTCCAGTTCAGGCAATATTTCTATGGGCGCAGCGAAAGCCGGCATAGGCCAGTGAGAGTTGCTCGTGTGTCTGCGCGGTGCGCTGCCGATCTGAGAGGAGACTATGACGCCATCCATGATGAGACAGAATTCACAGTCCTGGCAGGTCTGCTCCGGCGATCCTGCGGGCAGGCTGGGAAGCCGATCGATCAAGAATCTTCGTGCCGCAAAGGTTCATCAGGCGATGCTTCTGCTTTTGGCAAGCGTTGTTCTGACAACCCTGCCTTTGACGGTGAGATCGCAGTCAATGCCCTATTCGGGAGACGTCTCCGGCACTGTTCCCAGCACGGCCACGGCGCTGCCGGACCTGCCGTACGAGCGCCCGACGCAAAGAACCAAGGTCGATAACTACATGTTCGATGCATTCGGTCCCTATCCCATTGCGGGTGCCGCGGTCCTCGCTGGCATCAATCAGGCCAGCAATGCTCCTCCAGAGTGGAATCAAGGCGTTGAAGGTTACTCCAAGCGATTCGGGTCGGATTTCGGCATCGCAGCGGTGAGTACCACAACGCGTTACGGACTTTCAGAGGCCTTCAGGGAAGATGGGCTCTACTACCGCTGTGAGTGCAGAGGCGTTTTCCCGCGGCTCGGCCATGCCATCATCTCGACCTTCACCGCGCGGCGCGGAGAAGACGGTCACCGCGTTTTCTCTATCCCTGCGCTGGTCGGCCCATATGCAGGTTCGATGACTGCGGTCTATGCCTGGTATCCCAATCGCTACGGCATCAAGGACGCGTTCAGGACGGGCAACTACAGCCTGGCGGCGTATGTGGGCGGGAACATTGCCTTGGAGTTTTTCTATAGCGGACCCCACTCGCTGCTTTCCCGCATGCATCTGAACAATGCGCACGGCTCGACCGTTCAGGGTCCGAATAAATGAGCGACCGCGGATTGACGGTGGCTGCTGGCGTCAATCCAGCGCTTTCGGAGGAGCGCAGCGTTCGGATGCTCTCCGTTGAAGGCCCCATTGCAAGGCTGGTCAACGGGCCGTTCGAGTGGTTCGGCAGCCTGGGCATCTTTTCATGGAAAGTACTCAAGGCTGCGGTGACCCCCCCGTACGAGTGGCGCGAACTGATTCGGCAGCTAGACGAGGTCGGATCAAAGTCTCTCCCGCTTGTCGCTTTGGCGGGCGCCGCGGTCGGTGTGGTTATTTCGCTTGAAGCCCGCTACAGTCTAAGTCGATTTGGCGCCAAATCGATGTTTCCTGCAACCCTTGTTTACTCCGTCATTCAAGTCATGGGGCCGATTATTACCGGCCTGGTGGTAAGCGGACGGGTGGGCGCGGGCATTGGCGCGGAACTGGCCTCGATGAAAGTCACCGAGCAGATCGACGCCATCGAGGCCTCGGCAATCAACCCTTACAGGCTCCTGGCCGCAACGCGCATTCTTGCCTGCATCCTGATGCTGCCGCTGCTGACCCTTGCAGCCGACGCATGCGGTTTAATGACAGGCTGGTTTGCGCAGGCTCTGGTTGAGCCGCTCTCGTTCCACCAGTTCATCCAAAGCGGCTTCAAAGGCGCAACATTCAACGCATTTCTGCCGCCCACCTTCAAGACGGCCGTCTATGGGCTGATCATCGGGCTCATTGCGTGCTTTCAGGGAATGCGGACCCGCGGAGGCGCTGAAGGCGTGGGCCGTGCCGCTACCAACTCGGTGGTGCTTGGCTCGCTCTTCCTCATCCTCGCAGACGTCGTCCTGGTGAAATTCATTCTCGTTGTCTTCCCTTAGCCTCAACCACCGTTCCAATCACTCGAAAGACAGGCATGGCCACAGCAAACGACATCGCGATGAAGCAAGGGAACGCCCAGGGAGACGGCAGCGTGCCAGTTGTGGCCGTCGAGAATGTGCACAAGTCGTTTGCAACTCACACGGTTCTGAATGGGATCAGTCTGAGCGTGAACCGCGCAGAAACCCTGGCCGTGCTGGGACGCAGTGGCACCGGAAAGAGCGTGTTGCTGCGGCTGATCATCGGCCTCGAAACACCCGACTCCGGATCGGTCCGCATTCATGGCCAGGACTTCGCCGGCCTGGCTCTCGATCGGATGGGCGAAATCAGGAAGAAGATGGGTTTCCTGTTTCAGCATGCAGCCCTCTACGATTCGCTCACCGTCGCCGAGAACGTGGCGTTCCCCCTTGAACACCACAGAAAAGAAATGTCGAGGTCCGAACGAGCCGACAGGGTGAAGCAGTTGCTTGCTGAGGTGGGCATGGAAGGCGACCTCGATAAGATGCCCTCGGATATTTCGGGTGGAATGCAAAAGCGCGTGGGGCTGGCGCGTGCGCTGGCGCTGGAGCCGGAGATTCTGCTTCTCGACGAGCCCACCGCAGGTCTCGACCCCATCAGCTCAGGGGAGATCGACGAGCTGATTCTCAAGCTCCAGCGCGAGCGTCAGATGGCATCCATCGTGGTGACTCACGATCTGCACAGCGCCAGGACGATCGCCAACAGGCTGGCTTTGCTGAATCAGGGCAATGTGGTCATTGAGGGCAAGTTTGAGGACCTTCAGCAAAGCAACATCGCATTTGTGCAAGAATTTCTGAAGCAGTCGTAGGAGGACATATGACGAGGGTGGCGCGTCTGGGAGTATTCATCGTTACAACACTGGCAATTCTGGCCACCGGGGTCTTCATTATTGGGAGCAAGGAGTATCTGTTTCGCTCCACATACCAGTTGAAGGCGCAATTCGACAATGTTGTGGGTTTGGCAGCGGGAGCCGACGTGCAGGTGGGCGGGGTTCACAGCGGCACGGTGCAAACCATCGAGTTGCCTCACCGCCCCGGTGGAAAGGTCACCGTCGTCATGGAACTCGATAAGTCGACACACGAGATTATCAAGCAGGACTCCGTGGCCACGATTGAAACCGAGGGCGTGTTGGGCAATCAGTACGTTGCGATTTCGTTTGGATCGAACGGGCAGGCAGACGTAAAGGATGGCGAGATCATCCAGAGTCAACCGCCGCTCAGCGTCTCGGATCTCCTCAAGAAGACCAACGACATTCTGGATAGCAGCCAGCAGGCCATTGAGAACACGACCAAGGCGACGGCGCATCTGAACTCGGTCAGCACCAAGATCGATTCGGGGCAGGGAACTGTGGGAGCGCTGGTGAACGACAAGCAACTCTATAGCAACCTGGAACAGACGACGACGACCCTGCACGCCACGATGCTCGAGGCGCAGTCTGGAGTGACGGACTTTCAGGAGAATATGGAAGCCATGAAACACAACTTCTTCCTGAGAGGGTATTTCAAGAATCGTGGATATGAAGATTCCGCCAATCTGGCAGCGAACAGTATCGGCGGACTCCCGCAGGGAACACCGATCAAGGTATTCACCTACTCAGCCAAGGAACTTTTCGATGGCCGCGACTCGGCCAAGCTGAAGAATCAGAAATCCCTGAATGCCGGCGGCGAGTTTCTGGCGCAAAACCAATTCGGATTTGCGGTCGTCGTGGTCTCCACCGGCATGGAAGGGGACAGCAAGAAGGACCTCGTGCTGACCGAGGCCAGGGCCATGGTGATACGCGAGTATCTGGTGGAGAACTTTGGTTTCGATGACAGCCAGCTCAAGACGTTGGGAATGGGCAAGCAGACAGGCTCGAATCCGGACGCAGACTGGGGTTCGATTCAGATCCTCGTCTTTCCGGCAGGAACCGAAATACCGGCAGACAAACTGCCGCCGACGGGCAGCTCATCCGCAACGGATTCCGCCGGGCACGGCCAGGCCACTGCGGCGCCTACTCATAACCCATAGACGGCTACCCATAACCCATAGTGTGAGCGAATTCATGAGGCGGAGGCTGCCCAATGGCCGTATCGCCGCAGAGCCTTCTGTCGTGAGCACTTTTGTACAGCAACGCTCATGAGTGGCAGCTAGAGTCTCTTTAGTCTGCCTCCCGGCTCGCTCAACAGTGTGCCGGGGGCAAAGAAGATTACACCGCGTCACCACAGTTGGACGAGGGGGAGTACAAATGCGCATGTACAGGGTCGGAATCATGTCTTTCTTGACCGTTCTACTGGTTGCCTTCATTGCCGGATGCGGTCAGGAAACGGTAACTGTTCCAGCGGTCGTGTCCGCGGTTCCCGCTCAAGGCGCTACCGGTGTGGTCATCAATACGACCATCAGCGCGACCTTCAGCATGGCGATGAACCCTACCACGCTTGACGCCTCAACCTTTACGGTGACGGGCCCAGGCGGGACTGCCGTAGCTGGAACCGTTGCCTACAGTGGCACCACTGCAACGTTTACGCCGTCCGCCGTTCTGGCCTACAGCAGCCTCTACACGGCCACCATCACCACCGGGGCCAAAAACCTGGGTGGTGTTCCGTTGGTTGGCAACTACGTGTGGAGTTTCACCACCATTACCCCGCCGCCCACGGTGATAGCAACGATTCCCGCCAATGGAGCCACCAATGTGCCCATCGGCCAGGTGCTAAGCGCCACCTTCAGCGAGGCCATGACCCCGGCTTCCATCAGCGCCGCAACCTTTACGGTCACCGGGCCGGGCGGAACCGCTGTAGCCGGAGCCGTTGCCTACAGCGGCACAACTGCAACGTTTACGCCGGCTGCCAATCTGGCCAACAGCACTCTCTATACAGCTACGATTACAATCGGAGCTGCGTCCCTGGCGGGCACGCCCCTGGCGGCCGCTTATCAGTGGACATTCACGACCATTACCCCGCCGCCTGTGGTGACCTCCACCGTCCCGGTGAATACCGCAACCGGTGTGCCCCTCAATCAGGTGCTCAGCGCCACCTTCAACGAAGCGGTGGCCTGTGCCGCGCTTGCATCGCCTGCAACCGCTTTCACCGTCGCCGGTCCCGGCAGCACCCCAGTGGCAGGCACAGTCAGCTGCAGCGGCAGCGTGGCTACCTTTACGCCAGGCGCTGCGCTTGCCGTCAATACCCTGTATACGGCAACCATCAGCACCAGCGCCACGAGCGTTGCGGGCACTCCATTGTCCGGCAATTACGTGTGGACCTTCAGAACCGTTCCGGCCCCCACTGCGCCAACGGTCATCTCGACCGTGCCCGCAGATGGCGCCGCGGGTGTGCCCATCAACCAGGTTCTCACTGCAACATTCAGTGAGGCGATGAATTCTGCCACGATCAGCTCGACGACCTTTACGCTGAGCGCACCGGGAGGCGTCGCTGTAACAGGAAAAGTCACCTATGTCGCCGCAGGCTCGGTGGCGACCTTCGCACCGGCTGCCAATCTGGCTTCGAGTACTGTCTATACGGCCACCATTACCACCGGCGCCATGGATCTGGAAGGAAACGCGCTGGCCAGCAACTATGTCTGGACCTTTACCACCGCCGCCGCTCCAGTGGTGACCCCGCCGACAGTGACCGCAACCATCCCGGCAGATGCAGCCACGAGCGTGCCACTGAATCAGATCGTCAGCGCCACGTTCAGCAAGGCGATGAATCCAGCTACCATCAGCTCGGCAACCTTTACGCTGACCGGCCCGGGCAGCACCAGCGTGTCTGGCCTGGTTGCTTACGCTGCGATTGGAAATACGCTGGTGTTTACACCCGCGGCCAATCTGGCGCCCAGCACCCTGTTTACCGCCACCATCACCACCGGGGTCACGGACCTGGCCGGCGATGCCCTGGCCAGCAACTACGTCTGGACCTTCACCACCGGCACCACGCTGGACACCACGGCGCCGGAATTGGTCTCGACGGTCCCGGCAAACGCTGCCAAGAATGTGCCCTTGAACCAGGCCGTCAGCGCCACCTTCACCGAGGCAATGAATCCGCTGAGCCTGACCACGGCCACCTTTACACTGACGGGACCGGGTGGAAAGACAGTAGATGGAACGGTATCCTACGATGCCATCGACTTCATCGCCACCTTCACACCCACGGCCCCGCTGACCGCCAGCAGCAGCTATATTGCAACCGTCACCACGGGCGCAACGGACCAGGTAGGCAATCCGCTGGGGACCACCGGCGCGCCCAATCCATGGAACTTCACGACCGGCGCGGCAGTGGTTCCTCCCCCAATCGTCCTTGGGCCCACCATCATGCCCTTTGGCGGGCTTGGCGGCGGCGCCGGGATGACCAACCAGGGAATCCACACGGTCGTCAACGGAAGCATTGCGACCACGGGCGTCTCCACCAAGATCACCGGATTCCACGATGACACCGTGATGGTTGCGGGCATACCGCAATGCGTCTACACGGAAACGACAAGCGATGTGGGACTGGTGACCGGAGCGATCGACACGGCTCCGCCGCCGCCGACCGTTGGGTGCCCCAATGAAGGAACCGCTGAAACCATGGCCATCGCAACCCAGGCGGCGCTGGAAGCCCGGACCGCCTACACCACTCTTTCCACCCTGCCTCCTGGAATCACGTTGCCCAGCAACGAGTTGGGCAATTTGACCCTGCCTCCTGGCACTTACACCTCCTCAAGCTTCTATGACATCACGGCGGGACCACTCACTCTCGACGCTCAGGGCGATCCCAATGCGGTCTGGATTTTCCAGATAGGATCCTATCTCCAGGTGGGCACGCCGACGTCCTCTGAAAGTGTGGTCCTGATCCGCGGCGCCCAGGCCAAGAACGTCTACTGGGCAGTTGGCGGCCTTCCCGGCGCGGTCATCAACTACGGCGGTGGCGGGACGATGGTAGGAACCATCATCTCGCAACCGGGAATCACGGTTTCGAGTCCCGGAGTTGCCGCGGTCACCACAATCAACGGCAGAGTGCTGGCCTTGGATGCGTCGGTCACCATGGTCAACACCGTCATCAACGTTCCTCAATAAGGCCCCGGCTGAGACCGCCGCAAGGCGGTCTCAGCCAGTTTCAGGCAATGCCTTGCTTTGCAAGTCTTATTCGCGCCAGGTCCGTCGGGCGATGAGATTGAATCAGAATCGCGGCGAGTAGTTCAGGAGACGACAATGAGATTGAGTCTGAGAATAGTTGCCATAGCAGCGGCTGGTGTTTTGCTGGTGCCCACGTTCCTTCTCCGTGCGGAGGATGGGGCCAAGGCGTCAACTGGCGCCAATGACGAAATGTCGGTCGCTTCCAGCGCCTTGCCGGCTGCGCCCATGCCCGAGGGCTCGATGGCAGCCATGCCGTATACGGCAGGCAGGAACCTCGGTACTCCCAGGTTCGAACTCTTCATGGGCTACTCGTATCTGCGCGCCATGCCGGAACTGGCCACCGGAAACCGCTTGGTGTACCTGAATGGCGGCAGCACCTCCATCGCGTTCAACCTGAACCGCTACCTGGGACTGGTGGGCGACTTTGGCGGCTTTAACGACACGCGCCTCCTGCTCACGGGCGCAGGTGAGAATCCATCCTTCAATGCTGAGGTCCAGGAGGGAACCGTCTTCTCCTATCTCGGCGGCCCGCGGCTTTCCTTTAGAGATCACGGCAGACTCACGCCCTTCGTGCAGGCCCTGTTTGGAGGCATGCACGCCAGCGACATAGCAGTCTGCAAAAACGGTTGTGTCCTCCTTCCCTCGGAGAACACATTTGCCATGACCGCCGGTGGCGGATTGGACTTCAGGGTCAGCCACCATCTCGCCATCCGCATCGTCCAGGCCGAATACCTGATGACCAGGTTCGAGAATCTGAGCACCGGAAGCAAAGCGACGCAGAATGATATGCGCCTGTCTACCGGAATCGTCTTCCGCTTTGGCGGACGTGGCGCTCCGCCGCTGCCGCCTCTTCCTCCGTTGAGCTATTCGTGCTCCGTCAACCCATCGGCAGTGTACCCCGGAGATGCGATTGCGGCCTCAGGCACGGCTCTGAATCTCAATCCCGCCCGGACCGCCGTCTACACATGGTCCGCCGATGGCGGAACGGTCTCGGGAACCACCAGTACCGCAACCATCGACACCACCAATCTTGCCGTCGGCGCATACACTCTCAAAGGCCACGTCTCGGAAAGCGACAAGCCCAGCGAGAATGCCGATTGCACCGCTTCGTATACGGTAAAGGCGTATGAACCACCAACAGTTGGCTGCTCTGCGAGTCCCGCGACGGTGATTTCCGGAGACTCCTCGACGATCACGGCAAGCGGCGTCAGCCCGCAGAATCGTCCCTTGACTTACAGCTATGGCTCGTCTTCCGGTTCGGTGAGCGGAACCGGCCCAACGGCTACCCTTTCTACGGCGGGCGCAGCGCTTGGGCCCGTCACGGTCACCTGCAACGTCGTGGACGACAAGGGACAGACTGCTTCGGGCACAACCTCAGTGACGGTACAAGCCCTTCCTGTCGCTCCAAGCCCGACCGCCAGCGCTCTGTGCAGCATCGATTTCGGGCGAGACGTGCGTCGCCCGGCTCGTGTGGACAACGAAGCAAAGGCCTGCCTCGATCAGGTCGCACTCAGTCTGCAGCAGAGCGCGGACTCCAAAGTTGCGATCGTGGGCAATGCTTCCAACGAGGAGAAGGGCGGCAGCAGGATCGCTTCCGAGCGGGCCGTCAACACAAAGGCATACCTGGTCGGCGAGAAGGGGATCGATTCGTCGCGCATCGTCCTCTACACCGGTTCGGTCAACGGAAACACCGTTTCCAGCACGCTCATTCCGTCGGGTGCAACCTTCGACGCCACCGACGATACTCCGGTGAATGAGAGCGCAGTAAAGACGCATCGCGTGACCCCGGCGCATCACAATCCAGAATAGGTGCTGCTGGAACTTCACTTCGATTCCAGGCGATGCACAGGCGGCGGTCTCTCAAGGAGATCGCCGCCTGTTCTGTCTCGGCTTCCATAACGGGCAGAAGCGCAGAGCTACAAGTCGAGGAGCGGCCGTGTGCAGTGTAGCTCAGATATTTGGTCCTTGTTTTGAGAGTATAGAGAACAAGAAGAGTGACTCAACTCCTCTCCCCACGGCTCCTGAGTTAACACAGGCCATCGAATAGTTGTCCCGCTTGGCCGCCTGTGTTTGGCAAGGGTAGATTACAAGGGTTGCCATTCTCCTCCAGGGGGTGCTTGCTCTTGATGAATGTGCAATTGCCGCAGTCTATCCCGGCGGGAAGAGGACGTTTCAACGCGAGTCCATCGGCCTGCTCAATAACGCGAAGCTTGAATCAGTGAAGAGAACTGATTGGAGATCATCAAATGCCAATTGTCACCGTTGTTATCACGCTCGGCGTAATCGGCCTGTTGTTATGGCTGGTCAACCGCTTCATACCCATGCAGGGACAGATCAAGGGCATCCTCAACGCCGTTGTGGTGATTGCCGTCGTTCTGTGGCTTCTCAAGATATTCGGCCTCCTCGACTATCTTTTACAGTTCCGTGTCGGACATTGAGAGTTCGAACTGCCGAAGCCGTGAAGCATTTACCCACCCATGAAACGCAAGTTCACCGCAACACGGCAGAGCACTGCCTGTAGGAGAGACCTTGAAGCGCATGCTTTTGTTCGCAATTGGAATTGTCTTCGGCTTGAGCGCGTTTGCCCAAGCCAGTCCGCAAGTGGCGACGGTCCTCGAACCCGCGGGCCCGTTGTCCACTTATCGCGTGGTGGTGATCAGCCGCTCGGTCCAGGCGATCAACTATGAGCATCGCGGCGGAGCCTCCCAAGTCGATTTCGCCGGCACGGCCCTGATGCCGTCCGCCGACGGTAACGCCAAGGTGCGCAGCAAGCGCGGCACCATGGAAGTCGAAGCGGAATTCGGAAACCTGCAAAGCCCCACGTCCTTCGGCGGCGAATACCTTACCTATGTCCTGTGGGCGATCTCGCCTGAGGGCAGGGCCGTCAACCTGGGTGAAGTGCTGGTCGGCAGCAATGATCGAAGCAAGCTGACCGCCACCACCGATCTCCAGGCATTCGCCCTGATCGTGACTGCCGAACCCTACTTTGCCGTCCACCAGCCGAGCAACGTGGTGGTACTCGAGAACGTTGTGCGTGCCGACACCAGGGGGACATCCGAGGCAGTGAATGCGAAGTATGAGCTGATGGAGCGTGGTGGCTACCTTCCCTCCGGATACAAGTTCGATCCCGTGGTGCTCAACAGCAATCTGCCTTTGGAGTTCTTCGAAGCGCGCAATGCCCTGCGCATCGCGCAATCCGAAGGGGCTGAGACGTATGCATCCGCAAGCTACCAGCATGCGGTCGAGTTGATGAAGAATGTGGATGAGTATGCAACCAGAAAGCACGTCGAAAAGAAGCCGTTGATCGCTGCCGCACGCGAAGCAGTGCAGACTGCCGAGGATGCGCGCGAGATCGCGGTCAAGAAGATCGACGCCGACCGCCGGGCGGGCGAACTGCAGGCATCCAACGACGCCAAGGTGAGAGCGCAGGTTCAAGCTGACGACGCTACCCGTTTGAAGGAAGAAGCTCAGGCGAATGCAGCCAGGGCGAAAGCCGATATGGCCGCGAACCAGGCAGCTTCGGCGGTCGCAATCGACGCGGCTCAAGCCGACGCCGACAAAGCCCGCCTGACCGCACAGGAAGCGACCAGCTCCAAGGCGGCGATGCGGGCGCAATTGTCCGAGCAGTTGAACAAGGTCCTGGAGACGCGCGACAGCGCACGCGGGCTCATCGTCAGCATGTCGGATGTATTGTTCGATACCGGGAAGTACACATTGAAGCCCGGCGCGCGGGAGAAGCTGGCCAAGGTTGCCGGAATCCTGCTTGCCTATCCCTCGTTGAACATCGAGGTCGGCGGCTACACTGACAACGTCGGCGGCGATGACATGAATCAAAAGCTCTCTGAAAACCGCGCAGGTGCGGTTCGCGATTATTTGGTGCAAGAGGGCGTAGTTGGCAACTCAGTCAGCGCAAGGGGGTACGGCAACACTCTGCCAGTAGCTTCGAATGATAACGCCGCTGGACGCCAGGAGAACCGGAGAGTGGAGTTGGTTGTGTCCGGCGATGCGATCGGTAGCCCGGCGAGTGCAACGACCGGAGATGTGCGCTAGGTCTCTGGCCGCTTGAAGTTGCACCAACTTGGGTGCCCCAGGTCTCGCTTCTGAGACCTGGGAAAGCATGAACTCAAGGTGCGAAAGCATCAGGTCAGAGACCTGGGAAAATCGCTCGAAGCGGCGGAACGGCAGGTTTCTTCCCCTGCGAGCGATTGCAACCACGGTCGCTGCTGTCCTGGTGTTGCGGCCCCGCTTCGTTTTGGCGATGTAATTCATGCAGCCTCGCAAGAGGCTACATGAGACAGTGACATAACCCGCCACGATTGGTCATCAAAGGAGTGCGAAATGCTTGGAACTATCTTGATTGTGATTCTTGTGCTGGCGTTATTGGGCGTTCTTCCGCGATGGCCGCACAGCAGAAACTGGGGCTATTATCCCACCGGCGGAGTGGGGTTCATTCTCCTGGTTGTCGTTATTCTTCTCCTGCTTGGCCTGATTTGATTGATGCGGTGGGCAAGCACGGAAGGCGGCGAAGGCTATGGCTTCAGCACTTGGACTGATTTGAGCGTATGCTCGATGTAGTGGCTAAGTTGCATCTTTCTCGCCTTCTGCCTCACGCGTATCCGTCAATCCGATCGTCATTGCAGTCGCCTCTGGCATCCTGGTTGCGCCGGTAACGGCCACCAATCCGCAAGCGTGAAGCTCTTACCCCGACTCTGCGTCAGGGCTGCATCCTGCGGATCATTCCCGCCTGCGCCAGGAAGCGTCTTGTCTGAATTGCATGCCGGCGGCAACGGCATTTCCAGGTGTCAGACGCATGTGCGCGGCACCCACGACGATCTCCTGCGCAGCCGATCCATGGCCTCCCTGCACGATCCGCATATGGCGAGGCACGCAGCTTCTCCCCAGGCGGCGCCGCGCACACACTGTTTGCGCGGCGCAGATGCAAATGAAAGCAGGAAACCATGTCCTCCCCCGAAATGCTCCATTCTCGTGATACAAATGAGGGCCTTCATTCAGCGGCGTGTTCGCCAGTTGCGCCCAAGATTTGCAGCCTGCCTTTGCCGACGCGCATTGCGTTTGTCGGCAATTATCTGCCGCGCCAATGTGGCATCGCTACATTCACCACCGATCTGTGTACCGCACTGGCAACCGAATACGGCAATGAGCGCCTCTTTGCCATTCCTGTGAACGATCCGGAATCAAGCTATGAATATCCTGAGCGCGTGCGCCTTGAACTGGAACAGGAGGACCTGGCATCCTACGAGCGCGCTGCGGAATTCCTCAACTTCAACGGCAACGATCTGGTCTGCCTGCAGCATGAATACGGGATCTACGGCGGGGTTGCGGGCAGTCACATCCTGACGCTGCTGCACAAGTTGAAGATGCCGGTAGTCACCACACTGCACACAGTTCTGCGCGATCCTGATCAGGATCAGCGCGCGGTGCTCGAAGAGATTGCCCGGCTTTCCGACCGTCTCGTGGTCATGAGCGAGCAGGCGGCTCGCTTTCTTCGCGAAGTATATGCAGTCCCGGACGGAAAGATCGACGTGATTCCTCACGGGGTTCCCGATCTTCCGTTCATGGACCCCAATTTTTTCAAAGACAGGTTTGGCACCGAGGGAAAGTTCGTGCTGCTTACGTTCGGCCTGCTGTCTCCGAACAAAGGCATTGAGAATGTCATTCGAGCGCTGCCTGCGATTCTGGCGAGACATCCAAACGTGGTGTACATCGTTTCCGGAGTGACGCATCCCCATATTCGGCGGCGCGAGGGCGAACGCTACCGCGAAGAGTTAAAGGCATTGGCAGAGCAGCTTGGCGTTTCATCTCAACTGATCTTCAACAACCGGTTTGTGAGTACTGAGGAACTGGTAGAGGCCGTCGGCGCGGCAGACATTTACATCACGCCGTACCGGCAGGAGGCGCAGGTCGTCTCCGGCACGCTGGCCATCGCATTGGGCGCGGGAAAGGCGATCGTCTCCACACCGTACTGGCACGCCAGGGAGTTGCTGGCGGATGGAAGAGGCATGCTGGTTCCATTCGAAAGTCCCGCCACGATTGCGGATGCGGTTCTTGAATTGCTTGAGAACGATGCCAAGCGTCACGCCATGCGCAAGCGGGCCTATCTCTACTCGCGGGCAACAACGTGGCCCCGCACGGCCCGGGCGTATATGGCGTGCTTTCAGCGTGCGCGTTTCGAGCGTTCGTTGCAGCCAAGGGCTGCTCAACAGAACGAGGCCGTCCTGGCTCCAATCGATCCGGCTAACCGGGTGCCGGCGCTGAATATAAGCCATCTGCTTACGATGACCGACGATACGGGCATCTTGCAGCACGCAATTTATTCCGTGCCGAAAACGTGCGAGGGCTATACAACCGACGACAACGCGCGTGCGCTCATCGTGTCGATTCTTTTGGATGAAGACCCGGCAAACTCGGGTCAGCGGAAGGTGCCGGCCCTGTCTCATCGCTACCTCTCCTTCCTGTGGCTTGCGTTCAACGACGATACCGGGAGGTTCAGAAACTTCCTCGGGTACGACCGCAAATGGCTTGAAGATATCGGATCGGATGACAGTCACGGACGCGCATTGTGGTCTCTGGGGAAGGTTCTAGGCCATTCCAAGAATGCAGGACTGAGAGGCGCGGCCGGGAGGCTGTTTGAAGCCGCCGTCCCTGCTACACTCACATTTACCAGTCCGCGCGCCTGGGCGTATTCCATCCTGGGAATGCAAGCGTATCTGGACTGGTTCCCGGGAGACAGAGCCATCCAGGGCGCACGCAATATCCTCGCCAACAGGCTGCTTGACATCTATGAACGCAGCCATTCCGAGACCTGGAGATGGTTCGAGAAGAGCCTTTCCTACGCGAACGCAAGGCTCTCACAGGCGCTCATTCTGGCAGGATGGAGGAGTGACAACCAGGGAATGATCGAAGCTGGAATGGATTCTCTGAAGTGGCTAGTTGCCGAGCAGCACCGCGATGATGAGAATATCTTTGTTCCAATTGGGTCCAATGGATTCTTCATTCAAGGAAATGAAAAGGCGCGCTTCGATCAGCAGCCAGTGGAGGCCTGTGCAACCGTCTCTGCCTGCCTTGAGGTATACAGGCTGACTGAGGAACCCCAATGGCTTGAGGAAGCGCGCAGGGTCTTTTCCTGGTTTCTCGGCAAGAACGATTTGCAGATTCCGTTGTACGATGCAAGCACCGGCGGTTGCAGAGACGGACTTCATCCTGACCGCGTGAATGAAAATCAGGGCGCTGAATCGACGCTTTCGTTCCTGATGGCTCTCCTCGAAATCCAAGAGGCGAAAGCAACAAACGCAAAAAAGCCGCACCTTGAAATGAGCATCTCATCGTGAATACTTCTGTTTCTCTCGAATCGAAAGATTCCATCGTCACGGAACAAACCCATGTGGAAGCACTTACAGGGAGTCCCCTGTTTGCCCGCTATTCCGGCAACCCGATCCTTACCCAGGAGAACTGGCCTTATCCGATCAACAGCGTTTTCAACGCAGCGGCCGCAAAGCTGGCCGATGGCGACACTTTGCTTCTGTGCCGCGTTGAAGACCGGCGCGGCCTGTCGCACCTTTGCGCCGCGCGGTCGGCGAACGGAATCGATGGCTGGCGGATTGATCCGCAACCCACAATGCCGGCAAATCCGCTTGAGTATCCTGATGAGATCTGGGGCATCGAGGATCCGCGCATTACTTACGTCCCGGAACTCGAGCAATACGCTGTGGCCTACACCTCGTTCGCACGGGGCGGCCCTGGTGTATCCCTGGCGCTCACCAAGGACTTCAGAAGTTTCGAGCGCTTCGGCGTGATCATGCCTCCAGAGGACAAGGATGCGGCGCTGCTGCCGCGCAGGATCGGCGGCCGCTGGGCCCTGATTCACCGGCCCATGACAGCTCTTGGGGCGCATATGTGGATATCCTATTCGCCAGACTTGAAGCATTGGGGAAGCCACAAGATCATCCTTGAAGCACGGCGTGGCGGGTGGTGGGATGCGAACAAGATCGGGCTATGCTCCCCTCCGATCGAGACGGAAAAGGGCTGGCTGATGATCTATCACGGAGTCCGGCAGACTGCTTCGGGAAGCATTTATCGCCTCGGCCTCGCCCTCTTCGATCTGCAGAATCCAGAGGTATGCTTGCAGCGAGGAGATTCCTGGGTGTTCGGGCCGGAAGAGAACTACGAGCGGGGCGGAGACGTGAAGGACGTAGTGTTTCCCTGCGGGCAAACCATCGGCGCAGATGGAGACACCATCAATCTCTATTACGGTGCGGGCGACTCCTGCATAGCGCTGGCCAAGGGGAGTATTCGCGCCATCCTGGCATGGCTTGATGCAAATTCAAGCCCGCTCGACAGGCGCGCATTCTAGGTCTCTGGCCGGATGATTTCGTACCTTGAATTCATCCTCTCCCAGGTCCCAGAATCGGGACCTGGGGCACCCAAGTTGGTACAACTTCAAGCGGTCAGAGACCTAGGGCGCCGCGCGCCGTCGGCGGAAGAGCAGGGAAGCATGAGTTGCGCTCGGTCGTTCGCTGCATCTTCGGTTGGCGCCGGTTCTACGGGATTACTCTGCGTGGCGTGAGTGCAGGGTGATTCCTCGATGAATGAAGTGTCAGAGAGCATTCCCTGTCACATAAGGCAATGTAACCCTTGACGCTTCCTTAGCATTCGGACGCGAGTGCAGGGCCAGATCTGTATGAATGCAATTGCCCAACAAGCAGCTCAATCTCTTGCGCCACACGTGCATCACGCGCTGGTGCCGCCCTGGCTCATGCACATGGGAATACTGGGCCTGTTTTTCGTTGCGGTGGTCGATTCTTCAGTGGTTCCTCTGCCTCTCCCCGGCAGCACTGACCTGCTGCTGCTGTGGCTGGTGGCGCACAGCGGCAATCCCTGGCTGCTCGCCCCCTGTGCCATTGCAGGCAGCATCCTGGGCGGATACACCACCTGGCACATTGGCCGCAGAGGTGGAGAAGCGGCGCTGCGCCGCTATGTGCCGGCGCGACTCTTGCGACCAATCGTAGGCTGGGTCGAGCGCCATCGTATCCTCGCGGTCTTTCTTCCCGCCGTGCTGCCTCCGCCCATACCGCTCTTGCCTTTTGCGCTTGCCTCCGGGGCGCTGGGCGTCTCGCGCAGGCGTTTCCTCTTGGTCTTCGGCGCGGCTCGCAGTCTGCGGTACTCCTTCATCGCGTGGCTCGGTGTGGCCTACGGACGCAGGCTCGTTCACCTGTGGTCTGCAAGCCTCCAGCAGTGGTCAACTCCGTTGCTCAGCGTGTTTTTGATCCTGCTGGTAGCAGGCGCCAGTTATGGAATATGGAAGGTTCGCGGTCTGCGCAAAATCGATGCCGCAGAGGAACTTGCGCTGCATGACGAAGCAGCTCGGACGAGCTGAACTCCCATGGCCGCTCGCCTCGGAGTTCCAGCCATGCGCATTTGCCCAAGCTGCGAGTTGTTGCAGACTGGTTGACACTGCGAGATTGGCGGCCTACACAACAAACATCGCTACGCCCGCGGTGAACATGGCGATTGTGGCGATGGCCACGACAATCCATCCCAGACGAGAACTCGGCTGGCCCTGCATCAGTTTCTTGTCAGAAGCGACGATCAGGATTGCGACAAGGAGGAAGGGAGCTAACAGGCCGTTGATGACAGCCGTCCAGAAGAGTGCTTTCACAGGGTTGATGCCAATGAAATCCAGTCCGATTCCAGCACCCGTCGAGACCAGAATCAGAGCGTAAAACCAGCGCGCCTGCCTCAATTCCTTGTTCAGGCCCTGGCGCCACCCCAGAGTTTCAGCGAAGGCATATGCGGTTGACCCGGCCAGCGTGGGGATGGCTAGAAACCCGACGCCGACAATCCCCAGGGTGAATAGGGTCGCCGCAAAGTTGCCTGCAAAAGGCCTGAGGGCCTCGGCTGCCTCGCGAGAGGTTGCGATGTTCGTCAGGCCGTGCCGGTTGAGGGTGATGGCCGTGGTCAGAATGATAAAGAACATGACCATGTTCGAGAAGAATGCGCCCACACCGACATCGATGTTTCTTAGATCAAGTTCTTGAGGTGTGGCTCCTCTGCGCCGAGCAAGCGTACTCTGGCCCGCAGACTTCTCTTCTTCAACCTCTTGACTCGCCTGCCAGAAGAACAAATATGGACTGATTGTGGTGCCGAGGATTGCGACTAGCGTTGCCCATTCATTTCTTGTGTGTGGCATCGACGGCACCAGCGTATCGTGAAGCACCTGGCCCCAGTCGGCTCCCACCACAAATGCGGTGATGGGGTAGGCGAAGAGCACAAGGACCAACCACTTGAGCACGTTCGCGATCTGTTGATATTGGAGCCGAACCGTTGCCCACGAAATAAGCAGCGCGAACACAACCACAAACCAGCGGGAGTTGATCCCCGACAGCATTGCCGCGGCATCCGCCATACCAGCGAGGTCCGCCGCTATGTTAATTGTGTTAGCAGCCAAAAGGGCCAGGATGAATGCGAGCAGAAGCCATCTTGGAAAGCGCTGCCTGAAGTTACTCGCCAACCCTTGCCCTGTCACCTTGCCGATACGGGCACACATCATCTGAACCGCGGCCATTAGCGGCCACGTCAGGAGTGCGGTCCAGAGGAGTTTGGTTCCCAACTGCGCGCCGGCAACGGAATATGTGGCAATGCCGGAGGGGTCATCGTCGGCAGCTCCAGTGATCACGCCGGGGCCGATCGACTTCAACAGGGCTCGAATCCATCGGGATGGGACAATTGTCGTCACGAAAGAGTTGGGGGTATGCTCCCTTCGTATCAAAGCATGGATCGCCACTCAACGGGAAACGGTCTCGCGCCACGGTGCATGGGAAGCAGACAAAATGGATCCTGGCACAGTCATCGCGACCACGGCATCAGCTATTTGCGGGGTACGCATACCCAAGCCAACGATGGCCAGGAAGCCGCGGTTGCGGCCTTCTGGCCATCCTGTCCACCTGCATTCAGTAACGGTGACACGAAACCAGGCAGTGTTTACACTACTGCGCTGGTTGCACCACCAGGTCGTCTGCCAGCTTGAACTGCACAATCGACTCCGCCGGTATGTCGATATCCCGGTTGCCGGTCAATCCAGCGGTTGCGGTTCCAGCGCCGCCACCCACCAGGCCGCCTACCAGCAGTCCAACTCCGCCGCTGGCCACGCCACCCACCAGCATGCCAAGCCCGGCCCCTCCGCCAATCAATGCTGAGGAACGCCTGCCCTTGCCCCTCTTGCTGCGCGCCAGGTCTCGCGTTGTCAGCGGATACCGCGTTCCATTCACCGTCAGTGAGGTCAACCGCAACTCCAGCAGCGACCTGCCTCTGAAGTGTCCGCGCCGATGCGATACATCCACCACGCCAGCCACCAGCGCACCCTTGGGCACAAGTACACCGTTGTTGTTGTCCAGAACAGGATCCACGATCTCGCCGGTAAAGGTATCTCCCGCGCGGCTGGACTTGACGCTGATGCGTTGATCGATCCTGATCGCCAGCGACGTGCCCGCCGGAATGGTCGCGTTAACCGGAATTGCTGGCGGAGGCGGCACTGCGGAGACTTTCGGTTCCGATGGCGCCGGAATGGGCGCCCCTGCCGCGGGCGGTGTCGCCGTTGTTGTTATCGCTTCGCTCTTCTGTCCGGCCGCCGGAGGCTGCACCACCGTCGTTGTCGTGGTCCCGTTCTTGTCGACAGAAACCACCTGCTGCGGCTGCCCGGTGGTCGCCGCCTGTTGCTTGGCCTGATCCAGCGCCTGTTCCTGCTTCGATTTGCATCCCGACAGAAGAGCCACGGCCACCAGCAGGACGAGTGCCGGTGTCCCCAGCGAGAGACCTCTGTTGCGGGGCGAGCCTACCGGCATCCTGCCGGGGCGAACCAATGAGTCTGAATTGAACATGATCGACCCTCTTTCACATTTGGTTTGATGCCAGGGCAGACACAGAATGCTGTGTTCAGAGGCATCCGGTTGGATGCTCATCCAAGCCCACGGGGTTTTCTGTGGAGCTTAAGGCGTTGAGGCTGCATCACAGGTCCTACTTGCACTGCTTGTGTTCGGTGTCCGGTGCCGGTATGTTCACTCCTGCTTCCACGTGAGCATCGGCGTGCACCTCGGTATTCTCAATGGCATCACGGACCACATCCTTCGTCTTGCCCCAGGCATTCTCAACCTTTCCCTTCATCTGTTGAGCCATGCCTTCAACCTGGAGCTTCGTGTCGCCCGTCAACTCGCCCGCCTTGCGCTTGGCGCTGCCCACCACTTCGTCGATTGTGCCCTTCATTCGATCCTTATTCATAAGTCCGCCTCCATGGCCGGCTGTGCAAGTTCGACTGAGACGCTGGAGTGCCTGTCAAGCGCCTCGATCGTGGAAGAAACTGGATGACGGCTGTCAGCGCGCAGCCGCATGGCATGGTCTCAGATGAAGAATCGAGGCATACATACCGCTGCGACCAACTCGGCAGCCCGTCTACGATCGTGTTGCGCAGAGACCTGGGTCTCTGATCGCTTGAAGATGTGCCAGCTCCGTGCCCCATCCATTCGCCTTTTTTCTGGCGAATGGGTGGGATAGCACAAATCCAAAAGGCACGAAATCATGCTGTCAAAAACCTAGCGCCTGTCTCCGCCACCGTGGTTATCTCCCTCCCCATGGCCGCGCCCATCGCGCATCTCATTTCCCTTGAACCGCCTGGGAGCCCTGTCTCCCCTTGTGGCTCTCTCGCCTCTGTCCGGCATGCGGCCATTGTAGCCGTGCTGCGGATCGAAGCTGTTGTTCACATGGCCGCGGAATTCATTGTGGCCGCGGAACCATGGGCCCACGCCCAGGAAGACGCCGCCTGGAAACCATTCCCGGCCGTAGTAGCCATAGGGAGCACAGTTATACGGGGTGTAGTCATAGTAGCCGTAAGGACATTCTGGCGCGACTCCGATGTTGACGCTTAACTGAGCCTCTGCCATGGAACTGCCTACCGTAATAAAGATCGCAGCAACAGCGGCTAACGCAAGAAACCTGATTCCGTTCATGGACTCTCCTGACAATCGCCGGGGCGTTGTTTGCCTGCCCCGAACTTGTTCAGCGTAAGCGGTTCGAATTATTCAAGTCTGAGCTATCGAGACCATGTCCAATGGAGAAGAAGCAAGCCACTGGCACATCTCAACCGGTCAGAATCTGCGCCGGCCGTCCGAGACGCCCGCTCTCTGTTGTGCGTTTTTGCTCAGACGGCGCCAGTCGGCCCCTCTAACGTGAGAACTACCTTGTGCGCCTCAAGTGCGCGTATTGCAACAGACGCCGCGCATAGGTAGAAAAAGGTGAGATGCATGAAGAAACTTGTGACGTTAGTGGCAATCTTCGGTCTGGGTGTAGCGACCGTGGCCTGTGCGGAGACCCGCGAAGAAGCAGCGAACCGGCTGAATAATGCGGCCACCGTAATCCACGAAATCATGGCCGCGCCCGACCAGGGCATTCCCGATGAAGTTCTGGAGCACGCCAGGTGCGTGGCCGTAGTGCCGCACATGATCAAGGGCGGCCTTGTGTTTGGCGCGGAGAACGGCCGAGGCGTGGCCACATGCCGCACTGAACACGGATGGAGCGCCCCGGCGTTCTTTGCCATTACCGGCGGCAGTTGGGGCCTGCAGATCGGCGTCGAAGGCGTAGATCTGGTGATGATCATCCAGAATGACAGGGGAATGCAGCGCTTGGAATCCGCCAAGTTTCAGCTTGGAGCGGATGCCTCCGCGGCAGCCGGACCGGTTGGACGCCATGCCTCCGCCAATACCGACTGGAAGATGGACACTGAGATCCTGACCTACTCGCGGGCCAAGGGCGCCTTTGCCGGGCTTACTTTGACCGGCGCCGATATTCGCCGCGACGACGGTTCCATGGATGCCTTCTACGGGCATGACGTCTCCACGCACCGCGTCCTGCGCGGCGAGGTTGAAGCGCCTGCCGGGGCAGACCGGTTCATCGACGCCGTCAGAGGTGCAAAAATGCAGTCACATGATTCCAACTAACTAGCTGGTTGGGAATGCTCGTGGGCGCCGGAAACGGATTTCAGGTTTCGGGCGCCCGCCATGCGGGGAGGGATTCACATGCTCTGGACCATTTTTGTCATCATTCTGGTTCTCTGGCTTTTGGGCTTCAGCTTCCATATTGCCGGCAGTCTGATTCATATTCTGCTGGTGGTCGCGCTGATCGTCCTGGTCATCAACCTGGTAACCGGACGGCGGGGCGGTTTCTAACGCGATAATCGCGCGCCGCTCACAACCTGCACATTGCATCGGGAGTCTGGCGCAATTGTCACCGCACCAGCGAAAAGGTGAAGGCCAGGGCAAGGGTCGTCAGAACCACGATGACCGGTACCGCCCAGAGGCCCAGCAATACCAGCCTTCCGATGCGCACTTCCTCCCCATCGCGGCGCGCAAACGCCAGCACCAGCATCGTTGCCAGTGAGCCAAAGGGCGTGATCATCGGGCCCACGTTGGCGCCGGCCAGCGCGGCGAGCACCGTCCCCATCGGCGCGTGAGCCCGCAAGAGCACGCTGCGCGCCATCAACGCCGCGGGAAGATTGTTCGCGATGTTCGAGGCCAACGCCGTCGCCCCCGCGGCAGCGAGGAGTTGCGCCGGCGAGCCCGGCCTCATCTCCGCCAGCCACTTGGAACAAACGCCAACGATGCCCAGATTCTCAAGCCCTTGTATGGCGATGAAAAGCCCGATGACAAATGGGAATAGATCCCACGCGAGTTCCCGCGCCATTCGAATCTGCACCCGTCCCGCGGCCATGCCGGCAATGGCCAGCACAGCGCTGGCCGCGAAGCCGAAGACGTAGGGCTCAAGCCCCATCAGCGGGGCAAGAAAGTAGCATATGAGTGCGCCAACAAGGACAAGGATGCAAACCATGAAGTAGGCATGATTGGGGACCACGCTCGCCGGTTCGGGCAGCGATTCGCCCTCAAAGGAACTGGGCAACTCACGGCGAAAGTGCCAGCGCAGCACCGCATACGTGGTGATGAGCGCAACCAGTTGGGGCACGATCATCCTTGCCGCGAACGCCGCAAATGTCTGGCGGAAGGCGTCCGCGAAAAGGAGGTTGGTGAGATTGCTGATGGGGAGCGCCAGCGATCCCACGTTGGCCACATAGGCGCACAGCAGCACGTACGGCGCCGCCGGAACTTTGAGCCTCCTTACCAGGGCCAGCATCACTGGCGTCAGCATCACCGCTGTGGTGTCCAGGGATAAAACCGCCGTGATCACAGCGCCGGCCACAAATGCGTTCCGGTAAAGCGAATGCCCGTCTCCCTTGGCGACCAGCGCGCATCGAATCGCCGCCCAATCGAAGAAGCCGCTCTTGCCTACCAGCAGAGAGAGCGCTAGAAGCGAAAGAAGAAAGAGAAGAGTGTTCTTCCCGGCAAGGATCGCGCCGAGCGCCTCGCGCGGCGCGACCAGGCCCAGAGCGAGCATCGCCGCTGCCGCGAGCATCGTCCACCAGGCCGCGTTCCATCGCCGCGGGCGCACCACCATCAGGGTGAGCATGGCTCCGAAAACCGCCAGTGTAAGAACAATGCGCGCTGTGCCTGTCATGCAATTCCTCGTCGAGCTGTGTAAGCCTGCAACATGATGAACTATAGAATAGCGAACGCGGTCATCACGACCCCACGGGCAAAAGAAGCCTCTGCAGAATCTCAGGGCTAAGAGACAGGCCAGGCCGCTCTTTCACGCCCGCGCAGAATTCTTTGCAACGTGAGCGATTCTACACAGCATTGCCCAGGCCAGTGAGCGAATCTATAAGCCGGCTCGAAGGGACAGGAATTGTTCATCCTCCCGAACTCGGGCTTGGCGCCAATCAAAGGAAGAATATGAAAACGAGTAAGTTGCTCTTTACCGTGCTGATGCTGGTTGCACTTGGAACGATGGTGGGCTGCCGGATGGGGCCCGCGAAGTCGCCAGACATCTCCGACAACCTCCGCAAAGCGCTCGATCAGGCAGGGATGAAAGAGGTCACCGTCAGTCAGGATCGCGATAAGGGCATCGTTACCCTCGGCGGACAGGTCGAGAGCGAGAATGACAAGGCACAAGCCGAGTCCCTGGCAAAGTCGCTTGCCGGCGCTCAGGTCGTCGCCGACCAGATTGCCGTCATCCCCGCGGGGCAGGGAGTCGCCACCAGAGCCGTGAATTCCGATTTGGACCAGGGCATCGAGAAGAATCTGGATGCCGCGCTGATCCAGAACGGCATGCACGGCAGCGTGAACTACGAGGTCAAGAACGGCGTCGTCACGCTCTCTGGAGATGTGAACTCGGACCACATGCGTACTGGCGCTGAGACGGTTGCCTCGGCGGTGCCGAACGTGAAGCAGGTGGTGAACGCACTGCGCGTGGTCAAACATCGCAAAGCCAGTTCGGGACAGTAGAAGTCTGGGCCTTTAGTATCGCGAGTGGGTGATTTTGTAATTGCTCCCTTGAACTTGGGTGCCCCAGGTCCCGCTTTTGGGACCTGGGAAAGCACAAATCTACACGGTCGCGGTACTAGCCACGCCTTCGAGGGAGAAGGATCTTGCAACTCTGGAACTCCTTTTTGCTCGCCTTTGGCGCGCTTCTTCCGCTGGTCAATCCGCTCGGTTCGGCGCTGGTGTTTCTTGGGTTGGCGGGCGATGCGCCGCCCAAGGTCTATCGTGCATTGGCGCGCAGAATCGCCATCAACAACATCATCTTCCTTGCGATCTTTGAACTGCTGGGCGCAGTCATTCTCAATTTCTTTGGAATCTCTCTGCCCATAGTCCAACTCTCGGGTGGCATCGTCATCGCGGCCATGGGATGGTCTTTACTGAATGAAAAAGATGCAGGTGCAGATTCCAGGAACAAGCTTGAGGAGCGGGAAGTACGCAGTGAGACAGAGACAAGATATCTGGAACAGAAGGCCTTCTACCCGTTCACCTTTCCGCTGACCTCGGGGCCCGGCACACTTGTCGTGTTGCTGACTCTTACCGCCCGCATCTCGAATCGGGTGATTTCGAGAGACATCCTGGCTCATCTCGGGGTGTTTCTTGCCGTGGTTGTACTCAGCGTACTCGTCTATTTCTGCTATGCGTACGCACCCAAAATCTCAGAGGTCATCCCGGCGTCCACTGCGCATGGAATTCTGCGCGTCGTGGCGTTTATCCTGCTCTGCATTGGCGTCCAGATTGCGTGGAACGGCCTTGCCGTGCTGCTTGCCGCCATCCTCAGGCCATAGCCGAAAAATACGCGAACCGGTCCTGCAACTGATAAAACCTTGCGCTGCCGTCTGGCCCCGTGCACAAGTGTCGAGCAAATGTGAACAGCCTTGGCCATCGCCGTTCTGTTACAAGAAGGCAGGATGAAGCTCCACGCTGAGGGGTCTTCCATGACGCGAAGCGCATTGACCAGAAACAATCACGACCTCGCTCCCGGAGCATTCCTTGGCACTGCCGGCCAAGGGAGAAAAGCCGTGACCTTTCTGAAGCAGCAAACAATCTTCAGGCAGGGGGACACGGCTGGCGCAGTCTTCTATATTCAAAAGGGCAAGGTAAGGCACACCGTCGTGTCCGGTTTTGGCAAGGAAGCAATCCTGGGCATGTCGAGCGAGGGGGAGTTCTTCGGTGAAGGCGGACTGGCGGGTCAGCCTTTCCGCATGGGCTCTGCAACCGCAATCACCGACTGCAAACTTCTGCAAATTGACCAGAAGGCAATGATGCTTGCGCTGAGCACGGATCGTGCGTTTTATCAGCTCTTCGTAGCCTGCCTGCTGGCGCGCAACCTCCGATACCATGAGGCGCTAGTCGACCAACTCTTCGATTCCAGTGAAAAACGGCTGGCGCAGGTTCTGCTCCGCCTGGCTCGTTTCGGCATGGAAGATGCGCCTGAGTTAGTCATCCCCAAGGTCAGTCAGCAGACCCTGGCCCGCATGGCAGGTATAACCCGGCCGCGTGTCCGCTCCTTCATGAACGGGTTCAGGGAATCTGGTTTCGTTGCCTATGGCAGGAGCGGGATGCAAGTCCGCAGTTCGCTTCTCAGCGTGATTCTTCATAACTAGTACCGTGACCGCATGATTGGGTAATGGCCGGAGTGGATCGCCGGTCTCCAGACCGGCTGTCGTGCGGGCGTCCACGCCCGCATTGGTCCTGGATCGATTACCAAATCACACAGACTGGGTATTAGGTCTTTGACAGCGTGAATTGGTACCAACTCCGTGCCCCATCCATTCGCCTTTTTTCTGGCGAATGGGTGGGAAAGCGCAAATCTCAAAGGTTCGAAATCACGTTGTCAAAAACCTGGAGCAATCCTCATCGAACAGGAAATACTAACATGCTGAATGAGCAGGAAGCTGCCGCTCGCGAGCCCCCGCTTGCTGCGAGCGGGCAGGGAACTGCGTGGCATTCGCGTTGGCCCGGAGCAAGAGGTGTGCTATGATCTGGCCGACGTCTCAAGCCTCGCCAAACCGGCATGAATCTCAGGAGCCTTCCTATGCCCAGCCCCAAGCCCAAGCCGAAAGTTACTCGCACTTCGCTCGCCAAGGTCCTGACAGGAATCCAGGGACTGGATGAAGTCACCGGCGGTGGCCTGCCAAAGGGCCGCGTCACCTTGGTCTGCGGCCGCGCGGGCAGTGGCAAGAGCTTGCTCGGAATGGAATTTCTGGTGCACGGCGCAATTCAATATGGCGAGCCTGGCGTATGCATGAACTTCGAGGAAACCGAAGAGAAGCTCACGGCCAACGTCGCTTCGCTGGGTTTTGATTTGCGCGATCTTGCCAGGCGCAAGAAGCTGCTGGTGGATTGCGTTTTCATCGAGCGAAACCAGATTGCCGAGTCGGGCGAATACAATCTCGATGGCCTGTTCATCCGCCTGGCCCAGGCTGTCAAAGCGGTCAAAGCGAAACGCGTTGTCCTGGATAGCGTCGAAGCGCTTTTTTCCGGAATTGTTGATACGACGATCCTGCGGTCTGAACTCAGCCGCCTGTTTCGCTGGCTTGAAGACCAGAAGCTTACCGCGATTGTTACCGGGGAAGCGGGAGTCAACACGTTAACCCGTCACGGGCTGGAGGAATATGTCGCCGACTGCGTGATCTCACTGGACCATCGGGTGACGGAACAGATTTCCACCCGGCGGCTGCGGATCGTCAAGTACCGGGGCACTGCCCATGGCACCGACGAATATCCGTTCCTGATTGATGAACAGGGCATCTCGGTGGTGCCCATCACCTCTCTGGTGCTCACTCACAAAGCGCTCACGGACCGCATTTCGACGGGAATTGGCGCTCTGGACGAGATGATGGAGGGCAAGGGATTCTTCCGTGGAAGCAGTGTGCTGGTGACCGGCACAGCGGGAACCGGCAAATCCAGCCTCGCGGCGAATTTCGTAAACGCCGCTTGCGCCCGTGGCGAAGTTTGCCTGTATTTCACGTTTGAGGAATCTCCCAGCCAGATTCTCCGCAACATGGGGTCCGTTGGCCTTGACCTTCAGCCTTGGGTAAGGAAGCGCTTGTTGCACTTCAACGCGATGCGGCCCACCAGCACCGGCCTGGAAGGGCATCTGGCCGTCATTCACAGGCTGATCTCCCAGCTTCGGCCAAGTGTCGTGGTCATTGACCCGATCACGAATCTGATTTCGCCCTCGGGCAGTTATGACGTGAAGTCGATGCTCGTGCGCCTGGTCGATTATTTGAAGGTGGAACAGATCACTTCGATGTTCGCGAATCTGACCTTTGCGGGAGACCCGCAGGAGAGAACCGCGGCAGCCGTTTCCTCGCTCATGGACACCTGGATTGTGTTGCGCGACAACAAGTCCGATGGACGGCCGAGACGCGAGCTTTACATTCTGAAATCTCGCGGCATGGCCCATTCGCGCGAAGCGCGCGAACTCCTCGTGAGCAAGAGAGGCCTGGAACTGGGTATTGTGCTGAAAGATCGTGCGCACGCCACCACCGTGGAAGGCGCAGGCGCAGTTGCGGCGGCCGAGTGAAGTTACAAGGTGGTCTATTTAGACCAGAAATCGAGCACCGACATGAAGAAGATTTCAGCAGAGAAAAGCCCGGCGAAGAAAAGCGCCGCGAAGAAAAACCCGGCAAAGAAGGCGGCTGCCAGCACCAGCGCGAGCGACTTTTACCGGTTGCGGCTTTACATCGCCGGCCAAACCCCCAACTCGATTGCTGCAATCGCCAACCTCAAGAAGCTTTGCGAGGAAAAGTTGAAGGGCAAGTACCGTATTGAAGTTGTCGACCTGCTTGAGAAGCCGCAATTGGCCAAGGGCGACCAGATCATCGCCATTCCGACCCTGGTGAGACGGCTCCCGCCACCGGTCAAAAGAATCATTGGGAACCTCTCCAGGACCGAGAGTGTTCTTGTGGGGTTGGATCTTCAACCGTCACGCTGAAGTAAGGGCTCAGGTGTCAGATGTCCAGCAAGCGACCGCATTCCGATGGACGAGTCTCTCAGGGAGAGCTGCCCGGCAAAGCCGCTGCGTCGCGAGCAACCCGCAGGAGTCCCGCACCAGGCCTGCGCAAGGCGCCGCCCTCCACTCTTCCAGAAGGGGTAACAAAGCTTCGCGCCCGGCTAAAGGCTGCGGAGGAAACTCTGCGCGCCATACGGTCCGGCGAAGTGGATGCTCTGATGATTTCCGGCCGCCGCGGCGAGCAGGTGGTTACTCTCAAAGGTGGAGAGCCCGCTTATCGGTTGCTGGTCGAGGCCATGAGCGAAGGCGCGGCGATTCTGTCACGCGATGGAGTTGTGCTCTACTGCAACCGCGGGTTTGCAGAGATGATGAGCAGGCCGCCCGGGAAAATTCCCGGAATTGCGGTGCAGTCGCTGGTGGTGGAAGCAGAGCGGGACAGATTCGAAACGCTGCTCAAGGATGCTCGAAGGGCATTTGCGAAAGGTGAATTCAGCCTGTGTTGCAAGCAGGGAAGCCTGACTCCGGTCTATTTGTCGCTGAACAGGTTTCGCGGATTCAAGGGCCAGGCCCTGGGCATGGTGGTCACCGACCTGAGTGAGCAAAAGCGCAAGCAGGCCGGGGAAGTGAAGCAGGCCGAAGCCATGCACCGGCTGCTGCTGGAGCGCACTCTTTCAGCGCAGGAAGAGGAACGGCGCAGGATCGCGCGCGAATTGCACGACGAAGCCGGACAGTTGCTGACCGCTCTCCTGGTGGGCCTGCGAACCCTGGAAGACGCTCGCAATCTGGCCGATGTCAAGGCACAGGGACAGCGGCTGCGGGAGATCGCCGCCCAGGCCATCGACGAGGTCGGCCGGCTTGCCCGCGGGCTTCACCCAACGGTGCTCGACGACCTTGGCTTGGGCGTTGCGCTGAGCCGGTACGCTGCCGAGTATGCAAAGACCCACAACATCGCAGTGGATCTCGCACTGGATGAAATTGACTCCGCCAGCCTGCCGTCGGCGGTCCAGATGGCGTTGTACCGCATCCTCCAGGAAGCCCTGACCAACGTGGCCCGGCATTCGGGAGCCAAGGCGGTCAGCATTCGATTCGCCCTTTCGGCCGCGGCTTTGGAGGCGGCAGTCACAGATGACGGATGCGGCTTTGACGCCGAAGCGGTGGCTGTCTCCTCGCGCCGCCTGGGGATTCAGAGCATGCGCGAGAGAGCGGCCATGCTGGGCGGAACGGTCAGTTTCGTTTCCCAGCCCAGGGGAACCAGGATTCTGGTGCAAGTTCCGCTTCGCAGCCAGGACACTCAGCTTTGAGGGTGCAGAGGAGCACTTGAAATGCCGGCGCGAACCCACAAGATCCGAGTGATGATCGCGGACGACCACGCAATTCTTCGCGCGGGGCTGAAAATGCTGGTCAATGCCCAGGCCGATATGGAAGTGGTCTCGGAAGCTGCCGATGGAGCGAAGGCGGTTCAAACGGCACGGGAAACAAAGCCGGATGTGGCCCTGCTGGACCTCACCATGCCGCGGGTCGGGGGCATGAAGGCGCTCGAAGAGATGGTGCGCGATTGCCGCGAAACCAGGGTGCTGGTCCTCACCATGCACGATGACCCTGCCTACCTGCGATCGGCGCTGGCTGCCGGGGCCTCAGGCTACCTGTTGAAAAGGGCGGTGGATGCGGAGCTGATTGCCGCCATACGAGCGGTGCACCGCGGAGGAATCTTTGTGGATCCGCGCTTGGCCGGCGTTCTTGTCCAGGACGTTCTGGCAAAGAAAACCACAAAAGCCGGCTCCACGCAGCCGGCAAACATCCTTAGCCGCCGCGAACTGCAAGTGCTCAAGCTCGTGGCGCTGGGTTACACCAGTGCGGAAATAGCCGGGCGACTTTTTGTGGGTGTGAAGACGATCGAGACCTATCGTTCCCGATTGGCCGAAAAGCTCGGCCTTCAATCGCGCAGCGAGGTGGTTCGTTTTGCCGTGCAGATGGGCCTGCTGACCCCGGAAACGCTGGAGAGTGAGCCGGGCGGTTCTGCCCGGTAGGAAGCTGGTTGCAGACAGCATTTCTGTCCCGATAGGCGGCGCGCAAGCGCCTCCTGTCAGGGTTTCCCGGACAAAGCCCCTCATTTTTAGCAACATCCCCGATAGCCGCATTCTTCCCTCGCCAGCACACTTTATGCAGGCTGCAAAAGTGTATCCGCGGCATGGATACCAGTTCAAACGTCGAGAACGGCGATCGCAGAACAGAGCAATGACGGCTGGATCAAGTGCTGCTCGTTTGCCGCGGGTCTGCTGGCGCCGCGTTACGAAGGGGGTTCCAAGTCAATGACTGACACGAACATCTCGACATTCGACCCAGCGGCCTTTCTTGCGCACGCTGGCCTCGGTCGAAGAATCGTTGAAGTGAAGCCGAAGCAGACCTTTTTCTCCCAGGGAGATCCGGCGGACTCTGTCTACTACCTTCAGAGCGGGCGGGCACGGCTCACGGTGGTTTCGCACATTGGGAAAGAGGCCACAATCACGCTTCTCTCCAGCGGTGATTTTGTTGGGGAGGAGTCCCTCGCCTCGGTGCCTGGACTACGCCTGGCAACCGCCACGGCCCTGAACAACTGCATGGCGCTCAAGATCGGAAGAGCGGAGATGATTCGCGTCATGCATGAAGAGCATGCCTTCTCCGACATGTTCCTGGCGTACTTGCTGGACCGCAGCATGAGAACTCAGGCCGATCTGGTCGATCAGCTCTTCAACTCCAGCGAAAAGCGCCTGGCGCGCATCCTCCTGTTGATGGCGGAATTTGGCAAGCCGGGTGAGCCGCAAACCTTCATCCCTCCGATTACCCAGGAAACCCTGGCGGAGATGATCGGCACCACGCGCTCCCGCGTCAGCTTCTTTATGAACCGCTTTCGCAGGCTTGGATTCATCGATTACGACGGCCGTATCCAGGTGCACAAGTCGCTGCTCAATGTGGTCCTGCTCGATCAATTGCCCGAGCACAACTCCGAAAAACCGTCGCTTGTGTCTGTAGCGTGAATCCCTCCCGATGAGCGCTATGCCGGCGGCCGCCCGGCAGTAGCGCCCTTGCATCTGAGCGGCGCCCTTCCTTGCCCATTCTGTCCATGAGCAGGTATCCAAAGGCAGTTGAACCTCGTCTTGCACCTGCGCTCGATCTTTGAAGATCGGCTGCCGCGCTGCTGTGGCGGCGCCCGGCACTGTGCTCTTCGTTGCCCGGCGCGTGGCCAGCGAGAAGTCCTGGACCGGGACCGCTGCCTGTCCGGCGTGCGGTTGCGCAAGACCTAGGTCTCTGGCCGGATGATTTCGTACCTTGAATTCATCCTCTCCCAGGTCCCAGAATCGGGACCTGGGGCACCCAAGTTGGTACAGCTTCAAGCGGTCAGAGACCTAGAGAACTGCGGGCTTCAGAAGACGGTTTCCCGGAAGGATCAGGGCAATCGCAAGAACGTTCCTTGTTGCCGAGCCGGGTTCGGTATGGCTTTGGAGCGGGCATATTCAGGCGCGGCTCCCGGAGGGAGGCGGCGAGAATAGCCCAGGGCGAAGCCCTGGGAATGCATTTCAGGGGTAAGAATCCGCCCCGGAGGGGAGGATCGAATCCTGATGAAGAACAGGATTGCTGCTCATGCAATTGTTTTCCCGGAAGAATCGTCTTCGGAGCGTCTGCTGTTCCATGGGTGTATATTTTCTCTGGTGGAATTACGCAAATTCCAAGGAGATATTCGGGATGCCAGTGCGCCAGGATGAGGCGGTAAAACCTGCGGCAGATGAAGTATTGCTCATAACCAGCGGCGACCTGCGGCTGGCGGCCAACCGCGAATGTTGGCCCGCACAGAGAGACATGGAAGCGAAGCTGACCGCGGCTTTTGCGCAGAAAGGCTTCAAGCTGATCCGCGCCCACGCGTACAACGAGACCGAGAAGCATGGCTTCATCTCCTCGCAGCGCATGGGCATGGATGTTTTCATGAATATCCATCCGGAGGCAAAGCTGGTGTTTGCCACCGCGGCATGGCAATACACACACCATGTGCTGCCCGGCTTGCGCAGTCATCGGGGGCCCATTCTCACCGTGGCCAACTGGTCGGGACAGTGGCCGGGCCTGGTGGGCCTGCTCAACCTGAATGGCTCGCTGGTCAAGGCCGGCAAGAACTTCTCTTCGATCTGGAGCAAGGACTTTACCGACGACTATTTCCACGCGGCCCTGGCGGAGTGGCTGCGCGACGGCAGGATCAGCCACGATTTGACGCATGTGCACCCGTTCATCGCCAGCCAGGTGGCCGCGGAAAGCGCCGCGCTCGGCGCCCGGCTGGCCGGCGATCTCAAGCATCGCAAGGCCATCATGGGCATCTTCGACGAGGGCTGCATGGGCATGTACAACGCCATCGTCGACGACGAGCTGTTGAACCCCGCCGGCATCTTCAAGGAGCGTCTCAGCCAGTCCGCGCTGGTGGCCCGGATGCGCACCGTCAGCCAGGCGGAGGCTGAAGCCGTCTACCAGTGGCTGGTGGCCAGAGGCGTCAAGTTCGATTTCGGCAAGGACCCCGCCACCGAGCTGACCCTGGAGCAGGTCATCGAGCAGTGCAGAATGTATATCGCCGCGGTCCGCATTGCCGCGGACTTCGGCTGCGACGTCATCGGCATCCAGTATCAGCAGGGATTGAAAGACATGACCGCCGCCTCCGATCTAGCCGAGGGCATGTTGAACAATGCCCACCGTCCCCCGGTGTTTGCGGAAGGCGGCACGGACGAACTCTATGCGGGCGGCCCGCTGGTGCATTTCAACGAGGTGGATGAGTGCGCCGGTGTGGATGCGCTGATCACAAATCGATGCTGGAGTGCGCTGGGGCTCGATCCTTCGACCACGCTGCACGACGTCCGTTGGGGCGAGCACTACCAGGGGCAGGGAATCGACGCGTTCGTGTGGCTGTTGCAAATCTCCGGCGCCGCGCCCGCCAATCACTATGTCGGCGGTTACGCCGGCGCCAGCAGCGAACGCCAGCCGGCCATGTACTTTCCGCTCGGCGGTGGATCGCTGAAGGGCATCTGCAAGCCGGGCGAGATTGTCTGGAGCCGCATCTTCGTCGAGGGCGGCGCGCTCCATGCCGACCTGGGCAGGGGCACGGCCGTCAGCCTGCCGGCAGCGGAGACCGAGCGGCGCTGGCGCGAGACCACCACGCAATGGCCCATCATGCATGTGGTGCTGCACGGCGTCAGCCGCAACCAGTTCATGGCCCGCCACCGCGCCAACCATGTGAATGTGGCCTATGCGCCCTCAGCGGAGATGGCCGCCAAGGCGCTGGCCACCAAGGCCGCCATGCTCGCCGATTTGGGCATCGCCGTCCATCTCTGCGGGGATGCGCAACTGAGCTAGCCAGGTCCTTGACTGCTAGGTCTCTGACCGCTTGAAGTTGTACCAACTTGGGTGCCCCAGGTCCCGATTCTGGGACCTGGGAGAGGATGAATTCAAGGTACGAAATCATCCGGCCAGAGACCTAGTATCTGCACCAATGCGGGTGCCCCAGGTCCCGCCTTTGGGACCTGGGAAAGAACAAGACTCAATCGCCAGGGTGTCTCAACACTGCGGGTGCCCCACCCTCGCCGCGTCTTTGTTCTTGCGGCTAGGGTGGAATGGCATGATGCCCGCATTTCATGAGCAGCGAAGAGGTTCCCGGGAGCCTCACAAGACAACCTTGGCCCCACCGCAGGTGGCTGGGAAAGAACGCAATCTTTACCCCTGCAGCGCCGCCACAATCTCCTCCGTCGAGCGCACCCGCCCCATGCGCGGAAAAATGCGCTCGATCGAGTTGGCGTGGCTCTCCGCGTGGCTGCCGGTCATGGCGTCCGCCGCAAACACCAGTTCATAGCCGCGCTCATAGGCGTCGCGCGCCGTGCTTCCACTCCAAACTCGGTGGCGATGCCGCACAGCACAATGCTGGTCAAACCGCGGCGGCGCAGTTGCAATTCCAGGTCCGTGCCATAAAACGCGCCCCACTGCCGCTTCAGAATCACCACGTCGCCGGGCTGCTGATCCAGTTCCGGCAGCAGGTCGCTCCAGTCGGGCGGCATCGCCCCGCCGGCGCGCATCTGCTGGTCGGCGATGGGATGCAGCCGGTCGGCCCCGCCGGGCGCACCGCCCACATGCACCAGCACCGGCTGTGCCCCAACCAGCCGGGCGGCGGCCAGCAGGCGCGCGCTGTTGGCCACCACCATGGCCGCCGGATGCGGCGACCCTGGCATCCCTGCGATGCCCTTTTGCAGATCGGTGACCACGATGGCCGTGTGCCGCGGATCGAGTGTCAGATCGCTCATGATTGCATTGTCTCCTCTGCGGGCAGAATGCCCATCTGCTGATAGACGGGGCGAATCTCGCGCCGCACCGCCGGCAACTGCGTCGTGAACCAGGCCGCGCCCACCAGGATTAGGGATCCGTTCAGCACCACCGTCCAGGGAGCGCCGATGGCGCTGGCCAGCGTTCCGGCCAGCAGGCTGCCAAAGGGCGCCATGCCCACAAAAGCCATGGTATAGAAGCTCATCACGCGCCCGCGCTTGTCTTCGCTCACAATGGTCTGGATGATCGTGTTGCTGCCCGCCATGCCCTGCATCATCCCCATGCCCGCCACCGTCACCATGATCATCGAGAGCCAGAAGACATGCGACAATCCGAAGCCGATCAGCCCCAGGCCAAAGACCGTCGCGGCCATGGGAATCATCCTGACCAGCCCCAGCACGCTCTTGCGCGCCGCCAGCGCCAGCGCCGACACCAGCGCGCCCACTCCCATCGCGCCCATCAGGAAGCCCAGTGTGTGCGGGCCGCCGTGCAGCACCCGCGCCGCGAAAATGGGCATCAGCACCACAAACGGCATGCCCATCAGGCTGAGCAGGGCAAACAGCAGCAGGATGGTGCGCACCGGCACAAACTGCGACACATACGTCCAGCCCACCTTCAACTCGTGGAGCGTGGAAGTGGGCATGCGCTTTACCGCCGGCTCGTGCAGGCGCATCATCAGCAGCGAGGCAATCACCGCCAGGTAGCTGATGCCGTCGATCAGAAAGCACCAGCCCTCGCTGCTGACGGCGATCAACATGCCGGCCAGCGACGGACCTACCAGCCGCGCCATGTTCACCATCGACGAGTTGATGGCGATGGCGTTCGAAAGGTCGGCGCGGTCCTCCACCATCTTCACCATGAAGGCCTGCCTGCCGGGCATATCGAAGGCATTGATCGCGCCCTGCATCACGCTCAGCACCAGCAACAAGGGGATGGTGATGTGACCCGTCAAGGTCAGGGCAGCCAGCGTCAGCGATTGCACCATGGACAGAGCCTGCGTCCACACCAGCACCTTGCGCCGATCCAGCCGGTCCACCCACACGCCGGCAAAGGGCGCCAGCAGAAAGGTCGGTATCTGCCCGGCAAAGCTTACCGTGCCCAGCAGCAGCGCCGACCCCGTCAGCCGGTAAACCAGCCATGCGGTGGCCACGCGCGTCATCCACGTGCCGATCAGAGAGATGCTCTGCCCGCCGAAGAAGAGCCTGAAGTTGCGATGCCGCAGCGCCCGCCACGCATGAGACGAACCGCTGTAGACGCGCGGTTCCGGTGTGCCGGTGAGTTCGGCAGCTTCCGCGCGGATTGTTTCCTCGGTACCGCTCAAGATTGGTTCCTCATCTCAAACAAAGCTGTCATCCTGACCAGCGCACCTCTCGGCGGCAAGTTGCGGCAGAAATGAACGCCGCGTTGGAAGCCGCACAAATCTCCGTGCCCCATCCTTGCGACTTTTTTCTGTCGCAAGGGTGGGAGACCAGGAAGCCTTCTCAGCCCCGTTCACCGGGAGCTAAGTCGAAGGCCTGCCCTGAGCAAAGCCGAAGGGGACCTGCGGTTGCTGTTTGCCTCTGATCACACCAGTCCCAGCTCCCGCAGCAGGAAGGCATAGTCGAAGGCAATCTCCTTCAGATAGTCGTAGCGGCCGCTGGCGCCGCCGTGGCCGGCCTTCATGTTGGTCACCAGCAGCAGCGGGTTGTTATCGGTCTTCACGGTGCGCAGCTTGGCCACATACTTGGCCGGCTCCCAATACATCACCTGGCTGTCGTGCAGGCTGGTCTTCACCAGCATGGACGGATAACTCGCAGCCTTCAGGTTGTCATAGGGAGAGTAACTCAGCATGTAATGGAAGTAACTCTCCTGGTTGGGATCGCCCCACTCCTCGTACTCGGGAACGGTCAGCGGCAGCGAGGCGTCGAGCATGGTGTTCATCACGTCCACAAAGGGCACGTGGGAGAGCACAACGCGGAACAGTTCGGGCCGCAGGTTGGCCACCGCGCCCATCAGCAGCCCTCCGGCAGATCCGCCCTCGATGGCCACGCGGCCGGGGTCGCCGTAGCCGCTGGCGGTCAGGTGCTCCACGGCGGAGATGAAGTCGGTAAAGGTGTTGCGCTTCACCAGCATCTTGCCGTCGTCGTGCCAGGGCTTGCCCAGGTCGCCGCCGCCGCGGATGTGGGCATAGGCCATCACCACTCCGCGATCCAGCAAACACAGCCGGCTGGAGTTGAAGCCGATGGGCAGCGAGTACCCGTACGACCCGTAGCCGTAGACGTACAGCGGATTCCTGCCCGGCTCGCGCTTGTCCTTGCGATAGACCAGCGACACGGGCACCTGCACGCCGTCGGCCGCCGTGGCGTGTACGCGTTCGCTGGCATAGAGCGTGCGGTCAAAGCCGCCCGGAATCTCCAGTTGCTTCAACAGCGTGGAGGTCCCGCTGGCCACGTCGTACTCGTACACCGAACTCGGCGTCACCAGCGACTGGTAGGCGTACCGGAAGGCTGTCGTTTCAAACACGCGGTTGATGTGCGGCTGGGCGTTGTAGGCCGGCTCCGGGAAGGCGATTTCGCCGGCTTGGGTGGCCGCGGCATCCTCACCCGCGAAGCGCCAGATGCGCAGCCGCGGCAGGCCGTCCTCGCGCTCGCAGGCCACAAGGAAGCCCCCAAACAGGTCCACATCCTCCAGCATCACGTTGTCGCGGTGGGCAATCACCTCGCGCCAGTACTTCGGCCCCGGCGTCTCTGCCGGCGCCGTCACCAGGCGGAAGTTGCGCCCCCGGTCGTTGGTGCGGATGAACCACATTCCGTTGCGATGGTCGATCGAGTACTCGTGCTCATCGTGGCGCAGACTGATGAGCGTGAATTCGGCCTCGGGGTGCGCGGCCGGCAGCACCCAGGACTCCGAGGTCGTGTGGCTGGCCGATTCCATCACAATGAATTTGCCGTCGCGCGTGCGCCCGGCGCCCAGGTTGAAGCGTTCGTCCGCGTCCTCATAGACCAGCGAAGCCTTGGCAAGCTCCCCGGCGCAGCCGCGCCAAAGCTGGTACTGGCGCTTCTGCTCCTCGTTCTCGACGGAGTAAAAGAGGGTGCGGTTGTCCGCGGCCCACACCACTGAGCCCACCCGCTCCACCTCGTCCTCCAGCGTTTCCCCGGTCTCCAGGTCCTTGATGTGCAGGGTGTACTGGCGAAAGCCCGTGGTGTCGGTCGTATAGGCCAGCCAGCGCCCATCCGGGCTGATGTCCGTGCCGCCGATGGCGAAAAAAGCGTGGCCCTGGGCAAGTTCGTTGCCGTCCAGAATCACCTGTTCCGGGTCGTCGTCCGCAGGCGCCGCAGCCGTCCCCGTCTTGCGGCAATGGATGGCGTATTGCCGGCCCTCTTCCGTGCGCGTGTAGTACCACCAGCCGCCCTCGCGGAAGGGAACTGAAACGTCGGTCTGCTTCACGTGGCTCAGCATCTCCCGGTAGAGGTCCTCGCGCAGCCCGGCCAGCGGGGCCGTCACCTCCTCGGCATAGGCGTTTTCGGCTTCCAGATACGCCGTGACCTCGGCGTCCTTACGGTTGCGCAGCCAGGCGTAGTCGTCACAGAGGACGCTGCCGTGCAATGCGGTTTCAGTGTGCTCCTGGCGGGCGATGGGAGGCGCGGGAAACTGTGTCTGAGTCATCGTCTTCCCAGTGTAGTTGCTGCGGAGCAGGGAGGTGTGTGCATTCCAGGTCTAGGCAGCGGGGCCGGGGCGCCCGACCTGGAGGCCGCCTCCGAAACCGCATGGCAATCGCACGACTTCCTTTGTTGCCGAACCGGGTTCAGCATGTCTTTTGAGCGAGCGGGTTTCGGCGCGGCTCCCGGAGGGAGGCGGCGAGAATAGCCCAGGGCGAAGCCCTGGGAATGCGTTTCAGGGGCATGAATCCGCCCCGGAGGGGCGGATCGAATCCTGATGAAGAACAGGGTCGCTGCTCCTGCAATTGCCGCCTCCGAAACCGCCCTATGGGAACTTCCGGCGCCGCCTCCGCGTACAATTGAGAGCGATGAGAGGCTTCCGCCGCGCAAATTGGACCGTCTTCCGGCTGCTCCTGGCCGTCCTTGTAGGAATCTCCGCCACGGCCGCCCTGGCCGAACGGGTCGAGGACCTGCCTAAACCCACCGACTACGTCAGCGACTTTGCCCACGTGCTCTCGCCCCAGGCGATTGCCCACCTGGACAGCATCTGCGGCCAGCTCGACCACTCCAAGGCCAACGCCCAGGTGGCCGTGGTCACCGTGCACAACCTCAACGGCGAGGACTCGGCGGACTTTGCCAACGCTCTCGAAGACAAGTGGAAGATGGGGCGCAAGGGCTCCGACCGCGGCGTGCTGGTGCTTTTGGCCGTGGACGACCACAAGCGCCGCATCGAAGTGGGCTACGGCCTGGAAGGCATTCTGCCCGACGGCAAACTGGGCGACATCGGCCGGGAGATGGTCCCCGACCTGCGGGCCAACGACTTTGACGGCGCGGTGACCCTGGCCGTGGACGAAATGGGCCAGGTGATTGCCGCCGACGCCCAGGTTACGCTCGACGAAGGCACGGAGCAGATGCAGGCCCCGCGGCCTGTCCGCCGCGGTCCCGCCCTGGGCAAGATCATTCTGCTCATCATCCTGCTGGTCTTCTTTGGCGGCTTCCACCTCTTCCGGTTCCTGCTGGGCTTCGGCCTGTTCGGCGGCTTGGGCGGTTTCGGCGGCGGGGGAGGCGGCATCGGCGGCGGGGGAGGCGGCATCGGCGGCGGCGGCGGTGGTGGCGGCGGCGGGGGCTTTGGCGGTTTCGGCGGCGGTGGCTTTGGCGGCGGTGGCGCCGGGGGCGACTGGTAACTCTTTCAAGTGGTTCGAGAGGCTTCCTTCAGTGGGGGCCAGAGGAGAAAGTACCGTATGAGTCGTGGATTGTTGATAACCCTTGGGGTGGTGGGCGTTCTTGTTTTGGTCGTGCTCATGGTCTTTGGCAGCTATGTCAGCGCCAAGAACCAGATGGTGGCCAAGGATGAGGTAGTCAAGGCCGCGTGGTCTGAAGTCGATGTCCAGATGCAGCGGCGCGCCGACCTGATCCCCAACCTGGTGGAGACGGTGAAAGGCTTCACCAAGGAAGAAAGCACCGTCTTCGGCGACATTGCCAACGCCCGCGCCGGCATGTTGAATGCCCAGGGACCGCAAGCCAAGATCGCCGCCAACGGCCGGCTTGACGGAGCCATCGGCCGCCTGCTGCTGCTCACTGAGAACTATCCGCAACTGCGCTCCAGCGATCAGTTCATGCGCTTGCAGGACGAGCTGGCCGGCACCGAGAACCGCATCGGCGTGGCGCGCAAGCGGTACAACGACTCCCTGCGCGACTACAACACCTTCGTGCGCCAGTTCCCCAACAGCATCTGGGCAGGCATCGCCGGCTTCCAGGTGAACAACGCCTTCTTTGAGGCCAGCCCCGAAGCCCGCAACGTGCCGGCCGTCAAGTTCTAAGCGCGTCCATCCGGGCAGTCTTGGACCGGGCAGTCTTGAAGTTGGGCTGCCCCATCCCTGCTGCTGCCCCACCCTCGGCGCGCCTTTGTTTTTGCGCCTAGGGTGGGCTGGCAGAGCGCTGGGTGCCCCAGGTCCCCATTTTTGGGACCTGGGAAAACACGAACTCAACTCGCGAGACGAATCGGTCAGAGACCTGGGGACTGGCAGAATCTCCACATCACCGAACCGCTGAAAGCACGCCCAGCGCATCTTTCATCCGGCCAGCCGAAGCAGAAAGGCCATCCCGCACCGGGATGGCCTTTTTGCTGGTTTTGTGACTTGTCTTACTTGTAGGAGGCGATGGCGTTGGCTTCGTCGTCCCAGATGTCGAAGACCGTGTACAGCTTGGTCAGCTGCAGCAGGTCGTGAACCTTCTTGGTCAGCTTCAGCAGCTTCAGGTCTGCGGCCTGATTCTTGGCCGTGGTGAAGGCGCTTACCAGCTCGCCCAACCCGGAGCTATCGATATAGTTTACGTCGCCCAGATTCAGCAGAATGCGTTTCTGCCCCTTGCTGATCAGGTCGCGAATGGCATCGCGCAACTGCACACTGCCCTCGCCCAGAGTGATCCGCCCGCTGAGGTCGAGAACGGTGACGCCATCCACTTCACGGGAAGCAATAGTAAGTGCCACGGGATTTCCTCCTTGTTGGTACTACGGTTATAGCACTCTCGCAGCTCGCGTGGCGGGGAATTGCCAATCGGCCCTTCTGCCGGGCGGGATCGATAGCCCCCCGTCCGCCCCACACTTTCTGCGCCAGCGCCCTAAGTTTTCCCGCTCGCCGGGGCTAGATGCTTTACCAGCGTCAACTCGGTCCCAGGATGCAGTTGTCGAAAGTGTACCTCATCCATGAAGGACTTGATAAGGAAGATGCCGCGACCGGTGCCGCGCAACAGGTTTTCCGGCGCCAGAGGGTCGGGCAGTCTCTCCGGATCCAGCCCTCGGCCCTGGTCCGCGATGGTAAACACCAGCGCCTCGCCGGTGTTTTCAAAGCTCACGGTGATTTGCTTGGTGGGGTCGTATTCATTGCCGTGCAGTACCGCGTTCACCGCTGCCTCGCGCACCGCCATGGTCACATGAAAGCGCGCGTCTTCGTCCAGGCCGGCTTCCCCGGCCAGCTTGTCCGCGGCCGCCTCCACTTCGCTGACGCTCTCCATGGTGGAGCTCAGCGCAAATCGCAGCCGTCCTGCCTTGGGTCCGCTCAATGGATTCGCCTCCACCTCTCCCGGAACGGGGCAGCCGCATGAGCCCTGCCCGCACCTCACCAACCTTCATGGAAGTTTCATGGCTGGAGAGAGAAAGTGTCAAGCCGGGACAGGGTAATCGCGTGAATGTTCTTTGTTGCCGAACTGGGTTTGGCATGCCTTTGGAGCAGGCATGTTTCGGCGCGGCTCCCGGAGGGAGACGGCGAGATTAGCCCAGGGCGAAGCCCTGGGAATGCGTTTCAGTGGTATGAATCCGCCCCGGAGGGGTGGATCGAATCCTGATGGAGAACAGGATCGCTGTTCATACAGTTGCCCTGCAAGCCGGGACTTGCTCTCTCGCCGTCCGAACCTCGTCGCCTGGTGGTGTCCGCCACACCGATGCTCGTTTATGTTTTGAAAGGGCACGACTTCACAGGTTGCGGAAGAACTCAATTCAAGGGCAAGAAGTGGTAGGGCACGACTTTAGTGTCGCACAAAACAAGTCGAGGGCTTTAGCCCCTGAGGGATGCTTTTCACGCCCTTCGCAGCTCACAGTTTTTCCGCAGCCTGCTTAGCCCCTGAGGGAAACCGCTTCCACGCATTCAGCCCATTCGCGGGTCCCGGCAAATGACCCTATTTGCGGTGGCCTGCACGATGAACCGGGGCGAATGGGAAGCCCGGGCAATCTGACGCCGCGCAAGTTATGCCTGCTTGCCCAGGTATCCATCCGGATGCCTCCTGGCCCGCAACCGCGCGGCGAGGGAATACACTCACCTCATGCAACCTCGCACCACTGCCCGCGTGAGTTTGACCGCGCTGCTCGGCACCCCGGTGACCGATGCCCAGGGCCATCTGCGCGGCAGGCTCAAGGACATCGCCGTGGCGACCGGCCCGGATGCCGGCAAGGTCGCCGGCCTGGTGCTCAAAACCCGCGCCGGGTTGTGCATTGTGCCTTCCCAGGACGTGATGGAGACCCCCGCCGGCACCCTCGAGTTGCGCTCCTCCGGCGCCTTGGTTCCGCTCAAGGACGAGGGCAACTACCTCTACCTCCAGCAGGACCTGGTAGACCGCCAGATCATCGATATTCACGGCCGCAAGGTGGTCCGCGTCAACGATGTGGACTTGGAGTGGATGGGCAAGGGCGCGGCCCACCTGCTGCGCGTGGCCGAGGTCGAGGTAGGGCTGCGCGGGGCCTTCCGCAGGGTCTTCAAAGGCCTGTTGCCGCGCGCCACTCTGGAAAAGCTCAGCCGCAAGCTGGGCGCGCACGGCATCCCCTGGCAGTTTGTGGACGTGATCGAGGTCGACCCCGCCCGCCGCGTCAAGCTGCGCATCGAGTACGAGCGCCTGGCCGAGATGCACCCCTCCGACCTGGCGGAAATCCTCGAGGATTTGGCTCCGGCCGAGCGCGAGGCCGTGTTCACCTCGCTGGACGAAGAGGTGGCCGCCGAAACCCTCGAAGAAGTCGATCCCAAGTTGCAAAAGGCGCTGCTGGAAAGGCTGGACGAGGAGCGGATCGCCGACATCGTCGAGGAGATGGACCCCGGCGCGGCCGCCGACCTGCTGGCCGAGCTGGACGAGGAGCAGTCCGACGCCATCCTCGAAGAGATGGAGCCGGAAGAGCGCCAGGAAGTCGAGGAACTGCTCGAGTTCGATGAGAATTCGGCGGCCGGCTGCATGACCACCGACTTCGTCTATCTGGGCGTCCAGGCCACCGCGGCCCAGGCCGTGCAGGCGCTGCACAGCTTCGACGGCGACCCGGATTCCGTGACCGAGATTTACCTGCTCGACGACAAACGGGTGCTGCGCGGCGCCGTTCCCCTGGCGCGGCTGGTGATGGCCCAGCCGGATACCCGCCTCTCCGTGCTGGCCGAGCCCCGCGTGCTCTCCTGCCCGGCCGACCTGCACCAGAACGATCTGGCCGAGATGTTCGACAAATACAACCTGAATGCTCTGCCCGTGGTCGACGCCCAGAACCGCATGGTCGGCGTCGTCCAGGCCGACCACGTCATCAGCTTCCTGCGCGAAAAGCTCTAGAACATCTTGCCAAATGGCCGATACCATGGGTGCGACCCGAACCCATGGATGCGGGGCGGAATTCAGGGTGCCGGCAGAATCCAGGGTGCAGGGTGGAATCCAGGGTGCCCCGCCCTCGCCGCGTTCCTGTTCTTGCGGCTAGGGCGGGCTCGCAGGACGCTGGAATCGGCGGAAAAGAGAAAACGCTCTCTCGGTTTAACCCCCATTTCCCGCAATTGTTCAATTTCGCTCAGTTCTTTTCTTCTCATGCAGGTAATCTGAGACAAAAATACGCGGTTTTACCAGGACTTGTGAAAGAATTCAAATATGATGCAGTTTCCCAAAATCATTCAGGGCGGCATGGGGGTGGGCGTTTCCAACTGGCGCCTCGCCAATGCGGTCTCCAAACTCGGCCAGCTTGGCGTGGTCTCTGGTACCGCGCTCGATCAGCTTTTTGTGCGCCGGCTCGCCGATGGCGACGAGGGTGGCTACATGCGCCGTGGATTGGACGCCTTCCCCTTCCCTGAAATGGCCAAACGCATCTGGCAGGAGTACTTCGTTCCCGGCGGCAAGCCCGGTGGAGCGCCCTATCCTATCACCGCCATGCACCAGCGCCGCGAACCGCGCAAACTGGTCGAGTTGCTGATGGTGAGCAACTTCGTCGAAGTCTTTCTGGCTCGGGAAGGCCACGATAATCCCGTGGGCATCAACTTCCTTGAGAAGGTCCAGCTCCCCCATCTGCCCTCCATCTACGGCGCCATGCTGGCCGGGGTGGGCTATGTGCTGATGGGCGCGGGCATTCCCCTGCATATTCCCGGCGTCCTGGATGCCTTTGCGGCGCAGCATGCCGCCGAGTACAAGCTGTCGGTGACCGGCGCGCTGCCGGGGATGGACACGCAGATGCTCCTCGATCCGGCCGACTACGCGGAAGGGCCGTTGCCCATCCTGCGCCGGCCGCGCTTCCTGGCCATCGTCTCCTCCAACACCTTGGCCACCACCATGCTTCGCCGGGCCAGCGGCCGCGTCGACGGGCTGATCCTTGAGACGCCTATCGCCGGCGGCCACAATGCGCCCCCGCGCGGCAAGCTCCAGCTCTCCGAGTCCGGTGAACCGGTCTATGGCGAGCGGGATGCGGTCAACATCGAGGGCTTGCGTGCGCTCGGCGTTCCCTTCTGGATGGCTGGCGGCTACGGAAACCCTGAGAAGGTGCGGGAAGCGCTCGACGAGGGCGCGGCCGGCGTGCAGGTGGGTACGGCCTTCGCATTCACTGAGGAGTCCGGCCTCGAAATTAGTCTGAAAAACTCGCTCCTGGCCAAGGCTGTCGCCGGCACCGGCGAGGTGTTTACCGATCCGCTCGCCTCCCCCACCGGATTCCCCTTCAAAGTGGCCCAGTTGCAGGGCTCCTACTCCGATGAAGCGGTAACCGCCAAGCGGACCAGGGTCTGCGATATGGGCTATCTGCGTGAGCCGTACGCCGCCCCCGACGGCAACATCGGTTATCGCTGCGCCGCCGAGCCGGTGGCCAACTTTGTGGCCAAGGGTGGCAAGGTCGAGGAGACGGTGGGACGCAAGTGCCTGTGCAACGCGCTGCTGTCGAACATTGGCTATGCGCAGATTCGCAAGGACGCCTCGGTCGAGCCGCCCCTGGTTACCGTGGGCGACGACCTGAATACGGTTGCCCGGTTCCTGGCTCCCGGCCGCAACAGCTACACCGCCGCCGATGTGGTGAAGTCGCTGCTCAGCCTGACCGCCGGCGCGGTCCAGACAGAGTCCGCTCAGGTTGGCGAACCGGTTCTGGCCGCTACCGCCTGAGACCCGAGCCGCGAACCGCTGTCCTGATCAAAAACGGGTGGATCTTCCGCAAGGAGCGATCCACCCGTTTCGTTTTGCATCGGCGCAGGTCTCGTCCCAACCGAGGGGTTCACCCCACCAATCCGGGTGCCCCGGAGCCTGTCCAGCGCTCGCCGAAGGATCTCGATTCCGAGACCTGGAAATCCAAAAACACGGCCTCATGTCTCAGGGCCGCCTACTTGTCCAGCGCCGGCCTCGCTCCCGCCCCGCCCACGCGCAGCACGTGCGGAATCCTTGCCGCCGGCTCCGGCAGGGCAGGGAAGGCGGCATGCGGCTCGGTCTGGTACCAGTACGCCGTCGAATAGAAATTGTCCGATCGATGGTTGGCGTGGCCGTGCTCAATCGTCACCCGAATCGACTTCTCAAAGCTGATGGGGCTCTCGATGTGCCAGCGGTAGAGGCAGATGCGCCCGCCAATCCGCTCCGGGTCCACAATGTACGGCGCGCCGTTGTGCATGTAGGCAAAGGGCTGCCCGCCAAAGTCCCAGGCCCCGTTGTAGTAGTCTTCGGTCCCGGTGCCGTTGATGGTGGGCGCGGCATCGCCATCGATGAAAATCATGTCGTCGCCCTCGCCGAACCAGCCGTCCTGGTTCTGCTCCACGGCATGCGTGACGCCCACAAAATGCCCCCGGCCCGCGGCCTCCAGAAAGACGTAATTGCCTTCGCCGCTCAGGTTCTTGCGGTCGTTGATCCTGGGGTCGTATTCGTTCGTCCAGTTGTCGGTCCAGCCCTTGCAGGGCGCGGCCTGGCGGTACTGCGCGTGAAAGCGGCCCACGTCGCCGGGCAGCGCGGCCAGCGTCACGTAATCAACGGCAAAATACAAACTGTCGGTGCGAACCTTGCCCTCATTGGTCAGGGTCAGGCGCGCGGATGTGCCAAACGGCATCTGGAAATAGGCGTTCAGCGCCTTGATGGGCGCAACCGCCGTGAGCGCCGATTGGTAGACGAAATACTCCCCCAATCCCAGCCCGAAGAAGTCGCCGATGGGCGTCTCGACCGAAGGCGTCGCCTCCCCGTCCCACCATGCCCGCAGCACCAGGTTCTTCAGGTGCATGGGGTCCGGCGAATTGATGGTGAACCACAGATGCGTCACCACCCCGGCGCCGCTCGCTTGCAGCAGTGTGGCCGTCTGCCCCGGCTCCACCGGGACGGCGTCGTTGTTGCCGCCGGTCCGGTCCCAGCTTGAGGATCGGCGGGTCTTGTAGCCGCGCAGACGGGCCAGCGCCAGCAGCTCTTCCGGCACGGCCTGCATGGCCTCGTGGGCTGCGCCGCCCTCCACCGCAGGTGTGCTGGCCGCGGCCTTGCTAGCGTTCATTCCCAGCAGCCCGGCGGCCGATACCCCGGCTACCGAGGCCATGGCGCCCAGCAGCTTGCGCCGCATGGGCAAACTTTCATTTGAGACCGGCGAGTGCATAGCGAGGCTCCTCCTGGCATGTGGGTGCTGAAACCGCTTTGTAGTCTCGCGCCCCGCTTCATGTCAAGAAGAGCCCCGCTCGTCCCGCTGCTGAAATGAACGCCGGCCCAGAAGCGCCAAATAGCCTGGGTGCCCCACCCTCGCCGCGTTCTTGTTTTTGCGGCTAGGGTGGGAAACGACTACCCTCAACTCTTCCGTTCACCGGCCGCGCAGCGCAGCCGAGTCCAAGGCCCTGCGGTTGCTTTCCGGGCGAATTACCGTTTGCGCTCCTTCAGGTTGTGGCTGTCGCTGGCCTTCAGCGTCATCCCGTAGAGGGCCTTGAACTGCTCAATCTCCTTCAGCGTTTGCGCCGAGAAGGGAACCAGCTTGCCCTCGAAGGCATGCAGCACTATCCCTTCCAGCAGGTCGCCCAGGGTCATGTCCTTCTGTTCGGCCAGGGCTTTCAGCACTTTCAACATGCGTTTTTCCATGCGCACGCCGGTTTGCACGCGCTCCACTTCCACGGGTTCCCTGTGTTGCTGTTCTGGTGTCATACTTTCCTCCTGCCTTTCTGGTACCAATGTACCACGGTACCAAGCTCCAGGCAACTCCCGCCCTCTCCCGCCCCGCGTAACCTGAACCGTGCCCCGAACTTCGCGCATCCCGGCTCGGCCTGTTATGGTCAGTGAGGAAACTTTGATGAATCCCCCTTAGGAACCTCCGGCATGGGCAAGCGTTGGCGAATCCGGATCATGCTGTTCCTGGCCGTCCTCGGCCCCGGATTCATTACCGCCAACGTCGATAACGACTCCGGCGGCATCCTCACCTACTCCCAGGCAGGCGCGCAATACGGCTACACGCTGCTGTGGACCATCCTTCCCATCACCATTGCGCTGATCGTGGTGCAGGAGATGTGCGCCCGCATGGGCGTGGTCACCGGCAAGGGCCTCAGCGACCTCATCCGCGAAGAGTTCGGCCTGCGCCTCACCTTTGTGCTCATGGTCCTGCTGGTGGTGGTCAACTACACCAACGTGGTCACCGAGTTCATCGGCATCGCCGGATCGCTGCACCTGTTCCACGTCACCAAGTTCATCTCCGTGCCCCTGTGCGCGGCGCTGGTCTGGTTCATGGTGGTGCGCGGCAGTTATAAAAGCACTGAGAAAATCTTCCTCATCGCCTCGGTGGTCTATATCGCCTACATCTGGGCCGGCGTGCTCTCCCAGCCCAGTTGGCACGACGCCATGCTGGCCACCGTGCGCCTTCCCTCCCGCTCGGTCTGGGGCGACAAGGCTTATATGTATATGGCCATCGGCATCGTGGGCACCACCATCGCCCCCTGGATGCAGTTCTACCTCCAGTCGTCGATCGTGGAGAAGGGCATTCGCGTCAAGGATTACGCGGCTTCGCGCCTCGATGTCATCGTGGGCAGCTTCTTCACCGACATCGTGGCCTGGTTCATCATCGTGGCCTGCGCGGCCACCCTCTACGTGCATGGCATGGGCGCCATCCAGGTGGCTTCGGACGCCGCTGAAGCCATGCGCCCCCTGGCCGGCGACTACGCCTTTGTGCTCTTCGCCTTCGGGCTCTTCAACGCCTCGCTCTTTGCCGCCTCCATCCTGCCCCTCTCCACGGCCTACACGGTCTGCGAGGGCCTGGGCTTCGAGTCCGGCGTGGACAAGAACTTCAAGGAAGCGCCCTTCTTCTACTGGCTCTACACCCTGCTGATCGTGGGCGGCGCGGCCACCGTGCTGCTGCTGCCCGACGCGCAACTGATCAACGTGGCCATTCTCTCCCAGGTCTTGAACGGCGTCCTGCTGCCGGTGGTCATCATCCTCATGCTGATGCTCATCAACCGCAAGGATCTGATGGGCGAGCACAAGAACTCGCGCCTCTGGAACATCATCGCCTGGGCCACCAGCATCATCGTCATCGGCATGACCCTGGTCATGCTCTGGGGCCTGATGCCGGGACATTGACCACCTGCGGTGGGGCCAACCGCCTTCGGCGTGTCGAGCCAACAGTATCGGAATCCCACCCTTGAATCAAAGAGCGATTCAAGGATGGGGCCCCCGGCGAGCTCAGGGCAGGCTGTCCAGCGGGACTCCCAGGTCGCAAAATCGAGACTTGGGGCACCCGGCGCTGCCTACCCACCCCTCGCCACAAAAAAGCCGAAGGCTGGAGCCTCTGCGGGACGATTCCTTCGTTATGCTAATTGCATGGAATTGATCTTCGAGGTACGCGAGGCGGAAGAAGGCGGCTATGTGGCCCGGGCGCTGGGGCAGGCGATCTTTACGGAAGCTGAGACCTGGCAGGAACTGCGCGACAATGTACTGGAAGTGACGAGCCTCCACTTTGAAGATGCGGCGGAAAGTCCTAAACTCATCCAATTGCATTTTGTAAAGGATGAACTGATTGCGGTCGCGGCTGCATGAAACCGCCCTTGGGGTCTCGGCTGACCGGTTGATTCGCGCATTGGAGCGGCTCGGATATGCCGTGATTCGCCAGAAGGGAAGCCACATTCGGCTTTTTCACCAAGCGGTGCCCGCCCATTCGATCTCGGTTCCCCTGCACGACCCGCTCAAGATCGGCACACTCCAAGGAATTCTTGCCGAAGTGGCCCAAGCTCAGTCCATTTCAATTCAAGACATCCTCGAATTGCTCTGAGCAGCAGCATCAGGGCAATCGCATGAACGTTCTTTGTTGCCGAACCGGGTTCGGTATGCCTTTGGAGAAGGCATGTTTCGGCGCGGCTCCCGGAGGGAGGCGGCGAGAATAGCCCAGGGCGAAGCCCTGGGAATGCATTTCAGCGGTATGAACCCGCCCCGGAGGGGCGGATCGAATCCTGAGGAAGAACAGGGTCGCCGTTCATGCAATCGCTCTGAGCAGCAGCATTGGCACACTCGGTCACTGACCGCTTGAACTTGAATCATCCCTGGGTGCCCCAGGTCCCGATTTTGGGACCTGGGAAAGCACGATCCAAAGGCACGAAATCACGCGGTCAGAGACCAAGGCAATGACCATGACGATGATGCACAACCCGGCCAGCCCAGGCGAACTGCTGAAGGAGTTCCTCGGCAAAAGAACCGCAACCGAGCTCGCAGAGCATATCGGCGTGGCGCGCGCCACGGTTTCCCGCATTCTCAATGGCCGCACCGCGGTTTCGATGGACCTCAGCATCCGCCTTGGCGAGGCCCTTTCGCTCTCCCCCGACTTCCTCTCAAAGGCCCAACTCCAGCACGACCTGTGGATCGAATCGCAGAAGAAGCGGCCGAAAACCAGCCCCCTGGCCGCCTGACCACCTGCGGGGGGCCAACTGCCTTCGGAGTATCGTTCCCGCAGCAGATGCTTCCCACCCTTGCGCCAGAAAGAAGCGCAAGGATGGGGCACCCGGCCGATGGACTTAGGGGTGAGTAGATGTTGATGAAATGGTAATTGCCGAGTTGGCGGTCGCCAATCCGGAAATTACCAAATAGTCACCCCATGCGGGTCCCCCATCCTTTCCGAGTCTTTTGCGAAAAGGGTGAGAGACCACGAACCCCGATCCGGCGTACAACGGAAATCCGCTCCCCCCTAGGCTCAGCCGAAGGCGCCCGCCCCACCGCCGGGGTCTACAGCAGCTTGCCCGCGGCCAGATCGCCGGGTGCCCCATCCTTTTCGCGTCTTTTGCGAAAAGGGTGGGAGAACAGGGTGCTGTTTCCGACTGTCGCCTGAGTGCCTCCAGGGTTCGCTTTGAGATAAGGGATCGAGCAGAGCTGGGGTATCGGACTTCCGCTGGATGCGCCGTACTTGGGCTTCCTGGATTTGGCGGCGCCGTTCCTACAGCAGCTTCCCCGCCGCCAGATCGCGAATCAGCCCCCGGTCGGCAGCCAGAAAGTCGTAGCCGGCCAGGTCTTCCAGCCGCACCCAGCGCACCTGGTTGTAGATGCGCCCTTCGATCTCGCCGCTGAACTCGTGCACCGCAAAGAACTGCAAATCCACGGCCCCGCCATGGCGGTAGTTGTGGCGAACATGCGTGACGTGGGCGCCGATAGTGGCGCGAATGCCGAGTTCTTCGTCCAGTTCGCGGATCAGCGCCTGCTCAGGGCTTTCGCCGGCTTCGATCTTTCCGCCGGGAAACTCCCATTGCAGCGCCATCGGCTGATCGGCACGGCGCTGCCCGATCAGGACTTCGCCGCCGCGCACAATCAGCGCCGCCACCACAAAGCGGAGCGCGGGACCGGCTGGCCGAGGGTGGGGTTTGGATTGGGCCTCTTCCACCCCTTCAGTGTAAACGCATCAAAAGGGATGCAGACCGGAATGCAGCGTGCCTAGTTTGGTGCGGTCAAAATCGTCCCACAATTGCACCTGAACTACTTGCCACTTAGCTCCCAGGATGGGTCGATTCGTCTGAAACCGCCGCATGGCGCCTTCGCTAACCCCTAACCCCTAATCCCTAACCCCTAACCCCTGCTCTATTCCCCTGCAACCACCCACTTCACGCCTTCGGCGGCCTGCGGGCGGAAGTAGCCCCAGCCCTGCTTGGCCGCCGCCTCCAGCAGTGCGGGAGACGGGTTCACCGGGAAGGCGCAGCGCGCCATCTTCAGCATCGCCAGGTCGTGAACGGAGTTGCCGAAAACCGCATCGGGAGCCGTCAGGCCAATCCGCTTGAGCGTTACCGCCTTGCCCTCGCCGGTGGGCACGTCCACAATCTCGCTGCAGATGAGCCCATCGGCCACCCGCACCTCTGCGGCCAGCACATGTTCTTCGGGAATGCCAAAGGCCCGCACGCCCTCGGCCACCACCCAGCGGTTGGTCGAGCTGACCGCCCAAAGCTCCACCCCCCTCTGGCGCAGAGTCGCCAGCAGGGAAACCATTTCCGGAAACACGTGCGGCAGCACGAATTCCCGCACGTACTGGGCGGCCACGTTGCGCAGTTCCTGCTCCCGCAGCCCCGCGTAGATCTGCACCATCTCGCCGCAGATGGCCGCTTCCGTCACCTTGCCCGCCTGGTAGGCGCGGTAGCGCGTATCGATCCAGTCGGTGGTCGAGCGCGAAACCAGACCCTGCTCCAGCGACCACACCATGAACCCGTAGCCCGAGTCGCCGCCCCACAGCGTGCCGTCGCAATCGAAGACTGCAACCTTTGGCTTGCTATCCAGAACCAGCCGCTCAAACTCCGCGGCGGTCCACTTTGAAATTTCAACCTGCGCTGCTGTCAAGCTTTCCTCAATCCCGCTCTAAACTCGTCCTACTCTATTCTCATCCAACAGGCCCCGTCTTTGCACGCGCCGGGTTGTTAAGATTGCGCAACCGCCTGCATCTTTCCCCGTACGACCCGCTCCATCGCCATGCAGAAACGCCCTCAATCCATTTGTTGGCAATGTTGATTCCTTGATGAACCAGGTACTGACCCCGCGCCACCGCGGCTGCATGCAGCCGCAAGACGCCGATAATCGGTTCTGTGGACAGCTCGCGCAATCTGCCGCTCTTGAAGGACTACCAGGCGTACCTGCGCGTGGAAAAAGGGCTGCGCCCGCTCACCTGCGAGGCCTACGACGGCGACCTCAAGACCTTTGCCGAGTTCATCGAGCAGCGCCACGGCGTGCTGCTCACCGCGGCCCAGCAGGACGTGGCCGCCTTCCTCGAACATCTGCGCGCCCACGGCATCGACTCCCGTTCTTCCGCGCGCAAGCTCAGCTGCCTGCGCGGCTTTTACAAGTGGCTGCTGCTCGATCGCCGCATCCATCACGACCCCACCGTCAACATCGAATCCCCCAAGGCCTGGAAGGTCCTGCCCAAGTCGCTGGCCGAGCCGGAAGTGGCGGAGATGCTCGAGCGCGCCGGCATGGCCGCCAGCCACCCCCAGGCCCAGGCCACCGCCCTGCGCGACCGCGCCATCCTCGAACTGCTCTACGCCGGCGGCTTGCGCGTCTCTGAGGTTACGGCGCTGGCCACCTGCGATCTGGCCCTCGACCTGGGCCGCGTGCAGGTACGCGGCAAGGGCGACAAGGAGCGCATCGTGCCCCTCGGCCGCACCGCTCTCGAGGCCCTTGAAATCTATCTGCGCCAGGGCCGCCCGCATCTGGCGCGCATCAGCTCCGCGCGCAAGTCCGACGCCGCGCGCCCCGATGCCGGCTGTCTGTTTCTCTCCCTGCGCGGCATGCCGCTCACCCGCCAATGGATCTGGCACCTGGTCAAGATGGCCAACCACGACGCCAGTCCCCATCGCCTGCGCCACAGTTGCGCCACCCACATGGTCGAGCACGGCGCCGACCTGCGCAGCGTCCAGCTTCTGCTGGGCCACGCCGACATCTCCACCACCCAGGTCTATACCCACCTGGCCCTGGGCCGCTTGAAGGCCGTCCATCGCCTCCATCATCCCCGCGCCACCCGCCGCCCGGCAGAGCCGCAGTCCGGCCCGCAACTGGTTCCCAACCCGCGCAAGGCTGCCGTTCCCGATCCCCACGAGGAAACGGCATGAGCGCCCCGGACGCTCCCCCGCCTGCCTCCCCGCTTACTCTCCTGGTCGATGAGTATCTGCGTATGTTGGCCAACGAGCGCGGCGCCTCGGGCCACACCCTGCGCGCCTATCGGCGCGAGCTGCACGGCTTTGCCGCGTATATCGACGCGGCCTGCGGCACCCAGCAGAGCTTGGCCCAGATCGAGCACACCCACATTCGCGCCTATCTGGGCACGCTCTACGATCGCGGCCTCTCCAAGGCCTCGGCGGCGCGCGCCCTGGCCTCGGTGCGCAGTTGGTTCAAGTGGCTGGCCCGCGCCGGCTATGTCGAGCAGAATGTGGCCTCGCTGGTAGCCACGCCGCGCCTGCCCAAACATCTGCCCCGCGTGCCCTCCATCGAGCAGATGAACCGCGTGGTCGATTCGGTCAGAGCAGACGCCGCCAGTTGGCCGGCGCGCGACCGGGCCATCCTTGAGATGCTCTATGGCTGCGGCATCCGCAACGCCGAGCTGACCGGCCTCGACATTGAAGATATTCACTGGGCCAACGAAGCCGTGCTGGTGCGCGGCAAGGGCAGCAAGCAGCGCTATGTGCCGCTGGGCGATGCGGCGGCCGAGGCCCTGCGCGCCTATCTGGCGGAGCGCGAGTCCCTGCTGGCCGCCGCTCAGGGCCCCCGGCGCACCACCACCCCGGCGCTCTTCGTCAATCTGCAACTGCGCGGCCTGGCCAGGCCCGGCGGCCAGGCGCGCCTCACCACCCGCAGCGTGGGCCGCATCGTCAAGCGCATCGCCATCCTCCGCGGCCTCTCCTCCGACGTCCACCCCCACACCCTGCGCCACGCCTTCGGCACGCACCTGCTGGAAGAAGGCGCTGACCTCCGCGCCATCCAGGAACTCCTCGGCCACGAGCGCCTCTCCACCACCCAGCGCTACACCCAGCTCACCACCGCGCAGTTGACCCAGGTCTACGACCGCACCCATCCTCGCGCCCGTTAGAGCGTTTCGCCTGTTGGTATAGAGCGACCTTCTGCTTGGATGAAGATCGCCGGTCACCGCAAGAACCGGTAGCGCCGGCCTCCTGGCCGGCTGTACCGTGGACCTCCCGGTCCGCGCCGTACTCTCGTCATCAGGAGAACTGCTCTAGGACTTTGACAGCGTGAATTGGTACCAACTCCGTGCCCCATCCATTCGCCTCTTTTCTGGCGAATGGGTGGGAAAGCACAAATCCAAAAGGCACGAAATCATGCTGTCAAAAACCTGGTTCTGTCCGCCAAACAGATGGTTGTTCATGTTTTGAAAGGGCACGACTTCAGTCGTGCCGTAATCAGCACCTGTTACAAAAAACGCTATTGTGCTCAGCCAAGGAGCGCGCTACGATTCCATCGTCAATTTCTCGCATCGTGATGCGTTCCGCAGCCGGAATCGTATTCACACAAATGGGGGTCTCAGATGTGCATGCGCACAAGCCGTTCTCATTCTGGTCGGATAAGCAAGTTTCTCCTTGATCGCTGTTTGCTGTCCCTGTTCGTGCTCATTGCGGTTCTTTGTGTCAGTTCACGATGTGCGGCGCAGGAGAACGATAAATCGGTCTCTCGTGGCGCCAGCCCTTATGAGACATTCCAGGCAGACAGAGAAATGGATCCCTGCGAGGTTCAAAAGAAGAATGAATTCACACCGACCACCCCATATGTAAGAAGCATTACAGACGATATAACAGTGGTAGTCCGGGACCTTGATGCGTGCCTGAAGCTGCAGGGTTCAACAGCGGACCAGCTTAGGTTGGCTTTGGACGGAACAACGTTGCCAAAGCTGCTTCCTACCATGGGACCTTCCGGGCAGAACTACTTGAAGTTCTCCTTGCGCATAGATCCTTACGACAGGGACGATCGCGCTCGTTGGGCTAAGATCATTCGCGCCATGCGGCGGTCGGCAGGGGGCGTATCCATCACCCTTGCTAACGGGAAGACGGGCCAGGTGTTTCCGTCGGCCCAGGCCATCCTCATCAATCTTTATCCAGGTTATACGCCGCTGGTGGTTGCAGGATTGGCCCTGCTCCTGATTTGCATGTTGGTGCTCGGCTACAAATCGAATATGTTGCGCGATAACCCTGGGGACACGCATAAGAAGGGGATGGTCTATCCTTTCAGCCTGGGGCGGGTTCAGATGGCGTTTTGGTTTTACCTGGTTGTCGCAGGTTATTTGTACATCTGGCTGCTGACCGGGCAATCCTATACCCCTACTGGTTCAGTCCTTGCTCTTCTTGGAATAAGCAGTGCAACAGGGTTCGCCGCGGCAGTCGTTGACCGGAGCAAGAATACGGAAGCGTCCGGCAAAAGATTGGACCTGGAGATTCAGCATGCCACCTTGCAATCGCGCATCGCTGAAATCGAAGCTGCCCATCCGCCAGCCGGCTCTGACTTAGCCTGCAAGCTTGACGAGAAGAAGGATGAACTGTCTGCGGCCGGCCTGCGTCTTGCTTCTACGCCGCGCCCTGTTGTGAGCAAAAGCGCCGGCATCTTCAAGGATTTGTTTTGCGATGGAGACGGAGTTAGCTTCCACCGCTTTCAAATCATCGTTTGGACGGTCGTGCTTGGCGTGGTGTTCGTAAATGCCGTACAACTCGACCTGGCGATGCCTGACTTCGATGCTGCGTTGCTTGGCCTGATGGGACTCAGCTCTGGAACATACATCGGATTCAAGTTTCCGGAGAAGGCAAAATAACTGGCCGGTCCACGAGATCTTTGCGATGAGCAGGAAGCCCATATCTCAATGATCGAAACAAGGCCGGGTGCCCCAGAGCCTGCCCTGAGCTTGTCGAAGGGTCCCGATTCTGGGACCTGGGATGGCATGAACCCCACCGCCGCCGTCTGCCCCCGTCCGCCCATTGCAGAAGATAACCCTCCCTTGGCGCACAATAAAAACAGAGGTTGAGCGCAGAAGCCCCGACAGCGGCTCCTTCGCCCAACCTCTTTTGCCTGCAAAAAAAACGCTGTTTTTCGCCGGTGAAACTGTGAGAACGTACCTAACTCACGCAGTTTCAACGGCCCTTCCCGCTCACCCCACAGGACTACAGCGCCAGTAAATCGGTGCTTCCCGGCCGCGGCTTAGTGCTTTCAAGCGGGTGCCCCCGGTCCCGATTCTGGGACCGGGGCAGCACGAACTCAAGCCGCGAAATCACGTGGTCAGAGAGCCGGGTGCGGGTGCCCCCGTTCCCGAACCTGGGACCGGGGGAGCAGGAACTCAAGGCGCGAAATCAGGTGGCCAGAGACCGGGGCTGGCCGCCCAGGCCTTTTCTTGTTACTGCTTGGAAGCCCCCGCCGTACCCCCCAGCAGCTTCAGTTCCTCCTCCGCCGCGGCCGCCGAGGACGCCGGATTCTGCCCGGTGATCAGGTTGCCGTCCACCTGCACAAACGAGCCCCAGTCGGCTCCCTTGGCGTACAACCCGCCCAGCCGCTTCAGCTCGTCTTCCACCAGGAACGGCACCACGTTGGTCAGTTGCACCGCGGCTTCCTCGCTGTCAGAAAAGCCGGTCACGCGCTTGCCCTTCACCAGCGGCTCTCCGTGCACGGCCTTGGCCTTGCGCAGCACGCCGGGAGCGTGGCACACCAGCGCCACCGGCTTGCCCGCCGCATGGGCCGCCTCGATCAGCGCGATCGAGTCCTCGTCCTTCTCCAGATCCCACAGCGGACCGTGCCCGCCCGGATAGAAGACCGCGTCAAAATCCGCGGCAGCCACTTCGGAGAGCTTCAGCGTGGTTGCCAGGGCAAACTGCGCCGCGGCATCGTGCTTGAAGCGCTCCGTGTCCTTGGTCTGCGCGCCGGCGTCGTCGCTCTTGGGATCGAGCGGCGGCTGTCCGCCGCGGGGCGAGGCCAGGGTGACCTTGGCTCCGGCGTCGCGGAAAACATAGTAAGGAGCCGCAAACTCTTCCAGCCAGAAGCCGGTCTTCTTGCCGGTGTTGCCCAGTTCGCTGTGTGAAGTCAGAACCATCAGAATTCTCATTGCGTTCTTCCTCTTCTTTCGTGAGATACGGTTGTTACAGCATATTCGTGGATAGTCAAGTCGCCTGGGTCTCTGACCGCTTGTATTTGTACCAATGCTGGGTGCCCCAGGTCCCGATTTTGGGACCTGGGATAGCAAGAACTCAAAGCATGAAACTATGCGGTTAGAAACCTGGGTGCCCCACTTGGGTGCCCCACCCTCGCCGCGTATTTGCTTTTGCGGCCAGGGTGGGCTCGCATGAGCTTCACGAGCGCGCAGAACTCAAACTGTTGCGTCGCCCACCCGCACCACCAGCTTGCCGAAGTTCTTGCCCTCAAGCAGCCCGATCAACGCCTGCGGCGCCTGTTCCAGCCCCTCCACCACATCCTCGCGGGACTTGATCTTTCCCGCGCCGAACCATTCCCCCATCTGCTGCTGGAATTCGCCAAAGCGCGGGCCGTAGTCGTCGAAGATGATGAAGCCCTGTACCCGCACCCGCTTCTTGAGGAAGGTGCCCATCATCAGTGCGCTGCGATCCGGTCCCTGGGGCAGGGCGGTGTCGTTGTAGTGCGAGATCATCCCGCACAGGGGAATGCGCGCGCGCGTGTTCAGCAGCGGCAGCACCGCCTCAAACACCACCCCGCCTACGCTTTCAAAATAGACGTCGATGCCTTGGGGGCAGGCCTGCGCCAGCTTTTCCTTCAGGGCCGGATCGCGGTGGTCGAGGCACGCGTCAAAGCCCAGCTCCTCGACGGCAGAACGGCACTTCTCCGCGCCGCCGGCAATGCCCACCACGCGGCACCCTTTCAGTTTGGCAATCTGCCCCACCACCGAGCCCACCGCGCCGGTGGCCGCGGCCACCACCACCGTCTCACCGGCCTTGGGTTGGCCAATCTCCAGCAGGCCCATGTAGGCCGTGAAGCCGGGCATGCCCAGAACGCCCAGCGCGTAGGAAGGATGTTCCAGTTTTGCCCCCAGGTTGAAGACGCCCTTGCCATCGGAGAGCGCATAATCCTGCCAGCCGCTCTGGCTCAAGACCCAGTCGCCCACGGCAAAGTCCGGATGCTGCGACTGCTCCACCCGGCTCACGGTCGAGCCCACCATCACGCCGCCGATCTCCACCGGGGGCGCATACGAGGGCGCATCGCTCATTCGGCCGCGCATGTAGGGGTCGAGCGAAAGGTAGACGGTGCGCAGCAGAATCTGCCCTTTTGCAGGAACAGGAACCGCCTCGGTCTCGATGCGGAAATTGTTGGAAGTGGGCGCTCCGCTAGGCCGGGAGGCCAGGACGATGCGGCGATTGGCAGGATTGCTCATCTTTGCTTTCTCCATTCTGAATCGTTCGAAAAGCGGTTAGGTAAGAATGCTGCGCCTCACCGGATGCCCAGGATTTCCCTGGTCGATTCCATGGCGCTGTCCAGTTCCATGCGGGAGCGGCTGAGTTTGGCCAGCATGCTGGCCCCCAGCCAAAGTTGATAGAGCGTCTGCGCGGTCTTGGCCGCGTCCAGGCTGGCCGGCAGGGAGCCGTCCGCCTGTCCCTCCTCGATGCACCGGGCGAGCCGGGCGATAAAGCGGTACACCCCCGACCAGAGAGCGATGCGCATCTCGCCGGAAAAGTCGGCAACTTCGGCGCTGAGCTTGACGATCAGGCATTTGCTGCCCTCATCGTCGCCCGCCTGGATCTGGTACCAGCGCTGCCACAGGTTCATCAGCCGGTCGCGGGCCGGCAGCCGGCTGCTCCGCAGCATCTCCTCGGTCCCCTCCAGGTAACGTTTCACGTAGTGATCCACCAGAGCTGTGCCGTACTGCTCCTTGGAGGCGAAATAGTGGTAAAACGACCCCTTGGGAACTCCGGCGGTGGCCAGAATCTCATTCAACCCCACCGCCGTAAACCCTTTGAGGGCCGCCAGCCTCTGCCCCACCTCAAGAATTGTTTCCCGCGTCTCTCCGCCCATAAAAAATAGAGTAGACCAGTCGTCTAGAAGATTCAGACTTTTCGGGATCGGGCTTTTGTGAGGCCAATTCCTTCATGGCCTCGGAGAAGATTCCCGCTCCCCCTTGCCGCGTGAGCAAGAGCGCGGCGGGGTCCAAAGCCTCTGGGCTTCTCATGCCGAGCACGTCCAATCCCGCCACCGAATGACGGTTTGTCATTCGGCCAGAACCCAGAGGCCAGGTGAATTCTGCGGCCAGCCGCGCTCGATGAGTGGATCGGCCGTTTTGCCTAAGGCAAGAAGCACTCCAGGCGACATCGGCGTCTCAGAGGGATAATTCGGCAGGACCCGGATTTGCTGCAACTTGAAATCGGGTGGAAGAGCGCTTTGGCCTGTTCCCGCCGGCTGACGCCTCGACGCCGCCTCAGGGAAGCCTCGACCAAATCACTTCTTGACAAAAAATCCAATACCTGTTTACTCTATGCCTGTTGTGGATAGGCCTATGACAGAGACCACTTCTCGCGATCTATTTCCCGGCGCACTCGAAATGATGATCCTGGAGTCGCTGCGCCGCCAGCCGGCGCACGGATACGCGCTGGTGCAGCATATCCAGCAGCGATCCAACAACCTGCTGCAAGTGGAAGAGGGTTCGCTTTACCCCGCGTTGCAGCGGCTGCTCAAGGCAAAGCTGGTCAAGGCCGAATGGGGCGTTTCCTCGACCAACCGCCGCGTGAGGACCTACCAGATCACCGCTTCAGGTCTTCGCCACCTGGAGCAGCAGATTTCCAGCTTCGAACGCATGTTCGAAGGCATTACGCTCGTCCTCAATCCAGGTAAGTCTCCGGCCAACTAGGAGGAATCTCCGATGAACTGGATCCCCGGCATTTTCCGCCGCCGCAAGCTCCACGACGATCTCTCCGAAGAGATTCGCCTGCATATTGAAGAGCGCGTGGAACAGCTCATGAGCGAAGGCCAGAGTCCGCAGGAGGCCAGACGGAGGGCGTGCATCGCATTTGGCAATCCGGCGCTGGTTGAGGAGCGCAGCCGTGAAGTCTGGCAGTGGCCCACACTGGAGTCGATCTTGGCCGACGCGCGCTTCGCGCTACGGCAGTTGCGCAAGTCTCCAGGATTCACCTTCGCCGCCGTCTTCACGCTCATGCTGGCCATTGGCGCCAACGCCGTCGTCTTCGGTGTGCTGAACGCGCTGATCCTGCGCCCCGTGAATGTGCCCGACGCCGAGAGCCTCCACGCCATCAATCAGACGAACGACCAATGGGCATCCTATCCGGAATATCTCGACCTGCGCGCCCGCAACCACACCTTTAGTGACATCGCGGCCATGGCGCTTTCCCAGGTCGCGCTGGACTCGGGCAAGGACCCATCCCGCATCTGGGGCTTTGAAGTTACCGGCAATTACTTCGGCGTGCTCGGGGTTCACCCCTATCTTGGCCGGCTCTTCGATCCATCGGACGAGCGGGGGATGAACAGCGCACCGTACATTGTGCTCACCTATGCGTATTGGCACAGGCAGTTTCATGACGATCAGGGGGTGGTGGGCCACATGGTCAGGGTCAACCGGCATCCCTTTACGATTCTGGGTGTAACGCCGCCCGATTTCCGCGGCACCTTCATCTTCTTCGCTCCCAATTTTTACGTTCCCATGGTCAATCACGACCAGATTTATTCGGGCGAAGGCAACCTGAACGAACGGGGTGGCCGCGGAGTGATCCAGATGCTGGGACATCTGAGACCCGGAGTGAGCGAAGCGCAGGCCGTGGCCGATCTCGACACAGTGGGGGCGGCGCTTGCAAAGACGTACCCGAACACAGATGGTCACGAGAGCTTCGCGTTGGGACGCCCGAGCCTTCCCGAGGTTCTGGGGCGGCCGGTGCGAGCATTTGTTGCGGCGCTGATGTTGCTTGCCGGCCTGATTCTGCTGGCGGCATGCGCCAACCTGGGCAGCCTGTTTGCGGCGCGCGCCAGCGATCGCTCGCGAGAAGTGGCTCTTCGCTTGGCGCTCGGCTCGAGCCGCACGCGCATCTTGCGGCAATTGCTGACCGAGGCCTTGCTGATCTCTCTCGCGGGAGGAGCAGCCGGGCTGGCTGCCAGCATCGTATTGCTGCGCCGGCTCGATACCTGGCAGCCTTTCTCCGGGGTTCCAATTCATGTGCCGGTGCAGCCGGACGCCAATGTTTATCTTGTGGCGCTCCTGCTGGCGGTGGTCAGCGGCTTTCTGTTCGGCATCGTTCCGGTGCGCCAGGTGTTCCGCGCCAATCCCTACGAGATCGTGAAGGCAGGATCGGGCGCCAGGGCGGGGCGGAGAATCACCGCGCGAGACATCCTGCTGGTAACGCAGATTGCCATTTGCGGTGTGCTGGTCACGGCGTCCCTGGTGGCGGTTCGCGGCCTGGCGCGTTCCCTGCACGGGAACTTCGGCATCGATCCCAATCAAGTGCTGCTGGTCGAGACCGACCTCAAGATCTCCGGCTACAGCCCGGCGAGTATTCCCCCGACGCAGCGGCGCATGATCGACGCGCTGGAGGCCATTCCCGGCGTGGAGCGTGTGGGGCTGGTCAGCTTTCCTCCGCTGGGACGCGGCGGAAGCTGGAAGGCCAATGTGTTTCGCGACGAAAGCAGAGACTTGCGCCCGGCCAACGCGGCTGCCAACAGCTTCAAGTACGCCATCTCTCCGGACTACCTGCGCGCTGCGGGAACGACTCTGCTGGAGGGCCGTGGGTTCACCTGGAACGACGACAAGGGCGCGCCGCCAGTAGCGTTGGTCAATCGCCAGTTTGCCGTCTCGATTCTCGGGTCGCCCGCGAACGCGGTAGGCAGATATTTCAGGGCGGCGGACGGAACGCGAATCGAGGTTGTGGGCATGGTGGAGGACGGAAAGTACCTGAGCGTGGCGGAGGCGCAACAGCCGGCGTTCTTTGTTCCCGTGACGCAGCAGGATCCCCTTGGCGAGCAGTGGATGCTGGTGCGTTCTGCGCGCGATCCCGGTCAGCTTGCAAAATCGGTGAGAGCCGCGGTGCGCGGGCTCGATGCGGGAATGCCTCTGGACATGCTGATGTGGACCCGCGAACTCGACTTCAGCATGTTTCCCGCGCGGATGGCCAGCCTTTCGCTTGGAGTGCTGGGCGTGTTGGGCGCGATGCTGTCGATTACCGGCATCTTCGGAATGGCGGCCTACTCGGTGAGCAAGCGGCTTAAGGAGTTGGGAATCCGCGTGGCGCTGGGCGCGCAGCGCAAGGAAGTGTTGCAAGCGGCGTTGGGACGGGCGGTGAAAATGCTGGCTCTTGGCTCGGCGGCGGGGCTGCTGCTGGGGATTCTGGCCAGCCGGGTATTGGCTTCCATTGTGTATCAGGCAACGCCGCGCGATCCGCTGGTATTGGCTGGCGTTGTTCTGGCGATGCTGTTGCTGGGGCTGGTGGCCACCTGGATCCCTGCGCAGCGCGCTCTATCGGTTGATCCTTTGATCCTGCTTCGCGAGGAGTGAGGCAGTGGCTTTTCCTTGTCGAAGCGGCACTTCCCGGACCTAGTCGGGAATGCTGCGATCCGTTCCCCGTCTATGCAAATTGCCGAGGCGCTCATTTGGCCTCTGGCAGGCGCGGCCCAGGGCCGGGGAAGGATCGGCGACAATCCGGGAGCTGCCTCAACCCTGGACCCTGGGGCGTTCAGGGCACCTGTCTTGACCGCATCATTCTGCTCTCATCGGTTGGGCAGCATGACAAATGTCATCCCCTTTTGCTGACTCTCCACACTTCAATCGCAGGCGGCCTGCTCCCATACTCGATCTTGTTAGCAGCTAAAGCCCAACAAGGAGCGAGCCATGAGCGCAGTTCTTCAGCTTCCCCAACTTCCCGCACCGCCGCTGGCCTGGCCATCCAATGAAGCCGTGGCCTCACTCAACCACGTCACCAAGCGCTTTCCAGGCAGCGTCGTCGCTCTCGACAATTTCTCTCTCTTTCTTCGCCGGGGTGAGGTGGTCGCACTCCTCGGCCCCAACGGCGCCGGAAAGTCAACGGCGGTCAAGCTCCTCATGGGCCTGAGTGCGCCCACCTCCGGCACCGTGAGCATCTTTGGCGCCGATCCGCGCAATCATGCAGCCCGCATGCGTACTGGCGTGATGTTGCAGGTTGGCCGGGCTCCGGAGATGCTCCGAGTACGAGAGCACATCCAGCTCTTCCGGGGTTACTATCCCAACCCCATGGCTTATGCCGACATCATCCAGATCGCCGGCCTTGAGGGTATCGAATCGCGCTTGTTCGGTCAGCTTTCAGGCGGCCAAAAGCAGCGCGTCCTGTTTGCTCTTGCCCTGGCGGGCGACCCGGACCTGGTCTTCCTCGACGAGCCCACCGTCGGCCTCGACATCAAGTCCCGGCGCGGTATGTGGGCGCAGATCGAATCACTCGCCGCTCGCGGAAAAACCGTCCTCCTCACCACGCACTACCTTGAAGAGGCCGATTCCCTCGCACATCGCATCGTGGTCATCGACAAGGGACACATTGTTTGCGAAGGTACGCCCGCCGAGGTCAAGTCGCTTGGCTCCACCGCGGCAGGGGCATCAAAGAGCCGGAGTGTCAAAGTCATTTGCTGCGCCACTGCCATTCCAGCAAACAGGCTATTGGAGATTTCCGGCGTCACCAGCGCCACGCTCAGCGGCGAGATCACCACACTCATCACGAGTCAGTCCGAATCGACTCTGCGAGAACTCCTCGCTCTCGACCCGTCGGTGCACTCGATTGAGGTGCAAAGTCCCAAACTCGAAGACGCCTTCCTCGCTCTCACCAACGAGCACGAGTGAGCCACCATTACCCTGTCTTCGTCACCACCATTCGCCGGGAATCAGCTCTTGACCCTCCCGGCAGCCACCTTGAAAAGGAGCGCATGATGTCCACCTCGACTCTGACCCTTGCCCGCATTAGCCCTCTCACGCGCAGCCTGCCCATCTTTCTGCGCGAAGCGCGCTACGAGTTCATTCGTATGCTGCGCACGCGCAGCTTCGCGTTCTCGGTAGTGGGCTTCCCGGTCGTCTTTTATCTCTTCTTCGGTATCATCATGAACCGGGGAGAGCACTTAGGCCCTATTTCGGTCGCAAAGTACATCTTGGCCAGCTATGCCGTCTTCGGCATGGTGGGCGCGGCCCTGTTCGGCATCGGTGTTGGCCTGGCCGGCGACCTGGCTGCCGGATGGCTCGACCTCAAGCGTGCAAGCCCTATGCCGCCCATGGCCTATGTTCTGGCCAAGTGCAGCTCGGCGATGGCCTTTGGCATCCTCATTGTCAGCATTCTCGCGTTGATGGGCATCACCATGGGACACGTCTCGCTCAGCTTTGGCGAATACGTCCTCATGATCGCGCTCACGGTGGTTGGCGTCATTCCCTTTGCTTGCATGGGCTTGGCGATAGGGCTGCTGGTGCCCTTCAGTTCCGCTCCAGGCATCACCAACATGATCTACCTGCCCATGAGCTTCTGCGGCGGACTTTGGATACCGCTCATGTTCTTGCCGAAATTCCTGCAAAAGGCCGCCGTCTTGATGCCCACCTTTCACCTTGGGCAGTTGATGCTTGGTGTCTTCGGCTACGCCAGCACCGGCAGCACTCTCAGCCACTGGTATGGCCTGCTCGGCTTTACAATGCTCATGTTGGGCATCGCGGCCATTGCCTTGCGCCGGCTTGAGCTAAACTCCTAGGTCTCTGACCGCCTGAAGTTGTACCAGCTTGGGTGCCCCAGGTCTCGCTTCTGAGACCTGGGAAAGCATGAACTCAAGGTTGGAGATCATCCGGTCAGAGACCTGCTACTTTGTCGTACACTCCAAAGGAAGATGCCATGTCCACCGTCGCTTGCAACTCGGAACAGCGCAAAAGCAGATGGGCGTGGATGTGGCTCGCCTATACAGGATTCCTGCTGATCCAGCCGCTGTTGGCGCCGAGCCGCAATCTCTGGCTCGGCACCATCGCCTGTCTCGCCGTATTCTTCAGTATCTTCTGGGGATTCTTCTACTCAGGAGTCGGGGCGCAACCTGCCCGTTTCTGGATGATTGGCGCCACCTTCGCCCTGGGCCTTGCGACGTTTCCATGGAACCAGGGCGCTTCGACGTTTTTCATCTATGCGGCGGCCTTTCTTCCCTTCATCCTTGAGTCATCGCGGCGGGTTATCGCTTTCATCCTGTTTGAGTGTCTGGCCATCCTGGCTGAGGGCGCGCTGTTCACCGTCGTCGTGCCCGGCGGAGCCTTTCACATCGGCTGGCCCAACACCTTCGTCGCCATCTTCCTTGTGGTTGTGATCGGCGGCGGCAACATTTATTTCGCTGAGCAGAGGCGCGCTGATGCCAGGCTGCGCGCAGCGCTGGAAGAGAACGTGACCCTGGCCGCCGTCGCCGAGCGCGAACGCATTGCCCGCGACCTGCACGACGTTCTGGGCCACACTCTCTCGGTGATTGCGCTCAAAGCCGAACTCGCCGGCCGGCTGGTCTCTCTCGACCCTGCTCGCGCCACTGCTGAAATGGCCGATGTGGAACGGACCTCGCGCGCGGCTCTGGCAGAAATTCGCGAGGCCATCGGCGGTTACAGGTCCCGCGGCTTGGACGCGGAAATTGATGCGGCACGGCACACCCTCGACGCCGCGGGCGTCCTGTTGCTGGCCGATAGCAAACCAGAGCAGGAATCCTTCAGCCCGAAGGAGGAGACCGCCCTGGCCCTGGCTCTTCGTGAAGCAGTCACCAATATTGTTCGCCATGCCCGCGCCAGCACTTGCCGTTTGCGATTCATCTCGGAAGGGGACCATCGCCGCATGGTGGTTGAAGACAACGGAGAACATGCCGTGACTAACGAAGGGAATGGCCTGCGCGGCATGCGCGAACGAATCGAGTCGCTCGGCGGCAATTTCTCTCTCGAACGCGGCATCGCGCAGAATCACGGCACCCGTCTCATCTTCGAGCTTTCACGTCGCGAAGAGGTCAAGTCATGAGCGCCGCTCGCCGGTCCGGCGCACCCATCCGCGTGCTGCTTGCCGAGGACCAGACCATGCTGCGGGGAGCGCTTGCCGCGCTCCTCGATCTTGAGCCTGACATCACCGTCATTGCCCAGGCGTGCAATGGCCGCGAGGCCCTCAAGCTTGCGCGGCTGCACACCCCCGACGTGGTCATCACCGACATCGAAATGCCCGAGCGCACCGGCCTGGAACTAGCCGGCGATTTAAAGCACAACTCCCCCAGCCCCCATGTCATCATCCTCACTACGTTTGCGCGTCCTGGGTACTTGCGCCGCGCCATGGACGCCGGAGCTCGAGGGTACCTGTTGAAGGACCGGCCCGCCAGTGAACTGGCTGAAGCGGTTCGCCGCGTTTATGCCGGACTGCGCGCTATCGACCCGGATCTGGCTGCGGAAGCCTGGAGCGGGGACGAAGATCCCCTCTCAGACCGCGAACGCCAGATTCTGCGCCGTGCCGGCGACGGGCGCACCTCCGCGGAAATTGCCACCGAACTTCATCTCACAGAAGGCACGGTGCGCAACTACCTCTCTCAAGCCATTGCCAAGCTGGGGGCAGCCAATCGCATTGACGCCGCCAGAATTGCCCGTGCCCGCGGCTGGCTGTAGTGAATGGCTTCGCAGGTTCGGGGCCGATTGAACCATTGAAAGAACGGCTCTTTTGTCGCACGTAAAGCGACACTGCTGGAGTTTGCCTTCCTTCCGATGAAAGAGAATTTCACTCGGGAACGCAAGCAAGGGACGCAAAGCATGACCACGCGCCGAGCATTCATCAAGATCATTCCTCTTACTGGCTGTGCACTGGCGCTGCATGGGCGGGTTCAAGTTCGGGATGGCAACCACCCGGATCGCTTTAGAAGCTTGTTTTCCCCTTGGGGAACCAGGTGAGCTGGATGGTGGTGGTGGTCACGGTCTGCGGACCCGACAGGTAGATTGGGGCCTTCCAGCGTTCGTAGGCGAAGTTGCCCTTGATCTCGAAATCCCGGCCGATGCGTTTCACGGCCTGGAAGTTGATGTCGTTGAACGTGGTTCCTCCGGCGATGAAGTCCTTGGCTGCCTTCTGATTCCGCACGCCCACCTGGAGCCACTCGTTGCCGCTCAGGTGATAGGTGATCCAGCCCTGCCCGCCCTTGTCCTCGCGTCCGATCCAGTCGCCAAAGATCTGTCCCTTGTTGGTGTAGCCCTGCTTCTGGACGCCCTCATAGTAGTTGAACTGGCCGCCGATGCTGCGCGAGCTGGGGGGATCCGTGGAGATGCCTTCCACGCGCACATCCAGCTTGGGAACGCCGGGCAGATGGGAGAGATAAATGCCGGGGCGGTAGGCGGCGCGGCGCGGCGCGGAGACGGGAGAAACGTCGTCGTGGGCTTCGGAGTCGGCGTAGAGCGTGACCCAGTGACGCGCGAAGGGAGGCCGGTAAACGAAATCGAATGCGCCAAAGCGGGCGCCGGGGTCCTGAGCGCTGAACTTGATCGCGGGGGTAACATTGGCCGTGCTGAAGAAACTCCTCAGAAAGGTGTGGAGGTTGATGGCTTCGTGGTTCTTGCCTCCCCAAATCACCGTGCGCTCGAAGCCGAACTCCAGATCCGCGGTGGGCTTGAAGCTGACCTTCTCCACATGGACCCACGGGTCGTTGGGATAGGTATGTCCCTTGAGCGATCCGACCAGAAACTCATAGCGGAAGGGACCGGTGACATCCGAGAGCAGGGGAACGCGCAACGGTTCCATTCGATTGATGCGGAAGGAATAAATATTTTCCGCATTGTTCGAATAGGCCATGGCACCGCCCTGGGCCGGTCCCAGCCAATCGTCCTGTTTGCCGAAAGAGATGACGTGGTCAAGCCATTGTGCCGAGGCATAGGCTTCGATCAACCGCCCATTGGTCGTTGTGCCAAAGGGACCTGCGGGAATGGTGGCCTGCTGGTTGTAGGGGATGGGCGTGGAGGAGTTGAAGAAGTCGGTGGTGCCGTCCAATGTAGCCAGCGCTTCGGCCAGCGCGCTTGGGTAGCCGTTGCCTGAAGGCGAGCCCTGAAACTCGCCGCGTGCATAAAGCAGGAAGCGGCCGGCGGAGGCATAACCGCTGGCGCCGGAGTAGTTATTGATCCCGTTTTCGTAGGGACGGCCGTAGTCGTTCACGATCGTCGAGCCGAGATGAAAGCTGTCGCGCAGCGGAGTGCCGCTGATGCCGCGCGCGACCGAGTAAACCGACTCGACCCGCGAGTTGCCTCGATGCGCTCCGCAAGGGGTCGGTATGTCCTGGTGCAGAAACCGGGTCAGCGCCTCGTAGATACCCTGCGCTTCATCCATGGCGGGCGTCCTGTTTTCGTCTGCATCCTGGATTTGCTCTTGCGCATCTTCCAGCATGTGGGCCAGGCTGGCGCGCGTCCACGGACGCATACCCAGGAAGACATGATCCAGATAGCCCAGCGAGTAAAGCCGCAGCACCGCCGGATAAACCCAACTGTCGACGGGAATGTAGGGCGATCCCAGCGCGGATGGCTGGCAGTTCGATGCGGAAGCGCTGGAATCGCTGCCTGCGCTTTGCGCAGCGCCAGGTTGTTCCGCCGCGAGAGAAGTGGTGGTCAAAAGCAGGAGTCCCGCCAACACGGTCGAGCTTTGCAAAACAAGAGCTAGGGCCACGCGTCTGCTCACATTCATACCCCTCACTCTATCATCCGGCCGGTCGGGAAGAGTGAGCTGAAGACGCGCCAGGTTCAGCGTTCAGCCGCCACGCCAAGGCCGCTTTGCGGTGCTTCCGCTGCTGCAATGGCGGAGTCCAGCGTCTGGGCGAAACCGGCGGCAACCTGCTGCTTAAACTCCGCGCTGAACAGCCCCTTGCCGGTCAAGTACGCTTCCATCTTCAAGATCGGATCGTTGCACTCCTGCTGCAACCTCTGCTTGGGATTGCGAGCCTTGGCACGCACTTGCTTCGCGGCAAGGGACAAGGGCCAGGTCTGGCATGAGATTAGCGTGGGGCCGTGACCCAGGCGGGCGTGGGCAATCGCCTCGCAGGCCACGCGGTAAACGGCCACCACGTCGTTGCCGTCCACGGTGATGCAGGGGAACCCGCAGGCGGGCGTCTTGAGGACCAGGTCCTTGACCTTGGTGTGCACTTTCGAGCGCGAGGTCTCGGTTTCCAGGCCGTTCTGGCCGACAAAAACCATGGGCAGACATTGGGCGCCGGCAAAGTCCAGCGTTTCGCGCCAGCAATCCGGCAGCGTGGCCTCGACGCCGGAGAAGATGACGGCCAACTTGCGTTTGCCTTCGATCTTGCTGGCCAGGGCCGCGCTGGCGGCCGTGTTGAGCTGTGCGGCGGCGGTGGACGAACAGTTCCTCTCACCCACTGCCTCGGCGCAAGTGTGCGTCCGCGCACAACGGGCAAACAGATCGCGGAACAACTTGTCCAGCGCGACGCCCTTGATGAAGTTCACCATCATGTCGCCCTGCAAAGCGCAGATCGCGTCCTCGGGCAGCAGGTCGATGGCTGCCCCCACTGCCGCCGCCTCCTGGCCCAGAGCGCTTTGGTAGCTGCCCGTCAATTCGCGCTGCACAAAGAGAGCGCTTGCACGCTCTTCGATCATGCGGCACTTCAGCATGGATGCGTAGAGCGCCAGCAGCTTCTCGCCGGAGATCAGCGAGAAGCCGTTCCCGGCGGCCGCAATCTTCTCTTTGCCTTTGCTCTTCATGGATGCCGCGACCTCACCGGTTCATGCCCTGCGACAGGCTAAGTCGAGTAATCCGCATTGATGTGGATGTACTCCACGGTCAGGTCGGTGGTCCAGAAGACACAGCAGCTCGCGCCCTGGTGGAGTTGGATGCGGATGGAGAACTCCGGCTGCTCGATGTAGGCGTGCGCGGCGGCTTCGTCGAACTCCGCGGCGCGGCCTCCGTTGCGGCAGATGCGCAGTTCGCCAAACCAGATGTCGATACGCTCCGGGTCGATGGCCGCGCCGGAGTAGCCGATGGCAGCCATCAGCCGTCCCCAGTTGGGATCGCAGCCCGCCCAGGCGGTTTTCACCAGCGGCGAGTGGGCAATGGCCTTGGCCACTTTCAGGGCTTCGGCGTCACTGGCCGCCTCCTCGATGCGCAACTCCACAACGTGCGAAACGCCTTCGCCGTCGGCCACAATCTGCCGGGCCAGCGAGGTGCACACCTGGGTCAACGCGGCGGCAAACTCCGCGTTCCCCGCGCCCACCGTTGCGCCGCTGGCCCCCGAGGCCAACAGCAGTACGGTGTCGTTGGTCGAGGTGTCGCCGTCCACCGAGATGCGGTTGAAGCTGACTTCGATGGCCTGGCGCAGATAGCCGTCCAGCACTGCCGGTTCCACCGCCGCGTCGGTCAGCACATACACCAGCATGGTGGCGTGCGGCACCAGTTGCGGGTGGATCATCCCCGAGCCCTTGCACAGAGCGGCGATGCGGACCTCCTCGCCGCCGATTTCCAGGCGGGCGAAGGCGGTCTTCTCCTCCGTGTCGGTGGTCAGGATGGCCTGCGCCACCTGCTCAAAGTGGTCGAACTCGGTTCCCAGCGATGCCGCTATCCCAGGCAAGGCCGCGATCAGCTTCTCGGCGGGCAGCGGCACTCCAATGATTCCGGTGGAGGAGGGAAAGACCTCCTCGGGCCGGCATCCGAAGATTGCGGCGGCCGCTGCGCATGTGGCGCGGGCGGCGTCCAGCCCGGCCTGACCGCAGGCGCAGTTGGCGTTGCCGGCGTTGATGGCGGCAACCCGCACCTTGCACGCGGTGGCGCGCAGATGCTCCTTGTCCACGATCAGGGGCGCGGCGGTGACGCGATTGGCGGTGAAGGCGGCGGCGGCGCTGGCCGGCTTATCCGCCACAATCAGGGCAAAGTCGGTCCGGCCGCTGGCTTTGAGACCCGCTTTGCCGGCGCCAAAACGGAAGCCCTTGGGAATGAGAATTTGGGAGATATCGCTCATGGGTTTGACCCCTCTAATCTAGCAGGTGCGCGGGCGTCCGATACCAGAGAACAGTACAAACAATGTGCCGATTCGAGCGATGCCCCTGCCAAAGCGCACGCCTCTCCCGGCTGTTCTATAAGGCTGCGGCTGTATCTGGCGGGCCGGAAAGATGAAAAAGATGGAATAATACATGCACTGCGGAGGAGTTCGTATCAAGCCCGAAGAGTCGCGAAATCCCATGAGGCCTGACGACCCGGAGTTCTATAAGCACTTGCTCGACCAGATGAGCGATGGCGTGTACTTCGTGGACCGGGATAGAAGAATTCAGTACTGGAACCAGGGCGCCTATCGTTTGACCGGCTACAAAGCCGAAGAACTGCTGGGCCGGTGCTGCCAGGACGATATTCTGTGCCACGTCGACATGGCGGGCAAGAGGTTGTGCCAGGATGGCTGCCCTCTCAGCGCCAGCATCCTCGATGGCGGCCCGCGCGAGGCCAATGTCTTCCTGCGCCACAAGCAGGGACGGCGGGTCCCGGTGGCCGTGCGCGTCCAGCCCATTCAGGCCGCCGATGGCTCGGTGATTGGAGCGATCGAGATCTTCAACGACAACTCGGCCCAGCTTGACGCGCGCCGCAAGATCGAGGCCATGAATCGTCTGGCCTTTCTCGACCACCTCACCCAATTGCCCAATCGCCGCTTCCTGGATATGTCTTTGCACACCGCCTTCAGCGAGTACCTGGTGCATCAGGACCCCTTTGGAATCATGGTGATCGATCTCGATGGGTTCAAGGCAATCAATGACACGTTTGGCCACGTCTGCGGGGACCGCGCGCTGCAGCAAGTTGCCAGGACACTGGCTGGAGCGCTGCGCCCCACCGACATTGTGGGGCGCTGGGGAGGCGATGAGTTTCTGGCCATCGCCGGCAATGTGAATCTTGAGACGCTTGCAATGCTCGCGGAGCGATGCGTCGCCCTGGTCACGGAAACCGCGATTCTCACCAATGACGAAAAGCATGTCTCCCTGTCGATCTCGGTGGGCGCCGCCCTGGTTCGCCCCGGCGAGACCAGCAGGGATCTCCTCCACCGGGCAGATGAACTGATGTACCGGAGCAAGACGAGCGGCCGGTGCCGCGTGACAACAGAATAGGTGAGGCCTTGGCCGCAGTTGCGCGCCTGCGTTGCGTGGCAGCCACGCTTCCTTGCCGTGGTTGACGCCGCGCAGTTCCGAGCCCATGCCTTGCGCCGGCAAATGCTGCTCAAACCGCTCGCGGAACTTCGCACAGCGGAATCAACTGCAATCATCCAATCCAGAAAGAAGCGATGAACGACAACGAAGCGGACTTTATTGAACTGAGCCATGTGAATGTTGCGCGCGGCGAGCGCGTGGTGCTGCATGACGTGAATCTGCACCTGCGCGCCGGGGAGCATGTGGCGATTCTGGGGCCCAATGGCTGCGGCAAGTCCACGCTGATTCTGGCCATGACCTGCCAGGTTTATCCCATCGTTGTGCCTGGCATGCAGGTGCGCATCTTTGGCCGCGAGCGCTGGGACCTCACCCAGTTGCGCCAGCATTTTGGCGTGGTCGGGTCGGGGCTGATGGGCGCGGAACTGCCGGGCCGGCGCACCGCCGTCACCAGCGGTCTGGATGCGGTGATCGCTGGATTCTTCTCGGCCTCCACGCTCTGGCCCAATCTGCACGTGACCGATGAAATGCGCGAACGCGCGCGCGAAGCGCTCGAGCGCATGGAGGCCAGTCATCTTGCCAATCAATTCGTGGGCCAGATGTCGGCCGGCGAAAAACGCCGCATCCTCATTGCTCGCGCGCTGGTCCATCGTCCCCGGCAACTGCTGCTGGACGAGCCCTCGAACGCGCTCGATCTGGCCGCGCAACGTGAACTGTGCGAGACGCTCCGCCGCCTGGCCGCCGAAGGTACGGGGCTGGTGCTGGTGACTCATCATCTGGGCGACATTCTGCCGGAAATTCAGCGCATCGTTCTCATGCGCGCGGGGCGCATCGTGGCCGATGGCCCACGCCGCGAACTGCTGACGGAAGCGCGCCTGAGTGAGCTGTTTAACACGCCCGTTCGCATTGGCCGCGACGAAGAATGGCTGCATAGCTGGTGAGTGCGGACATGGGCGAACCCGCATCGGGGAGTACCGGGAAGGGACGCGCAGAAAAATACATTGCAATCCTGTAAAAATATCTGCTTGACGCGCCGGGCCGGGCAGATTAGATTAACGGCACACGGGAAAGGAGGTAGGTCCAAAAGATGCAGACAGATTCTCCTGAACATTTCGTACGTGAGGTGACTGAGGCCTAGGGCATCGCGCCCCAGACCCCAGATTTGCCCCGGCGGAGAGAGTTCGACCGCATGGGACTTTACTGCACTTTCACTCGTTATGCAGCCCTCTTGACCCGATATGCAGGATGGCGATTTTTCCAATACAGCGACGATGCCTTGTCGCCCAAGGAGCCCGGCTTTACGGGTATCGCCACAGAGCAGTTGCGGCTTGGGACGAAAGCAGAAGTGAAGATGCCTGGGCAATCGCTGAAGTGCGATGGCCTTAGTCCAATACCCACAGTTCACCGACAACGGCCTGGCATACTGCCAGGCCGTTGTTGCGTTGCGGCCCGCTTGCGCAGGTTGCGATGAGGCCCGCCTCAGCCATCAAGAATGCGCTCACAGCGCGCAGGGAATCGGGAACCGGGAAAAGAAAGCGGCTACTGCGGTAAACTTGCAGCCAATGCGAGTCTTTGGAATCGATTGCGGAACCGAGATTACCGGCTTTGGCGTCGTCGAGTCGGACGACTCCGGACGGCAGCCGCGCCTGATCTGCATGGCCAAGGGCGCCATCCGCCTGCCCAAGGCCAAGACCACGGCCCAGCGGCTGGAACAGGTCTTCCGCGAACTCTCGGCCGAGTTGGAGCGCTGGCGGCCGGAAGTGGTGGCGATCGAGGAGGTCTTTTACTCGGTGAACGCCAAGTCGGCTCTCAAGTTGGGACAGGTGCGCGGCGTGGCCCTGCTGGCGGCGGCCTGCCAGGGGCTGCCGGTGGCCGAATATGCACCGCTCAAGATCAAGTCCAGCGTGGTGGGCTACGGGCTGGCCAAAAAAGAGCAGGTTCAGTTCATGGTGGCCCGCCTGCTGGAACTGGACCAGGTGCCGGAGCCCGCGGATGTGGCCGACGCCTTGGCCATAGCCATCTGCCACATTCATACCGCCCAGACCCTCACCTTGCAGGGAGCGTCGCGATGAGGACGGGTCTTCTGGCATTGGCCATGGCGGTGCTGGCGCTGCCCGCGTGCAGCCAGAGCGACCCCGTCTTCCAGATCGATTTCTCCAATCCAGCCCTCAGCCCATCGCACTGGACGCTGACGTTTCATCCGGACGGGAGCGGTCATTTCCGCTCCGAACGGGGCAGTGCGCCCGCGGAGTCTCCCCAGAGTCTGGATGCGCCCAATCTGGATCGCGACATACAATTGAGCGCGGGGTTTGCGCAGCGCGTCTTTCAAATCGCCTACCGCCACAACTGGGCAGGCGGGGAGTGCGAAAGCCACATCAAAGTCGCCTTCCAGGGATGGAAGAAGCTGAGTTACAGCGGAGCTGACGGACAGGGCGCCTGCACCTTCAACTTTGCCAAAGACAAGGAGACGCAGGCGCTGGCGGATTCCCTGATGGCGGTGTCTGGAACCATCCTGGAGGGCGCGCGCCTGGAGATGATGCTGGCTCACGATCGGCTCAGTCTCGATCGTGAGATGGAGTATCTGGTGGAAGCTTCAGGCGATGGGCGCATCCAGCAGCTTTGCGCCATTCGCGGCATCCTGGAGCGGCTGGCGGAGGACCCCGATGTGATGGAACGGGTCAGGAAGCGGGCCTTGTTGCTGCTGGCAAGGTCGGGAGGATAAATCGCTGCGTGGCCGGCATTGGGCCGTAACTTTCACCCGTCGGAAGGTGTCTAAAGCAGGTTGGGTTGCGATTGAGAACGGATCGCCGTTCAGGGTAAGGCAGAGGGAAAGGTGGGTCTCAATGAATCGCAGTGGGTTGGTTGGGCGCGGACCGGGCGGCCTGGTTTTGGGACTGGCAGCGCTGGCCATGGCATTCGTTTCGCCGGTCCCGGAGTTGTGCGCCGAAGATGCACCGCCGGCCGCGCGGGCGGTGCGGCTCAGCAGCGTGGACGGGCCGGTGCGAATTTCGCAGGGCGGTCAGGTGCTGGCCGATCCGGCTGTGGCCAATACGCCCCTCTTTGAGGGAACCCAGGTGGCGACCTCGGACCAGGGCAAGGCGGAGATACAGTTTGAAGACGGCAGCGTGGTCCGTCTCTCGCCAGACAGCGCGCTGACGCTGACCGTCCTGCGCCAGCAGGGGGGCTCGGCCGATGCGGAGATCGCGGTGGAGGGCGGCCTTGTCTACTGCGAACTGCAAGGCGAAAGCCCCACCGATCATATCCGGGTTCGATTCGGCGACAGCGTGGTTACGGCCGGCGGATTTACTGTCCTGCGCATCAACCTGGACAACCCGCCCGGCGAGCTGGCCGTTTTCTCCGGCAACGCCCACCTGGAGCGTGCCGGCGCCCTGACGCTCGACCTGCACGGCGGCGAGAGCGTGGCCCTCAATGCCGCCGACCCCAGCGGTTACAACCTGGCTGAATCCATTGAGCCGGACTCCTGGGATACGTGGAACTCCGATCGCGACCAGGCGCTCAACGCCGAAGCCGCGGCCCAGACGCCTGCCACCAGCAGCTTTGCCAACCACAGCAACCCCGCCTGGGGCGATCTGGACGCCAACGGCAACTGGTACAACGTCCCCGGCCAGGGCTATGTCTGGTCGCCCTATGAAGCGGCCGGGCCGGGATGGGACCCCTACGGCAACGGGCGCTGGATGTGGACCCCGCGCTTTGGCTATGTCTGGGTGTCGGATAACGCCTGGGGCTACCTGCCTTACCAGTGCGGAGCCTGGAACTACTACGACGATTTCGGCTGGGGATGGGCGCCGGGAATGGGCTTCTGCCAGCCCTGGTGGGGCGGCGGCATGTATGGCCTCAACATCGGATTGATCCCCGGCGGTTATCGTGCCCCCTTGCGTCCTCACCCGCGGCCCGCTCCCGGCCGTGGAGGCAGGTGGGGGCCGCACCCGGTGATTGCCGTGAACCGGCGTTCGCTTGGTGGAAGTTCCGGCCTGCCCGCCCGTGACAAAGCGGCTCCAGTAGTCATAGCCGGGCACGCTGTCGAACCGCTGCGCCGGTTTTCGCCGCGCCCGCAGTATGATCGCGGCGCCTCAGGTTTCATGAATCGTTCACAGCCTTCCTATCCGGGGGCCAGAATGACGGAAACGCCGGGACGCCCGTCCGTCCCCTACTATGGCGGCGGCCGTGAGGTGCGCCCTGCTGCGCCCGGCGCCTACTATGGCGGCAACCCCATGGGCAACCCATCGGCGCCAAGAACCTACTACGGCGGCGGCCAGCGTGGGCCGGCGCCCAGCCATCCCTATTCCGGCGGGGCCAATTCAGGCGGGTCGTCGCCGGGCCGTTCCTTTGGCGGCGGAGGGGGCAATTCCGGTGGCGGAGGTTCGCATGTCAGCAGCGGCGGCGGAAGTGCTGGTGGTGGCGGATCGCATGGCGGCGGCGGTGGCGGCGGCAGTGGCGGTTCCCACCACTAAGCCCAAGGTGCCGGGTGCCTCACCCTCGACGCCCGCTTTTCGAGGGGAAATCTCTGCGGCTAGGGTGGGATGGCACGACGCCCGCACTACAGGAAAACGGAAAACGATCTAAGGCGTTTCCGCTTCTGTCTGCAGACTGTGCCAGAGTGCCGCAAGCGCCTCGATGGGCAGCGCTTCGGCGCGCGCATTGGGGTCAATAGCCGCTTGTTCCAGTGCTGCGGCAACGGCTGCCGGAGCCAGGCCGGTGGCGCGCAGGTTGTTGGCCAGCGTCTTTCGCTTCTGCGCAAACGCCTTGCGCACAAAGGGAAGAAAGCTGCTCTCTTCCACGCCAAGTTCCGCAAAGCGCGGCGCAAACCGCCAGCGGAAAACGGTGGAATGCACGTCGGGCGGCGGTGAGAACGACTCCGGCGGCAGCGTGAACAGGTTCTCCGCCGGCCCGTACATCTGCACGGTGACCGAGAGCAGTCCGTAATCCCGAGACCCTGGCCCGGAGGTGATGCGGTCGGCCACCTCGCGCTGCACCATGAGGATGGCGCGGTCCAGCGATGCGTGGCTGGCGGCCAGCTTGAGCACAATCTGCGAGGTGATGTAGTAGGGCAGGTTGCCGACCACCTTCAGCCGCTCGCCGGCTGCAGCCGAGGCCGCCGCAAAGTCGAAGTGCAGCACATCCTGCTCGATGACCGTGACTTTCTCCTCGGGAAACTGCACTTGCAGATGCAGCGCCAGTTCGTGGTCCAGTTCGACGGCCAGCACATGGCCGGCGCGCGCGGCCAGGGCTCCGGTAATGGCGCCGGCGCCGGGGCCGATCTCGACCACGGTGCGGCCGGCAAGGTCGCCCAGAGAGTTGGCGATGCGCTCGACTGCCTGCGCATCGTTGAGGAAGTTCTGTCCGAGCTTGGGTTTGGTAGGCATGGGCTTCTTTTGATGGTAGATGAACCGAGCCGGAAAGCTGGCTACTTCTCCAGCAGCTTTGCCGCGCTCCCCAGCGCAAGCGTAGTAGACTGGCCCTTTGGCCGGGTGTTTTCGCGCTCAGGCACTCTCGTTGCGCCGGCCGGGGAGAGTTCTTTCATGCACATTGTCTTTGCCGCCTCGGAGTGTGTTCCCTTTGCCAAGACCGGCGGGCTGGCCGACGTGGTGGGCGCGCTGCCCCCGGAGTTGGTCAAGCTGGGCCACCAGGTCACCGTCTACCTGCCGCTCTATGCCGGCGTCCGCCGCTACCTCGACGAAGAGTGGAAGTATGCGGTCCGCTCCATCACCATTCCCTTCGAGTACTACAACCGCTTCGCCGGCATTGTGGACGGGGGCCTGCGCGACGGGGTGCAGTACTACTTTGTGGATTGCCCCGAGCTCTTTGACCGGAAAGAGCTTTACGGCCCCAAGGGCGGCGAGTTTCCCAACAACTGGGAGCGCTTTGGACTGTTTTGCCGGGCGGTGCTTGAAGCCACAAAACAGTTGGGCGTGCCCCAGGTCTTCCATGTCCATGACTGGCAGACGGCGCCGATTCCCATCTACTTGCGCACGGTTTACAACCTTGACCCGGCGTTGAGCCGCTGCGGTGTGGTGCTCACCATCCACAACGCCGGTTACCAGGGCTGGTTTCCGCCGCAAACCACTGAGCGGCTGCTCTTCCCCTGGGACATCTTCACCCTGGACAAGGTGGAGCAGTTCAACACCTTCAACTTCCTCAAGGGCGGGCTGGTCTACTCCGACATTCTCACCACGGTGAGCCGCAAATATGCCCAGGAGATTCAGACCCCGGAATTCGGCTACAAACTGGACCCCGTGCTGCATGCGCGGGCGGCGGACCTGCGCGGCATTCTCAACGGCGTGGACTACGCCCAGTGGGACCCGGCCACCGACGGCAACCTGGCGGCGCATTACACCCCCGAAAATCTGGCCGGCAAACTGGAGTGCCGCGCCGATCTTCTTCATGCTTTTGGACTGAAGAACGTTGCCGACTCCACGCCGGTCATCGGCATCGTCTCGCGCTTTGCCACCCAGAAGGGCTTTGACCTGCTGGCGCAGGTTTCCGACCAGTTGGCGGAGCGGGACGCCGTAGTGGTGGCGCTGGGCACCGGCGAGCCCTACTACGAGAGCTTCTTCCGCGGCTTGGCCTACCACAACCAGAGCAGCGTGGCCGTGCAGATTCGCTACGACGACGCCCTGGCCCACAAGATCGAGGCTGGTTCTGACATCTTCCTCATGCCCTCCCGTTATGAGCCCTGCGGCCTGAACCAGATTTACTCGCTCAAGTACGGCACGGTGCCCGTGGTGCGCGCCACCGGCGGCCTCGACGACACCATCGACGAGTGGAATCCGGAGCAGGCAACCGGCACCGGCTTCAAGTTCGAGGAGTACAGCGCCAAAGAGCTTCTGGCGGCCATCGACCGCGCGCTGGCGGCCTTCCAGGACAAGGACAGCTGGCAGGTGCTGATGCTCAACGGCATGGCGCGCAACTACAGTTGGGAGCAGCCGGCCAGGGAATACGCCGCCGTGTACGACGAAGTGGCGCAGCGCAGGACGTAATTCGACTCAAAGCATCTTCCTGGTGTGCTTCTTTGAGATTCGTGTTTCCCCACCCTTCGCCCAAAAAGAGGCGAAGGATGGGGCACCCACTTCTGATCGGTAGATCAAGCGCGGGCCACGCCGTCCGACTCTGCCCCGATCTTCGTCCTACTTGCTCTTGTTGCGCGCTTCCCTCACATAGGCGTGCGAGGCTTGGATGTGAGCCGCCTGCTTGGACAAAAGCTCATGCACTGGCAACGGAAGCTTGCCCTTCAACGCCTCTATGTACGCCTTCACGGCCGCGTCCTCGGCCTTCTCCGCGGTTTCAAGAATGGTGTGTTCGCTGGCGCCCAGCATCGCTCTCAGATCACCCCAGGTGCGATGCAGGGTGCCACTTACCGTTCCGCTTTCCTTGATGTCACGAACGCCCTCTTGATGAAGGATAGCCTCAAGATCGCCGCGGAATTCCGCCCGAACTAACGACTCCGCGAGGAAATAGACCTTGAGGGATTCGTTTTTCAACTCATCGCCTATCTTCCGGAATCCTTCTTGACCGTCAATCAGGCTATCGATGACCGAGCGCAATGTATCTTCCACTTCGTGCAGCGTTTTGGATGGGGTGGGCATATCGAATTCCTTTTTCGTGGTGCGTTGTGAATCGGGGAAAGGGGAAGTGCGGGCAGGGTCCGGCGACTGGGTTGCGATTCTCCTTCGTCACCGGCAAGGCAAGGGAAATCGCGAAAACCCGACGCCCCAAACCCGCTGACCAACGCGCAGCCTGCCAAAGCGGGCCGCAGCGTTCCTTGTGTATAGAGGCAGAATTTGGGGGTGCGGTTGCCTGGGGGATTCAGGCAGCGTGCGGGATGAGCTTGATTCCAAGGGCTTTCATTACGCGCAGAAATGTCGAGAGCCGGGGATCGCCGGTGGGGGAAAGGGGTGGATAGCCCGCATCTGAGGATGCAAACCCCACACGGAAATGGGCACCCCAGATCTCGCTTTTGAGACCTGGGAAGGCAAAGTACTCTATTTCCCAACCCCACAGCGGATCACGCCGCCGTGTATACCATATCTCCAAGGCATTCACGAAAGACCGAAAGGTCCTCGAATTTCGCCTTGTAGCCAGTTTTTTCCGAGTGATGGATGGCAACCTGAAATCTGCGTCTCACCCCGCCGCCTACCCCTCATGATAATGCCGCCAGATCATGTCGGCCGTCTTCCGCGGCACCACCGCGGCCAGCGACTCCGCCGTCGCCTGCTGCACATCGCGCAAACTGCCGAAGTGCGTCAGCAGCCGCTGCCGTGTTTGCGCGCCCACGCCGGGGATGGTGAGTAACTCCGAGTCGCGGTCGCGCATGGCGCGGCGCTGGCGATGGTAGCCGATGGCGAAGCGGTGGCTTTCGTCGCGAATGAGCTGCACCAGGTGCAGCACCGGCGAGCGGCGGTCCAGCACCACCGGTTCGTCCTCGTTGCCGTAGAGGTAGATGATCTCTTCCTTTTTGGCGATCGAGGCCAGGGGCTGGGTGGTCAGGCCCAGCGATTCCAGGGCCTCGGCGGCGGCATGCAACTGGCCCAGGCCGCCATCCACCAGGATGAGCGAGGGCATGGGCTGCTTTTCCTCCAGCAGGCGGCGGTAGCGGCGCGTGAGCACCTCGTTCATAGACGCGAAATCGTCCACGCCCGTGACCGTCTTGATCTTGAACTTGCGATAGGCCTGCTTGTTCATCTTGCCGTCTTCCCACACCACCAGCGAGGCCACCGTCTCCGCGCCCTGGATGTGCGAGATGTCAAAGCACTCGATGCGGCGGGGCAGCTCGGGCAGCATGAGGGCATCGGCCAGGGCCTCCTGCACGGCCTTGCGCGAGGGTTCCAGCACGCGGAAGCGCTGTGTGTACGACTGCTTGGCGTTCTGGCTGGCCAGGTCGACCAGCGAACGCTTCTCGCCGCGCTGCGGCACGGCCAGTTCGATGCGGTGGCCGGTACGATCGCTGAGCAGGTCGGCCAGGGTTTCGCGGTCGTCAAAGTCCACCGGCACCAGGATCGAGCGCGGAACGTAGTGCTGGTCGATATAGAGCTGCTTGAGCAACGCGGAGAACACATGCCCGGCATGAAACGGCGCTTCCGCGCCCTCGCCCTCACCCTCATCTTCCGCGCCCACCTCGGCAAGCTCCGGCAGATCGTCCCAGAAGAACTCGCGGCGATCGACGATCTTTCCCGCCCGCATGTGGAAGAGGTTCACGGCCAGCCGCCCGTCCTCGAAGTGATAGCCGAAGACGTCGGCGTCGTCGCCCTGTTCGGTGGTGGCGATGCGCTGCTTTTCCTGCAACTGATGGACGGTGGAGAGCTGGTCGCGCAGCCGGGCCGCGGCCTCGAACTGCTCGGCCTCGGCGGCGGCCATCATGCGCGTGGTGAGCGTGCGCTCCAGTTCTGCGTGGCGGCCCTCCAGCAGCAATTGCGCGTCGCGGACGGCGTTGGCGTAAATCTCCGGTGTGGTCAGGTCCTCGACGCAGGGGCCCAGGCAGCGGTGAATGTAGTACTGCAGGCAGGCGCGGGGGTGGTAGCGGGAGAGATCGACCTTGCAACTGGGCACCAGGAAGCTGCGATGGATGAGCTCGACGACGCGGTAGGCCAGGTTGCCGGGAAAGTAGGGGCCGTAGTAGGCCGCGCCGTCCTTGCGCAGGCGGCGGGTGACAAAAACCTTGGGAAAGCGGTCGGCCATGGTCAGCTTGACGTAGGGATAGGTCTTGTCGTCGCGCAGCAGGATGTTGAAGCGCGGATGGCGCTGCTTGATGAGGTTGTTCTCCAGAGCCAGCGCCTCGTGCTCGTTGGCCACCAGAATGTAGTCCAGATCGACGGCCTCGCGCATCAGCGTGCCGGTCTTGGCGTTGGCCTGGGCAGCGGCCAGCAGGTAAGAGCGCACCCGCGAGCGCAGGTTATTGGCCTTGCCCACATAGATGACCTCGCCCTCGGCGTTCTTGTAGAGGTACACGCCGGGCTGCGTGGGCAGGGTGCGGATTTTCTCGTAGAGGTCCATGAGGCGGAGTGAGGCTCGTTCCTAGGATAGCGGGAGCGGGGGCAGTGGGGCAGCGCTTCAGCCGCAGTGGGCCGGGAGGAACGGCGGCGGATGTTGAAAGCATTTCCACGGAATCCTTACCGGGTCAGGTAAAAAATACACGATCGGGAAGCGCAGGGGAAACGTGGGCTCAGGAGCAAGCTGTTGATTACAAGCATATTACGCGCAAGCGCAGGTTTGGCTCCCTGGTTGCATTGTCCTTGGCGAGAGGCAAGAGCCATTGCTGGCGCCGGCACATCGCCGGGCGGACAAGGATGGCGGAGAAAGGGACGTAACCATGAACGTGTACCGGTTTGGAACATTGGGTTTGACAGTGGCTTTGGCAGTTGCGGGCGCGACGGGGTGCGCAACCAAGAAGTATGTTTACAAGCAGACGGCCCCGATAGTCGATCATGCCAATCAGCTGGACGACAAGACAGCGGCCAACAATCGCCAGATGCACGACGCGGACGACCGCGCCCAGGCAGGAATCAAGCAGGCGCAGGGCGCGGCCGATGCGGCCACCCAGAATGCGCAGAATGCGGCCAAGGCTGCGGGCGATGCGAATGTTGCGGCCAACGACGCCGTGCATCGCGCCGATTCGCTGGAGGGCGTGGTGCAGGGCCTGGACGACTACAAGCCGGTTGCCAACGTGACGGTGACCTTCGGCTTCGACAAGGCCGTTGTCTCCAAGGATGATCGGGCGCAGTTGGACGCATTTGCCGCGCAGCTTGCTTCGGCCAAGGGCTACATTCTTGAAGTGACCGGCGGAACCGACTCCGTTGGCTCGGCCCAGTACAACTACGAATTGAGCCAGCGCCGTGCCGACGCGGTGGTGCAGTACCTGGCCGCCAAGTATTCGGTTCCCGCGCACCGCTTTTACCTGATCGGCATCGGCAAGGACAAGCAAGTGGCTCCCAACAACACCGCCGACGGGCGCAAGCAGAACCGGCGCGTGGAGGTGCAACTGCTGTCGAACGCGGGGGCGCCTGCCGCGGGCAGACTGTAAGCAAGGAAGAGGGTTTCACTAGTGCTTTGAAGCGGGCATCGTGCCACCCCACCCTGGCCGCAAAAACCAAAGCGCGGCGAGGGTGGGGCACACATTTCTTTGCGCTATCCGCCGGAATGCACAGGGCCGGTCCGCTATGCGGACCGGCCCTGTTGGCGTATGGGCAGTTCTTGGCGGTCTCCCGCGCGTGAGCCCGGTTATGCCTGCTGGCGGATGTGCTCGGAGCGCACCTCGTTTGCAGTGAACAGGCGCAGGAAGGGCGCGCCCCCCGCGGCGGCTTCCACGGCGGGGCGGCCGTTCGCTTCTTCGCGTTCCACAATGCACACCACGGCGGCTACGGTCATGCCGGCTTCGCCGACGGCCTCGATGGCGTTGATGGTCGAGGCGCCGGTGGTGCAGACGTCGTCCACAATCACCACCCGTGCGCCGGCGCGGTTGAAGCCTTCAATGCGGCGGCCGGTGCCGTGCGCCTTCTCTGCCTTGCGGACCAGAAATCCATGCAGAAGCGGTGCGCCGGGGTTGGTAAGCGCGCGCCAGGCGCTGGCGGTGGCCACGTTGGAGACGATTGGGTCCGCGCCCAGGGTGAGTCCGCCCACGGCCTCTGCCTCAATGCCGTTCTGCTCCAGCAACTCGAGGATGGCGTGCCCGGTGAGGCGGCCCCCCTCGGCGTGCAGCGTGGTGGTGCGGCAATCGACGTAGTAGTCGCTGGTGCCGCCCGAGGAGAGCTTGAACTGGCCAAGGCGGAAGCTGATGCGGGCAAGGATGGCGAGCAATTGCTGGGCGTGCGTCGGGGTGGTCATCTCTTCGATTGTAAAGCGAGCGGGAAGCGAGGGAACAGGGAATAGGGAACAGGAAATAGGGAAAGACTGGCAGGGCGACTCATCATTCAATTGTGCCCGCTGGAGGAGAATTATCCGCAAACGGGGGAGAGAATCCGCGGGGACGCTCTGGCAGGTTGAGGTTCATGGCTTTCCAGGCCCCAAAGGCGAGGCCAGGGGTACCTATCTTTCTTGCGGTGGTCAGGGATGGGCCACCCTCGCAAGCAGCGACACGGTCATCCAGCCAATTGAAGCGCCAAGAAATGCTCCAGCGATCACGTCTGAAATCCAGTGTCCATTGGAAACAACAACCCCAAAGCAGATGAGTATCGTCGAAGACAGGATGGGTAGGCGCAAACGCGGCGCCTCAAGCCAAATCGTCGCGGATAAAGCCGCCGCGATGGTCGCTGTTCCCGAGGGAAACGAAGTCCAATGGGGCCCTGCATGGAAGAATCTGAACCCGTAGAAATGGCTCTCGGTATAGGTAGGATCGGGCCATCCCCGGCCGAAGATGTCCTTGGAGACGAATTCGGCGGCCAAGGCCCAGATTGTGCTCCAGGAGCAAAGCAGAGGTCCTCGGGTCCATTTGCTGAGTTGGCGACCGGAGAGCATCCAGCAACCGGCACCGAAAAGAAAGAGCAGCGCAGATAGCGGGATCAAGACAAGCGGGGCGAGCAGGCTCTTGATCCAATTCAAAACCGTGGTGTTCCGAAGATACGTGTTGAATAAATCTGCCGCTGGCCGGTCGAAACAATACACGCAGACAACGACTGCCATGACACTCAATACCAGCAGAAGGAGCCATCGGCGAAATGCGACATCGCAGATCATTCGGGTACCTGGATAGAAGGCAACAGTATAAAGCCTTCAGTGAACAGGTTATGTGTTGATGAGCCGCTCTGCAACGATGCGGCAGCCTGATTCAGTCGACTGTCGTCACATCTTGTCCATATGCTGGAACCCACCGGTGCCGAAGAGCATGAGAACGAAGAGCAGAAAGTTGTAGCTGGAGTGGACCAGGACGCTGGCGGCCAGGGAGCGGGTGCTGAGCCGGACCCAACAGAGCACCAGGCTGACGCAGACCAGCAACAGAAAAGGCCCGATGGCATGGGCGGTCTGCTCGGCGTGCACCAGGGCGAAGGGAATGCTGGTGAGCACGGATGCAATGACCATGGCGGTGAGGGACCATTGCGGGTGGCCGTTTTCACTCAGCGGGCGCGGGCTTGTGTGGGTGATCTTTTCGGTCGTCCAGTCCCAGGCCGTGGCGAGGCCGGGCAGCAGAAAGCCACGGAAGAGGGTCTCTTCAAAGAACGGCGCGAAGGTGACGCCGAAGGCAAATAGCAGCCACGCCGCCAGCGAGGTGTGGAAGAACTTGTCGATGGGCGCGTTGGTTGGGCCGGGCAGCACGAGTTCGTCGACCATGGCCAGAACAAAGCAGCCGCCGGCCGCGAGCAGCAGTCGCACGCGCAGGCGCATGGCGGTTGCGAAGTTCCATTGCAGGCCGGCAAACAAGCTCTTGTGCCAGAAGAGTGGAAAAACCAGCAAGCTGGCGAGAAGGGTGAAAAGATAAAGGGCCGCCATGCTGCCCAGGGTGTAGTGGATGTCGCTGGCTGCCTGTTGCGCTGTGGAAACGCCGTAAAGATGGAAGTGGAAGGCGATCCCCATGAGCACCCCTGCGCCCAGCAAAGCCACCATCGCCAGCACTCCCAGCATGCACAGATGGCCGAGATGCGGAATGCGCTCGGCCGGGAGGGGCCCCGGCAGGGACCAGGACCGGAAGAGAGGCGGCGGCTCGGAGAGCAGGGGCTCAACGCCGGGCTGCGCGAGCCACGCTTCGCCGGCGGGCAATGGAACCTGTTCTGCTTCGGGCGGCCCGGCTTCCGCCGGCCAGGAATCGGGGGGAAGGATTTCGCACGCGGCGTTCTCTGCGGGCAGGTCGGGATCTTCCGGCATGGGCGCTTGCTCCGGGAGGCCGGTCATGGAGTCACCGGCTTCTTCTTGCGAGGTACGGGTTTCCTGGCCGCGGATCGCTTGGCAGCCGCGGGCTTTGCTGTTGAAGACGAAGCAACGGGCGCTTTGGCTGCGCTGGCCCGCTTTGCGAACTTTTTGGGCTTGGGATCGCTGCCATTGGAAAGAGCCGTTCCATCCCAGGCCTCAGAAGCGAGGTCCTTCGGCAAGCTCAGAACAGGCCCTGGGGCGCCTGCATCGGTGGCGGGGTCGCCAGCGGTTAGATCGTCGTCCAGGTCGACTTCTTCCAGGTGGCCATTGCTGGAGGTGTAGTACCGCTTGAGGAACTGGCCGGTAAAGGAGCCGGGGGTGGCGGCAATCTTGGCCGGTCGGCCTTCGCCCACTACGTGGCCGCCGTCCTCGCCGCCTTCCGGACCCAGATCGAGGATCCAGTCGGCGTTGCGGATCACGTCCAGATTGTGTTCGATGATGATCACCGAGTTGCCCAGGTCGGCCAGCCGGTGCAGCACTTCCAGCAGCTTGCGCACGTCGTCGAAGTGCAGGCCGGTGGTGGGCTCGTCCAGCAGGTAGAGAGTGCGGCCGGTCTGGCGCTTGCTCAGTTCGCGCGCCAGCTTCATGCGCTGCGCCTCGCCGCCAGAGAGTGTGGTGGCGCTCTGTCCCAGGCGAACGTAACCCAGGCCCACATCCACCAGGGTTTGCAGCTTCTGGTACACCTGCGGCACATCGGCCAGCAGTGGCAGGGCGTCTTCAATGGCCAGGTCGAGAATGTCGGCGATGGAGTGGCCGTGGAACTTCACGGCGAGCGTCTCCTGGTTGTAGCGGCGGCCGTTGCAGACTTCGCACTGCACATAGACGTCGGGCATGAAGTTCATTTCAATGCGCCGCTGGCCGTCGCCCTGGCAGGCCTCGCAGCGGCCTCCGGAGACGTTGAAGCTGAACCGGCCCGGCTTGTAGCCGCGCTCGCGCGACTCGGGCAGCATGGCAAACAGGTCGCGGATGGGCGAGAAGACCTGGGTGTATGTGGCCGGGTTGGAGCGCGGCGTACGGCCGATGGGCGACTGGTCGATGCGCACCACCTTGTCGAGCTGTTCGGCCCCGGTCAGCCCGTCGTGCACGCCCGGTTCCTCCCGCGAGCCGTAGATGGTCTTGGCCAGCGAGCGGTAGAGAATGTCGTTGATCAGCGTGCTCTTGCCGCTGCCGCTCACGCCGGTAACCACGGTCATCACGCCCAGCGGAATGCGGATGGTGACGTCCTGCAGGTTGTGTTCGCGCGCGCCGCTCACGGTAATCCACTTGCCGGTGAGCGGGCGCGGCTTTTCGCGCTGCAGCATCGTGGCGGCTCCGGAAAGATAGCGCCCGGTGAGCGACTCGGGGCAGGCCATGATCTGGGCCGGGGTGCCCTCGGCCACCACGTAGCCGCCCAGGCGGCCGGCGCCGGGCCCCAGGTCCAGCACGTAGTCGGCGTGGCGGATGGTGTCTTCGTCGTGCTCCACCACCAGCACGGTGTTGCCCAGGTCGCGCAGCCGTTCCAAGGCCTGGATCAGGCGCATGTTGTCGCGCTGGTGCAGCCCGATGGAAGGCTCATCGAGCACGTAGAGCACGCCGCGCAGCCGCGAGCCGATCTGCGTGGCCAGGCGGATGCGCTGCCCCTCGCCGCCGCTGAGCGTGGCCGCGTTGCGGTCCAGCGCCAGGTATTTGAGGCCGACAGCGCAAAGAAACTCCAGCCGCTCCACGACCTCGTGGCGGATGCGCTCGGCCACCAGCGACTCGCGCGCCGTGAAGCTCATGTTGATGGCGGCGGAGAGCGCGCGGTTGAGCGGCAGAGCGGTGAAATCGGCAATCGAGAGGCCGCCGATCTTCACCGCCAACGACTCCGGACGCAACCGCTTGCCCCGGCAGACCGGGCAGGGCGTCGCCGACATGTAATTCATCATGTACTCGCGATAGCCATCGCTGCGCGCCTCGTCGATGCTGTCGCGCAGGTAAGTCAAAATGCCGTGGAAGCCGGTGCGCGGGGCCTCGTTCTTGGGCGGTCCGTAGACCAGGATGTGCTGCTGGCGCGGGGGCAGGTCCTCGAACGGGAGCTTGAGGTCGATGTCGTAGCGGTCGGCGGCCAGGTGCACCAGCTTGAGCAGGTATTGCGAGGAAGAACCGGGGCCGAGGCCGCCATCCAGCAGCGGCTTCGACCAGTCGGTGATCACCTTGGCGGGATCCAGATCGTAGAGCGAGCCCAGCCCGTGGCACTCCGGGCAGGCGCCGAAGGCAGAGTTGAAGCTGAAGCTGCGCGGCTCCAGCTTGGGCACGTCGAGACCGCAGTCCGGGCAGGCCATCGAGGAGGAGAAAAGCTGCTCCTCGCCCCCGGTGACCGCCACCAGCGCCAGGCCGTTGGCCAGTTGCAGCGCCTTGGCGATGGCATTGTCCAGACGCTTCTCCACCGAGGGTTTGCCGGCGGGCAGAGGCGGCGCATCGGGTGCTGGGGCTTTGAGCAGGATGCGATCGATGACCGCTTCAATGGTGTGGTTCTTGCGCCGGTCCAGCGGAACCGGTTCGGAAAGGTCGCGCAGTTCGCCGTCCACGCGGGCGCGGAAGCCCTGCTGGTCAAGCTGGTCGAGAAGGTCCTTGAACTCCCCCTTGCGGCCGCGCACAATGGGCGCCATCACCGTGACGCGCTCGCCCATGCCCAGTTGCAGAATGCGCTGCACCATCTGTTCCGCGGTCTGGCGGGTAATGGGCCGGCCGCAGTTGGGGCAGTGGGGCGTGCCCACCGAGGCGTAGAGCAGGCGCAGGTAGTCGTAGATCTCGGTAATGGTGCCTACCGTGGAGCGGGGGCTGCGGCTGGTGGTCTTCTGCTCGATGGAGATGGCCGGGCTCAGCCCCTCGATGGAGTCCACGTCGGGCCGCTCGATCTGGTCAAGAAACTGGCGCGCGTAGGCCGAGAGCGTCTCCACGTAGCGGCGCTGGCCCTCGGCATAGATGGTGTCGAAGGCCAGTGAACTCTTGCCCGACCCGGAGAGGCCGGTGACCACCGTGAGCGTGTTGCGCGGGATGCGCACGCTGATGTCGCGCAGATTGTGCTGGCGCGCCCCGTGCACCGAGATGTGAGTGATAGCCATGATTGGTAGGGGATAGGCGCAACCGGCGCCGGGCTAGAGCCTGGAGTGGCTGCCGTCGCAGAAAACCGGATTCGCGCTGTGCTTGCATCCGCAGAAGTAGACGGTCTTGGACTCCGTGGCCTCGAATTTGACGGGGGTGAATTCGCTTCCTTTGTGGCTTCCGTCGCAAAAGGGCTGGTTGGCGCTGCGGCCGCAGGCACACCAGAAATAGCTCTTGCCGGCTTCGACCTCGACGGCAAAGGGACTCTTTTGGGCAATTACAGGTTCTGACATGGGGAATTCTCCTGGAAAGGCAATAGAGAGATTATCGCCGATGTCGCAGAGTTGCCGCATCATTGGCAAGGAAAGCGGCCGCGAGCGCTGCTCTTCTTTGCTTTGAAGGCTTTTGGGAAGATGGGGCAATCCGCCCTGCCGGGGCAGTTCCAAAGCGGGCAGCCGTTCGATTACGGGATTGCAACACTCTGGAGGTATTCTATTGATCAACAGAAAACCGTGCCCACGCGCACAATCTTCTGAGAGAATCGCAGAAGCAGAGGCGGTTCCCTGGCTGGGCCGGCAGTTTTCCGGTGGCTGGGATGCGAACGTGGCAAACCCCAGGGCGGTAAACCAAGGCGGGAGCAATGGCAGATATTTTGAATTTGGTGATGTTGATTTGCGCATCCATTGGCTCGATGGCGTTCGGAATTCTGGCGGCTTATGCAATTCTCCGCACCGGTTTTGCGCTGATGCGGCCGCAGCGGCAGGCTGTTGCGGTGAAAACCCGGCCCCAGGTTGCACGCGTGCTGTAGTGGGGCAGAGAGCGGGGATTGGTTCGCTCAATGCCTGGTGCATGGTGGACGAAACCGGCTCCGGAGCCGTGGTTCCTGGTTTTGAACCGGTCTGAACGATTATTGATTTTCGTTATATTTCCGAAAGACTGACAACTGAGCCGATCTAGCGTTTTCGATGCGGGCGCGAACCATGATTCGGGTGCCCCATCCTTGAATCGTTCTTTGATTCAAGGATGGGAGAGCATGAATTCAAGTCTCCACTGGATACACTGGAAAACGCTCTAGTTCTGCGGGTAGACGCGGTGCTGTGAATCCTGCTGTTGCTGTATTTCCTGCTGTTGCTTCATCTCCTGCATGACCTGCTGGGGAGAGCGCGCCGGGCCTCCCGGCGCAAAGCCGGGCCGGACGGGCGGAGGGGAAGGCGTCTGCGGCTGCTCGTCAACGTCGCTGTCGGGTGCGTCGTCATCGCCGGAATCGGCTCCGCTCTGGGCGGCTGAGGGCGACGGCGTGACTGCTCCGTGGCGAGAGCTGAGCACGATCTGCCGCGGCGCTCCCTGGCCCTGGTCCCCGATCATGATCACGTTGTAACCGGAGCCATGCAGCAGGCTGGAGAGCACGTCGCGCGCCCGGCCGGGCCCGTAAGCGCCAAAGATCCGCTCGTCGCTGCTCAGCCCTTCCACCTTGGCGCCGGTGGCGGCCGATACATCGTTCAGAATCTGCTGAAGGCTGGAGTTGGTAGCCTCGATGCGCAGTCCCTGGCTGTCCCAGGTGACCGAAGCCAGAGAGGGATGGTCATTGACAGGCCAGTGGGGCGCTTCAGGCGCTTTGGGCTGCACGGGCGCTACAGCCGCTGCAGGCAGGGCCGCGGCATGGGCTGCGCCCGGATGTTTGTGCGCATGGGCCGCCTTGTGCGGCGGGGCGGCAGCGGGTTGCGTCGCCGGGGCCTGTGCGCCCAGCATTTGCGCCCCGGCCATGGCCACAGCCAGAACCGCCAGCGCCATCGGCACACCTGCGGAAAGGAGCTTCCGCGAAACTGGCGATGCAAGCGGCATGAGTATGCGCATGGGAATCGGCTCCCCGGCCCGGTAACGGCGCTCGGCGCGGTGCGGGTCTCCGGCAGCGGCAATGCGATCGCCGCTCTGTGTGTACTAGACTAACAGTGGCCTGCGGACGCTCGAAAAGAACGGCACGGGCAGAGAGGAAATCCCAGAAAATGCGCCTCTGCTGGATGAGTTGGGCCGCCGCGGTTTTGCTGGCGGCGCCGGTTGCCGGATACGCCGCGAGTTGCACCACGCAGGCCGAGTTGCTGCCCCAGGACCGCGATGCGCTGACGGCGGCCGGAGGACGGCTGGCTGTGGCCGTCTTGCAACAGGATCTTTCCGCGCTCCAATCCGCCTTGCTGCCGGCCGAGGCTCAGGACTGGGAAGGGATTCGCGAGGCGGTGGAGCAGGCCGCGCCCCTGGTCAAAGGCGGCCAGGCGCAACTGCGCAGCGTGTATCTGCTGGACGCCACGGGGCTTGCGGCTCCGGCCGACACGCAGTTCTTCTGTTCCAACCAGAGCGGCTCGCTGACCGTGACCATTTCCATGCGGGCGCTGCCGCCGGGCCGCTATGCGGTGGTGCTGGCCGACGCTGCGGGGGCTCCGCTGGGCGGGCAGATGGGCATCATCCTGGCCTGGGCGGGCGGCGGGCCGGCTGCGGGTTGGAAACTGGGCGGCTTGTCGGTGCGCCAGGGCATCATCGATGGACATGACGGCGTGTGGTATTGGGCGCGCGCCCGCGAACTGGCCAGGGAAGATCTCTCCTGGAGCGCCTGGTACAGCTATGAGGCCGCGCGCTCGCTGCTGCTGCCGGTGGATTTTCTCTCCTCGCCCAATCTTGAGAAGCTCGGCCAGGAACAGGCGCAGTTGAAGAATTCACCCCAGTCCGCCTTTCCCTATTCGCTTGCCGACGGTCCCCGCACCTGGAAGATCGACTCCATCCATCTGGACACTTCGCTGCATCAGGCCGACCTGGGCGTGGTGTACCAGTCGAGCGGAGTGACCGATCCGGCCGCAATGCGCACTGAGGCGGTGGCCGTGTTGAGCGCCCTGCTGAAGGCGCAACCGAGTCTCCGCGGCAACTTTCACGGCCTCTGGGCCTACGCCGTGAAGGATGGCAAGACCACGCCGGTGATGGAATTGCCCATGGCGCAGATACCGTAAAGCAGGGAATAGGGAATAGGGAACAGAGATCGGAAAGGTGTGTCTTAGCCTAAGGGGAAGACGAGAGAAGATGTTCAAGAATATAGCTGTAGCCTACGATGAATCTCCTGAAGCCAGCCGTGCGCTGTCTGCCGCCATTCAACTTGCGAAGACATTCGGTGTAGGGCTTCAGACAATCACCGTGACTGAGAAGCTCCCCGCTTACGCGGCATTTGCTACCAGCGCGGACCCTGCCATGCTCAAGGTGCTCGAAGGGGATCGCTCGGAATACTACCAGCAGATGCAGGCGACCGCCCGAGCGCTTGCATTGCGCGAAGGCGTGCAACTTGGCACCCATCTAGTGGATGGCGAAGCGGTCGATGGCATTGTCAGGTTCGTTTGCGATCATAAGATAGACTTGCTGGTCATCGGATTGCATCGCCGCCATGACCGGTTGTCCCGTATCTGGAGCACGGTGTACACAATTGCGCAGAATGTTCCATGCAGCGTGTTCGGCGTCCATTAAGCAACAGCAAAAAAGAGCGATTGCGCCGGCCGGCTCTGGGTTGCGGGGCGGGGCACGGTGTTTCGCGCTCAGTTGAGACAAGACCGCAGTGACGGAAAGGAAGAGCAATGGCAACAATCATCGATTTGCGTTCCGATACGGTGACGCGCCCCACGCCGGAGATGCGCGCGGCCATGGCCGCGGCCGAGGTGGGCGACGACGTTTATGGCGAGGACCCCACGGTCAACCTGCTGGAGAAGCGCGCGGCAGAGATCTTTGGCCGCGAAGCGGCACTGTTTGTGCCCACCGGGACCATGGGCAACCAGATCGCCATCCGCCTGCATACCCAGCCGGGCCAGGAGGTCATCTGCGAATCGCGCGCTCACATCCTGGATTGGGAAATGGCCACCGCGGCGGTCTTTTCCGGCTGCCTGCTGCGTGCCGTTCCCGCTGAGGGCGGCATCCTGACCTGGAAGCACATCGAGCCGGTTATCCGCGAGCGCGGCTCGCTGCGCGCCGCCACCGGTCTCATCGAGATGGAAAACTCGCATAACATGGCGGGCGGCGTGGTCACTCCGCTGCCGGTGATGGAAGAGATATGGGAAAACGCCAAGGCGCGCAAGCTGCCGCTGCACCTGGACGGGGCGCGCATCTTCAACGCTTCCACGGCGCTGGGCGTGGACGTGAAGACCTTGACCCGCGGCTTCGACACCGTGATGTTCTGCCTGTCAAAGGGATTGGGCGCGCCGGTCGGCTCCATGCTCACCGGGTCGGCGGAACTGATGGCGCGGGCGCGCATCTTCCGCAAGGCCCTGGGCGGCGGCATGAGGCAGGTAGGCGTGCTGGCCGCGGCCGGCCTGATTGCGTTGGAACAGATGCCGGCCCGGCTGCACGAGGACCACGCCAACGCGCGGCTGCTGGCCGAGGCCCTCTTCCACATGGATGGCGTCGCCATCGACCTGGATGGGGTGGAGACCAACATCGTGATCTTCCGGATGACGGGACGGCTGAGCGCGGCCGAACTGGTGGCCCGGCTCAAGCAGCGCGGCATCCTGGCCAGCGCCATCGGCCCCGATGCGGTCCGCCTGGTGACCCACTACGATGTGGATCGCGCCGCCTGCGTCAAGGTTGCCGAAGTGCTGACCGAGGAAACCGAAGCGGCCAAGCTGGTGTGAGCTGAAGATTGTGTTTTCCCAGGTCTCAAAAAGAGACCTGGGGCGCCCGCGTCCTCCCAAGCGAAAAGGCAGACAGAGCAATCCTGCACATTCTTGGCCAAACCAGAGGTGGTACAAGAAGTGTGTGTGCGGCCTGTGATCGGTCGCGCAACTTTTCTCGCCGCACAACGTTGAAACCTTCAACAAGCTGCAGAGTACGCTGCATTCCGGAGAGGCTCCGGAAACACCCCCTGGAGGACTCGATTCATGGTCAAGAAGATTGCACTGGCATTGCTGTTTGCTCTCACTCTTTGCCCTGCGGCTTCGTTTGCGCAGATCGCGATTCGCATCGGTCCACCGCCTCCCGTCGTCGAGCGCCGCGGTCCGCCTCCGGAACGGGGCTTCGTGTGGATTTCCGGCTATCACCGCTGGGACGGCAACCGCTACGTATGGACTCCTGGCCGCTGGGAGCGTCCGCCCCACGAGCACTCGGTATGGGTGGCGCACCGCTGGGAGCACCGCCACGGCGGATGGGTGCTGGTGGAAGGCCACTGGCGCTAGAAAGCGGTCCGGCTGGATTCACTGTTCAACAAAAAGAGAGAGCGGGCCTTGTGCGCCGCTCTCTCTTTTTGTTGAACACTTCGGATGCGCTGTTCTTCTTTGAATACCGCAGAATCGATGGGTGCCCATCCTTTCCGCGTCTTGTGCGGAAAGGGTGGGAAAGCATGATCTTCACCAGGCAACGATGGCCGCACCGCAGGCGGCCCGCGGCCTAGCTGATTTCGATCACATCCGTGGCCGCGGCCGCTGCGGCTTCGGCGCGCTCCATCAGCTTCTCCGCTACAGCGTAGAACTCCGCCGCCTGCGGGCTCTTGGGACCGGCCAGGGTCACGGGAAGGCCGCGATCTCCGCCTTCGCGGATGGCCGGCACCAGTTCGATCGATCCCAGGAAGGGAACGTTGAACTGCCTGGCCGTGCGCTCCGCGCCGCCTTTGGAGAAGATGTCGATCTGCGTGTGGCAATGAGGGCAGGTAAAGTGGCTCATGTTTTCCACGATACCCAGCACCTCGACGTTCACCTGGGCGAACATCTCCAGGGCCTTGCGCGCATCCTGCAGGGCCACGTCGCTGGGCGTGGAAACCACCACCGCGCCGGTCAGGGGCACGGTCTGCACCAGCGAAATCACCACGTCGCCGGTGCCCGGCGGCAGATCGACGATCAGGTAGTCCAGCTCGCCCCAGTCCACCTGTTGCAGAAACTGCTTGATGATCTGGTGCAGCATGGGTCCGCGCATCACCAGCGGCTTGTCGCTGGGCGAGATGTAGCCGATGGAGATGGTCTTGACGCCGTGGGTGTCGTTGGGCTGAATGCGACTATCCGCGCCCACCTTGGGCTGTTCCGCGGACCCCATCATCATGGGCACATTGGGCCCGTAAATGTCGGCGTCGATCAGGCCCACGCGCTGGCCGAGTTTGGCGAGCGCAATGGCCAGGTTGACGGCGACAGTGGTTTTGCCCACTCCGCCCTTGCCGGAACCGATGGCGACGATTTTGGAAATGCCCGGCAAAGCTACGGGCGAAGGCATGGCTGGTGAATGGGCCATAGTGTCTGATTGCTCCTTTTTGAATCCTGTTCCATAGAATTCTGTGTGCTTCTCTTATTGGGCCGCTGCGGCGCGCTGCTCCTGTTTGCGGCGAACAGATTCCGCCTCGCGATGCTGGCGGCGCAGCAGCGCATCCGCGTAACGGCGCTGTTCGTCGGGCGTCTCCGGCAGTACCGCGGGCACGCGCACCGGCCGGCCGGTCTGGTCAATGGCCACAAACACCAGATAGGCGCTGGCCACGTGCCGCTGCACGCCGGTCTGCGTGTTCTCTGCCCACACCTTCACCCCCACCTCCATGGAAGAGGTAAAGGCGCGGTTGACGCTGGAGCGAAGGGTGACCAGATCGCCCAGATGCACCGGCTGGATGAAATCGATGTGATCCATGGCTGCGGTCACGATGTAGGAGCGGGAGTGCCGGTAGGCCGCCATGGCCCCGGTCAGATCGATGAAGTGCATCAGCCGCCCGCCCAGCAGGTTGCCCAGCGTATTGGTGTCGTTGGGCAGGACGATCTCCGTCATCTCCGACTGTGTGCTGGCCACGGTGCGTGCAACAAGAACGGTCGTCTCTGGGGAACTCATGTTGTGGTCACTCCGATCCTTCATCTGCTTCGAGCGCCGCCCGAATCTGCCGGCCCCCGGCTACAATGGAACTGGCGGCTGGCCTTCCGAGGCGCACTGTTCCAGTTTCGGCAATCGAGGCCAAATACGCAAATCCCCCGCGGCCGACTCCGGCCGAAGACGAGCTAGATGGACAAGATCGCAGGACTCAAGGAAATTCTCGCGCTGGACCCCAAAAACAGCTTTGCCCGCTATGGCGTGGCCATGGAACTGGCCAGCCGCGGCGAGACCGCAGCGGCGCTGGCGGAGTTCGATACGCTGCTGGCCAATGATCCCGATTACACGGCCGGCTACTTTATGGCTGCGCAGACGCTGGCCGCGGCCGGCAGCATTCCGCAGGCCGTGGAGCGGCTCAAGGCCGGCATCGGCTGCGCCGCCCGCAGCGGCAACCGCCATGCTGTCAGCGAAATGCAGGCCATGCTCGACGAACTGGACCGGTAGATATTTCCTCGGCCGTGACCCCGCATGTTACCTTTGGGTAAACATCTGCGCACAGGCCGGAAGCGAGAATTGCGCCGTTTTTCATGCGATTGGCGTTTATACTAGTACTATGCCGAAGTATTCAATAGTTGTTCCCTTCCACAATGAAGAAGAAAACGTAACTGTCTTATATGCGCGCCTGAAGCAGGTCATGGAGCAGGTGGGCGATAGTTTCGAGCTGGTGCTGGTGGACGACGGGTCCAACGACCGCACCTATAAGCTGCTGGAAGAGATTGCCGCCGTGGACAGCCGCGTGCTGGTCATCAAGCTGCGCCGCAACTTTGGCCAGACCCCAGCCCTGGCCGCGGGTTTCGACAATGCCTCGGGCGAGTTCATCCTGGCCATGGACGGCGATCTGCAGCACGACCCCAATGAGATTCCCAACTTCCTCGAGAAGCTGGAAGAGGGCTACGACGTGGTCTCCGGCTGGCGCAAGGAGCGCATCGACAACTTCGTCATGCGGCGCATTCCCTCGCGCTGCGCCAACTGGCTCATGGCCAAGCTCTCCGGCGTGGACATCCACGACTTCGGCACCACCTTCAAGGCCTATCGCCGCGAAGTCATCCATAACATCCCGCTCTACGGCGAGATGCACCGCTTCATCCCCGCGCTGGCCGCCTGGTATGGCGCGTCCATCTGCGAAATTCCCATCAAGAACGTGAACCGCGAGCGGGGCAAGAGCCACTACGGCATCGGGCGCACCTTCCGCGTCTTCTTCGACCTGCTGACCATCCGCTTCCTGATCAAGTACATGAGCCGCCCGCTGCACTTTTTTGGCGGCTTCGGCGCGCTGGGCATCCTGGCGGGCAGCTTCATCTCGGCGGTGCTGCTGGTGATGAAGATTCTCAACCCGCATGCGAACGTGATGGACCAGCATGGACCGCTGTTCGTAATAGGCGGGGTGCTGATCCTCGCCGGCATCCAGTTGCTGGCCGTCGGGCTGTTGGGCGAGCTCTCGGTGCGCCACTACTACAGCAGCCAGCATCCCACCCCGTACGCCATCGACCGTATCCTCCGCATGCGCCCCACGGAAGAGCCCAGCATGTTGCCGGAAGGGTAAACGCAGGAAACAGCGAATAGGGAATAGGAAATCGGGAATAGAAGAACATCAAGCCCCGTCCGGGTGAATCTGGACGGGGCTTGGCGTTTCTGTGCAGGTGGCGGAGGGTTTCTTTGAGGATGGCTGCTCTTGCAGCAGCCGGGTCTCAAGGTGCATCCTGAGCCTGTCATGAAAGCCATCCAGATTCACGAGACAGGCGGGCCGGGCGTTCTGAAGCTGGCCGATTTGCCCATTCCCGAGCCGGGACCGGGGCAGGTGTTGATCCGGGTGGAGGCCACCGGGGTCAACTTCATCGAAATCTACTTCCGCAAGGGCGTCTACAAGGCGGCGCTGCCACTGATCCTTGGCAGCGAGGCCGCGGGCACCGTGGAAGAGCTGGGACCGGGCGTCACGGGTTTTGCCGCGGGCGATGCGGTGGCCTCCACCAGCGTGCTGGGCAGCTATGCCGAGTATGCGCTGGTGCCGGCTGCGCAACTGGTGAGGGTGCCGGAGGGGCTGAGCATGGAAAAGGCCGCCGCCGCCATGCTGCAGGGCATGACGGCCCACTACCTGGCCTACTCCACCTTTCCGCTCAAAGCGGGAGACACGGCGCTGGTTCATGCCGGCGCGGGCGGCGTGGGGCTGCTGCTGACGCAGATCGCCACGCGCCTGGGGGCTCGGGTCATTACCACGGTGTCCACCGCGGCCAAGGCGGAACTCTCACGCGAGGCCGGCGCTGCCGATGTCATTCTTTACACCGAACTGAACTTCGAAACGGAGGTGAAGCGGCTGACCGGCGGCAAGGGCGTGGACGTGGTCTACGACTCGGTGGGACAGACGACCTTCGAGGGCAGCCTGAACTGCCTCAGGCCGCGCGGACTGCTGGCGTTGTTTGGCGCTTCCAGCGGGCCTGTGCCGCCCTTCAACCTGATTCAGCTCAGCAGCAAGGGCTCCTTGTTTGTTACGCGGCCCACCTTGTGGCACTATGTGGCCACGCGCGCGGAGTTGGAGTGGCGCTCCGGCGAAGTGCTGCGCTGGGCTGCCAGCGGCGAACTCAAGCTGCGCACGGAGCATGTCTATCCGCTGGCCGAAGCAGCGCAGGCCCAGACCGACCTGGAAGCCCGCAAAACCACCGGAAAAATTCTGTTGGAGCCGTGAAAGACAGGGAGTAGGGAACAGGGAACAGTAAGGCGGCGAGTTGGCAAGTCAGCGGGTGCGCTCTGTCTCGAATCTGAGACTTGGGAAGTCATCAGCAAATGCAAGGCAAGAGGGAGCAAGACCATGGCGTCAATTTCCATCAAGCCCGAAGACCGGGTATTTGTCCTCACCGGGGCGGGCATCAGTGCGGAGAGCGGGTTGCCCACCTTCCGTGCCGAGGACGGATTGTGGGCCGGGTATCGGGTCGAGGATGTATGCACGCCAGAGGCCTGGCAGCGCAATCCAGAGGCGGTGTGGCGGTTCTACTCCGAGCGGCGGGCAGCGGGGGAAAAGGCCATGCCCAATCCCGCGCATTTTGCGCTGGCCGAGCTGGAGGCCAAGCTCGGCGACCGCTTCTTTCTCTGTACCCAGAACGTGGACGATCTGCATGAGCGGGCGGGCTCGGAGCGGCTGGTGCACATGCATGGCGAACTGGGCATGGCGCGCTGCTCGCGGGAGTGCGGCCGGCCGCCGGTCGAGGATCACGCCATTTATCAAAGTCTGGCGGAAGTGGGCCATTGTTTCTGCGGTGGCCGCCTGCGGCCGCACATCGTCTTCTTCGGCGAAATGCCGCTGGAGATGGATGGCATCCAGGAAGAGATCGGCAAGGCGACACTGATGCTGGTGGTGGGTACCTCGGGCTCCGTCTATCCGGCGGCCAACTTTGTGCACTGGGCGCGCATGGAAGGCGCGCGCACGGTGTATGTGGGGCCGGAGCCGCCGTTGAACGCTTCCGCCTTCACCCATGTGGTCCTGGGCAAAGCCGGGGAAGTGCTGCCGGGGCTGTTTGAAGTTGAGTGAGGACTTTTCCTGAACTGGACGCTGGCCGGACTTCGTGGGTTCTCACCCTTGCGACAGGAAAAACCCGCAAGGATGGGGTACGGAGCCGGGGGCCTGACCAGAGGAGCCAAAGACTATCTCGACTTGATGTACTCCACGCGGCGGAAGCGCAGCGCAGTCCAGTCCTCGTCGATGGCCACGGCGCGCACGGTGTCGAACCCCGCGGCCTGCAGAGCGTCCCAGCCGGTGTCGCGATTGAAGTCGCACTTATACTTCTTTGACGCTCCTTTGGGATAGGCAAACCAGACCGTGGCGTCGCCCTGGGCGCGGCTGGCCATCGGCCCTGCCAGGGCCTCCACTTCGCTCTTGCGGGTGACAAACGCCAGGAAGAAACCGATCTGCGCAACCGATTCCAGGTGGCGGTGAATGGTCAGCACCGGGAGCTTTGCGAGTTCCGGCTCGAAGCTTTCCGGTGCCTGCAGCACCACGATTTCCTGGTGCGCCTTGAGGTTGAGTTTCTCGAAGAGAGTCGCCATGGATTCTCATGATAGCGCCGTCGCGAATAAAATCTGCAAACGGATTTCGCCGCGGCTGGCGGGGTTAGGTTGCTTTCCGTCCGCCGCAAGCGCGAAAGGAATCGACGGCACCGCATAAGAGACAGGAGATAGGTGGAGCTATCCCACCTTGGCGGCAAGAACAAAGACGCCGCGAAGGTGGGGCACCCGCGTCTGCCGGGCATCCGCTCCCGTCGGGGATCCGCCTCTCAATAGGGCATCCATTTCTCAAAAGTGGAAGCGGTAGCGCAGCTCCGCGGAAACGATGCGCGGATCGTTGAAGTGGAAGCCGCCGATGGTGATGGAGTTATCCAGCAGGATGCGGTGATTGGTCACATTGAGCACCGAGGCCGACAGCTTCCAGCGCTCTCCGAAGGCCCGTCCCGCCGAAGCATCGAAGGTCGTATGCACCGGCAGATAAGGTCCGTTGTAAGGTCCTTGCCCAGCGCCCGCCAGGCCATTGGTAAAGCCCGAGCCGTAGTAGACGTTGGTGGCGAACCATGTGTGCTGCGGCAGATTGGCCGTGAAGCCCGTGTTGAGCGTGTGGCGCTGGTCGTGATCGACCGGTGTGTAACCGGGGCCCAGATCGCAGGCGGGGTCCGTTGCCACGCTGCACGCAAAGCCGCCGATGATGTTGCCGCGCTGCTCGGCAATCTGGTTGGAGTAGGCCAGGTGGAACTGCCCGAAGTGCGCCAGCTGCGGCGACCGGACAGTCATCTCCCAGGCGCGCACCAGGGCTCCGTCCACGGCGATGGGAAAGTAGATGTTCGATTCGCCCGCGTTGGAGTGATCGAGGAAGTTGTTGACCCGGTTCTTTACGTTGTCCACGTCCAGCATCCAGCCCTTCCAGGGAATCTGAATGCCGAACTGGTGCTCCTCGTCGCGTTCCGAGGGCAGGGGCACAAAGGCGTTCTCGCCCTGCTGGCTGGTCACGTAATTCAAGAACGCGCTGGAGACGGTCTCGATCGGCGCGGGTTGGAAGAAGTGGCCGTAGAAACCGCGCAGAACCCAGTGCAGGCGCGGAATCTCGACGGTAGCGCCGATGCGCGGATAGTTGGCGGATTCCCTGTAGCCGCCGTGATAGCTGGAGAAGCGCATTCCACCCAGCAGGGTGATATAGCGGTTGACGCGCAGATGGTCGGAGAGGTGCGCCTCCACTAGGCCCGCGTTGGCCGTGGCCGTGGTGTTGGGCACGCTGTTCGCGGAGTAGCTCGCGTCGTTGACGGTCAGGCCGAAAAGGTCGTTCTCTGCCTGATAGAAGGAATAGAGCCCCGCTGAAAAGCTGTTCGGTCCCAGGTCTGCCCGCAAATCGGCCTGGCCGCCCGCATAGTTCGAGGTCTGGTGCCAGGTGGTGGCCACGGGATAGTCCGCTGCCGGCGAGTCGTAAGCGGCCTGGTTGAAGTGGTAGAACGGTGCCGCCTCAAACAGGGCCCTGGGCGAGAGGGTGTGGACCCAGTTGAGAATGACGAAGGAGTCGCGCTCCGTTTGCCCGTCGCGCAGCCCGTAGGAGTTGTAAAAGCCGGAAGCCTGCTCCCAGTCGGTGGGGTCGGGGTCGTAGGGGATCTCGAAGAAGTCCTGGCGGTATTGTGCGGTGAGCCGCAGTTGGTCTTTGGCGGTCTGGTTGCGCAACAGCGAGAGAAAGCCGCTTTGCGCATTCGAGGCGTCGTGATGGATTGCGGCCACCGGCGTGGCCAGGCCGTAGTTGGAGCGGGAGCCGGTCAGACTGGCGTACCAGGCGGTGGCGGCGGAGTGGTTGCCGAGCGAGAGCTGGGTTTCGCCGGTGAAGAGGTTGCCGGCCGAGAGCAGCAGTTCTCCCTCCCGGTCGCGCTCAAAGCCGTTGCGAGGCAGCACATTGAAGACTCCATAGGTGCGGTCGCCCACTTCCGCTGCGTAGCTGCCCCGCTGGGTCTCCAGTTGGTCAATGTCCTTGGGGTCGATCTGCGGACCCACGTTGGCGGCGATCTTGGTGTTGGGAATGGCAATGCCATCGATCAGCCAACTGGTCTGGTGGCCGCCGCGCATGTGCAGCATGTCGTGGGTCATGTAGGCGCCGGGAACGTAGTCGGTGATCATCTCCATGCCCGCGGTGCGGCTGGCGCCGGGCGTCTCCTCGATCTGTGCGCGGGTGATGAGCGTGGTGGGTGTCGCCGAATCGGCGGAGCTTGCCGATCCGTGCACCGTAACGGTTTGGCGGTCGCCGCTGACCGGCAGCGCGATGTGCAGAACGGGGCTGGTGCCCGAAGCCACGGTGACCGGCTCGGCGACCGTGGCAAAGCCGGGCGCCGAAACCTCCAGGCGATAAACCCCGATGGGCGCCTGGGGCAGCTCGAATTCCCCGTCGGCGCCGCTGCTGGCGCGCAGGATGAAGGCGGAATCGGCAGCCTGCAATGTGACCGCCGCGCCGGCGATGGGCCGGTGCCCCGGATCGTGAACCACGCCGTGCACGGTGGCAAACACGTTGGCCAGCGATGGGATGGAAGCGGCCAGCAGCAAAGCCGCGGCAAGGGAAGAAGGGAAACGCATGGTCGAGCCTCCGGGCGCGTTCCGCTGGATGCACTGGTCGGGGAAGCGGCCGGGATTGCGGAGCGCAAACTGTCGGATTCAGTTGGGGATTCCATTGAAGAACAGACTCGGCGCCGCAGCGGCGAAGTTGCCGGGGAACCACGGGTGCTTTGTAGCCTGCTCAGCCGGGGAACCGGCTGAGGCCTCTGCCCTTCCAAGGGAGGGCGAGGCTTTCAACGGGATGTTTAGCTGAGAGGACAGGCGGGAGGTCCGCGGCCGGCGCGGGTGCGGATTTGGCTCAGGCGGGCCGCGGCGCGGCCGGCGGTGGGCGAGTGGGCCTGCGCCAGCAGGGTCGGCAAACTGATCGGCGAGGCGGCCAGCGCATGATCCGCTGTCGCCGGAACGGCATTGGAACTCGGATAAAGGGGGCAATGCGAGGGAGCGCCGGCCATGGGAACCGAGCCGGAGGCGGCCTGCCTCCTCATGGCGGCCATGCGTTCTGCCATGGCGCAGTGGTGCGCTCCGTGGCGGCGGCAGCAGGGCGGCAGGCGCGACTCATCGCTGCCTGGAAGGGCTGCCGCCAGCGGCCCCAGGCAGAAGAGCAGCAGCAAAAAGATGGAAAGTCCGCGCCGCATGTGAGATTCATGCTACACGAGAACTGCATTGAGCCTCCAACCTGGGATTCCTGGCCCGCCGGTCAGGTATCATCGGGGCATCAGGTTCTTTTGCAACCCACATAAAAAGAGGGAACCCCGTTGCCAGAAGCGAATGCACCCGTATCGCCGCAAGCGTCCTCCAGTCAGCCCGCGCCCAAGCCCCGCCTTCACCGTCCGCTGCGCATCGCCCTTTTTGGTTTTGGCACGGTCGGCAGTTCGGCGGCGCGCATTCTGGTCGAGTCGCAGCCCAAGGGGCTGAAGCTGACCCACATCTTCAACCGCGGCGTGGAGCGCAAGCGCGTGGACTGGGTCCCCTCGACCGTGGAATGGAGCGAGGACGCCGATGCGGTTCTGGCTTCGGACGTGGACGTGATTGTAGAGCTGGCGGGTGGGCTCGATCCGGCCGGCGGCTGGGTGCGCCGCGCCCTGGAGGCGGGCAAGAGCGTGGTCACCGCCAACAAGAAGCTGATCGCCTATCACGGCGTGGAACTGGAGCGGCTGGCCACGGAGAAGGGCGGGCACCTGAAGTATGGCGCCGCCGTGGCGGGCGGAATTCCCGTGATTCCAGGCCTGGAGCAGGGCCTGGCCGGGGACCGCATCGAGCGCATTGAAGGCATTTTGAACGGCACCTGCAACTTTATCCTCAGCAAGATGGAGGAGGGCGCGGAGTACGCGAACGTGCTGGCCGCGGCGCAGGCGCTGGGCTATGCCGAGGCCGATCCCACCGAGGATGTGGGCGGGTTCGACGCACGCGCCAAGCTCGCCATTCTGATGCGGCTGGCGCTGCGTGTGGAAGTGGACCCCGAAGAAATTGTGCCCCGGCCCATCACCGCGGTTTCGTCCGTGGACTTCAGTTATGCGCGCGACCTGGGCTGTACCATCCGACAGATTGCGCGCGCCGAGCAGTCTTCGGGCCAGGTCGCGGCCACGGTTGGTCCCATGCTGGTGGCTCTGCGGTCGCCGCTGGCCTGGTCGCGCGGCACGGAAAACATGGTGATTTTCTCCGGCCGCTATGGCGGAGACGTGGTCTTCTCCGGTCACGGCGCCGGCGGCCATCCCACGGCGGTGGCCGTGGTCAGCGATCTGCTGGCTCTGGCGCATGGCTCGCGGCGTGTCGAGGTTCCCTCGGTTCCGGCTACGGTGGGCGCAGAGTTCGAGGTTCCGCACTACATCCGCTTCCTGGTCGACGACCGGCCAGGGATTGTGGCGGAGATTACCGGGGCGCTGGCCAGGGAGCGCATCAACATTCGCGCCATTGTGCAGAAGCCGGGCTATCCCCAGCACGCGCTCCCCTTTGTGGTAACCGTGGAGCCATGCAAGACCTCGGCGCTGAAGCAGGCGTTGGCCAGCATCGGCACCATGGACTGCCTGCTGGAAGAGCCCCTGGACCTTCAGATGCTTGAGTAGCGGGGAACCGGGAAAAGGGAAAAGCTAGCGTGGTGAGTCAGAGTTTCCCAGCATGATGAATTCTGTCATCCTGAGCGAACGGGGCCCCAAACGTTCTTCAGTTTGGGGGTGGTGAGTCGAAGGATCTGCAGTCGTTCTTCAATGAACTTCTAACTCACCACACAGGGCGTTTTCAAGGATAGTGTAAGGAACTGGGTGCCCCATCCTTTTCGCGCTCTTTGCGAAAAGGGTGGGAAAGCAGGAGGCCAGCGTTACAAAACGGTGAAAACGCTCTAATCCTGCTTTCCCAGGTCGCAGAGACGAGCTCTGGAGCACCCGGCACTTGGTGGGCAGACTTGCAGATGCTTTGAGGTTCGATCATGATCGAAAAGAAGTATCGATGTGAGATTTGCGGTGAGGAGAGCGAGAACCCGGTCCGGTGGGTTGTCATTCATTGCAGCGACGAGCAACTGACGGTCTTCAAGTGGACCAGGGAAGCCGCCGATGCGCCCCACGCACGGCATTACTGCGGTGAAGCTCACGCGCAGGTCTATATCAACCGCTGGTTCCAGTCGGTCTGCGGGTAACTTCGCCGGCTTATCCTTTGATCTTTGCCGGGGCCGGGCCGGTGGACTCGCGGACCACCAGTTCCGGAGCCATCACGATCTCGCTGGGGTACTCCTTTTCCCGGTTGGCAATGCGCTCCAGCAGCACCTGGGCGCCGCGCTTGCCCATCTCGGCCAGCGGCTGGCGCACGGTGGTGAGCGACGGGGTGTAATAGGCCGCCGACAGAATGTCGTCGAAACCAACCACCGAAACATCTCCGGGTACGCTCAGACCCGCGTCTTTCAGGGCGCGGATGGCGCCGATGGCGGCGATATCGTTGAAGCAGAAGATGGCGGTAAAGTCGCGGGACTTTTCCAGCAGGGCCTGCATGGGCTTGTAGCCGATCTCCGGCGCCATGGGGTGGTGTCCGGTCTTCATCGACCATCCGGCCGAGTCGATGCGGATCACATGGGCGGGGTCCAGCTTGATGTTCAGCTCGCGAGCCACCTGCTGGATGCTCTCCCAGCGGAACTCGGAGTCGGGAATGGCGCGAGGTCCGCGCATGATGGCGATGCGGCGGTGGCCAAGCTCGTACAGATGAGTCAGCGCCTGCTGCACGGCCAGATGGTGATCGAGCACGATGTTGGTGACGTTTTCAACCGCACTGTGGGCGGAAATGGCCACCACCGGCACCGGTACCGCGATCTGGTCGGCCGGGGTATTCAGCAGCAGAAAGCCGTCCACAGCGCGCTCCACCAGCATGCGCGGGTACTTTTCGATCAGTTCCCGCTTCCAGTCGTGGCAGGCGGTGAAATAGAAATAGTGGGCGTCGGTCAGTTCCTGCACCACGCCGCTCATCACCCTGGTGAAGTAGCCTTCGCTCAGGTCCGGCGCCAGCACGCCCACGCTCATTGACCGGCTTTGGCGCAGCGACCGCGCAAAGTAGTTGGGCCGGTAGTTGAGCCGCGCGGCGGCTTCCATCACCCGGTTCCGCGTCTCCTGCGGAATCGACTTGGCCGACGGAGAATCGTTCAGGACCAAGGAAACCGTGGTCTGCGAAAGTTCCAGATGCTCGGCCAGCATTCTGAGGTTGACGTGTCCTGGCGGCGTCGACAGCTTTCCCTTTGCCATGTTCGTGTTTTAACACGTTTTCTAGGCAGGGGAACAGCGTTTCCTCTTTACTACATCGATTTTGCATCTCCGTGAATCGAATCCGTCCGAAAGGCGGGGTTTTTCGCACCTGAAGAAATGGCGCCAGCGGCAGATCGCGGCCGCTGGCGGTTGGAGATCCGCTCTACGGAGCCTGGATGCGGTTCATGCCCGGCTTCAGCGGCCAATTCCGCCCCTTGAAAAGGAAGGTCCCGGTGAGCTTGCCCGGCAGGGTGATGGCTGCGTTCAGTCCGGCGCCCTGGCGGCGATAGTCCACCTGGATCATGCCCTGAGGATGCGGATAACTGGCCGTGAGCGCGGGGAGCGCGCCCAGATGGGGCGCGATGCGCACCGTGGCAAAGCTGGGGTTGGCCGGCTCAATGCCCGCCACCAGCGTCAGCAGGTCGTAGATGGGATGCGCGGTCCAGGCGTGGGAGTCGGAGCGGGTGTTGCCGGGGACCTCCGGCCAGGTGCTGAAGTGCAACGCCAGCAGCTTGCGCCAGGGATCGATGGAGCCCAGGTACTCGTCCGCCATGCCGGCATGTTCCAGGGCGCGCGCCAGATAGAAGCGGAAGTAATAGGAGGCGCTCAGCACGCCTTCGGGGGCGGTTCCCGGCTCAATAGCCAGCATTTTGCGCAGTACCTCCTGCTGGCGGTCCTTGGGAACCACGTCGTAGAGAACGGCCAGGATGTTGGCCTGCTGGCTGAAGCCCTTTTGGTCCGGGGTGTCGGCGATCAGGTTGCGGCCGGGGGACCAGCACTGGCGAGCTATCTCGACGCGAAGACTCTGGGCCTGGTCGCGGTCGCGGCGCCCGAAGAGGGGGTCGCCCACCGCGTTCTCAAGGTCAGCGGCGTCGTCGAGCGCGCCAAGATAGTGGAGCGAGGTGACGCAGGAGACTCCGCGAGCGTCGTAGGTGGGAATCTCCTCTTTCTCTCCGACCCAGTCGACGAAGCTCCACCACGGGGTCTTGTGAAGAAGGCCTTTGGGTTCGCGGTACTGGGAGTACCAGTCGAGGATAGAGCGGACGCCTTGGAGTTTCGCATGCACGAAACCGTCGGGGTCGGGACGGTAGCGCCAGTAGTCATGGACCATGCCGATATAGAGCAGCGAGAACGTGGGGATGGTCTGCGGCAGGGAACTGGGATAGCGGCTGCGGGTAATGCCATCGGAGGAGCGGGACTGGTCAAAGTCTTCAATCGCCCGTTGAGCCAGGCGTCCGTCGCCCGCGATCGCGTAGGAGATCAGCGCCTGCACCCGCGTATCTCCGATGTACTGAAGTTGCTCGTAATAGGGGGCGTCCATGTAGGTTTCATGTGCGTTGACACGTGCGGTGCGCCAACTGATCTCCCAGATCTTGTCCAGTTCCGGGTCGTCGGATTGAAATGTGGCCCGCTCCTTGAAGGGATACGCGGTGAAGCTGGCGGTCAAGGACTCCAGTTGCAGCGGTTCGCCGGCGGTCTGGATATCCAGGTCGAGATAGCGCCAGGTGCGCCACCAGAGCGGCTCAAACCAGCGATGCGCTCCGCCGTCGGGGAGAAAGCTGTCACTGATGCCGATCGCCGTGCGGTCGCCCACCGCGTCGCGGTCGCCCTTGTGCTGGTCCTTGTCATAGAGGGCCTCGGCATAGGTGATGCGAATCTGCGCGCCCTTCCCGCCAGAGACGGTCAGCAGTGGGTAGGCGGTGGTGAGCGTCTTGCGATCCAGCAGCAGGTGAACGTGAGCGCCGCTGGGGACGGTCACCGGGCTGGCGGGAAATCCGCGCAGGTCGGGGAAGATCTTGCCCGCGTTCAGGACCTGGGTGCGCACCGTCTCGCCTGCACTGGCGGGCGTGTACTCCATCGCAGGCAGCGTGTCGGGCACCAGCCCCCAGGGATTGTCGCCGGTGGTGTCGGCGGAGTGGGCCTTGTTCACGGTTCCATAGATGCTCTCGCGGATGGGCGAGGCAGCCGGGAACCAGTAAGGGCCGCTGACTGTGGGGTCGTTCCAGCTCCAGTCGTAGAGAGCTGCGTTCTTCTCTTCGCCCGTCCCCGAGGCCATGTACTCCCAAAAGCCGTTGGCCACACGCGGCAGCGGCCGCTGGCCGGAGTCCTGTTCCACCATCCAGCCCTCAGGTGTGCTGATGGAGCCATCGCCGGTGGCTTCGCTCTCCAGCAGAAAGGCGGTGCGGTCGGTCATTTGCGCGATAGGGGCATAAATGCCGAAGTTCCACACCGTGGCGGCGATCAGGTTCTTGCCCGGCTGGAGGAACGGGGCCAGGTCGAAGCGCTCATAGCGCCAGTGGGTCAGGTCGCCGCGGGCCGGACCGTCGCCCACCCGATGGCCGTTGACGAACAAAATAAAGCGGTTGTCGGCGCTCACCCGAACCGGATAGCTGGCCGGGAGGGCTTCCAGATCAAGGACGCGGCGGAAGTGGAGCACCAGAGGCTCGCGCAACGGGGCGGTGGGATGGCTGATCCACGAGGCCGTCCACTCCCGATGCGGCGGGTCGGGCTGGACAGTGTTCTGGGCATGCAGCGAGAGGGTGGTCAAGGCAAGGGCAAGAAACGTCAAAACACAGCGCATGAGGTGGGCCTTCCGGTTTCCAGCTTCCCAGCTTAACGGAAAATCAAAACCAATGAGGGAAGTATTTCAAATGCGCCCGTGGCTGGTTTCAACCTGAGGGTTGGAAGATAATGACCACAGGCAACGCAGCCGCGCTCCCTCGCGATGGTTACCTTCTGGCCGGAAGCACTGGTTGCCAGATCGGGCTCGAACCCTCTTTTCAAACGGATTCTTCGGTTGTATGCATTTGATTTCGCAGCCTTGTAACCTCCTGTTCATCTTGGCCCGGTAGCCTGATGAAGGTGAACGATAACGTGCCTGAGATTCGCATCTCCCAAGCTCAGTTTCAACCAGAACCGGGCCCGGCCGACGGGCAGGTTCCGGCCGCGGCAGCCTCAACCGAGGCTTCGGGGATACGCAGTTTTCTGCTCTCCAAGGGCAACTCGGCGGTTGCCGATCGTGGATTCCACTGGCTGATGGTGCTTTGCGCGCTGAGCATCTTCGCCATCGTGGTCCTGATTGCGACGGAGTTGGTGACCGGGTCGCAACTGAGCTGGGTCCAGTTTGGTCTCAAATTCTTTTACCAGGTGTTTGTCGATCCGGTGACCAAGCTGCCCATGTACTGGGATCCGGTGAACGGAAATTTCAGCGCCGTGCCGTTTCTGTATGGCACGCTGGTTTCTTCTTTCCTGGCGCTGCTCATGGCGGTGCCCCTGGCCATCGGCCTGGCGGTCTTCCTCACCGAGATGTGCCCCGGCGCGCTGCGCGCTCCGCTCTCATTCTTGACCGAACTGCTGGCGGCCATTCCCAGCGTGATCTACGGGTTGTGGGCGGTGTTCGTGCTGGTGCCGCTGATGCGTGAGCACATAAACCCGCTGCTGGTTTCAGGGTTGGGCTGGACGGGATTCTTCAGCGACGACAATCCGACAGGACTGGGCTTTCTCACCTCCGGCGTGATCCTGGCCATTATGATTCTGCCCATCATCTCCTCGCTCACGCGGGAGGTGATGACCGCGGTGCCGCACTCGCAGCGCGAGGCGGTGCTGGCGCTGGGCGCAACCCGCTGGGAGATGATCCGCATGGGCGTCCTGCGCAACGCGCGCATTGGTATTGTCGGCGCCATCATTCTCGGCCTGGGCCGCGCGCTGGGCGAGACCATGGCGGTGACCATGGTGATCGGCAACAGCACAGATATTCACCGCTCGCTGCTCTCCAATGGCAATACCATGGCGTCGGTGATTGCCAACCAGTATGCCGAGGCCGTGGGCGATATGCACTTGAGCGCGCTGACCGAAATTGGCCTGGCGCTGTTTATCGTCACCATCATTGTGAATGCCCTGGCTCAGCTCCTGCTGTGGGCAGTTACGCGGGGAGCTCCCGCGCGGGTTAACTAGATGGGGAATCGGGGGAACTGCCGGTGAAAGCGGGAGAAAATCAACTGCGGTCCAGGTTCAGGGCGCTGACGGATAACGCAGCCACCGGGCTGGCGATCCTGTCCACCGTGGTGGTGGTGGCGCCGCTGGTGGCGATCTTCGTCTATCTCCTCTACAAGGGCGCCAGTTCGGTCAATCTTGACTTCTTTATCAAGGTCCCCAAGCCCGAGGGCGAGGCCGGCGGCGGCATGGCCAATGCCATCCTGGGCTCCGGAATTCTGCTGGCGCTGGCCAGCGCCATTGGGGTTCCGATCGGTATTGGCGGCGGCATCTTCCTGGCCGAGTTCGGGCGTGGAACCAAATTGGCAAACGCGGTGCGCTTCACCGCCGACGTGCTCAACGGCGTTCCCTCCATCGTGATGGGCGTCGCGATTTATGGCTTGGTCGTTCGCCCGCACGGCTCCTTCATGCCCTTCTCGGGCCACTTCTCGGCCTTCTCGGGAGGCGTGGCGCTGGGCATCATGATGATTCCCACCGTTTGCCGGACGACCGAAGAGATGCTGCTGATGGTGCCCAACGCGGTGCGTGAGGCGGCCCTGGCGCTGGGCGTGCCCAACTGGAGGTCGGTGCTGTCCATCACCGTGAGGACAGCCTCGCCGGGCATTATCACCGGTTGCATGCTGGCCTTTGCGCGCGTGGCCGGCGAAACCGCGCCGCTGATCTTTACGGCACTGGGCAATTCCTTCTGGAGCGCCAGCCTGGATCGGCCCATCGCCGCTCTGCCGCTGCAGATTTATGTTTATGCGCTTTCGCCTTACGAAGACCAGCACCGCCTGGCCTGGGCCGGGGCGCTGGTGCTGATTGTGTTGATTGTGGCTGCGGTTTCGCTGGTGCGCTACGTGACCAGCCGCGGTGTTCTGAAGGGAGCGAGCTAAGTGGGCGTTGGCATTGAGGTAAGCAACCTGAACGCGTGGTACGGCACCAATCACACGCTGCAGGATATCAATCTGAACATTCCGGCGAACCATGCCACGGCGCTGATCGGCCCCTCTGGCTGCGGCAAAAGCACCTTTGTGCGCTGCCTCAACCGCATGCATGAAACCAATCCCATCGCGCGGGTCACCGGCACGGTGCGCATCGGCGATCTGGACATCTACAAGGACGCCAAGCCCGTCGAAATCCGCCGCCGCGTGGGCATGGTCTTCCAGCGGCCCAATCCCTTTCCCACCATGTCCATCTACGACAACGTGGCCGCCGGGCTCAAGCTGAACGGCTACAGCACCCGCCATGTGCTCGACGAAATCGTGGAGCGGTCACTCAAGAACTCGGCGCTGTGGGATGAAGTGAAGGACGACCTGAAGAAGAAGTCGGGCGCCAGCCTCAGCGGCGGACAGCAGCAGCGCTTGTGCATTGCCCGCGCGCTGGCCGTGGACCCCGAGGTGCTGCTGATGGACGAGCCGGCTTCCGCTCTCGACCCGGTTTCCACTTCGAAGATCGAAGACCTGATCTTCCAGTTGAAGTCGCAGTACACTATTGTGATTGTGACCCACAACATGCAGCAGGCAGCCCGCGTGGCCGAGAAGACGGGCTTCTTTTTGAACGGCCGAATGGTCGAGTTCGACTCCACCCACAAGATTTTTACCAACCCCAGCGACAAACGCACAGAAGATTACATCACGGGCAGGTTCGGATGACGCGCATACGCTTTCAACAAAGCCTCGACGAATTGAAGGAGCAACTGCTGGTGATGGCTGGACTGGCCGAACAGGCCATTCAGCGCGCCATTGAGGCCTACCGCGTACGCGACCTGTCGATCTGCGACCTGGTGAGCCGGAGCGAGTTGGCCATCAACCGCCTGGAGCGCGACATCGACCAGGCGGCCCTCGACCTGTTGGCCATGGAGCAGCCCATGGCCATCGACCTGCGCTTCATCCTCAGCGTGATCAAGATCAACGCCGATCTGGAGCGGGTGGGCGACGCGGCCAAAAGCATCAGCGAGCGCGTGCGCCACATGGAGAAGATGGCGGTGGCCGATCTGCCCGTGGATATTCCGCGCATGGCAGCGCTGGCCGCGGAGATGGTGCGCAAGTGCCTGCAGGCCTTCATCGAGGGCGATGCCGAGATGGCGCGCAGCGTATTGAGCATGGACGATGCCGTCGACGCGATGAACAAGGCGGCCTACAAGGCGCTGACCAAGGTGATGCAAGAGGAGAGCCACATCGCTCCCCAGGCCCTGAATGCGCTGATGATCAGCCGCAGCCTGGAGCGGGTGGCCGACCACGCCACCAATATCGCCGAGGACGTGGTTTTCTGGGTGCAAGGCGCCGACGTGCGCCACCACAAGAGCCTGACCGGCGGCCGCGACCCGCAAGCCAAGGGATAGGGCCACTTTCTTCGATGAAGTGCGGGAAATCCCAGGCCTGGTGGTGCCCGCCACACAGATGGTCGTTTATGTCTTGAAAGGGCACGACTTCAGTCGTGCCGTAAACGGCTCAAAATGACCTGGGCTTTAGCCCCTGAGGGATTGCAGCCTGCATGCGATGAATTGCTCTTGAACCCCGCCGCGGATCGGCTGCGCTTCCAGCTCAGCCTACGGCTTCTCCCCGGTCTTGGCGGCTGCCCGCGCGTAGCGGATGACTTCCACGCTGGAGGTGGCCACCAGCCCCTCTTCCACCATGGCGTCGAGGAAGGGAAGCAGCCGGGCAATCTGCTCTTCTCTGTCGATGATGCTCAACTGGATGGGCGCGTCCTTTGAGAAGCTCCAATGGCCGGAGCGGCGCAGCCGGCTGCCCGAGCCGTAGCCTTCGATGCCGCGGAAGACAATGGCCTCCGCAATGCCCAGCTCCTGGCACTTGGCCAGGATGGCCTCATGCAAAGGCTTGCCCTGCCAGCGGTCGTCCTCGCCAAAGTGGATGCGGATCATGCGCCCGGAAAACTGTTCTTTCATGGCTGGCCCTTTCCTCAATCCTGAGCGTTCCCCGCCGCGGCGGGCGGCTGTTGGGAGGCTGCGGCGGCCTCGGCATCCACCGCGCGATAGGCATACTTGATCACGTCCACGTCGGAAAAGACCACCAATCCCTCTTCCACCATGCGATCCACCAGCGGCAAAAATGCTTGCAGCTTTTCGGCGGTGTCGATGGCCGAGAGCATCACCGACCCGTGGTGCGAGGAGAGCAGCGGCTTGTCCTTGTGAATGCGGCGATGCGCTCCGTAGCCCAGGACGCCGCGATAGACCGTGACGCCGGCAATGTCGTTGGCGCGCATGGCCTCGACCAGCGCTTCGTAGAGCGGCTTGCTCTGCCAGCGGTCCTCTTCGCTCAGGTAGATGCGCATCATCTGCGCCTTGCCTTCGATCTTCAGGTGGGCGGGAGGAACCGTCTTTTTGGGCTTGGAGATCTGCGCCGGCTTGGCCACGGTGGTCTCCTGCAACTCGATCAGCCCGCTGCCCGCCAGCTCTTCCAGCTTGCCCAGGATCGCGTCCACCTTTTCGCGCGTCTCAATGAATTCGATTTTGAGCGGCAGCCGGTCGGAGATGTCCACCAGGCTCGAAGAGTGCATGTGGTGATCGGCGCCGAATCCGGCAATGCCTTTCATCACCGTGGCCCCGGCCACGCCGCGGTAGAAGAGAAAGTCCAGAATGCTGGAGTAGATCGGAACCCCGTGATGGGTGGCTCCATCGCTCAGGTAGATGGTGACTTTGATCGCTTTTCCAGGTTGCAACATGCTGTCTCCCTGAGGGCAAGTGAGGATTCTAACGCAAAAGGCTGAGTTGCGGAGAAGGCCGCGCCGAACGCCGCTTAGGATAGGCTTTCCGCCAGAACGGCGCCGCACCAGGTGGCGGCCAGGCCCAGGATCAGGCTGCCGACAGCGTAGAGCGCCGCCAGCGCAAAGGCCCCCGAACGCAAGGTGGAGAGCGTTTCCCACTCATAGGTGGAAAAGGTGCTGTACGCGCCCACAAAGCCCACCGGGATGAGGAACCGCCAGGCGGGGTTCAACTCCACCCGCTTGCCCAGGTAGGTGATGGAGAAGCCGATGATGATGCAGGCGGTGATGTTAATGACGAAGGTGCCATAGGGGAACTTGGTCCCCATGCGGCCGGCAATGGTGGAACCCACCCAGTAGCGGGCGATGGAACCGAGCGCACCGCCGAGAGCGATGAACAGGTATTTCTGCAAGAGCGTTCTCCCTTCGCGGGATGCGCCGGGGCCGCAAAAAGCAATAAGGCGGCGAGGGCGGAGCACCCGGATACTCATGGCTCAAATTGTGCAGGGATCGCGCCGGTCGAGGACTCTCCGACAGGAAACCCGTCAGGAGTCATCATCTGTCCAGCCAATCGAAAGGACAGCGGTTAAGGGTGAACTCCTTCACCACAACCAACAATTCCATTACACGACGGAGCGCAGTTTGCTGTCAATCGAGGCGGTTCGAGCGGCACGCGGTACGGTAGGCCGGGGATTCATCCCCGGCATCAAGAGAGCCCAAGAATTGCTTTCAATCGAGGCGGTTCGAGCGGTAGGCGGAACGGTAGGCTCGGGATTCATCCCCGGCATCAAGACCGCCCAAAAGCCGGGCCTTCAGGCCCTGAGGTATGTCTTTCGGGGTTTGGGCCTGCAAATCCGCCCCTTTCCGCCGCCTGTCTGGTCCCGAGGTCCGGCCTTCAAACCGGAAAGCATGCCTCAGGGGTTAAAACCCCTTCGCGGAGGGACGCCGCATAACCGGGGATGAATCCCCGGCCTACCGGACGCATCTTTTCAAAGCTACGGAAAGCAAACGCAGATCCTTCGACTCCCCGTTCGCTGCGCTCGGGGTCGCCCAGGATGACAGTTCCGTTCTTTCTGCTTACTTATTAGAACTGAAACTGATTAGTTGTGTTTGCCCTTCCACTCCGCATACGGCCCCTGGAAGTCTTCGATGCCGTCTTCCTTGAAGTTCCACAGGCGGGTGGCCACTTCGTCGATCAGGTCGTGGTCGTGGGTGACCAGCAACACCGTGCCTTCGTAGCGCTGCAGGGCGATGTTGAGCGCGTTGATGGCTTCCAGATCCAGGTGGTTGGTGGGCTCGTCGAAGATGAGGATGTTGGGCTTGGTGAGGATGAGCTTGCAGAAGGCCAGGCGCGCCTGCTCGCCGCCGCTCAGGGCCTTGGTCTGCTTGTCGCCCTCTTCGCCGCTGAAGAGCATCTGGCCGAGGATGCCGCGAATTTCTTCCACATGCGACTGGGGGTTCCAGCGATGCAGCCACTCGGCCACGGTCAGGCCGGGTTCGATGGTGGCGCCCACGTCCTGCGGGAAGTAGCCGATCTGCGCCTCGTGGCCCCAGAAGACGGCGCCGTTGTCGAGTTCGAACTCCTTGTCGGCCAGGCCGGGATAGTTGGCCAGCAGGCTCTTGAGCACGGTGGTCTTGCCGGCGCCGTTGCGGCCCATCAGGCAGATCTTTTCGCCGCGCAGCACGTTGGCGGAGAAGCCGTCGAGGACCTTGTGGTCGCCGTAGATCTTGGTCAAGTGCTTGAACTCCAGCACATGCTTGCCGCTGGGGCGCACCTGGTCAAAGCGGATGTAGGGGCGCGCGATGTTGGAGCGGGCCAGATCGTTGGTTTGCAGGCGCTCGACTTCCTTGCGGCGGCTGGTCACCTGGGTGGAGCGGGTGCCGGCGGCAAAGCGCGCGATGAAGTCGTTGAGCTGGGCGATCTTCTTTTCGCGCTGGGCGTTCTGCGACTCGAGCGTGGAGCGGACCTGGGTCTTTGCCATCACCATGTCGTCGTAGCCGCCGGTGTAGACAATGATGGTCTGGTAGTCGATGTCGGCGGTGTGGGTGGTGACGCTGTTGAGGAAGTGGCGATCGTGGGAGATGGCGATCAGCGTGCCATCGTAGCTGTGCAGAAAGTCCTGCAGCCAGTGGATGGAGTCGAGATCGAGATAGTTGGTGGGCTCATCCAGCAGCAGGGCCTCCGGCTTGCCGAAGAGGGCCTGCGCCAGCAGCACGCGCACCTTTTGCCCGCCCTGCAACTCGCCCATCTTGCGCTCGTGGATGTCTTCGGGAATGTCCAGGCCGTCCAGCAGCACGGCGGCGTCGCTCTCGGCGGTATAGCCGTCCTCGTCGCCGATGATGCCTTCCAGCTCGCCCAGCCTCATGCCGTCGGCGTCGGAAAGCTCCGGCTTCTCGTAGATGCGGTCGCGCTCTTCGAGAGCTGCCCACAGCGGCTTGTTGCCCATGATGACCGTGTCGATGACGCGATAGGCGTCGAAGGCGAACTGGTCCTGGCGCAGCACGCCCAGCTTGCGCGGGCGGACCACCGAGCCCTTCTGCGCCTCCAGTTCGCCGGTGAGGATCTTCATGAAGGTGGATTTGCCGGAGCCGTTGGGCCCGGTAAGGCCGTAGCGGCGGCCGGGGACAAAGGCGACACTCACATCCTCGAAGAGCACCTTCGAGCCGTAGCGCATGGTTACATTGCTGACGCTGATCATTCTTTTCTGGTTCCTAAACGCGGGCCGCAACGGGGTAACGGCTCCGCTGGGCCGGATGAAGCTGGGTTGAAGCGAGGTTTTGGGGCGCGAACACACGGCAGCCCCTGGGAACTTCTGCTCTTTTAGTTTCTCATAAATACGGCCAAAGGTTCGCGAGTGGCCGTGCTGCGGATGAACGGGGCGGGTTGTGGTTTTAGTTTTCCCAACCATTCGCCAGAAAAAAGGCGAATGGATGGGGCACGGAGCTTTTGTGCAGATTCCGGCGCGAAGTTCATTTTTGTCGTAATGCGCCGCCGCGAACCGGGCTGCTCAGGAGGGAACTCTCATTTTGCGGGTCGTGCAGAGGAGCGGTGCGCTGCTTTGCGCCGATGAGGCCTGGCATGCCGGACTGCCGCCTTGACCAGATGCACCTTGGCGGGAAGCGGCGGGACATTGGCCAGCGCAGCGAGCAGGTTGTTGGCTTCATGGAAGAAGACGACCTGCGCATTGCCCTTGCCCTCGGTGGCCGCGAGGAAGACACCGGTTTGCCGCTGGGGGTTCAGGGCAATGTAGGTCATGAACCCCGCGCCGCCTCCGGTTTTCTCCATCACCATGGAGGGGCTCTCCGGATCGCCAAGTTGAATCCATCCCAGGCCAATGCCCGTTGGATCGCCGGCGTGGCTCAGGCCCTCGAACGATTTGAGTTGTTGGGGCTTGAGATAAACGGCCAAGGCTGCCCCCGGCTGGGCGGCGGAGCCGGGTATGTGAAGCAGATACTGGAGCAGCTTGGCCATGTCCGCCGGGGTGGAATAAACGCCTCCGCTGGCCCCTGAGGGTTGGGTATCGGTGCATGGGCCTTCATCGCGGGTACCACGCAAGAGGCGGGAGCATTGCTCCTGGGAAGGCGAGAGAGTGGTGTCCCACAGGGCGAGCGGCTGCACCAGGCGGTCATGCAAAAGCTGGGCGTAGGTCTTGTGGGTAGCGGAGGCAAGCGCATCGCCGAGCAAGTCGAAGCCGACGTTGGAATAGAGAGCGGCGGCGCCGGGGGGCGAAATCAGATTCTGCCTGGGCAGCCACGACCAGCGATAAGCCTGGTTGGGAAAGGTGAAGTGCGGCGCCTTGCGGGGATAGGCGCCGACTTCGCGCGGCAGCCCCGCGGTGTGGGTGGCCAGATCGCGCAGGGTGATTTGCGCTCCGCCGGAGCCCTGGGGCACCAGTTTTCCGTGCGGGGCGTAGCGCTGGAGGGGATCGTCAAGGCTGACTTTTCCCTCGGCAGCGAGCCGTGTCAGCAGGTCGGCGGCAAAGACCTTCGAGATGGAGCAGAGGCGAAGAAGGGAATTGGCATCCGGGCTGTGTTCGCTGCCGGGGAATGTTTCACCGTAGCTCTTCACCATGACTTCGCGATTGCGTACAACCACAAGCACCATGCCGGTGACGGCCGATTGCTGATAGAGTTCTTCGCCGCGCTGGGCGGCGTCCGCCAGTGAAATTGCTTGCTGCGCGGCGAGCGAAGCGGCCGAGGCCAGAAGCAGAACGCAGGGGAGAATCAGCCTGAAGCATTTTCGGTTCATTTGCTGAATCCTACCCGCCGAAAGCCATCACCACATGGTTGACCACGAAGGCCGCGCCGTAGGCCATGGCCAGCATATAGAGGAACTGCACGGCCGGCCACTTCCAACTGTTGGTCTCGCGGCGAACCACGGCCATGGTGGAGGTGCACTGCATGGCGAAGGCAAAGAAGATCATCAGCGCCAGCGCGCCACCCAGCGTCATGTCGTGGTGCAGGGCGGTTTGCAGGCTGAGGGCGTGGGTGTCGGCCTCGGCGCCGTAGAGGGTGCCCATGGTGCTGACCATCACTTCGCGGGCCAGCACGCTCGAGAGCAGGCCGATGCCGATCTTCCAGTTGAAGCCCAGGGGCGCAATGGCCGGCTCGATGAAGTGGCCCAAGCGTCCGATCACGCTGTCGGCCAACTCGGGCGCGGCGTAGGCGCCGCCAGGCGCATGAATGACCGGCAGGTGGGCCAGCACCCACAGGGCCATGGTGACGCAAAGAATGATGGTGCCGGCCTGGCGCAGGAAGACTTTGGCGCGGTCCACCAGGCGCATGGTCAGGGCGCGCAGGGTGGGCATGCGGTACTGGGGCAGCTCCAGGATGAAGGGCGTCTCGCTGGACTTGAGGATGGAACTCTTGAGCAGCCAGGCGGTGGTCATGGCTCCCACAAACCCGGCCAGGTAGAGGCTGAGCATGACGACGGTGCGCAGGCCGAGTACGCCGTGCAGGTAAAGGGTGTTGGGAATGAAGGCGGCAATCAGCAGCATGTAGACCGGCAGCCGCGCCGAGCAGGTCATGAAGGGAGTGACCAGGATGGTGGCCAGACGGTCGCGCCGGTTCTCAATGGTGCGCGTGGCCATGATGGCTGGAACCGCACAGGCGTAGGCCGAGAGCAGGGGAATAAAGGCCTTTCCATTCAATCCAATGGTGCGCATCACGCGGTCTGCGATCAGCGCCGCGCGGGAAAGGTAACCGGAGTCTTCGAGAATCCCGATGAACAGGAAAAGCAGCAGAATCTGGGGCAGAAAGACCAGGACGGACGAAATGCCCTTCCAGGCTCCGTCCAGCAGCAGCGATTGAATCCAGCCGGCGGGCAACAGCGGGCGGACGAGGTTGGCGATCTGCGCCAGGATAGCGCCAAAGCCGTCAGAAAGCGGCTGGCCGATGGAAAAAACCACCTCGAAGACGCCGACGACCACGACCAGGAAGAGCAGCGGTCCCCAAACGCGGTGCAGCAGGACATTGTCGATTTTGCGCGTGCCCTCGACGGAAAGAGGGGCGCGATAACCGGTGCGGCGGCTCACTTGCGCGGCCCAGGTGTGGGCGCTGGCGGCATTGCCCACCACCGGCAGGGTGAGCGGCTTGGCGGCGGCGCGGTCGGTTTGCTGGTGAAGGAAGAGCGGTACGGCGTCCAGGCCGGTGCCATGCACGGCGCTGATCTGGGCCACGGGCGCGCCCAGTTCGCGGGCCAGCTTGAGCGTGTCCACATGGCCGCCGCGGGCTTCCATCAGGTCGCTCATGTTCAGCAGCACCAGGGTGGGCAACCCCAGCGCCAGCACCGGCGCGGCCAGCATCAACTGGCGTGTCAGGTGCAGGGAATCCAGCACCAGCAGCACTGCGTCGGGCTTGGGGGTGCCGGGCATCTTGCCGCGCAGCACGTCGATGGAGACGCGGGCGTCTTCGGAATACGGGGTGAGCGAGTAGATGCCGGGCAGGTCGATGAGCGTGAGGTCGTCGCGGCCCACGCCGGCCATCAGGCCCATGCGCTGTTCCACGGTGACGCCGGGGAAGTTGGCCACTTTTTGCCGCAGACCGGTCAGGCGATTGAAGAGAGTGGACTTGCCGGCGTTGGGCGGGCCAATCAGGACAACCGTCTTGAGCGCCCCTTGGGGCGCTGGCTGGGTGGGCGGCTCAAAGGGAGGCGGGGCGCAGCAACCGCTCATCGCGCGGCCTCAAGCAATTCGGGAAGTTCGCCGTTCTCGGGGCTGTCCGCGACCTCGGCCAGGGCGGCGCGCATGCGGATGGCCCCGGCGGTCTCGTGGCGCAAGGCAATCTCCATGCCGTCCACACCGTAAACGGTGGGGTCGCCGGCCGGAGCGCGGCGCAGCACCGTCACCAGCGCATCGGGTACAAACCCCATATGCATCAGGTGGTTCTGCACGGATTCAGGCAGGTCGATGGCCACCAGGACCCCGCTCTCGCCCACATTCAAATCGCTCAACACGCTCAACCGCCGGACTCCCATGGGCCGCTGTGAAGCCAGCGCCCTCAAACTACGACCGGAATGGTCGTAATTAAGTATACGGCCAATTGGTGCCGTGTCGCAAACCTTGCCCGGTTGGTTACTGGGGGAAAGCACACTCATGGTTCGACCTCCGGGAGGTGGGTGGCTTGTGTGCGCAGGCCAACCCCTCTCACGCCCTTCTGACGAGCATCTAGCTCAATACATCGGGCGTACAAGGCATTTCTATCAACATCGGGCATCTTTATCTGTGATTTAAGTCACCCCGCGCCGCCGAAGCGGGACCTTCGAGTCCGGCACCCTGGCGGAGGGCGCTGCTTCAGCGCCAGGGGACTCTGCGTCTTCGTCAAACCGCGATTCGACTCAAGGCTCCAGCCGGTGAAGCGGGAACGGAGAATTGGATTGCCCCGCTTGCGCGCAAGAATACGAGTACATGTAGAAAAAATATCGTAAGAAAACAAAATAGTTATAAAAATGTATACGAGTGCATTTGACAATTGTATGAGGTGCTTGAGTATGATGCACGCGAGCGGAAAGTAATCGATAACGTAATTGTTGCAAGTCTCCCGCTGCCTTGTGCGGGTTGGCGGGCGCCAGGTTTGCTCAGACTCGGAGGTTTCATGACTGCCTTTTTCCTGCTCCATCAGCGGAAGTTGCGCTTTGTGTCGGGTTGTGCGTTTTTAAGTTTGATGACAGCTTTGGCCGCGTTTGCAGACCAGGCTCCCCTTCGCATTCCACGCGCCAGCCGCCCTCCCAAACTTTCCGATTTTCTGAACGGAACGCCGCGCGAGGCCGAGGCGGTGGTTACCGTCTTCAAGCAATGGACTCCGCACGACGGCGAGTCCATCAGCCAGCCCACCACGGCGTTCCTCTCCTACGACAGGAAAAACCTCTATGTGGGCTGGATCTGCAAGGACGATCCGGCCAAGATTCGCGCGCGCGTCGCCCCCCGCAAGCAGATCGATACCGACGACCGCGTCACCATCAACATCGATACCTTCCAGGATCACAAGCACGCGTATTGGTTCGACGTGAACCCCTACGGGATTCAGTTTGACGGCCGCACCACGGACGGCATCGGCGATGACTCCAGTTGGGAGGCGCTCTGGTACACCGAGGGCCGCATGACCAGGGACGGCTATGCCGTGTTGGAGACGATCCCGTTTCGCAGCCTGCGCTTTCCGCGTGGCCCCAGGCAGGTGTGGAATATCTGCCTGGCGCGCATGATTCAGCGCAACAACGAGTTTTCCTCCTGGCCTTACATCACGCAACGCGTGCCGCAGTTTGTCGGTCAGTTTGCCCCCATCGAAATCGACGAGGACATTTCGCCGGGGCGCAACATTGAGCTGATCCCGTATGAGCTCTATTCCTACGACCGCTACCTGGACCCCAGCCTTGGCTTCCAGCTGCAGAGGGAGCACCATCCAGGACTCGACGCCAAGATGGTCCTGCACGACGCTCTGACGCTTGACCTGGCCGCCAACCCGGATTTCAGCGAGATCGGCGCGGACGCCCCCCAGGTCAAGGTGAACCAGCGTTATGAGGTGATTTACCCGGAGCGGCGGCCATTTTTCCTGGAGAACGCTTCGGCCTTCTTGACGCCGGAGCAGTTGTTCTTCTCCCGGCGCATTGTCGATCCGCAGTTTGGCGCCAAGTTGACCGGATCGATGGGCCGCTGGAGCGTGGGCGCCTTAGCTGCCGATGATCGCGCGCCGGGCGAGGTGCTACTTCAAGGCCAGACCGGCCACGGGGATCGCGCCGTGGACGCGGTCTTTCGCGCGGAGCGGGAATTTGGCCACCAATCGCACATCGGGCTGTTCTTGAGCAATACTAGCTTCGATGCGACGTCGAATCGTGTTGGCTCGATCGATCTGCGCTACCTTTTCTCGGGCGGCTGGACGGTGGTGGGCCAGGCGACCAGCACCGGGACGCGCACCAGCCCCAGCGAGTCCAAGGCCGGACCCGGCTATCTGCTGAACCTGAGCAAATCCGATGCCCACAATAACTTCTGGTCCACCTATACGGATCGGAGTCCAGGGATGGCCGCCACTTTGGGCTATTTGAACCGCACCGACATCCGTAACTGGGAAACCAGTTACGGCTACCAGTGGAAGCCGCCCGCCAACCGCACGTTGCTCTCCTATGGTCCCGGCATGGACGTGGTGGTGAACTACGATCACGAACGGCGGCTCGAAAACTGGTCTGCCACGCCGAGCCTTTCTGTGACGCTGCCCCGGTTGACGACCTTGGCGATGAGCCATGGAGAGGCCTACGAACTGTTCAGCGGCATCGGCCTGCGCGAGCGGTACACAACCCTCAACATCTCCACTTCCTGGTACAAGTGGCTGCAAATGAGCGCAATCTACACCCAGGGCAAAGAGCCGAACTACTATCCGGCGGCGGGCATTTCGCCCTTCATGGCTCGCGCCAACAACGCCTCGGCTACCGTCACACTCCGCCCGCAACCGCATCTGCGCCTGGACGAGATTTACTACTACACGCGGTTGGCCACCGATCCGAGCTCCCTTCTGGCTTCGCTGCCCAGCGGTGACATCTTCACCAACCACCTGATGCGCTCGGAGGTGAACTACCAGTTCACGCGCGACTATTCCTTCAACGCGATCTTCGACTACAACTCGCTGCTGCCCAACAACGATCTGGTGGCCAGCAGCTATGCCAAGCAAGCCGATACCACGCTGCTCTTCACCTATCTTCCGCACCCCGGAACAGCGTTTTACCTGGGCTATGCGGACACGTTTCAGAACGTGGACTACGAGGCGGAGGCAACGCCGCCCTACATGCCAACCAGTGTTCCCGGCACCTCGACCGACCGCCAGGTCTTCGTCAAAGTGAGCTATTTGCTTCGCTTCTAGCTCCGGCTCTGAAGGAACTGCGATTGCTGAGCCTCTTTGAAACCAGCGAGAGGGCACCGCTGCTGCTGGCCCCAGTGCCAGGGCCAGCCGCAGCTTGGTAAAATCCCGTCTGGACCCCGGAAAAGAGAGTCACGATGCAATATCGCAAATTTGGAAAATTGGATTGGAAGGCTTCGGCGCTGGGTTTTGGCGCGATGCGCCTGCCTACGCTGGATGGCAAGCCCAACAGCCCCAACATCGACGAGGCGGAAGCCGTGCGCATGGTGCGCCACGCCATCGACCACGGCGTGAACTATGTCGATACCGCCTACCCCTACCACGACGGGCGAAGCGAACTGGTGGTGGGCAAGGCGCTCCAGGAAGGCTACCGGGAAAAGGTCAGGCTGGCCACCAAGCTGCCGGTCTGGCTGGTCAATGGCCCGGCGGATTTTGACCGCCTGCTCAACGAGCAACTGAAGAAGTTGCAGACCGACCACATCGACTTCTACCTGCTGCACGCGCTGAACAAGGGCCGCTGGCAAGATGTTGTGCTGAAACACGATCTGCTGGCCCAGGCTGCCGCCGCTCTTGCCGACGGCCGCATCCGCCATCTTGGCTTCTCGTTCCACGACGATTACGAGGGTTTCGTGGAAGTCGTCAACGGCAGCGACCTGTGGAGCTTCTGCCAGATTCAATACAACTACATGGATGCGGAGAACCAGGCCGGGACGCGCGGCCTGCAACTGGCGGCCGGCAAGGGCCTGGCCGTGATCGTCATGGAACCGCTGATGGGCGGCAGGCTGGCCGATCCGCCCCCGGATGTCCGGGAGGCGATGGAGAGCTTTCCCGTGCGGCGGTCCCCGGCGGAGTGGGCGCTCGCGTGGCTGTGGGATCAGCCGGAGGTCTCGGTGATTCTGAGCGGTATGAGCACCATGGCCCAGGTGGAAGAAAACCTGCGCTCGGCGGAGGCCTCGCAAATTCAGGCATTCGGCCCGGCAGAGCAGGCGCTGATTGCAGAGTGCGCGGAGAAGTACCGGGCGCGGACCGCAATTCCATGCAGCAAATGCGGTTATTGCATGCCTTGCCCCAACGGCGTCAACATCCCCGGCAACTTCGAGTTCTTCAACTACGCCAAACTCTACGACGACGTAGTCGGCGCCCGCTTCCGCTACCAGGTCTTCCTGGCCGAGGGGCAACGCTCCGGGGCGTGCATCGCCTGCGGAATTTGCGAGGGCTTGTGCCCGCAGGAGATCCCCATCAGCGAGTGGATGGCCAAGGTCTCGGCGCTGTTGGCCTGAGCCGGGAACGGAAGTCCTGAGCCATTTAGGCCAGGCCAGCCGGGCGCGGGTGCAGTTTTCCATGTGCTGCGGAGAAAGCAGAGGCTGCGGGGCAAGCCTGATTCATCGCATAATGCGAATAAAAATCCATAATATGGGATTTGGCCCCCGCCCTGTGTCTCGCATCACAGCCTCTCCACCCCTCAAAGAAGAGACTCAGGCTAGCGCTCGATTTCCGTCGGACGCGCAATTCATGAGGCAAAGCGAATGAGTGAAAAGAAAATGGTAATCCTGGATGGCAACGAGGCAGCTGCTTCGGTTGCCTATCGTCTCTCCGAAGTTGTCGCCATCTACCCAATTACCCCCTCGTCGCCGATGGCCGAGTGGGCGGATCAGTGGCGCTCGGAGGGAAAGAAGAACATTTGGGGCGCACTGCCCATCGTGGAAGAACTCCAGAGTGAAGGCGGCGCCTCCGGCGCGCTGCACGGCGCACTGCAGGCTGGCGCTTTTGGAACCACGTTCACGGCCTCGCAAGGCCTGCTGCTGATGATCCCCAACATGTTCAAGATTGCCGGTGAGCTGACCCCGGCCACCATGCATGTGACGGCCCGCACGCTGGCTACCCATGCCCTTTCGATCTTTGGCGATCACTCCGACGTGATGGCCTGCCGCACCACCGGTTGGGCCATGCTGGCGTCCAACTCGGTGCAGGAAGTGCACGACATGGCCCTGGTGGCGCAGATCGCCACCCTCGAGTCGCGCATTCCGTTCATCCACTTCTTCGACGGCTTCCGCACCTCCCACGAAGTGGGCAAGATCATCCCCATCGGCGACGAGACCATCCGCGCCCTGCTGGACGACAAGTTCGTCATCGACTTCCGCAAGAACGCCCTCAGCTCCGACCGCCCGGTCATCCACGGCACGGCGCAGAATCCCGACGTCTTCTTCCAGGCCCGCGAGGCCTGCAATCCCTTCCATGCCGCGGTTCCGGCGATCGTGCAGTCGGTGATGGATCGCTTTGCCGCCCAGAGCGGTCGTGCCTATCACCTGTTCGACTACTACGGCGCACCGGATGCCGAGCGCGTCATCGTGATCATGGGTTCCGGCGCCGAAGCGGCTGAAGAGGCTGTGGACGCCATGGTTCGCCATGGCGAAAAGATCGGTATGGTCAAGGTTCGCCTGTTCCGGCCCTTTGACTCCTCGGCCTTCCTCAAGGCGCTGCCCTCCACGGTGAAGTCGATTGCCGTTCTGGACCGCACCAAGGAGCCCGGCGCCTGTGGCGAGCCGCTCTATCAGGACATTGTGACCGTGCTGGCTGAGAACGCCGCCGCGCTGCCCTTTGCCGCCATGCCCAAGGTGATCGGCGGACGCTACGGCCTCTCCTCCAAGGAATTCACGCCGGCCATGGTCAAGGGCATTTACGACGAGCTGTCGAAGCCTGCCCCCAAGAATCACTTCACCATCGGCATCGACGACGACGTCGCGCATACCAGCCTGAGCTACGATCCCACCTTCTCCACCGAAGACCCCAAGACCGTGCGCGCGCTGTTCTACGGCCTGGGTTCGGACGGCACCGTGGGCGCCAACAAGAACTCCATCAAGATCATCGGCAGCGAGACGCCGAACTACGCGCAGGGCTACTTCGTGTATGACTCGAAGAAGTCCGGCTCCATGACCACCTCGCACCTTCGCTTCGGTCCCAACCCCATCCGCTCCAGCTACCTGATCACCCAGGCCAGCTTTATCGCCTGCCACAACTTCAGCTTCCTGGAGAAGATGGATGCGGTGGAAGCGGCCATGCCGGGCGCGGTCTTCCTGCTCAATTCGCCTTACTCGGCGGCCGAGGTCTGGGACCATCTGCCCAGGACCATGCAGAGGGAAATGATCCGCAAGAGGATCGAGTTCTACGTGATCGACGGCTACAAGGTCGGGCGCGAAGCCGGCATGGGTACGCGCATCAACACCATCATGCAGACCTGCTTCTTTGCCATCAGCGGCGTGCTGCCGCGCGAGGAAGCGATCGAGCAGATCAAGAAGTCCATCAAGAAGACCTATGGCAAGCGCGGTGAAGCGGTGGTGGCCAAGAACTTCGCGGCCGTCGATGCCGCCCTGGCCCACCTGGAGAAGGTCGAACTGCCAAGTACAGTTTCCTCCGACTTCGATCTCGTCGGCGCCATCTCCGACAAGGCGCCCAAGTTTGTCTACGATGTCCTGGGCCAGATTGCCGGTGGCAAGGGCGACCTGCTCCCGGTCAGCGCATTTCCTGCTGGCGGCGCCTTCCCCACGGGCACGGCGCAGTATGAAAAGCGCAACATTGCCCAGTTCATCCCGGTTTGGGACAAGGACCTGTGCATCCAGTGCGGCAAGTGCGCCATGGTTTGCCCGCATGCCGTGATTCGCGCCAAGGTCTACAGCCCCGAGGCGGGGGAGAATGCTCCCGCCAGCTTCGAGTGGGCCAAGCCCAAGTGGAAGGGCATGGAGCAGGATCGCTACACCCTGCAGATTGCTCCCGAGGATTGCACCGGCTGCGGCGTTTGCGTCGAGATTTGCCCGGTCAAGAGCAAGAGCGACGCCAGCAAAAAGGCCATCAACATGGCGCCCCAGGCTCCGCTGCGCGAGGCCGGCCGCGAAAACTGGGAGTTCTTCCTGAATCTGCCTGAAGTGGACCGCTCCAAGCTGTCGCACTCGCAGGTGAAGGATCTGCAACTGCTGCAGCCGCTCTTCGAGTTCTCCGGCGCCTGCGCGGGCTGCGGCGAGACGGCCTACATCAAGCTGCTCACCCAGCTCTTCGGCGATCGGCTGTATATCGCCAACGCCACGGGGTGCTCCTCGATTTACGGCGGCAACCTGCCCACCACACCGTACACCTACAACAAGGAAGGCCGCGGACCGACCTGGTCCAACTCCCTCTTTGAGGACAACGCCGAGTTCGGCTTCGGCATGCGCATTGCCCTCGATCAGCAGAAGATCTTTGCTGAAACCCTGGTGACGCGGCTGGCCCTGGCAATCGGCGATGAGCTGGTCACGGCCTTGCTCGGAGCTTCGCAGAAGACCGAGACCGAGATCAACCAGCAGCGCGAGCGCGTGCTGGCCCTGCGCGCCAAGCTGGCCGGTAACGACAGCTCGGATGCCAGGAACCTGCTGGCGATCGTCGACACGCTGGTTCGCAAGAGCGTGTGGATTCTGGGCGGCGACGGCTGGGCGTACGACATCGGGTTCGGCGGGCTGGACCATGTGCTCGGCTCCGGCAAGAACGTGAACGTGCTGGTTCTCGACACCGAGGTTTACTCCAACACCGGCGGCCAGATGTCCAAGGCCACGCCGCGCGGCGCGGTGGCCAAGTTTGCCGCCAGCGGCAAGCCCAACAGCAAGAAGGATCTGGCCATGGAAGCCGTCAGCTACGGCTCCGTCTATGTGGCCAGGGTGGCTCTGGGCGGCAACGACAGCCATGTGGCCAAGGCCTTCCAGGAGGCCGAGGCGCACGACGGTCCGTCGATCATCATCGCCTACTCCAGCTGTATCGCCCACGGTTACGACCTGGTGCACGGCCTGGAGCAGCAGAAGCTCGCTGTGCAGTCCGGTTACTGGCCGCTGATGCGTTACAACCCCGATCTGCGCGAGTCCGGCAAGAATCCGTTCCAGCTCGACTCCAAGGCTCCGGCCATCCGGCTCAAGGAATACACTTACCGCGAAGCCCGCTACACCATGCTGGTGCGCAGCAATCCTGAGCTGGCGGCCAAGTTGCTCGAAGAAGCACAAGACGACGTGGAACGCCAGTGGCGCGTTTACTCGGCGCGGGCCGCAATGCCGGGCCGTGGCGAGACGCCGCACATCGCTCCTCTGGAAAAGACTGCAGAAGAACTGGCGGCCGCGGCTGCCGGAGGTTCCAAATGATCGATTTTTCTACACAGTACCTGGGCCTGAAACTGAGCGGACCCATCGTGGTATCGTCCACGCCGCTGTCCGAGTCGATTGACAACATTCGCCGCATGGAGGATTCGGGCGCCTCGGCGATTGTGCTCACATCGCTCTTTGAAGAGCAGTTGGAGCTCGAGTCCAAGGCTCTGGATGACGACCTCTCGCGGGGAACGGACTCCTTTGCCGAGTCGCTCGGCTACCTGCCCGACCTGAGCGACTATCGCATGACGCAGGAGGTGTATCTCGAACACCTCCGCCGCGCCAAGGAAGCGGTCAAGATTCCTATCCTGGCCAGCCTCAATGGCGCCACCACCGGTGGCTGGGTGCGTTACGCCGAGGAGATGGAACAGGCCGGCGCCGACGCCATCGAACTGAACACCTATGCGCTGGCCACGAACAGCAGCCAGACCTCCGCCCTCCTTGAGCAGCAGCTCCTGGATTTGGTAACCGCGGTCATCAAGGCGGTCAAGGTTCCAGTGTCGGTGAAGCTCTCGCAGTCGTTCACCAGCGTGCCGAATCTCGTGGCCCAGCTGGAGAATGCGGGCGCCCGCGGCGTGGTTCTCTTCAACCGGTTCTACCAGCCGGACTTCGACATCGAGACGCTGGAGGTGCGGCCCACGCTGCATTTCTCCACGCCCTCGGAGTTGCTGCCCCGGCTTCACTGGGCTGCCATTCTCTTCGGCCACATGAAGTCCGACCTGGCCCTCTCCGGCGGCGTTCACTCCGCCGACGACGTGCTCAAGGGAATCATGGCCGGCGCCGGCGTGACCATGATGGCCTCGGCGCTGCATATTCATGGCATCGAGCACATCGCCCGGGTGCTGGCCGACATGCGCTATTGGCTGGAGAAGCGCGAATACAACTCGCTGTGGGAGACGCGCGGATGCCTCAGCCGCCGCTCGGTTCCCGACACCTCTCCCTTCGACCGCGGCAACTACATCAAGACGCTCAGCTCCTACAGCCTGCGTCAGACAGTGGCCGCGTTCTAGGCTCGAGCCAGCAGCGAACGAACACCTGGTTGTGTTCTTGTGAAAACACAGCGGC